>Ga0315910_10002210_pt1 | contig 17315 bp, 11 predicted proteins | sample EdamamesoilMG_FD_204470 | JGI IMG/M metagenome (GOLD analysis project Ga0315910, IMG submission 204470) | Garden soil microbial communities collected in Santa Monica, California, United States - Edamame soil | ecosystem: Environmental > Terrestrial > Soil > Garden | place: USA: California... | reverse complement strand
CGCGGTCGGTGTGCTTCCCCAGCGCCTCGAAGTGGTTGGCGGCGATGCGGCCGCACCCCACCAGGCCGAACCGGATCTTCCTGCTCTTCAGTTCCGCCGGCGTGGCGATCCCCTTGTTCATCGATGTCACCATTCCAAATGCGTGAGCGGTGAACGGTGAGCGGTGAGCGGGGGTCCGTACAGCAGAACCTCGCCCGAGTCATGGGGTAGCGGGTGCGACCTAGGCCCGCTCACCGCGTACTGCTTCCCGCTCACCTTTGAATCGAAAGAAGGCCGCGCGAGGCGGCCCGGGTCCCATTCCGTTCCAAAGATAGCGGGGAGGCCGACCCTGTCAGCCCTCCGCGCGGAGCCGCGCCCCTCCCCCGCTGTTCCGGGGGGGCGGGGCCAGCGCGCCCGCCACCTCGACCGGCAGCGGCCCCGTCGGCGGGAGCTCCGCCAGGCTCGGCGCGTACTCCGTGAGCATCACCCGGATCGTGTCGTGGTCCCCGGCGCGCGCCGCCTGCATCAGCGCCACGATCCACTGCCGGGTGGGGCCGGGAAGGTGTTCGTTCTTGGCGACGTACACCTTTTCGTGGCTGGTGCGCGAGTGCGACTCGCTCCCGAGGAAGAGCTCCTCGAACATCTTCTCGCCGGGGCGGAGCCCGGTGAACTCGATCTGGATGTCGCGCCCCGGCTCGAAGCCGCTCAAGAGGATCAGGTCCCGCGCCAGGTCGAGGATGCGGACCGGTTCCCCCATATCGAGGACGAAGGTCTCCCCGCCACGGCCGAGGGCGGCGGCCTGGAGCACCAGCTGCACCGCTTCCGGGATCGTCATGAAGTACCGGGTCATCTCCTCGTGGGTGACCCGGACCGGACCGCCGGCGGCGATCTGCGCCTGGAAGGTGGGGACCACGCTCCCGCGGCTCCCCAGCACGTTGCCGAAGCGGACCGAGACGAAGTCCCGCCCCGACCGCACCGCGGCGTCGTGCACCAGCCGCTCGGCCACCCGCTTGGTGGCCCCCATCACATTGGCGGGATTCACCGCCTTGTCGGTGCTGATCAGCACGCAGTGCTGGGTGCCCCACCGCTCCGCCGCCGCGACCACGTTGAAGGTCCCGCCGACGTTGTTGGTGACCGCCTCCTCCGGGTTGTCCTCCATCAGCGGGACGTGCTTGTGCGCCGCCGCGTGGAACACCGCCTGGGGGCGGAAGCGGCGGAAGACCGCGTGGATCCGCTTGGTGTCCCGGATGTCGGCGATCACCGCGTGGATCCGGACCTCCGGATGGCTCGCCCGGAGCTCGTTGTGGATGGCGAAGATGCTGTTCTCGCCGTGCCCCAGGAGCACCAGCTCGCGCACGCCGAAGCGGAGGATCTGCCGGCAGAGTTCCGAGCCGATGGAGCCGCCAGCCCCGGTGACCAGCACCGTCATCCCGCTCAGGAGCTCGGCCACCTGCTGGTGATCGGTGCGCACCGGTTCGCGGCGGAGGAGGTCCTCGATCTGCACCGTGCGGAGCTGGCTCAGGTTCACCTTGCCCCGGAGCAGCGCCTCGAACCCGGGGATGATGAGCGCCCGGATCTGGGCCCGCCGGCAGAGGTCCTGGAGTTCACGGACCACGCTGCCGGAGGCGGTCGGCATCGCGATGATCGCGGTCCCGGCGTAGTGGGCTTTCGCGACCTCGACGAGGAGCTCCCGCCCTCCCAGCACCGGAAGCCCGTAGATCACCTGGCCGTGCTTCCGGACGTCATCGTCCAGGAAGCCGATCGGTTCGAGGTCGAGCCCCGGATTGGCGATCAGCTCGCGCGCCAGGCTGCTCCCGGCATCCCCGGCACCGAGGATCAGGGCGCGCTGGACCTTGTGCCGCCCCCGGAACCGCTGCACCCGGTAGGCGGCGTAGCGGAGGGCGAAGCGAACGCCCCCCGACCAGATCACGGCGAGGAGGGCGTTGATGATCGGGACGGCACGCGGGAGGGAGAGGGTCCCCGGCTCCCGCGGGATGAGGACCGGCGAGAAGGTGAAGTGGATGGTCCCGGTCACCACCCCGGCGATGCCGAGGGCCGCGGTGATCGAGAAGAGCTCATCGAGGGAGGCGTACCGCCACATCCGGCGGTACATCCCCGAGAGGTAGAGTGCGGCGAACTGGAAGAGGATCGCCCAGACGGTGAAGATCACCACCCGCGGGAGGTAGGGACCCGCCCCCTCCCACCCGTCGAGCCGGACGCCCAAGGCCAGCAGGGGGAGGAGACTCCACCCTACGAGGTCGATGAACAGCAACATCCGATTTCGGAAGAGGACGCGCATCAGTGCCTTGCGAGCTCACCGGGGGCGGTTGTACGGCGGGAGTTGAACGTAACTGCTTATCCTGCAATCGACTAGCCCGAACCTCCCCCTCCCCCCTTCCCCTTGACCCCGGTTACCTTTCGAGCCATCTTACGCATCACCTTAAACTACTTTGTGAAATGAAGCCGATTTCCATCCACCTGCGCCCCCTGGTCGTCAGCGGCCTCCTGGCGCTCGGCGCGGCCCTCCCGCTCGCCGCCCAGCTCCCGCCTCCCTCCCAGGCGGCATCTGCGCTGCAGGCGGCGATCTCGTCGAACCCGGCGCTCGCGGGGACCATCCGGTCCAAGCTGGCTGGGTCAGGGATGACCCCGGACCAGGTCCGGGCGCGGCTCCAGGCGCAGGGGTATCCCCCGAACCTCCTCGACAGCTACCTCGGCGAACAGCCGGTCGGCGGGGCCACCCCGGTCCCGACCGCCGACGCCGTCGCCGCGATCACGGCCCTCGGCCTCCCCCCGATCGAGCTCACGCTGGGCCAGCTCCCCGTCGACACCGGAGCGGTCCGCTCTCCCGCCCGGCCCGGTGCCGACGGGGCGTTGCAGCCGTTCGGTGTCGAGGTCTTCCGGCGGACCAGCACCCAGTTCCTTCCCCTCCTCTCGGGGCCGGTCCCCCCCGACTACAAGATCGGCGCCGGGGACCAGATGGTCCTCATCCTCACCGGCGACGTCGAGCAGTCCTATTCCCTCCCGGTGACCCGTGAAGGGTTCATCCTGATCCCCCAGGTCGGGCAGGTCTTCGTCGCCAACCTGACGCTGGCGCAGGCGCGGGATCTCCTCGCCTCCCGGCTGGGCCGGGTCTACTCCGGGGTGCGGCGCGGGGGCGGCGGAACCACGCAGTTCGACGTGACGGTCGCGAACGTGCGGGCGGTACAGGTCTTCGTAGTGGGTGAAGCGGTCCAGCCCGGGAGCTTCCAAGTGAGCGCCCTCGGGACCGTCCTCACCGCGCTCTACGCCGCGGGGGGCCCGACCGAGAACGCGAACATGCGCGCGGTGGAGGTCCGCCGCGCGGGGAAGCTCGCGGCGACCTTCGACCTCTACGACTACCTCCTCAAGGGTGATACCCGGAACGATCTCCGCCTCGAGAACGGCGACGTGATCTACCTCGGCGGTCGGGCGCGGCGTGCAGAGGTCCGCGGTGCGGTCCAACGGCAGGCGGCGTACGACGTGGCCGCCACCGAGAACCTCGCCGACCTGATCCGTGCCGCCGGCGGGCTCCTCCCCGGGGCCGCGGTGCAGCGGATCTCGATCGACCGGATCGTCCCGGCGGCACAGCGCCGCCCCGGGGAGTCGCAGCGGGTCACCGTCGACGTCCCCCTCCAGGCAGGTGCGATCCCCCCCTTCCCGATCGAGGATGGCGACGAAGTCCGCGTCTACACGATCGACCACGGCCGCAGGGGCTACGTCGACGTAGTCGGCAGCGTCTACCTCCCCGGGCGTCTCGGCTACCGCCCAGGAATGCGGCTCTCCGAGGCGATCCACCTCGCCGGCGGGATGAAGCCCACCACTTACGCAGGGCGCGCCCACATCGTGCGGCTCAACGCGGTCGACTCGACCCGTTACCTGATCCCCGTGGTCCTCCCGGAGGACTCGGCCGCTCCCTGGTCCGGGGACTCGGTCCTCCAGGATCAGGATCTGGTCACCCTGTATGACCGACTCGACATGCGGGACAGCATCTTCGTCACCATCGCCGGGATGGTGCATTCGCCGGGGCGCTACCCCTGGCGGACGGGGATGTCGATCCGCGACCTGATCCTGATCGCGGGCGGGATCAAGACTGGTGCCTCCCTCGACACCGCCGAGGTGGCCCGGATGCCCCGCGACCGGACCCGGGGGCAGATGGCGACGACCCTTCGGGTCCCGCTCGACTCCACCTACATCTTCGACCGCGACAGCTCGGGCGCCCCGATCGGGACCCACGGGCTCGACTTCCGGGCCTCCGGTTCCCCCCGGGTCCCCCTCGAGCCGTACGACAACGTGACGATCTTCCGGCAGCCGGAGTTCGAGTACCCCCGCGCCATCGTCCTGCAGGGCCAGGTGCGCTATCCCGGATACTACTCCCTCAAGCACCGCTCCGAGCGACTGAGCGATGTGATCGCCCGCGCCGGTGGACTCACCGACCGCGCCTATCCCGGCGGTGTCAGGTTCTATCGGAAATTCGAGGGGGCGGGCCGGATCAACGTCGACCTCGAGGACGCCCTCCGGAACCCGGGACGGTCGCGGTACGACCTCATCCTCCAGCCCTCCGATTCCATCGATGTCCCTGAGTTCCTCCCCACGGTCCGCGTCTACGGAGCAGTGAACTCCGCGGGGAGCGTCCTCTGGGCCAAGGGGAAGGACCTCGGCTACTACATCGGGGCAGCCGGCGGGACCACGCACAACGCCGACGGAAAGCGGGCGAGCGTCCGCCAGCCCGACGGCGAGGTCCAGACCAAGGGTCGCGGCTTCCTCTTCTTCGGCGGGAGCGAGCCGGAACCGGGACCGGGGGCGGAAGTGTACGTCCCGGCCCTCCCGGAGCAGCCGTACCGCGACAAGACCGCGCTCTACGCCCTCCTCGCCTCCGTCATCGCCAGCACGGCGACGATCGTGATCGCGTTGACGAACAACTAGGCGCGTAGGCGCTTAGGCGCTTGGACGGTTGAACAGTGACGGGGCGCTCAGGTCGATCACCTGAGCACCCCAGTTCTCTTCCCGCCAGCTCAACCGCCTAAGCGCCCAAGCGCCCATCAGGGCCAGTTCGGCAGTCTCGACCGCACCCCGAGTTCGAAGTGCAGGTTCTTCACGTCATTGTAGTACTGGAAGTAGCGGTTGTAGGTCTTCTCCCACCCGAACGCCCCTTCCACTTCCAGTCCGCGCCAAAAGACCAGGGCGGAGGCCTGCACCGTCAACTCCACCTGATGGCTCTGGAAGTCGTCGAAGATCTCCCCGCCCAGGATCGCGTAGAGCGCGTCGTTGTCCCGCGCCACCCGGTTCACCAGGAGGCCGACCCTTCCCCAGTTGGTGAAGAGGTCCCCCCAGACCGCTTGCGCGGTCGAGCCGGTCCCGATCGGCGCGCCGAGCGACTGCCCATCCTGGGTCCACCCATCCCGCACCTTGTGGTGGACGTACCAGGAGGGGGTGGGCCGGACCAGCTGGGTCAGGCTCCGCTGGAGATCTGTGAACTCCCCGGCCACCCGAAGGACGCGCCCGTTGGAGAAACGGAACGCCTTCTGCGCGCCGACGGTGATCGCGGAAGAGTGTTCAGGTTCCATCAGGAAGTCGCGCCAATCCCAGCTGTGGTCGTTCCTTCCCCACTCGAAGTAGGTCTCGAACCCGCTCCCCGGCGGCGCGTAGCGACCGAAGAGGGTGAGGAACTGATCGCGGATGTCGTCGCCGGTGGCATTCGAGTCGGTGACTTGGCTCTTCTTGGTCACCCCCTGGAAGACGAGGAAGAGATCGGAGAATTCGATCCCTCCTGGGGGGGTGTTCATATAGAAGGTCCGGGTCCCGCCCACCGAAAGCCCGGGCATAAAGCCGGGGTGGAGGGCGACGTTGAGCCCGGTGACGTACCGGGTGCTATTCACCGGGGCGCTGTCGCTCCAGGAGGAGTTCCGGAGCCCACCCCAGATCCACTGCAGCTCGAGTCGCGCTCCGGGGACCGTCACCGGGCGGACGGTGCCGAGCATCCCGTGGGCGAACCCGGGAGCGTTGTTGGAGAAGATGAGCGGATTCCGCTGCGTCGGCCCCCACCAGATGTTCTCGTTGGACGCACCGATCGCCCACCCGCCGGCCCGCGCCCGGATCGACGATTGCCCCAGGCTCGCCACGGCATAGTCGTCGGGTCCCATCCGCTGCGGGAGGTCGATCGCCCCCACGTAGGCCCCGTTCGGATGCCAGGGGTTGGAGTAGGGGGATCGACCGGGGAATGTCACGGCCGCGAGCGCGAACGAGTCGTTGGAACTCCAGGCGAACTGGGGGCGGAGTGTCACTTCGAGCGGCCCCTTCCGAAGGGTCGCACCCAGCTCGAAGAGGGTATTGATCCCCTTTCCCTGCCACATCAGACCATCGTTCTGGCCGGCGGCGTAGGCGGAGTTCGTCGTCATCCGCGCCGAGATCGGGACGAGTGACCAGGAGCGGTTCCCCTCCAGACCGGACCGCCCCGCCCAGGGGTGACCCGGCCGGCCGAGGACCCCCTCCCACGCCGAGTCGGCGAGGGGACGGACCGCGAACGAGGGGGTGGCGGCAGAGTCGAGGAGGGAGATGATCCGGGCGTAGTCCTCGAGCGGGTCGCCGAGCGCCACCCGCTGGGCGCGGGCGGTGGTCGGGATGAGGGCGAGGGTGGCGACCGCCAGGAGGTACTTCGTCCGCTTCACTGGCACCTTCTTGGGGAGAGGCGTTCGGGGTGCTTCCGGGGGTGGCTCGGGGCGTCGCCCGGGGATGGTCCAGGAGGCCTGGACCCCGCCAGGACACCCCGAAATGTGGGGATCGGGAGGGGCTGTAAACCTACTGTTTACTGCAACTTACTACTAGATTAGGGGGTCTCCTTCTCATCGGGAAGCCCCGTGCAGCACTTGGTCCTGCAGGGCAATCTCCAGGCGGCAGAGATCCGGCCACCGGCGCTGCTCGGTCGTCTCCGGGAGCTGAGTCTCCGGGAGGCGGCGGAGCACTTTCCGAAGGGGTCCCGGGTGGAGAGCCCCTGCCCCGGGTGCGCCTCCGAAGCGACCACCCGCGAGTTCCTCTCCGGCGACTTCACCTACCACTCCTGCAACAGCTGCCGCTCCCTCTTCGTGAAGGACCGTCCCGGTCCCGCGGAGCTTCGCGCCTACTATCGCACCTCTGAAGCGTCCCGGCTCCGGCAGGAGTATCTCACCGATGAGACGGCGGCGGCGCGTTTCCGGCACCTGATCCAGTCACGCGTCGACTGGATCGACCAGGTGGTGAACCGGCAGACCCAGGGGAAGGGGTTGGTGCTCGCCGACCTCGGCACCGTCTACCCCGGCCTTTTCTCGGAGCTGCAGGGACTCGGTGCCTTCACCGCGCTCCACAGCGTGCACGCCCACCCGATGGTCGTCGATCGCCTCCCCAAGGGGGTCTCGGCCTCGACCCCCGCCCCGGGAAGCGTCGGGGTGATCACCGCCTTCGAACACTTCGATCACGAGTCCGATCCGCTCGAGCTCCTGCACGAAGCGCGAGATCTCCTCGCACCGGGAGGGCTTCTCCTTCTCACGGCCCGCACCTGCTCGGGATTCGACATCCAGGTGTTGTGGGACCGGAACCCCTACATCTTCGTCCCCGAGCACCTGAACCTCCTCTCGATCGACGGGATGGCACGACTCCTGGAGCGTGCGGGGTTCGAAGTCACCGAGCTCTCCACTCCCGGGCTCCTCGACCTGGAGCTGGTGCGCGACGCGATCGCGCGCGACCCCTCGATCCACCCTCCCCGCTTCATCCAGGAACTCCTGTCGCGGGACACCAGGGCGCACGAGGACTTCCAGGGCTACCTGCAGAAGTACCGGCTCAGCAGCCACGTCCGGATCGCGGCCCGGGCGAAGCAATGATCGCGCTGGCCCACGAGCGGCCATTCACGGTGCAGGCGGAGGCGTACCCAAGCATCCTGGTGCGCCTCCTCGTACTCTCATTTTTCCCGTTGTACCAATTCGGACCCGCGCTGATGGAGACCACGGGCCTCAAACCGTGGCTCTTTCTCTTCGTCGCCCCGACCGCTGGATACATCACCCTGCGGATGGCGAGCGCTGTCCGCTTCGGGGCCCTGATCCCCGGTTTCTGGAGCATCGCCGGGATCCTCCTGTACGCCTTCACGTACAGCGTGCTCTACTTCCCGCGCGCCCAGTCCAATTTCGTCCTGGCGTCGAATCTCCCCGCGCTCTGCCTGACCGTCCTCTTCTGGCACTTCGCGTACTCCTCCTCCGCCTACCGCGGACGTCCCGACCGGTTCTTCTCGGACCTTTGGATGAGCCTGGTCGTGGGAGTGGTCACGGGGATGGTGGTCGCCTGGAGCGTCGTGGGCTTCAACCTCACCCCGGGTTCCGTTCATAACCTGGGCGAGATCTCCCCGATGGTACGGAGCGACCTTGATGTCCCGGTGTTCGCCCTCGCCCTCGGTGTGGTCGGTGTGGTCCACGTCTGGAAGCGGGAACGCCTCCGCCCGTCGCTGAGCGCGGTCACGTGGGTCCGCGTCCGCTCCGCGAGCTACGGCGCTGCCCTGCTCGCGCTCAGCGTCTTCACGCTCTTCATGTACGGACGCAGGACCCCGCTCATCGCCATGGCGATCGTGGGCGTGATCCTCACGCTTTCGCTCCGCTGGTCGCTGCGGTCGCTCTACGGGGTCTTTCTGCTCCCGGCGATCCCGCTGTTCTGGAACATCGCGTCCCGCATCCTGATCGCGATCACGCAGAACCCGATCGTCGCGGCGCTCTTCGTCCGCAATGATCCGGAAACGTACCTGACAGCGACCAATCGCCTCGGGATCTGGCTCAAGGCACTTGCCTACCTCCTCAACTTCCGGGTCCAGCACCTCTGGGGGTATGGCGGAGCACCGGCCGAGGTCCTGCTCGGGTCCAGACAATGGACCCACGTACACAACACGGCGATGCAGCTGGTCTTCGACGCCGGGCTCATCTCCCTCGCCCTCGCCGCCTTCGTCCTCATCCAGACATATCGGCGCCTCGTGGTCCTGGTGCAGTTCGGCACCTACCGAGGAGAGGCGTTGGCGCTCTTTGCAGTATTCGTAGCTTGGCTCGTCATCTCCGGCGTCGAACCGATGATGCGCTCCGTCTCCGGCGGGCATCTCGTCGGCCTCGTGATCATGGTCGCGGTCGCCAACCTCTACCGCGATACGACCCCGAGCCCGCTCGGCAGCAAGACCATCGTCCTCCCGATCCCTCGGCGGACGGTCGCCGCTCTCCCCATCTCCTGACCGGCTCCTATGACAACGTCCGCGTCCGACCCGCACGCATCCTCCACCGACCCGCTGCCGCCGGAGATCGTCCACATCGGGGATGAGGATCCGGCCGACATCTCGTTCTCGGCGATGATCGGGTTCATCCTCCGGCACATCAGGATCCTGCTTCTCGCGCCGTTCTTCGGCGGGGCAGCTGGGATCATCCTCGGACTCCTCTTCTTCCGTTCCTATACGGCCGAGTCGTGGTTCGTCCCTGAGAGTTCCACCGAGGGTGGGTTGGGACGTTTCGCCGCACTGGCCGCCTCTGCCGGGATCAGCCTCCCTTCCGGGGGGTCGGGCCAATCCCCGGATTTCTACGTCGCGTTGGTCCGCTCCCCCGAGACGATGCGGAAGCTGGCAGAGACCAAGTTCACCTTCGAGGATGACGACGGCGAGACGGTCAACGCAACGCTAGTCGAACTGTCGGGAATCGATCGGCCCACGTACCACCGGACAATCCTCGGCGTGATCGACCAGCTCCAGGGCCAGGTCACTGCCAAGGCCGACCCGGTGACCCAGATGGTCCAGATCAAGACCACCGCCCCGTGGATGCCGCTCTCGGAGCAGATGAACCGACGCATCCTCGAGCTGATCACCGAGTTCAACGACCAGCGACGCACCCAGATCGCTGCGGCAGAACGGGTGTTCGTCGAGGGGCGGATGGCGGCGATGGAATCCGAGGTCCGGGCGGCCGAAACCGCGGTGCGGCAGTTCCTTGAACGGAACCGCGGGTACCAGAACTCGCCACAGCTCTCGCTTGAGCTCGACCGCCTGCGACGGGACCTCACATTGCGCCAGCAGGTCCAGTCGGGGCTGGCACAGTCGCTCGAGGCCGCGCGGATCGAGGAAGTGCGCAATACCCCGCAGATCACCATCGTGACGCCGCCCGAAGGCACAGGGGATCGTACGCGACTCCTGAAGTACATCCTCGTTTTCGCGGTCCTCGGCGGGATCATCGGAGTGGGGGGCGCGTTCCTCCGGGAGTGGACCACGCGTGACGCCGCACGGCGCCCCGCGGACTACGCCGCGCTCAGGACGCTCCGGCCGCGCGATCTGTACGACGAAGTGGTCGGGCGCCGGCGGCACGGGACCGGCGGGTGAGCAAGATCGTCCTGCGTGGGGGCCAAGCCTCGACCGTCTGGGGACGCTTCCAGCAGAACCTTGAGCGCCTGAAGCGGGTCGGCCTGGGACAGTGGGCCGCCGAGAAGCGCCAGCGCGCCCGATACCTCCTGGCCCGCTGGGGACGTGATTCGAAGGCCGCCGACGCCAAATGGCGCTCCCTGGCCGGTGCCTATGAAGGCCAGCGGGCGTTCCTGATCGGGAACGGACCGAGCCTGAACAAGACTCCGCTCTACCTGCTGCGGGACGAGCACAAGATCAGCTTCAACCGGTTCTACCTGATGCTGGACCGGTTGAACTGGGACATCGAGTTCCACGCCATCGTCGACGATCTCCTGATCAACGACATGATCGGGGAGATGGACGGGCTGTCGCGGACCGCGCGCCACCTCTTCCTTCCCGACATCCATATCCGCGGCGACACCTTCTACGACAAGATCGCCGACCGCGACAACCTGTACTGGATGCGGTACCAGGCCGGCGGCAACGGGTTCTCGGCCTCCCTCCCGGCGGTCTGGGGTGGCGGGTCAGTGATCTTCGAGGGGTTCCAGATCCTCCGGTTCCTCGGCTTCCGCGAGATCGCGATGGTCGGCGTGGACCTTCGCTTCCAGGCGCACACGACCGCCGTGACGGTCGCCGGCGCCGCGAACGGCATCGTGCCGGTCAAGGACGACGACCCGAACCATTTCGACCCCCGCTATTTCGGCGCAGGGCGCCGGTACCACAACCCGAAGGATGAGGTCATCCAGCGGATCCGCTCCGGCCTCGACGACGTGGCCGCCGTGATGCCGCGTCTCGGGTTCCACGTCACGAACGTCGGGTACGACAGTTCCGTGGAGAGCTTCGACCGGATGGACTTCCAGGCCTACCTCGGCAAGACGCCGGAGGAGACCCGGGCACTCTTCGAGGACCTCATCCGGAAGACCACTCGGCTCACTTCCCTGCCGGAGCTCGAGTCAGCGACCCGCCCGGTGGCCACTGCGGACGAGCTCCGGGGAGCGAGCGACGGCGTCGTCGCCCCGGTCTCCATCGCGGCCCCGCTGGTCGGATCGAAGGTCCTCACCCACGTCGCCCTCGGACCCTACCTGGACCGTCTCTACTTCATCCCCCGCGACCGTTGAGACCGCTCCTCCACCGCGCGTGGCATTCCACCACGGTCACCTCCTGGGCCAGCCAGTTCGCCCGGACCGCGAGCCTGCTCCTCGTCCTGCCGATGGTGTTGCGGCAGTTCAGCGCGGCCGAGGTCGCGGCGTGGTACCTCCTGATGGGGATGATCAATACCAGCGCACTCGCCGACTTCGGCTTCCGGGCGACCTTCATCCGGGCCATCTCGTTCGGCCTGGGGGGGGCGCGGTCGATCGAGATCTTCGACGGTCGCACCTCCAGGGGCGACCAGGAGCCGAACTGGGACCTGATCGAGCGTATCACCTCGACGATGGAGCGGATCTACACGGTGCTGTCCGTGGTGGTCCTCCTCTTGCTCGCCTCGGTCGGCTCCCTCGCAATGCTTCGCCCGCTCGGTCAGCTCGTCGATCCGACCGAGGGATGGATCTGCTGGGCGATCGTTTGCGTGACCGCCGTCGTGGAGTTCCAGGGCAGGGTCTACAGCAACTACCTCGACGGCCTGAACCACGTCGCACTAGTGCGACGGATCGATACCGTCGCGAAGCTGGGCGCGATCTTCACCTCGTTCGCCGTGATGCTGTGGGCGCCGAGCCTGTTGAACCTCGTCCTCGCCAACCGTGCCTGGGCGATCTTCGCGGTCGTCCGCGACCTGTACATGGTCAAGCGGGTCAACGAGGGGCGGTGGAACACCTTCCGAAAGCTCCCCGTCGACCGCGAACTCTCGGCCACGCTCTGGCGTCCGGCATGGCGGAGCGGGGTCTCAGGGATCCTCTCCACCGGACTGACCAACCTCACGGGGCTGATATACGCCCAGTTCGCCACCTCCTCCGGGGCGCTCGCGGCGTACCTCTTCGCCGTGAAGCTCGTCTCCGAGGTCCGGAACGTCGCGCTCCCGCCGCTGTACGCGAAGGTCCCGCTCCTGGGGCGGCTCCGCGCCCAGGGGGACATGCCTGAGCTGACCCGCGTCGTGGAACGCGGGATCAACCTCTCCTACGTGGTGTTCCTGGCGGGGGTCATCGGGGTAGGCTTCGGCGCGGAGCCCCTGCTCCACCTGATCGGATCGCAGACGGCCTTCGTCCCGCAATCGCTCTGGTGGCTGCTCTCGATCGGATACCTCGCCCAGCGGATCGGCGGGATGCACCTGCAGGTGCACCAGACCACCAACGAGGTCGTCGCCCACATCTGGGACGGGGTGGCCGGTGGGGTCTTCGTGATCGCCGCCTCCGCGCTTCTCGCGCCCATCGGCGTCTATGCGTTCCCGATCGCGGTGATCATCGGCTACCTGGGCATTCACGCCTGGGTGGCGATGCTGTATTCCTACCGGTCGCTCTCCCTGCTCCCCCCCGAGTACATCCGTCGGTTCGTCCTCCCGCCGGCTGCGTCCGTCACCCTTCTCGTCCTGATCCTACTGCTGACGCTCTGATCCCCTCCCGCTGACCGGACGCCCAAGGATCGCGCGCACAGAATCGAGCGCTGGCTTGGGGCGGTAGTCGCGGTCGAGCAGCAGTGGTGCGTCGGCCCAAGTCACAGTCGAACGAGCCTGCCGACGGTCGGTGAATCCCCAGGTCACGACGGCCGTGCACCGGGGGACGGTGAGACACAGCTCGAAGACCTGTCCGTACTGCACCGCTTGGAGGTCCAAGTCCCGGCGCGTCGCACGGTCGTGGCCGATCAGGGCGTCGAGTTCGGTGATCTGGATGTCGAGCCCGAGCGCCGCGATCCGTCCCAGGTCGCGGCCCAGCTCAGCCATCCGCAATCGCGTGGTGGGCCGGATGTGGAACTGGAGCCCGACACCGTGGATCGGGATCCCACTCTCGGCCAATCGCGTCACCAGCTGGACGATCGCTCTCGCCCGTTCCCCGCCCCGTTCGATCCCATACTCATTGTAGTAAAGCTTCGCGGCCGGGTCCGCCCGGTGCGCCCAGACGAACGCTGAGTCGATGACTGATGCGCCGAGGCGCGCGATCCATAGCGTCGAATCACGCAGCCTGACCTGACCGTTCTTGAGCGGGCGGCGAGGATCGACCAGCTCGTTAGCAACATCCCAGACCTTGATACGGCCGCGGTATCGCCCGACGGTCGAATCGATGTGCTGGCGGAGCACTTCCCACAGGGCGGCATCCGGCAGTCTTGCCGCCCAGTCGGGGAGTGCGTTCCACCAGAGGAGGGTGTGACCCCTGACCGTGATCCCGTTCGAGTCGGCGAACGCCACGATCCGGTCGCATTCGGCGAAGTTGAATACCTCCCGGCGGGGACGCATCCACGAGAAATAGCAGGGTGCTGTGACCACGCTGAACTGGGTCGCGGCGAACCGCGCGTACTCCCCCTCCCCCGACCGGTCGAGATGAGGGGCGCGAAGCATCGAGCCGACCAGGAGTCCCCGGTCGGCCGCCAGCTCCCGAAGCGTCTTCGCTCTCTGCCCACCGCTCCCCGGTGGCGTCCCGCCGGACTGGGCATGAGCCCCCGGAGCACCGGCCAGAAGCGCCAAACAGGTGAGAACGGCCCCGGCCCGGATCATCCCCGCGCCAGCCGTGACCGGACGACGAAATCTCGACGCGACCGCCGGATGAACAGGACCTTCCCGTCGATCGGCCCGAAGGGCACGAAGTCGAGCACCAGCTTGGTCGTGACTTTGGCCGCGACCTCGGTCGTGGTCGTCAGGAAATCGGGGAGTTCCCCCGTCGCATCCGCGCGAGGGGCTTCCTCACGTATGACCTGTCGCAGCCGATCCGGATCGCAGCTGGGATCGATCCCCCGCGCCAGGAGAGCATACCGCTCTTCCTCACTGAACGAGAACAGCGACTCGAACGGGACCCGGGGATAGACCTCCAGCTCCCCGCCGACCCCCGCGTTCCGGATCATCACCCCCTGGGCGTCGGCCACCTCGCGCGCCCTGGTGAAGGCCCGAATCATCCGCTCCCGGGTCGCGTGGACCGGCTGGTGGTACCGCCGGCCGGCCCCGAAATAGCGTGGATCGAAGTGATTCGGATCATCGTCATGCTCCGACTTGATCCGGATTCCTGAGGTCGTCTTCGCCGTGGTGTGCAGGACGTAGTTCTGGTCCACCCCGATCAGGATGATCTCGGCCGCCCCCAGGAAGAGGAGCGCCTGAAGGGCCGCGTAAGCGACCGAACCTCCGGAACCGAAGAGGGGGAGCCGCCGCGAGAAGTACGGCACCCCGATCACATGATGCATCAGCAGTAGGTTGTCCCGGCGGGCCACCCCCCGTGAATGGAGGGCGTGAAGGCAGAGCCAGCGGTACTCCGGAGCGTGCAGGTTGATATCCGGGGTGATGTCGGGCAGCACCTCCGGGTCGATGCACATATAGAAGTATGGGCGCCACGCGATCCGCTCGTGGACCAGGTAGAACCGGTTGAAGCAGAGGGTGACCTCGTCCTGCAGCAGGTAAAGGGGGGTCACGTTCAGGCTCGGGCCGTTCCCGATCAGGAATACCCGCTTCCCGGCCAGGGAGCCCCGAAGGGCATCCCACCGGCGGGTGTTCTCATCCAGCGCCAGCAAGGTTTTGCTGACGTTCACGGCCTTGTGGAGCTGACGGACGAAGAAGTTCATGACACCGCCCCTGCGACCGGAACGCGAAGCGCCGAACGCGCGATACAATAGACATCACCATCGTAAGGTCCCAACGGCAGGTGCGTGGAAATGAGCCCCCCCACCTTGCGCGACGCCTCCGCCACCGGGACCGCGATGAGACGCGTCGAGGCATCGCCCTCGCGCACCGCATTCGGTCGCTCGACCCGGAAATCCAGGCCGGTAACGGCGGCGAACGAGCGTTCGAACCGATCACGGACCTCGGATGGTGAGAGCCCGAGGTATGCCACCAGGTCCACCTTCGGATAGGAGGTGACCGCGCTTCCGGGGGAGGCGTTCACGACCCGGCATCCCGAGGCGGCGAGGTCCTGGGAGATCCGCTCGAACGAGCTCAGGATGTTGCCGATCACCCGCGCATCCGGCTCATGGTAGGTCCTCCCCTGCCCGAAGTACCTGGGATCGAAATGATTCGGGTCGTTGTCCGCGGCCGCCGTGATGACACCGGGCTTTCCGTGCGTCACGGCCCCCTGCAGGGTCTGGTTCATGTCGATCCCGAGCAGGACGATCTCACGGAAGCCAAGGTAGCGGAGGACCTGCAGCCCTGCGATGGCAACGGACCCCCCCGGATTCACCATCGGGAGCTGGAAGTCGAAGGGCGAATGCAGCCGGCGCGGGAGCATCCAGTGCACCGGAGGGCCAGCCTCCGGGACGAACCGGCCGAAATCGAGGCCGGTGCTCAACGCGAACCGGGTCAGGAAGGTATCCCTGACCTTGCCACGCATCAGCGCGATGTCCGCGGCGATATCCGCCCCCACCACCCCATCGACCACCATATACATCGCCGGGGTCCAGTCCAACCGCTCCAGCATCAGGGAGAACCGGTTGAAGCAGAGTGTCTCCTCGCCATGGAGGAGATAGAGAGGGGTCTGGTTCAGGCTCGGCCCGTTACCGATCAGGAACGCACGCTTCCCCGCGTACTTCTCCCTCAGCGGCGCCCATGCGCGGGCATACGCAGGCCGGAGCAGCGCGCAGCGGAGCTCCACCTGGAGGATGGCCAGCTGGCGCCTTAAGCGATCAAGGAGTCCGGGCTTTTTCGGGGCGGAGGAGGCGGTCATCAGGATGGCGTATGGGCGTCGGGCGCCGTCAGGTCCGCGCGAGGAACAGGTACTCACCCCCGAACGGCCCATACGGAACATACTCGAACACCTGCGTCCCGATCCTCCCCGCCCCATCCTCCGCTTCGCAGATCACGATCGGCGCCCCGGCGGGCCACCGCGCCCCCGGCGCCACCCGCACCGCCCCGGGGAAGGTCTCCCCCAGCGTGGTCCCGACCGGTGTCACCCCAGTCGGCCTGAGCAGAAGGGCCAGCTCCTCCCGGGCGTCGGCGGTGAAGAGCGACCGGAACGCCACCCGCGGAAAGACCTCGAGCACACCCCCCACCCCGGCGTTCATCACCTTCACCCCCCGCGCATCGAAGAACGCCTTCCCTTCGATGAACTTCTCCAGCGTCTCGTCCATCCGGGGGGCGTGGTACCGACGCCCCGCCCCGAAGTACCGGGGGTCGAAGTGGTTGGGATCATTGTCGGCCTGGGCGGTCACGTCCCGCTTGCTCTCGTGCGCCAGCCCGGCGTGCGGGGCGTACGACATATCCACGCCCAGGAGGTAGATCTCCCGGAAGCCGAGATAGGCGAGGACCTGGAGCCCCACGTTGGCGACGGTCTTGTTGATCCCGCACCACGGCAGGTCGTCGCTGAAGTGGAGCCGGTCGAGCTGCAGCCAGTAGAGATTCTCCCGCTGGGCCACCAAACGGGTGAAGTCGATGTTGTACGGGTGCAGGTCGGGAAGGAAGCCGTACTGCACCTCGCTCAGCACCCCGTCCATCTGCGGCGCCAGGTCCTGCAGCACCCGGTCGTCGATGGTGGTGTAGAAGGTGGGGCGCCAGGAGAGCCGCTCGTACATCAGCGTGAACCAGTTGAAGCACATCGTGTGCTCCCCCGCCAGCAGGTGCAGCGGGGTCCGGTTCAAACTCGGCCCATTCCCGATCAGGAAGGCCCGCTTCCCGGCGTACTTCCCCTTGAGGGCCTGCCACCGCGCCACGTTGGCGGAGTCATCCCGGAGCGCCCGCCGCACCTTCACGATCCCCGCCCGCGCCGCCCGGTCGGCGAGCACCAGCGGCCCCTCCTCGCGGAGGATGTAGGAGGCCTTCCGGAGGGCGGCATCGAGGAAGCTCACGCGGGCCACCCCACCACCGTGCACGGCCCCCCGTCCCCGT
>Ga0315910_10002209_pt1 | contig 17319 bp, 10 predicted proteins | sample EdamamesoilMG_FD_204470 | JGI IMG/M metagenome (GOLD analysis project Ga0315910, IMG submission 204470) | Garden soil microbial communities collected in Santa Monica, California, United States - Edamame soil | ecosystem: Environmental > Terrestrial > Soil > Garden | place: USA: California... | reverse complement strand
CGCACCTTCGCGGCCGCTTACGCCGTAGAATGTGAACTGGTCAGCCAGGTCGCAATGCGGCTCGATGGCGTAGCGGTAACCGAGCCAGTTCTTCTTTGAAATCGGAACGTTGAGCGCGGCAGAACGTAGATAGAGAAAAGGCACGTCAAAACCACGGCCATTGAAAGTGACCACCTCGTCATAGTGTCTGGCGACATCCCAAAACGCAGTCAGCAATTCCACCTCGTCAGCGCAGGGAACGAACTCCACCGGACCGGCCTCGGCGTCATCTTCAAAATCCTCCGCGAGAAACAACACCTGGCCGCGCAGCGATTCCGCGTTGAGCATTGCGATGCAGACCACCTGCCCCGTGAACGGCCAGAGGCTGAACATGCGGGTGATCTCCTCGCGCTTCGCGGCTTTGGCCGCTTCGTCGGGCAATTTTTCCGCTTCGCGCAACAGATACTCCTGTTGAACTTCGTCGAAGTTCTCCAAGGGTTGCGCCGTGGTCTCGATGTCAAAGATGAGCCGGGGCATGGAAAAGTTTTGGGCGGAAAAAAACCAGGATGGGAAACCGCTCGTCCGGACTCAGTCTGCCATCCTGGTGATTTGATTTGGGTTACTTCTTCTTCTTGCCTGCTTTTTTCTTTTTCTTGGCTGCCACGTGAATCACCTCCCTTCCCATTGTGGAGTTGTTATGTCTGAGTTGGAGCAGATCGACAAATGCATGAGTGATGTTGCACGTTTGTAAGTGAAATCTACATACGGTTGCAAACATTATTTTTGCAACCGATGGAGACACCAACCGCGCAAAAAAGATTTTCAGGCGCCAAACTTGTCGAACATTTTCGCGTTTGCCTGCATCAAGCGGATCAAAAACTTTGCGTCGAAGACCCCGAGCGACCCGGTGTTGGCGCCAGTTTCCGTGAAGCGATCAAGCTTATCGGAGCCACTCACCGCGGAATGCAACAACACTGGTTGGGGATGCCAAGAGTGACCTTTCAGCGCACACGGCGTCGAGTGATCCCCGGTGATCGCAAGCACTGCAGGCTTCTTCTGCAAAAGAATCGGCAGCGCGGCATCAAAGTCTTCAATCGCCTTCTTCTTCGCCTCGAAATTTCCGTCCTCGCCGAATTTGTCCGTGTATTTGTAGTGGATGAAGAAGAAGTTGTGGTTGTCGAACTCCGTCAGATAACGCTCGAACTGCTCGGCAATCGTCTGTGGCCCTTCAATCTTGGTCATGCCCACGAGCTGCGAAAGGCCTTTGTACATTGGGTAAACCGCCAAGGCAGCCGGCTTGAGTTGATAGCGCTCCTCGAACAGCGGGATCTCCGGCTGATGCGCGATGCCGCGCATGAGAAAACCGTTTGCCGGTTTCTCCTTCGCCAGAATCGGCAGGGCCTGTTTGTAGAAATCAGCGATCAGCTTCGCCATTTTCTTTTGCTTGGTGTTCTTCGGGTCACGCGGCTTCACCGCAGGGATCGAGAATCCTTCACGATTCGGATCCGCATCGGTGAGCGGCCCTTCAAGTCCCTTGCCGCGGAACAACACCACAAAGCGATGTTCCTTGCCGGCTTTGATGATGACTTGTGTATCGCCGATCTTCTTGATCTTGGCCGCAAGCAGCGCGCAAAGTCTTTCGCACGTCTCAGTCGGAATGCGCCCAGCTCGACGATCAGTCACGATGCCCTTCGGATCGAGGGTGGCAAAATTCGCCCGGGCGCAAACGTCACCTGGCTTCAACTCAATACCCAAACCGAGCGCCTCAATGACACCGCGCCCGACTTGGAACTCCAACGGATCATAACCGAACAACCCTAGATGCCCCGGTCCGCTGCCTGGCGTGACGCCCGGCGCGACTGGAATCATGCGGCCCTGTGCCGAGTCCTTGGAGAGCGCGTCGAGATTCGGCGTATGCGCGGCTTCGAGCGGTGTGAGATAGTCGGCTTCCTTGCGCGCGATGTCGCCAAGCCCATCGAGCACGATAAGCACCAGCTTTGCGTTGGTTTTGAGAGTGAGTTCAGAATAAAGCGCGTCCAGTTTCATTTGTCTTTTCCAGGTTCAGTTTCGCAACACATGGGTACACGTCGCGGACCAGCATGATGCGGGTTAGGAAAGACTGGTCAACGCGATTCACATAAGGGCACAACCCGTGCGACCCGCGCAGCTTTCGAGATGGGGTCTGGAATTTCCCGCGGGCTTAGTCACTCTCACCTGGTGTTGAACAACCATTTTCGCAAATCGCGATCCGAAGGCCGAGGGTCAGTGATGGATTTGCCCGTTCGGCCAGCCAGATAACTGGCGGCGACTTCCGTAGAACTCAACGCCCGGTTGTAAAGCGCCACCTCATCCAAGCGACCCGTAAGATTCAAACCGTCGGCAGCGTCACCGCCAAGCCGCAAAGGAAACTCAGCGGCGATGATCAAACCTTTGGCGGCAGTATGCCCGTCCAGCACGCCGTTCAAATAAAACCTCAAAGCGCTGCCGTCATAAACCATCACCACGTGATGCCAGGTCTGCGGTGTGATCGCCACCGTCCCGTCGATCACCGCTTCACCACCGGTCAATCCGAGTTGCGCTCGTGGCAGCCATTTCCCATCCACTTGCACCAGGCTCAATCTGTATTGGTGTCTTCTCGCAAGCGGGTCACCCCTGCCGACGACGGGCATCGAGTGGTTTGTTGGAAATTGTTCGACGTAAACCCAGCAGCCCAGCGTCAAACTGTTGGTGGCAGCCAGCGGCGCGACATTGGTGATCGTCACGACCTGCTTCATGTCTTGAAAGGAAAACGCGCTCCCTACTTTTCCCGGGGCATGGCTTGTCCCATCGGGAGCGAAGCCATGGCAGCCGCTGACCGAATCCACCGCGTCACTTTCGCCTGGCCACCAACCGATCAAACCAAGCGGCAGCGGCAAAGCGGGGGAAGGAGGGCACTTGCCTGCGCCTCCAGCGAGATAGATAGACCGGATTTCAGCCGGCGTCAGGGCTCGATGGTAAAGGCTCAACTCATCCACCCGACCGTTGAAATTCCATGGGCCATCCGAATGCCCTCCAATGACAAATAGAGCATCGGTAAGAAGCATCGGTGCCTTGATTGGTTTACTGCCTTCCATCACTCCGTTGATGTAAAGTCGCAGGATAACACCATCATAAGTCATCGCTGCATGATACCAACGTCGGATGGCGATCTCCGTGACGCCAGGTGCGTCATCCTTCCCGCGCGAGCCGCTCACGGTTGCACTGCAAACCCATTTTCCAGTATACTGAGATAATCCAAGTATGAATGGCGCTACATGCGGCTTGGCATAAGGATCGTCCTTCGCTGCGAAGACGACACAATCATTCCTAGTGTGTTGTTCCACATAAAACCAGCACTCCAAGGTGAGCGCATTCGTCGGATTCACGGCCGGGCAGTTCGGTACCCAGATCACTTGTTGGTCTCCGTTGAAGGCCAGCGCCTGACCAACCTTGCCAGGCGCAAATCCAGCTCCTTTGTTGGTCAAAGTTCCCGCCAGCCCACCAACGATATCCACCAGGTTGTTTTCCCCGTTCCACCACGCGACCGGACCCGGCCGGATCAACGCGCACTCTGACATCGTTCTGACGGTCAACTTGACGTTGGCGCTGGTTATCGAACCCGCCAAATTCGTGATCAGAACCGAATAGTCTCCCTGATCTAATGGGCCAACAGATGGCAACACAAGCGATAGACCGGTCGCACCGGCAATATTCTCACCGTACCGTTGCCACTGATAAGCAAGCGGCGGACTGCCGTTGACACCGACGGCAACAATCGCCTCCTCCCCTTCCGTCACGGTCTGGTCCTGGGGTTGAACGACAATCGTCGCTGGTCTGTCTGTGACGCATTTACCGGCGCTGCCGGCGTTAAACTGGCTAAGCACTTCGGGTGGAGTCAGTGCCCGGTCATAAAAGCTCAGCTCGTCGATCACCCCGAGGAAACTGTTATCGATCTGGCTGTATCGATTCAAACGTGCCCCGATATGACCACCGCCAGCGAAGACAAATCCACCGAAGTCATTGGTCACAGCCTGACCGGCGCCGGCATCCAGGTAAAAGACCAGCAAGCTTCCCGATTTGGTCAAAACCACGTGATGCCAGTTGGTGTCTGTTATCCTGACGTTTGAAACGACCTCTTTCGCGAGCATCTTTTCAAATGCAAGTCTTCCATCAGGGCGCAGATAGAAAGCATATCCACCTCCGACCAAGCCCAGCGAGAAAACATCTGCCACCCCATTTTCGGCGTAGGAAGGCACGGACGGACTTGTGCGCCGGATCCAAGCTTCAATGCTGAAGTCTTGAATACGTAAGCCCGGTGCATTCCCGACGCTCACGCCGGAAGCACGACCGTCGAATGCAAATCCCTTTCCGCTCTTGCCCGCATCATAGCCAGCGGTATTGATCAATATCCCATGATTCACTCCGGATGAATCAAATGCATGTCCTTCGGCCCGCCACCAGCTTAGCAAGCCGGACGGCGGCGTTATGCAAGCCGGCGGCGGATTCGTAGTCGCACATTTGCCGGCACCGCCGGCTCGAAAAATGGCAAGGATCTCGGCATGGGAAAGCACCCGGTCGTAAATCGTGAGTTCATCGATCGACCCATAAAAGCTGTTATCAACCACCCCGTCCCGGCCATACCACCAACCTCCAATGTAAGCTGGAGCTGCAAAGGTGAACTCGCCGGCATCAAACTCAATCGGGGATCCAGCCTTACCGTCCAGATAGAATACCACCTGCCGGTCTTGTTTGGTGACGGCTACGTGGTGCCAGTTCGTATCGGCAACTTCGGCATCTGAGATCCCCATGATGCCACCACCTTTCCCGATGGCCAGGCAGTTATTTGTTGCTTCAATCAGAAATCCCACCCCGCTGGCATCATTACCAAGCATGAAAATCTCGGCGTTGCGGTTTCCATTGAAAGATGGTGTGGTTGCGCTGGCGCGTTTAATCCAAGCTTCGATGGTGAAGTTCTGGAGGTGCAGATTGGTGCCGGTGCCGACCATGATCCCATCCCGGTTACCATCAAAGACGAAGCTTCTACCGACGACCCCCGCCCCAAAAGAGGCGTCGCCTGAGAGAGCGCCATTATTGTTTCCTGCGGAATCGGAGGTGTTGCCTTCCGCTCGCCAGCAACTGACCACACCCGCCGGCATCTGCACGCAAGTCACCGCGCCGGTGGCCGAATCTGCCAATCCGGTATTGATCATCCCAATCGAAAGCCACGCCGTGGCCAAGAGGATCAAGCGGGATGCCCAATGCCTGAAAGCCAGGAGGCCTGGTCCAAGCATCTTGGCGATTGAAGGATGGCGATCGTGCGTTTGCTTCATACGCCAGCTTCTGTCATTCACAGGCTAACGGCTGATAGTGGGCGCAGGATGTGGCCTCGTCGGGTTGGAAAATCAAGGAATATCGCTCGGTTCATCAATCCTCCAGCCGATTTGAGTGATTGAGTTGATTGGTTGGATCTCGTCTGCTGCCTGCCTTGTTCAGTGATGGTTCAGAACCATGTCAAAGCAAGGGCCGGTATATGGCGCCAAAGCCGCAGGTGAGATAATTTCTCAGGGGTTTTACGGAAGCCATGGAAAGAAATGGCATCCTCTATCTTTGGATAGAGGATGAGGTCTGGGGTCTGGAAGCGGCGGATTATGGCATACCGCCTTGCCCCCTGCCGCCAAACACACCTCCATGGCGCCCGTCACTAGAGAAAGCGAGATTTCCCGGCAAGAGCCGCCATCATTTGCAAATATTTTTTCGGGCCAGCAAAAAAGGCACTCGACTGGCGAAAACTTTGATTTTATCGGGTGTTTTCCGGAGCAGAGAGAACGGTTGGAGCGTTCAATGGTTGGGGCATGGTCCGCGTCCGCGCTTCTGCAACTCGTTGGCTGGCAAGTCGAGTCAGGTAATGCTTTGGACCGTCCCTTTCCGCGCGGAGGCGAAACGCATCCCCCCAAAGACTCGCCGCCAGTTCCCAGCGGCCGACATTGTGGAAAGCGAGGGCGATGGATTCATAGGTCTGGACAGTTTGAATATGAGATTCACCCTCATATGATCGGCGCAACCGCAAGGCTTCTCCCAGGAGCACGACTCCTTCAGCTTCCCGGTCCGCCCGAAGATAAGTCGCTCCCAAATCGCACATCGTCTGGGTCGTTTGTTCCGCCTCTCCGCCGAATTGGCGCTTCCGCCATTCCAATGTTTCTTCCAACAGCGGAATCGCGCGATCGGGATTGCCAGCCTGTTCGTGCGTGACCGCCAGTTGACTGACGAGTTCGTGAATGACCGCGTTGGTTGCGGGCAGCGCCGAGCGAGCCAACTCCAAAGCCGTCTCCAAAATTTCCACTGCTTGCGGAAATCGCTTTTGTTCCCGGTAACTCGCACCCAAGTGGCCTTGCGCGGCGAGTGTCGTCTCGTTCGTCCGGCCAAACTCATCCACCGCCCGCTGCCACGCCTGCTGCATATAGCCGAGATGCCTAGTCTCATCCCCGAGTTGCTGATACACCCAGCCCAGCCGGGCAAGATTCGTAATTGCTTGCGCGGGTTTGCCACCGTGATCAGCTAGCTCCACAGATCGTTCAAGTTCCGCGATGGCATTGGTGAACCAGCCCAGATCGTAAAAAGTGACCGCCAGTCGTTCACGGACCTCGAGTTCCGCCATGGGCTGGTTGCTGAATGTCCCGGAGATCCGAGGCACAGCTGCCAGCAATGCCTCGCGAAGCGTGATATCCGGTCCAAACCCGTGGGTCGAGAGCATGGGGTTGGCAGCGTCCACCAGACTGCTCAACATGAAATCGAGGATGCCACGCGCATCCCGCTCACTGCGCCCGGCGCGATCACGCTGGTTTTCGGCCTCGACGCGCAAGTCCGCCTGCAATTGTTCCGCCGCAATGTCTGCGAGGCGGGCCCGCCGTTCCCGCACCAGGGCGATTCCGAGCATCAAGCCTCCACCCATCAACCCTAGGATGGCGACGGTCACCGCGCCGGTCAGCAACCGGTTGCGCCGCGTCCACTTCCGAAATTGGTCCACCAGGCTCGGGGGACGGGCAGACACGGTCTCAGAATTCAGGAAGCGCTTCAAATCCCTGGCCAGATCATTCGCCGAGCCATAGCGATGCGTGCGATCCTTCTCGAGGCATTTCAGGACGATCCAATCGAGGTCGCCGCGCAGTTGTCGGACCCAGCGCTTGGTTTCCACATTTCGGGCCGTCGCTAGTGGGTCAGCTTCCTCGGGTTTGAGGTTGTGAACCCGCACAGATGGCCGCATGGGGTCATCCTGACGGATGCGCCGAAACATCTCCTCAAAACCGTCAGCAAGGAGTTCTTCCGCTGGGAAGGGCGTCGCCCCGGCCAGAAGTTCGTACAAGAGTACACCCAACGAATAGATATCGCTCCGGGTATCCACGTCCGCGTCGCCGCGCGTGGCCTGCTCCGGACTCATATACGAAGGGGTGCCAAGGAAGAACCCGAGCCGGGTCACAAAAGTGCGGGTCAAGGTGGAAACATCCAGCGCCTTGGCGATGCCAAAATCGATGACTTTGGGCACCGCCCGGCCATCCAGCACCGCGACCAGCACGTTGGAGGGTTTGAGGTCGCGATGGATGATGCCCTTCTGGTGGGCGTGCTGGACGGCTGCACAAACCTCCACAAAGAGTTCGAGCCGGTCGGCCAGCGACAGGCATTGACTGTCACAATAGGCGGTCAAGCTCTGCCCTTCGACATATTCCATGACGAAGTATGGCCGGCCAGAACTCGTGACGCCCACGTCCAGCATGCGGGCGATGCTTGGATGGTTCATGATCGCCAGCGCCTGCCACTCGTTCTGAAAACGGGTGATGACCTCCCGGGTATCCATCCCTAACTTGACGACCTTGAGGGCAACCCGGCGTTGAACCGGTCGCAGCTGTTCAGCCAAATAGACGGCGCCGCACCCACCTTCACCTATCTGCCGCAGCAATCGATAGTTGCCGATCGTATCGCCGACCTGTTCGGCCACAGGAACTTCTATCTCGGGCGGCTTGATCACCGGCTCTGAAAAAAACTCATCCGCCGCGACCTGCGCGGACAACAACGCCTCCACTTTTTCTCGAAGCGCAGCGTCACGACCGCAGGCCTGGGCAATGAACTCTGCCCGGCCCTTGGCGTCACTGATGCCGCGGGCCGATTCAAAAATCGCTTCCGCACTGAGGACTGAGTTCTCCATTCCGATTTGGATCTCCTATCATAAATAGCGCATTCTCGGCCTGTCAGACGCCATCCGAAAACGTGAAACCTCGGCGGATTTCATCAGCCCCGCCGGATCGCCGAATAAAGCCAGGCTTTGGCATACGCCCAATGCCTTTCGACCGTCCGCTCTGAAATCCCCAAAGCCTGCGCTGTTTCATGCTCATCCATGCCGACAAAGAAGCGAAGTTTGACCACTTGCGCTTTGATCGGGTCTTCAGCGGTCAGCCCATCCAGGGCCTCGTGGACCTGCAGCACTCGTTCATCGTTGGCCGGCGAGGCGATTTCCACGCTATCGAACTCCAGCGCTTCCTGCCCGCCGCCGTGGCGCACCGCCTGCCGCCGCCGCGCCCGGTCCACCAGCACGCGCCGCATCGTCTCCGCTGCCGTCGCAAAGAAATGTGCCTTGTCCTTGAAACGCAGATCCCCGGACCGGTTCAACCGCAACCAGGCCTCGTGGACCAGCGCGGTGGCCTGCAACGTGGCCGCGGGATTTTCCCTGGCCATTTGCGCCGCCGCCACCCGCCGTAATTCCGGGTAAACCACGTCCACCAATTCCTCGGGCGTCAGGTGTACAGCCGCCGCGCCGTCAGATTCGTTTGATATTGGGTAACCAGCGGGATGGGGCGGGCGGGCGCTTGCTGGTGGCTGGTCCATAAAAACTTTCTTGGCAGTCAACGTCGCCGCAAGCTGTATCGTGCCTGCATCTCCGCCGCTGGATTGCCAGCGCGTCCGGCGCGGCAAGCGGCGTATCAAGTGATGCGAAAGCTGTAACACTACCACCCGCGAATCCGCAAGCCGATACGCGAAGACCCGGCGCAAGCCTCTCAATTCCATTCCCTCTGGACTTACGCCGCTTGACCGCGAGAATCCGGCTGTGCCGCTGCTAACGCTGGAACAATTGACGAAGGGTTTTCCCGCCCGAAGCGGGCAATCGGTTGCTGCCGTCAAAGGCATATCCTTTTCGCTCTCCGCCGGTGAACTGCTGGCGCTCGTCGGGCCGTCGGGTTGCGGCAAGACCACCACGCTGCGGCTCATCGCCGGACTTGAAACCCCAGATTCCGGAATCATCAGACTGGCTGACAAGGTCGCCAACGAAATCCCACCTCAAGACCGCCACCTGGCAATGGTCTTTCAGCAGCACGCGCTCTATCCACATCTGACCGCAGCCGAGAACCTGGCGTTTGGCTTGACGTTACGCGGGATTGGTCGCGCGGAAGTCAGCCAAAGAGTCAACGAGATTGCCGCGAAGTTGGGAATCAACAAGTGCCTGGCCCGCAAACCAGCGGAACTTTCCGGCGGCGAACGCCAGCGGGTGGCGCTGGGCCGGGCACTGATCCGCAAACCAAGTCTGCTGTTGCTGGATGAACCCTTCGCCAATCTCGACGCTCCGTTGCGCCGCGAACTCCGCCGCCAACTGTTGCGCCTGCATCAGGACGAGAAACTCACCACCCTGCTGGTCACCCACGATCAAATCGAAGCCCTGGCGTTGGGCCATCGCGTCGCCGTGATGAACGAGGGACAGATCGAGCAAATCGGCACGCCAACTGAACTGCGCACCCAGCCGGCGACGCCGTTTGTCTCGACATTTCTGGATCCCAGGATTGTCTGAGCATATGTCCCGCGCGCGGCTACTCATTCCGTAGCGCACGTAACAGATCTCCGCGCACGGCGAAACGCGTCGCCACCCACGTCCAGAGCAGTCCGTTCAGCAGGATGGCAACCAACGTCGTGGCAAGCGAGCTTGCTGGAAGTTGGGCAGCCGGTGACAACACCGCTGGCAGCACGGCTACTGCAGCCGCAATCACACCCACGCCCAAACCCGCTGCCAGCAAGGCGCCATTTTCCATGAGTAACAATCGCTGGACCTGTTTTCGGCGAAACCCAACGGCCACCAGCACCGCCAGTTCACCCCGTCGCTCCAAAACATTTCGCAATACGACAATCCCCAGCCCGACGCTGCCTAGCAGCAATCCCAGCCCACCCAACACCTGGAATGTTCCGAGGTATGTGTTCTGGACCGCATTGAACTGCGCAAGCCGCGTTGGCGCAGGCGTCAATTCCAGCCCCACATCCTGCATCGCCCGCGACAAAGTGGCGGAAATTTCCGTCACCCGGTTCGTCGGCACATCCATCAGGAACATGCGATAGCCACTCTGGCCGGGAAACCGCTTCACGAATTCCGCTTCGTCAATGATGAGCTGGCCCTGCAAAATGGAATTAGCCACCGCACCCACGATGCGCACCTTGAATGGCTGCCCACGCTCATCGACGTAGTCAATCGTGTCACCAACCTTCTTCTTCATCGCCCATTGAATGGAATTCGCGTCCCCGATAGCAGGGACCTCATCCGGTTCAACCGGGGCTCTATCCGGAACACTTGTTTTGCTCAAGAGCGACCACCCGCTGGTCTTCACGTCTGTTCCTGACATCAACTTTTGAAACGCGAACCGCCCTGCCAACGCTTCTGGCTTCACCCCCAGCAACCGCGGCTTCTGCGCCGCGTTCAGATTCAAGCAACTCGCCTCATCACCCTCGCGCACGCGGAACGGAACAATACTTACCCCCTGCATGTCCTGATCGCTCAACGCGAAGAAGTCACGGCCTGATTGGGAGTTTAGATCCTGCACCACCGGCATCGTTGTCTCGCCGATCAACGCGAAGCCGCCCGCACCCGAGGTCTTCTCTGTGGCATCACGATTCGCATCCAGCCGGAACACGCCGATGCTCACGATGAGAAAACTCCCGCACGCCAGCATCGCAACGGTGCCCAGGCTGCGCTTGCGTCGCCTCGCACAGCCGCGCAACGCGAGCGAACCAAGACTGATGATCTCGTTGGTGCGTTGTTCTGTGGCCCGATCATTGGCAACCAAGCCAACTAGCCGCGCGCTCACAAAACCTAATCCCGCTATCAATACCAAGGCGCCGGCACCGAAAAACGCGCCCGCATTAGCCGTGTTTCCGCTGACGATAGCCCAACCCGCAAGCGCCACGCCGGCCACCAACGCGCCATACGCGATGACTTCGGCCCTCAGATTTTGGCCCTTGGAATGCGCTTCTGCTGTTTCGCCGGCCAGCAATTTTCGCGGCTCGCGCTTCACGAATTTCCTCAGCGCCAGCCAAAGCGTGATGGCGGACACGACTACGCTGGCGAACAAACCGATCACCAACGTCTGTCCAGTGACATGAAACTGCAGCGCAGTTGCTCCCACCGCGTCGCGCCACACTGTCGTCAACCCGTGTAGCATCGTCTTGGCGAAATAGATTCCTCCAACCGCACCCAGCACGCCGCCGATGAATGCCAGCACCACGCCTTCGCGGACCAGAAGTTTCCGCACTTGTTTCGGTGTGAAACCCAAGGCAAGCAACGTGCCGATCTCTGGCGCGCGTTGTTCGAGGCCGAACTGAAACAGCATCGCCATTAGCAGCAGCGCGGCGGCGATGAGAAAGAAGCTGAACCCCAAGAACAGCCCGCCGAAGTCCTGTGATTCCTCGGCCGCCTTGAGCGCCTGGTCGCGCACCGGCTCGAAGCGCAGCCCGAGTTCTTCCGGTTTGAGATTGGCGAGAATCGCTTTCTCCAGTGCTATGCGATACGCTTCTGCGATTGCGTTCGTCGGCATCGGAAACCGGATTGCCGTCAGATTCCCGAACCGGTTGCCCCACATCTTTTGTCCGGCAGCGAGCGTAATGAACGCTTTGGGTGTGCCGCGATGTTGCTTCCAGTAATCGTCGTCCTGCTTGCGAATCTCGTAGGTGAGCGGAAAGCCCGCGTCCCAATCGCGCGTGCTCTCGGCTTTTTCGATACCCGGAAAATCCGGCATCAATGTGCGGTCTGCCCACGGTTTTTCCAGCGGCACGATGCTGCGGACGCGAAACGTATTCGTGGCCTCCTCCAGCTTCGCGCCAGACTCAGGCAGAAAATAACTCAGCGCGATCTCATCGCCCGGCTTCACGTGCAGATCATCCGCCAGCCACTGGCTGACAACGATCTCATCATCGCGCAAATCCACTGGCGTCCACGGTGCACCGGCGGCCGTGACCATGGAGTAAGGCGTGGCATTCGTGCCCGCGCGGAGCAATGTGGCAAGGTAGGTGAGGATGGGTTGGGCATTGGTGACAGCGGCAAGTGCTGAACGTGCGACAGGCGGGTCCAAGAAAACCCGGTCCGTCTTCAAGACTGCGACCCTGCCGACGACCCGCAACTGCCCAAGCTTCACGTTTTGGAAATTCCAGGCGTTACTCAACAGGCTCGAAAGCTCAGTCAGCTGGCGAGCGGTTGTAAGTTCCACATGAGGAGGGTTGGCATGATCCGAGGAGAGATTCAGCTTCTGCTTCACCCACTTCACTCCATCTTCCAGCATTGCGCTTGGCCCTGATTGAGTTGATCGCGGCGATCTTTGGCCCCCCCACCCGACAACGGTTGGTAATAGCCAGGTATTGATAGCTCCTGATTCCTCGAACGCGGGCACGCCCGCTGCCGAAGACAATTCGTTCAGGGGAATGAACACAGTGACTGGTTTGCCCGCCGTCGGAATGGGTGAAAAATCAGCCAGCATTCCGTTGGTTGCAACTGTTGCGACTCGCAGCCGAAGCGTAGCAGTCTGTTCATTCTTTCGCGTAATTGCCGCGTCAACTGAAAGACTGGCTGCTTTGTTGAAGCGAATAATAATCTCACTTCCAGCTTCCAAGCCGAGGGCCGCTGCAAGCCGCTGGTTCAGCACACAACTATTAGTTAACGAAATCTCCCGTACTTGCTTAGGCCCTTCAGTCATCGCTGCCGGATAGAGCACCGATGCAAAATCGGATATGCCTACAACCTGAACCTGATTGATTCGTTGAGCCGCATCTGTCCGCGAAACCGTTCCGCGCAAGACCAACATGGTCCGCGAACTGAAGTCCGGGTTAATGGTGATGGGCAAATTCGACAATGTATTCTGCGAGGCATTTCGAAAGGCTGCATTGAGCGCACGATGGTTTGCGATCGTTTCAACTGCAGGCGGAAGGAATTCACTAAAATATCGGTCTGGAGTATGGAGCAAGAACGAGGCGTTGCCCAAGCCGGACAAAGCTCTTTCACGTAAACTCCCCTTTACGGAATCCCCCACCACCAACGCGCCGATGAGTGCGGCGCTGCCGATGGCCGCGCCCAGCACCACGCCCAGATGCGCGCGCCAGTGAAATCGCAGATTGCGCTGGATGAGCGTGCGGAACTTCATCGCTGCACCAGTTTGCCGTCCTGGAGTTCCAGCACCCGGCCCATGCGTTTCGCCAGATCCGACGCATGCGTCACCACGATGAGCGTCACGCCTTCTTCCTGGTTTAATTCAACCAGCAATTGGCTGAGCGATGTGGCGGAGGCGTGATCGAGCGCGCCGGTCGGTTCGTCCGCGAGCAGGAGTTGCGGCTGGTTGATGAGCGCGCGTACGACGGCCACGCGTTGCCGCTCACCACCGCTCAACTGGCCCGGGCGATGATGCAATCGGTCGCCGAGGCCGACGCGCTTGAGCAGGCGCTCGGCGCGGGATTCGACGGATTCAGTTTTTGCCGCCGAGTTCCCCTCACCCGGCCTGCGGCCACCCTCTCCCCGCTTTGCGGGGAGAGGGGAGGGAGAGGGGTTCGCCAACGTAGGCACGAGCACATTTTCCCATACAGTGCATTGCGGCAGGAGGTAGTGGGCTTGGAAAACAAACCCGATCTGCTGATTGCGAACACTGGCGAGTTCCAGCTCGCTGAGTGTGGCGAGGTTTTTCCCATCCAGCAGCACTTCACCAGTCGTCGCCTTGTCGAGCGTGCCGATGATCTGCAACAGGGTGCTTTTGCCGGAGCCGCTCGGTCCGATGATGGCGAGCGTCTCGCCGCGCGCGACTTCGAGCGCGATGCCGTTCAGCACGGGCAGCGCATTCGCGCCGGCAGCGGCAGCATAGCATTTGGTGACATCAGTCAGTTGCAACAACGCAGACATGGAGTATTTGTGCCCGGTTTGCTGACGATTGCCAACGGCCAAGTGTTCAAGGCTGCCGGTCGAAAACTGGTCGCTCACGCCGCTTGCCGGGGCGCTGGCAACCTGCAACCTTTGGCCGACAACCAGGAGTTGACTATGAATGACAAAATTGGGTTCGTCGGCGTCGGGCGCATGGGCGCGAACATGGCGCGGCGGTTGAAGGAATGCGGGTTCAGTATCACAGCGGTATATGACGTGAACGCCCCGGCGGCCCAAACCCTCGCACAGGAATTGGGCTGCGTGGCCGCCAGCGACTTGAAGGCGGTGACCGCGCTTTCAGATGTAATCATCACCGTGGTCAGCGATGATAAGGCAATGAAGGCCATTTACGGCGGCGGATTGTTGAGTCGCGCGAAGGGAAAGCTGTTCATCAACTGCGCCACAGTTTCGCCGGCGATTCATGTCTGGGTCGAACAGAAATGCGAGGGCAAAGGCGCGCAAGCGCTGGAAGCCTGCATGGCGTCGAGCATTCCACAGGCGCGACAGGGAACGCTGTATCTGATGTGCGGCGGCAAACCAGAGACATTTGAACGCGCCAAGTCGGTGCTGGAAAAACTCAGTTCGTCCATGCGCTATGTCGGCCCAGCCGGACAAGCTGCACAAGTGAAGGCGCTGGTGAACATGGTGATGAACATCAATACCGCTGGCCTGGCGGAAGGGCTCGGGCTCGGTGCGGCAATGGGACTTGATCTCGTGATGTTGCGCGAAGTGTTCTCGCAGACTGGCGCCCGTTCCGGAGTTCTGCAAACCGATGGCGAGGACATGCAAAACCGTGATCATTCGTGCTTCTTCAGCGCGGCGCATGCAGCGAAGGATTCCGGCATCGCGCTCAAGCTGGCAAAGGAGCAGGGTTTAAACCTGCCGCTTGCCATCGCGACGAAGAAACAATACGACCGCATGGTGGCCGAGGGCTTGGGGGAACTCGACAAGTCGGGCGTGGCCGAACTGACGTTCAAAGGACGGCATCAGGCTAAAGCAATCTGATTGCCACGTCCGGTCGCTACCTGGTGATGAATCAAAACGACCAGCCGGTTTTGCTTCAAGTCGTCAATCTGTGGACGCTGGTCTGGCATCCGTCACAGAAACGAGAATGGTCGCTCGAACGAAAGCTGCGAGCAGTGAAGGATGCCGGCTTTGATGGCTTCACGACGCAGCTTGAACCAAAGCACGCACGGCTGGGCGACAAACTGGGCTTGATGCGAATCGGTTATTTTGCTTCAAGCAGACCGACGGAGTTTGCGCGTCTGTTGAGGTCGCAAAAAGACGCCGGCGCGCGCCATGTGAATGTCCAACTTGGCGATCACGACACGCCGACCGCAACCGCAATTCACCTTGCCAAGAAGCTGCTCGCCGAAGCCAGCAAGCTGGACCTGGAAGTCGGCATCGAAGTGCATCGCGATACGTGTACCGAGACGCCTGAGAAGACTTATGCGCTGGCGGATGGTTATCAGAAGGCCATGCGGGAACTGCTCCCATTCACGTGGGACTTTTCCCATCTCGCAGTCGTGAAACATCTGCTGCCGCCGTTCTGGCCACGGCTCGGTGTGCGGCCTGATTTGATTCGTCGAGCCCAGCAGTTTCATTTCCGCCCGTTCAACGGTCATCATTGTCAGGTGCCAGTGACCGACACGCGTGGTCGCCTGACTCCAGAATTTCGCGACTACATACCATTCATGGAGAAGGTTATGACCACCTGGCTCGCTGGGGCAGCGCCCGGGCGGGAACTGATCGCCGTCCCGGAAATGGGCCCGCTATGGATGGGCTACAATCTCAGCGCGTTCCCGTCGAGCTGGGAGCAAGCGAAAGTTCTCCGCAATGAAATCGAACGCTGCTGGCGTCGCGCGTTGAAGAATTGGAAAGGCTGAAAGCAAATCGCGCATCACGGTCATCCGCGATGCGCGATGGGTGAAGATTAACAATCGTGGTACTGGCTTCAGGCTTTCCGCGTGTAGGTCATCTCGCCGGATTTCTTTTCCTTGCCGCCGTTGGTCTCGTAGAACTCGAAGATATGTTTGTCCTTGCCTTCGACCTTGATCACGAAACGCACGGGCTTGTCCTTCTCGCCGGTCATGCAGTCGTCCATCTTGGTGTTGAACGTCAGCGTCTTGCCGTCCTTGGACGCGGTGCCGAGGCTGTAGATCATCGCCGTGGTGGTCGAGTCCACCCAGAAGCTGTTGTATTGCTTCTTCAGGTTGTCGTACCCGGTCATGCCGGTGCCTTTGAACGGCATGCCCATCATCTCGCCGGAGAAATCTTCCTGCAGAAAGCGGCCGTCGAGAATCATCTTCTTCGTCACCGTGCCCTTGCTTTCCATCGGTGGCGCGGCGGGGTCCATCCACCATTTGCTGGTGACGTCCCATTCACCGACAAAAGCATCCAGCATCTTGTGCGGGGCGCCGGGCGTGGCGGCTTCCATCCAGCGTTTGGTCATTTCTTCCTCGCTCAACTGGCCTTCGGGCTTCTTGTCGCCGGCCTTGGCGGCAGGCTTGTCATCAGCGAACAGGTTGGGCGCAACCGCCAGCAAGGCGGCGGTCATCACAGCGTAAGTCAGGGTATGGGTTTTCATGTTTGGTCCTTTGTTTGGTTACGGGATTCAGGGAAGGGTTGTATCTCCAGCACCGGACCGTTGCAAGCCTGCAAATACCGGAGATTTCCCGATGGCTTGTCAGCGTCGCAGTCAGTCTGCCCGGGAAAATCGAACCTGAATTTCTGGCTTAAGATTGTCCGCGCACATCCCACGCATCGCGCAGGCCGTCGCCAAGGAAGTTTAACGCAAGCAACGTCGAAACCAGCACTCCGCCCGGGAACACAATGAGCCACCAGTAGATGCGAATGGGATTGATCTGTTCCGCGCCCTCCGCCATGAGCGAGCCCCAACTCGCCATCGGCGGCTGGATGCCGAGGCCGAGATAACTGAGAAAGCTTTCATAGAGGATGATCGCCGGCACGGTGAGCGTGAGATAAACGATCACCACGCTGAGCACATTCGGGATGATGTGCCGGGCGAGGATATGCATCGGCCCGGCACCCAGTACCCGGCTGGCGTCCACGAACTGCCGCGAGCGCAACGAGAGCACCTGACCCCGAACGATGCGCGCCATGTT
>Ga0315910_10002207_pt1 | contig 17325 bp, 15 predicted proteins | sample EdamamesoilMG_FD_204470 | JGI IMG/M metagenome (GOLD analysis project Ga0315910, IMG submission 204470) | Garden soil microbial communities collected in Santa Monica, California, United States - Edamame soil | ecosystem: Environmental > Terrestrial > Soil > Garden | place: USA: California... | reverse complement strand
ATCCAGGCCTGCCTGGAGAAAAAGCGCGAGGACCGGCCGCAGCGCGCCGCCGACCTGCTGGAGGCGCTGGACGCGATTGCCGCGGATTCGCGCGGCTAGTTTAAGCGCCGCCCTTGTGCCGGGCCTGGCGCGCGGCGAGGTATTCGTCCATCTCCGCGAAACTCTTGAATATGCCGACGCCCGGCAGCGACTTGATGATCTCGAAGACTTCCTGGATCTGCGGCCGCATGTTGACGAACGCCGCCTGGCCGCTGCGCGCCTTGAGCGTCTTGCGCGCATTGGCGAATACGCGCAACCCGGCACTGCTGATGAATTCCAGGCCCGCGAGGTCGAAGATCAGGTCCGTTACCGGCGTTTCCAGGACCGGCGCAAGCTGGCGCTCGAGTTCGGGCGCCGTCGCGGTGTCCAGGCTGCCCGTCAGCTCCACGGTGATCGCGTCGAAGCGCGCGGCGTCCAGGCTTTTCTTGATCTGAATGTCGAGTGGCATGGCATCCCTCAGGTTGTTGCCGATTGTAGCCGCTTGACCAGCCGCAGCACGTTTTCGCCGCCTACGCGCGCATAGTGGACCTCGTCCATGTAGTGCCGCACCAGGTGGATGCCCCAGCCGCCGGGCGGCCGCTCGCCGTGCGCATCGTCGAGGTCGCGGGCCGCGGCGCTGGTCGGATCGAAGGCCGGTCCGCAGTCGCGAATTTCGATGACCACGGTATCGTCCGTGCGCAGGAAGCTGACGCGGAACTTCTCCTGCGCCTGGCCGCCGCAGGCATGGTGCACGATGTTCGCGCCGCACTCCTCGAGCGCGAGGGAAAGACCGAACAGGACTTTCTCGTCAATGCCATGCTCGCGGCCGTACGCGCGCAGCTGGTCCACGCAGCGCATGACTTCTTCAGGGATGGCCTGCAATTCCAGCGTCTTCATGCGGGAGGGCGGCCTTCGTGGCGCAGCACGACGATGGCGATGTCGTCCGACTGCGGCGCGCCGGAGGCGAAGGCGCGCACCTGCTTGAGCAATCCGGCGGCCACGGCCGGCGCGTCCTGGCCCGCGAACGCCGCCACATCGCGCAGCAACCGGTCATTGCCGTAACACTCGGCCGCCGGGTTGAACGCCTCGTTGACGCCGTCGGTGTAGAGCACCAGCGCGTCGCCGGGCTGCAGCACGAGGTCGGCGCGCTGGAACGTGAGGTCCGGTTCGAATCCCAGCGCGGTGCCCAGGCCCTCCACCGCCCAGCGCGCCGGCACGCCCGCGCGCAGCAGCACCGGGCGATTGTGCCCCGCGTTTGCCATCGCGATGGCGCCCGTCGCCGGATCGAACACCGCGCACAGCATGGTCACGAACATGCCGGAAGGATTGTCGGCGGCCAGTTCGTTGTTCAGCCGCGCGAGGATGCGCTCGGGTTCGGCGGATTCGCGTCCGAGCAGGCGCGCGAGGCTGCTTGCGCGCACCATGAACAGCGACGCCGGGATGCCCTTGCCGGATACGTCGCCGATGAGCAGGACCAGCCGGCCCGCCATGCCGGGAAAGGCGCTGTACAGGTCGCCGCCGACTTCGCGCGCCGGCGCCAGTTCGCCCGCGAGTTGCACGCCGTAGGCCTTCTCCAGCGCCGTGAAGTCCTGCGGGATCATGCCCATCTGGATGTCGTGCGCGACGCGCAGGTCGGCCGCCAGCTGTTCCTTGACCGCGTCGCTGTAGGCCTTGGCCTTGAGCAGGGCGCGCACCCTGGCCCTGACTTCCATCAGATGGAAAGGCTTGGTGACGTAGTCGTTGGCGCCCGCCTCGAAGCCGCGCGACTTGTTGTCCACGTCCTCCAGCGACGACAGGAAAATGATCGGCACTTCGGCGGTTTCAGGCATCTGGCGCAGCCGGCGGCAGACTGCGTAGCCGTCCATGCCCGGCATCACGATGTCGAGCAGCACCAGATCGGGCGGCGTGCGCGCGGCGATTTGCAGCGCCGTCTCGCCGTTCATCGCGAGGCTCAACTTGTGCTCGCCCTTCAGGCCTTCTACGAGGATGTCGAGGTTCGGCTTGGCATCGTCCACCAGCAGCAGGCGGCAGTCGGCGAGCTGCTTCATGATGCCGGCGCGCCCTCGATCACGGGAATCCGTGACGTCATGCGCTACGCTTCGTCAACTGCGCGAGCGCGTCGCCAAAGGCGTAGCCCTGCACCTGCTGCTCGAATCTGCCGAATTCCTCCGCGGAGAAGAGCGCGGCGAAGGCGCCGCGGTTCGCTGCCAGGCACTCGGCGGCGGCGGCATCGAACTCCGACAGGTGCTTCGTCATTTGTGCGACCAGCAGTTTCATCTGCGCCGGGTCGACGGCCGCCGCGGACGCCGCCGGCGCCGTCGCTTCCTCGCCGAGCGCGGCGCGCAGGCGGTCCACGAACGGCGCCAGGACCGCGGCGAACTTCCGGAGCAATGGCTCGAGCCGGGCCGCGTCGGCATCGCCGTGCAGGGCCTTTTCCAACTCACCGGCGGCTGATTGCACGGCCCCCGCGCCGAGGTTCGCCGCGACGCCCTTCACGGTGTGCGCGCACCTTTCCGCGGCCGCCCGGTTGCCCGCCGTGAGCATATCGGCGATCTGCGCCGGCGCGCCGGCCTGCTGCGCGGCGAACTCGCGCAGCAGCTTCAGGTACAGGCCGCGGTTGCCGGCAACGCGCGACAGGCCGTCGGCGGTGTCGAGGCCCTCCACGGCCGGAATCTCGCCTGCGACCGCGCGCGGCTTCTGCACCACGCTTGCGGCTGCCGGCTGCGCCGCGACGGCGCTGTAGAAGCGGCCAACCGTCTCGTATAGTGCGTTGGGATCGATGGGCTTGGACACATGGTCGTTCATGCCCGCGTCCAGGCAGCGCTGCTTTTCCTCGAGCGTCGCGTGCGCCGTCATGGCGATGATGGGAAGCTTCGCGAAGCGCGCCTCCGAGCGGATTTTCGCCGTGGCCTCGTAGCCGCCCATCTCGGGCATCTGCAAGTCCATCAGAACCACGTCGTGGGCGTCCGGCTCCCTCCACAGTTTTTCCACGGCCTCGCGCCCGTTGATGGCCACCGTCACGCGCGCGCCCACGCCTTCGAGCAATTCGACCGCGATCTGCTGGTTGATCTCGTTGTCTTCGGCCAGCAATATCCTCACGCCCGCCAGCCGCGCCGCGTGCGCATCGTCCGCCGCCGCCTGCGTTTCCCCGGCGGCGGGCGCGAACAAGGTGATCAGCGTATCCACGAGCATGGATTTGGTCACCGGCTTGAGCAGGAAGCCGTCGATGCCCAGGCGTTCGGCTTCCTCGCGCACTTCTTCGCGGCCGAAGGCCGTCACCATGACGATCGCGGGCTGCTTGTGGAGATTCGCGTCTTCCTTGATCCTGCGCGTCGCCTGCAGGCCATCCATGCCCGGCATGCGCCAGTCCATCAGCAGCAGATCGAAAGGCGCGGACGCGTCGTGCTGTTTCACGGCCGCCAGCGCTTCGGCGCCCGAACTCGCGACCTCGACCTGAGCGGTCACGCCCGTGAGCGCATCCGACAGGATCTCGCGCGCCGCCGAATTGTCGTCCACCACCAGCACCCGCAGCTTGCGCAGCTGCTCGGGCAGCAGCTTGCCCTGCCCCTTGGCCGCGCCCAGGCCCAGCCAGACGGTGAACAGGAAGGTGCTGCCGACCCCGACCTGGCTTTCGATCCAGATCCGGCCGCCCATCAGTTCCACCAGGCGCCGGCTGATGGTCAGGCCGAGGCCGGTGCCGCCGTGCTTGCGCGTCGTCGACATGTCGGCCTGCGTGAAGGCCTGGAATAGTTTCCCCGATTGCTCGGCCGTCATGCCGATGCCGGTGTCGCGCACGGCGAATTTCAGCTGCACCTTGTCGCCGGTGCGCTCGAGCAGTTCGATTTTCAGGCGGATCTCGCCGTGCTCGGTGAATTTGACGGCGTTGTTGACGAGGTTGGTCAGGATCTGGCCGAGCCGCAACGGATCGCCCAGCAGGTGCGTCGGGATCGCGGATGAAACGTCGGCCAGGAACTCGAGTCCCTTTTCATGCGCCTTCTGCGCGGTCAGCGTGGTGACGGAGCTCAGGACATCGTCGATCTTGAAATCGGTGCTCTCCATGTCGAGCTTGCCGGCCTCGATCTTGGAGAAATCCAGGATGTCGTTGATGATGGCGAGCAGCGAAGTGCCGGCGTTATGGACCTTGCTGACGTAGTCGCGCTGCTTGGGGTTGAGCTGCGTCTTGAGGGCGAGGTGGGACAGGCCGATGATCGCGTTCATCGGCGTGCGGATCTCGTGGCTCATGTTGGCGAGGAACATCGACTTCATTTCCGTCGCTTCCTCGGCCTTTTCCTTGGCAATCGCCAGCTCCTGCTGCTGGAGCTCGAGCTTGTGGGTCTGCGCCTGGGTCTGGGCGAGCAGTTCCTGGGTGTGCAGGTTGCGCTGCAGGATCTCCATGCTCATCGCCACCACCGGCAGCAGATCCTCGATCAGCGCCTTCTCCTTGGCATCGAAGGCGCGCAACGACGCGATCTCGAGTATGCCCAGCAGGGCGTCCCGGGACTCCACCGGCAAGGCCACGGCCTGCACGGGCGCCGATGCGCCCAGGCCCGAGGTGATGTGCAGATGATCCGGCGGAAGTTGCGTCAGGAAGACCGGCTTGCGCTCGAGGACGCATTGGCCGACGAGGCCTTCGCCGGGGCCGAACGCTTCGGCGGCATGGACGTTTTCGGCCAGGCCATAGCCGGCGACGCGCCGGGCCTGCTCCGGATTCTTCTCCACGAGATAAAAGCTGGCGACGCCGCCGCCCAGCACGGGCATCAGGCCCGACAGCAGCCGCTTGCCGAATTCGGCGAGCGACACCGCCCCCTGCAGTTCGCCCGTGAGCCTGGCGGTGTGCGTCTTGATCCAGCGCTGTTCCTCCATCGCCGCCGCGCCTTGTTTGAGCACGTCCACCGCGCGGGCAAGCGCGCCAGTTTCATCGGGCACCCCGGTAAAGGGGACTTCTTTCGCATAGTCGCCGCCCGCGACCGACTCGACCGAGTGCTGCAGCGCGCGCACGGGATACACGATCCTGCGGTAGGTATGGAAACCCAGCAGGCTGGAAAGCAACAGGGCGATGCCAATAGCGAAATGCTGCCTGAGCCGCGATTCCTCGATGATTTCGACGGTCCGCTGGCCGGCGGAAAATGACAACTCTTCGTTATGCTGGACCCACTCGCTTGCGACCGTGCTCATGCGAGTGCCGATACTCGCCAGCGAGCCGGAGGTCAACGTCGTAATGGCAACGGCTCGCTGTCCCGCATCGGCCAGGCCCATGACTGTCTCTGCGCCAACGATATACTCTTGGCTCAGTGTCCGGACCTCGTCGAACAGGCGCCGATCCCTGTCGTCCGTAATGTAGCGGTCGCCATACTCGGCGAGCAGGCGGATCAAGGCTGTCTTGTCTGCGGCAAAACGACCCTGGATGCTGGCCCGATCGGCTTTGTCGTCCGTCAGCAGGTAGCTGCGCACATAGACCCGCAGTTCGGTGAAGGTGCGGGAAACATTGCCTAGCAACGCAAGGCTGCGGATCTGTTTCTCCGTCAGGAAGCGGGTTTCCGCCTCCATCGTGGCCATCTGGATACGGCCAAAGACCCCGAGTCCCACGAGGATGAGCAGCGGCACAGCGAGCAGGACCAGCAGGCGTCGGGCGATGGTCACAGAGTTATTCTCATCGAGTGGATGGAATCGGGCGGGCCTACTTCCCGCCTTCGTCCGTGGAGTACATGCTGGACAGCCGCGCGATGAGGATTGCGACATAGAGCACGCCGATCACCTGCTCGAGCGTCGTCAGCCCGCGCGCCACGGGATGCACCGGCACGATGTCGCCGAATCCCACAGTCGTGAGCACCGTAAAACTGAAGTAGAGCAAATCGAGCTGATTGAGCGGCGCGCCGGCAGGCGCGAACGAACCTGGATAAAAGTACTGGATGATTCCGTAGAAGTATGCCCAGGTGACGCCCAGCATCAGGTAGATCGCGCCCGCGCCGTAGAGCTTGTTCGCGTTCATCACCTCGGGCAGCAGCACATAGCGCAGCAGCAGAGCGAGCGTCCAGAAATAGAAGGCCGCACCGAACGCCCACGACAGCATCAGGTAGCGCGGCTCTGCCCAAACGATGCCAGCCACCTGGAATCCGGCCACCGGCAGCCCAAGCAGCGCTGCCACGATATAGAGGCGGCGGTTGCGCCCGACCGCCGCAACCGCCGCGAACAGAATGACAAGATTGATTACGTTCGCCACGATCCGGCCCGCACCGGACCCGCTCAACAAGGGCACCGACACCAGCAGAAGCAGCAGAGCGAAGAACAGGTAGGCGCAGCCGTGCGGCAGCACCTTGGTGAATTGGCTGGGGGCGAGCGTCATGCGAGCGTCAAGTTTACTTTGAACAACTGCTTCACGCCCGGAAAGGGCTTGCCTATACTGCGAACGCCCCCCAAACCGGAAGGATGATCAATGCGCCCGTTTGCGTTCCGCTGGACACCATGGCTGGCCGCCCTCGCGCTCCTCTTTCAGGGCTGCGCGTCCACGCCGGTGCGCCACCCGGCGGTGCCTTCCGAACTGACGGCGAAGGCGGAAATTCCGGGCATGCCGGGCGTTCGCTTCGTGGCCGGCGGCGACATGACCGAATTGAGCAAGGATGCGCTCGACTCGCTGCGCAGGGAACGCGAATACCGCGCGCGCGCCCGGATTACGGGTCCGCTGCCGCCCTCGGTGTTCCTGGCCGTCTCGGGCGGCGGCGACAACGGCGCCTATTCGGCCGGCTTGCTCAACGGCTGGTCCGCGGCCGGCACGCGGCCCGAATTCAAGCTGGTCACCGGCATCAGCACCGGCGCGCTGATCGCGCCGTTCGCTTTCCTGGGGCCGAAATACGACGCCACGCTGAAGGAGGTTTACACCACCATTGCGCCGAAAGACGTGCTCGTCCCGCGCGGCATGCTCGCGGGCGTGCTGGGCGACGCGATGGCGGACAATGCCCCGCTCTGGGCCCTGACGCGCAAGTCCATCACCGCGGAACTGCTCAAGGAAGTCGCCGCCGAGTACGCGAATGGCCGCTTCCTGCTGATCGGCACCACCGACCTCGATGCGCGCCGCGGCATCATCTGGAACATGGGCAAGATCGCCAGTTTCGGCACGCCGCAGGCGTTGGATCTCTTCATCAGCGTGATGATCGCGTCGGCCTCGATCCCGGCGGGTTTTCCGCCGACGATGATCGACGTCGAGGCCGATGGCAAGCGCTACCAGGAAATGCACGTCGACGGCGGCACCGTGGCGCAGGTGTTCGTCTATCCCGCGTCGATCCACATCGCCGACCAGGCTGCGGCGGCCGGCGTGGTGCGCGAACGCAGGCTCTACGTGATCCGCAACGCCAGGCTGGATCCGGATTGGGCGAGCGTCGAGCGCAACACGATGAGCATCGCCGGGCGCGCGATCGCCTCGCTGATCCATACCCAGGGCATCGGCGACCTGTACCGCATCTACGCCACGGCCCAGCGCGACGGCGTCGACTTCAACCTGACCTTCATCCCCTCGTCGTTCAACTTCCCGCACAAGGAAGAGTTCGACAACGAGTACATGCGCAAGCTCTACGACGTCGGTTACGGGCAGGGCCGGACGGGCGTGCCCTGGGCCAAGGTGCCGCCCGGCTTCGCGAAGTGAGCGTCAGACCAGGAGGCCGACGGTCGCGGCGGTAAGGCAGGTCGCGAACGTCCCGGCGACGATCGATTTGAGGCCGAGCGCAACGATTTCCGGCCTGCGCTCCGGGCACATGGTGCTCATGCCCCCGATCATGATGCCCAGACTGCCGAAGTTCGCAAACCCGCACAGCGCATAGGTCATCAGCAGGCGGCTGCGCTCCGAGAGCGTGGTCATGCCGGCCAGGTCGATGTACGCCACCAGCTCGTTGAGTACGGTCTTGGTGCCGAGCAGGCCGCCGGCGGCCTGCGCTTCGGACCACGGAATGCCGGCCAGCCAGGCCAGCGGCGCGAGCACCCATCCGAGCATGCCCTGCAGGGTGTAAGGCGCAATCACCAGGTTGACTAGCGTGACCAGCGCGACGAACACCACCAGCATGGCGACGATGTTGACCAGCAGCTGCGCGCCGTCGAGTGTCCCGCGCGTCAGCGCGTCCATGCTGCTTGAGGACTCAGGCCGGAGATCCAGGTGGCCGCCGGTCGCCGCGCTCCCCGGCGGCACCATGACGAACGCGACGACCAGCGCAGCCGGCGCCGAGACGATGGACGCGATCAGCAGGTGCGCCACCGCATCTGGGACGACCTTGCCGAGGATGCTCGCGTAGAGGAAGAGGACCGTGCCCGCAATCGAGGCCATGCCGCCGACCATGATCGCAAAAAGCTCGCCGCGCGATACGCGCGCGAGCCACGGCCGCACGAAGAGCGGCGCCTCCACCATGCCGACAAACACGTTCGCCGCGGTGGACAGGCCGACCACGCCGCCCACGCGCATCGCGCGTTCGAGCATCCAGGACATGGCGCGCACCACTCGCTGCAGCACGCCCCAGTGGTAAAGGAGCGCCGAGAGCGCGCTCATTACCAGCACGATCGGCAGCGCGCGAAAGGCGAGGATGAAATTTGCGTTCGCGTCCGTCACCGCGAACGGCAGCGGCCCGCCGCCCAGGTAGCCGAATACGAGCGCGGTTCCGCTCTGGGTCGCCCGCTCGAACAGGTTCAACACGTTGTTGAGCGCAAGGAATGCCTCCTTGGCGTACGGCAGCTTCACCAGCAGCAACGCGAGCACGATCTGCAGCGCCAATCCCGAACCGATGGCGCGCCAGGGAATCGCCTTGCGGTCCTCGCTGAATATCCAGGCCAGCAGCAGCAGCCCGGCGATGCCTGTCAGGCCCTGGATCACTGGAAATCGTAGTTCAGGATGATGCGGAAATCATTGATGTGCGGATCGCCAGCGCCCCGCTGCTTGACATTGGCGTAGCGCAGGCGCACCGACGCCCCGCGCAGGGCGCCGTCCGGCGGCGCCCACTGGAGATTGAGGTCCATCTCGTTTTCGTTGAACGACGGCGCCTTGACTCCGCTGCCGCGGATATACAGCGCATAGGCGGTCAGGCCCTGGGCGCCGAGGCTGGCAAAATCGTATTCGACCCTGGCGAGGACAGCGTTCTCGCGCGCGCGATTGAACTGTTTCACCTGTGCGTCGGTATAGCCGGGGTAGGCGCTCCAGGGATTGCGCATGTCGGCGCCGCTCGCCGTGGTGGTATAGCCCAGAGTGAACATCGGCGCGCCCAGGTCGAGATCGCCCTTGACGCCCCACTGGCGGGCCGAAAATTTCTTCCCCGTCAGCCGATTGTCGCCCGTGCTGCGCTGGTCTGAGAACTGGGCGGCCAACCGCAATTCTCCCGCCTTGCCAAGCGGAACGAAGGCTTTCGATTCGCTGTAGATGATCTGGATGATGTCCGGCGACCGGTAGAAGGTCGCGCCGATCGAGAAATCGCGATTCGCGTAGTTGGCGCCCCCGGCATACACGCCGCGTTTCACGTCTGCGCCGGCCTCCTTCGACATCCAGACGAAATCGTCGGCATTGCGCGGTTTGATCTTCGAAATGTAGCCGCCGCCGTAGCGCAACTCGCCGCCCATCGCGCCGCTTTTACCGTACAGGCTGAGGCCCTCGAAGGTGTTCGGAGACATGCGGCTGTCGTTGCCGTTGAGGAATGGCAGGCTGTATTCCTTGCGTCCGAACGCGCCGTACAGCGCATCGGCGAACCTGAACTCGCCGTAGACCTGGCCCAGCACGGTGTAGGACTCCTGTCCGGGCTTGAGCAGCAGCGTACCGTCACGGTCCTTGGGAGCACGCAGCCCCTGGGAGGTATAGCCGACCGCGCCGAACCTGAGCCGCTCCGCCAGGTAGCCCGACTGCAGCGCGATCGAACCGCCCAGCGCCCAAGCCTCGCTGCGTGAGTTGTCGTACTTGTCCTGGTTGAAGTAGAAGCTGCGCAATTGCGCGCCGTACCGGGAATCGTGGATGAAGGAATTCCGCTCTCCCGGTTGCTCCGGAGGGGCGAACAAGAGGTGTCCGGGAAGCCCGTTGCCCAGGTCGATCTGGTCCATCGACGTGGTGCCCTGGTTGCCGGAACTGCGAGCGGGCGCTTGCGCCAGGCCCGTACTCGTGCAAATAGGAAAAATCGTCGCGAGCGCGGCGCACCTGAGCACCTCAGTCATGAAATGCCGCGGCAATCGTCGCCTGGATCGCCTCGGCGGCGGCGGCGGGATCCTTCGCATCGCGGATCGGCCGGCCGACGACGATGTAGTCGGCGCCATTCTTGAAGGCCTGCGCCACGTCGACCACGCGTTTTTGGTCGGCGGCATCGCCGCCCGCGGGCCGGATGCCGGGCGTGACGGCCAGCAGGTGGCCGCCCACCTTTGCCTTGATGGTGGCCACTTCGAGCCCCGAGCAAATGACACCCGCACACCCGATCTCGGCGGCGGCCCGGGCCCGCCTCATGACCAGTTCGTCCATCTTGCCCGGGTAGCCCTGCTCGGCAAGATCCTCCTGGCTGGTGCTGGTGAGCACCGTGACGGCGAGGATGCCGATGTCGCCTTTTTCCTTCACGGCGGCCTCCATCACGCCGCGGTCGGCGTGTACGGTCAGGAAACTCACGCCGCGGCCGCGCAGGTTGACCACCGCCCGGCGCACCGTTTCGGGAATGTCGTGCAGCTTCAGGTCGCAGAACACGCGGTGGCCGCGCTTCACGAGCCAGTCGAGCAGCGTGTAGTACTCGCCCGAAGTGGAAAGTTCGAGGCCGATCTTGTAGAAGGAAACGGATTTGCCGAGGGATTCGACCAGCCGCATCGCTTCGGCGGCGGTGGGCACATCGAGCGCGGCGATCAGGCGCTCGCGAGGGGGAATGGCGCCCGGGTTTTCCTTCATATCTGGGCGCTATGATACAGGCATGGCCGAGATTCTCGTCCTCTACTACAGTGCGGGCGGCTCGGTGCGGCGCATGGCCGAGCTGATCGCCGAAGGCACGGAGCGCGTGCCGGGCGCCCAGGCGCGCCTGCGCACGGTTCCCAGGGTTTCGTCGGGGCTTGCCGCGGAAATTTCCCCGGTCCCGGACAAAGGACCGCCCTATTGCGAAAATCGCGATCTCGAGGAATGCGCGGGCCTGGCGCTCGGCAGCCCGACGCGCTTCGGCAACATGGCCGCACCGCTGAAATACTTCCTCGACGGCACCGGCCCGCTCTGGCTGGGCGGCGCGCTCGCGGGCAAGCCCGCCTGCGTCTTCACCTCGACCAGCAGCCTGCACGGCGGGCAGGAGACGACGCTGCTGTCCATGATGCTGCCGCTCCTGCACCACGGCATGGTGATCGTCGGCCTGCCCTACACGAACGCCGAGCTGAATTCCACGCGCACCGGCGGCACGCCCTACGGCGCCAGCCACTTCGCCGGCCTCGCGGACGATCTTCCGCTCTCCGACACGGAGCGCGCGCTGTGTGTCGCCCAGGGCCGACGGCTTGCCGAAGTCGCGCTGAAATTGAAGTCTTGACGATGCAACCCGGCGCCGCAGGCCTGCGCGCGGCGGCCTCCGCGACGCTGGTCGCGATGATCGCGCTGTGCCTGGCCTGGGAATTGTGGCTGGCGCCGCTGCGTCCCGGCGGCTCCTACCTCGCGCTCAAGGCGCTTCCGCTGGTATTGCCCTTGATGGGAATCGTCTCTGGCAGGCGGCGGACCTACCAGTGGTCGTCGATGCTGGTGCTCGCCTATTTCGCCGAAGGCGTGGTGCGCGCCTGGAGCGAAAGCGGCCTGTCACAAATGCTCGCGGGCGCCGAGATCGCCCTGAGCGTGATATTTTTCGCGGCCGCAGTGGCTTACGCCCGCCTGACACGCACGACGTAAGGCCGCCGGCGGGCACTGCGACATAATAGAAACCGGAAACATGCAACGACGTCTCTCTGCCATTCTGAGCGCGGATGTTGCCGGCTACAGCCGCCTCATGGGCGACGACGAGCTGGCGACGGTGCGCATGCTTTCGGCTTACCGCGAAGCGATTACCGGCATCGTAGCGGGAAAGAACGGCCGCGTCGTAGACTCGCCGGGCGACAACATCCTCGCGGAGTTTGGCAGTGCGGTAGACGCGGTCGAAGCCGCGCTCGCGGTGCAAGGCGAACTCGGTACGCGCAACGCGGCGCTGCCGGAAGGGCGCCGCATGAATTTCCGCATCGGCGTGAACCTGGGCGAGCTGGTGGTCGAGGGCGAACGGATCTATGGCGACGGCGTCAACATCGCTGCGCGCGTCGAGTCGCTCGCGCATGCGGGCGGCATCTGCGTATCGGCGAAGGTGCACGACGAGGTGCGGCGCAAGCTGACCCTCAACTTCGAAGACCTGGGCGAGCACAACCTGAAGAACATCGCCGCGCCCGTGCGCGTGTACCGGCTGACGACGGGGGCTGCGCCGGCAGCCGGCGCGTCCGAGGCGACTGCCGCAACTGCGGCGACTGCGGCCAAACCTTCGATCATCGTGCTGCCTTTCGCCAACATGAGCGGCGCCGCGGAGCAGGAGTTCTTCGCCGACGGCCTGACCGAGGACATCCTTACGGACCTGTCGCGCTTCCGCGACCTGTTCGTCATCTCTCGCAACACTTCGTTCAAGTTCAAGGGCCAGGCGGTGGACGTCAAGAAGGTCGCGCGCGAGCTGGGCGTGCGCTATGTCGTCGAGGGCAGCGTGCGGCGCGCCGGCAACCGGGTGCGGGTGACCGTGCAGCTGATCGACGGCGAGTCGGACCGCCACGTCTGGGCCGAACGCTACGACCGGGACCTCGAGGACATCTTCGCCATCCAGGATGAAATCACCTCGGCCATCGTCGCCACCCTGCCCGGCCGGATGGAAGCCGACGCACGCGACCGCGCCGAGCGCAAGCCACCGGGCAGCATGGCGGCCTACGAATGCGTGCTCGAGGCCAAGACCCGGCACCACCGGTCGAAACAGGAAGAAAACGCGAAGGCGCAGGAACTGATCGATCGCGCCATCGAACTCGACCCCAAGTACGCGCATGCGCACGCCTGGAAGGCCTGCATCCTGGGCCAGCAGTGGGTCTACGGCTGGTCCGCCGACCCGGACGCGACGCGGGCCGCGATCGAGCGCGAACTGGAAATCGCACTGGCGCTTGACGAAAACGACAGCGATGTGCAGCGCGTGCTCGCCGCCCTGCGGCTCACGCAGAGAAACCACGACAAGGCGTTCCATCACCAGCAGCGTGCGCTGCACCTCAACCCGAACGACGACCTGATCGTGGTGCAGCAGGGGGAGATCCTGACGTGGCTGGGACAAGCCGAAGAGGGGATCCCCTGGATCCAGAAGGCCATGCGGCTCAATCCCTTTCATCCACCACGCTTCTGGAATCACCTGGGACGCGCGCATTTCGTGGCCCGCAAGTATGTGGAGGCGGTGGAAGCCTTCGAGCGGATCGGGTCACCCGATGCGTTCCACCACGCCTTCCTCGCGGCCTGCCATGCGCAATTGGGCGAACCTGCCGCCGCGGGCATTCACGTCAAGGAAGTCCTGAGCCGGATTCCTGCCTTCAGCTGGAGCGCCACGCTCGCTCCCGTCCTGTACTACAAGCGCGACAGCGATGTTGCGCACCACCGCGAGGCCGTAACGAAGGCCGGCCTGCCGGACTGACGCGGGCGCAGGCCTAGCGGCAGATTTTCGCGACTTCCGCCTGCAGCCTGGCAATACGTGCGTCGTGGGCGTCGGCATCGGCGGGCCGGCGCGTGGCGCTTGCCCGCTCCAATTCCGTCCGCTTTGCGGTGCACTGGCGCTGCCTTGCCTCGGTGGCCCGGATGTCGGCCTGGCGCTCGCGCTCCAGCTGGGCCTGGCGGCGCTGGAAATCCCGCTCCGCGGCCTTCAGGTCTTCGCGGTAGGGCGTGACTTCGCCCGATATCGGCGGCTGGCCATGGATGTCCACTTCCTTGCCCTTGCCGTCCGGACAGGGCTTGTCCGAATACCCGGTTACGCCGCGCGCATCCACACACTTGTAGACCTGCCCTTGCGCCGCCACGGCACCGAACGCGCAAACCGCCGCGAGGAAGATCCGCCTCAAGCGCCTTTGGATCCGGCAACGATGCAGGCCGGATAGCCGAGCGTGATCAGGTCGCCGCCACGGCCTGGTACTGCGGGTTGACGCGCTCGTGCTTGCTCGCCAGCTTGTTGAGCGCGCTGATGTAGGCCTTGGCAGAGGCGACCACGATGTCCGTGTCGGCGCCGACGCCGTTGACGATGCGCCCGCCCTTCGACAGCCGGACCGTGACTTCGCCCTGGCTCTCGGTGCCCTGGGTCACCGCGTTGACCGAGAACAGCAGCAGCTCGGCGCCGCTCTTGGCGATCGATTCGATCGCCTTGAACGTGGCGTCGACGGGGCCGTCGCCGTTCGCCTTCGCAGATACTTTCGAATTCTTGTTCAACAGGACGACGGAGGCGTGCGGCTTGTCCGTCGTGCTGCTGCCCTGTTCCATCGACACCAGTCCCCACTCTTCCTCGCCCGAGGCGCCCGCCTCCTGCGCCACCAGCGCGAGCAGGTCCTCGTCGAAGATGTCTGCCTTCTTGTCGGCGAGTTCCTTGAAGCGCACGAAGGCCTTGTTGTAGCCGTCGTCGCTCTCGAGCTCCACGCCGAGTTCCTTCAGGCGCTGCTTGAACGCGGTGCGCCCGGAAAGCTTGCCGAGCACGATCTTGTTCGCGGCCCAGCCCACATCCTCGGCGGTCATGATCTCGTAGGTCTCGCGCGCCTTGAGCACGCCGTCCTGGTGGATGCCGGAGGCGTGCGCGAAGGCGTTCGCCCCGACCACCGCCTTGTTCGGCTGCACCACGAAGCCGGTGATCTGCGAGACCAGACGCGAGGCGGGAACGATTTCCTTCGTATTTATCCTCGTTTCCAGATCAAAAAAATCCTTCCGCGTCCGGACCGCCATCACCACTTCCTCCAGCGAGGTGTTGCCCGCGCGCTCGCCCAGTCCGTTCACCGTGCACTCGATCTGGCGCGCACCGCCGATGCGCACCGCGGCCAGCGAATTCGCCACCGCCATGCCGAGGTCGTTGTGGCAATGCACGCTCCACACCGCCTTGTCCGAGTTCGGAATCCTGCTCCGCAGGTTCCTGATCATCTCGCCGAACTGCTCCGGCACCGCGTAGCCGACCGTATCGGGGATGTTGATGGTCGTCGCGCCCTCCTTGATCACCGCCTCCAGCACGCGGCAGAGGAAGTCCGGCTCCGAGCGGCTCGCGTCCTCGGGCGAGAACTCGACGTCCGGGCAGGCGTTCTTCGCGTATTTCACCGCGAGCTTCGCCTGCTCGAACACCTGGTCCGGCGTCATGCGCAGCTTCATCTTCATGTGCAGCGGGCTGGTGGCGAGGAAGGTGTGCACGCGCCAGGCCTTCGCCGCTTTCAGCGCGTCGATGCCGCGCTGGATATCCTTGTCGTTCGCGCGGCACAGTCCCGCGACGATGCTGTCCTTGATCACCCTGGCAACCGCACTGACCGCCTCGAAATCGCCGTTGGAGGACGCGGGGAAGCCGGCCTCGATCACGTCCACCTTCATGCGCTCCAGCTGGCGCGCGATGCGCAGCTTCTCGTCCTTGGTCATCGAGGCGCCGGGCGACTGCTCGCCGTCGCGCATGGTGGTGTCGAAAATGATCAATTTGCCTGTGCTCATCGCCGCTCCTTGGGTGGATGCGCGCTGTTTACGCGCGTTGTCCTTGCCGCCTTGGTGGGGCGGTAAAGGGGTACTGCCGAATTGGGGGATTATTTTGTGCGCGCGGGGCGCAGCAGCAGGCCAGCCCGCAGGGCGAGAAGCCCGAGGCAGGCGGCGGTCGCAACGAGAAGGGCAACGGCGGTGTTCACGGCCCCACTATACTGGCCCCTGCCGCCATGCGCAAGTCCAGGGTCGCGCTGAAGAAACTCGAGCCGGGCCTGCCGGCCGCCTGGTACCACGACCCTGCCCACTACGAGAGGGAACTGGCGGCCTTCTGGCACCGCGGCTGGATTGCCGTCTGCCGCGAGGAGGAACTGGCGAAATCCGGCGGCTGGCGCGCATTTCGCATTGGCTCCCAGTCTCTTTTCGTATTGAAAGGAAAAAAAGGGGAAATCAAAGCCTTCCACAATGTCTGCCGCCATCGCGGCTCGATCCTTTGCACCCGTGAGTCCGGCCAATTCGTGCGCGAGCGCATCGTCTGCCCCTACCACGCCTGGACCTACGATCTGGAAGGCAAGCTCGTGGCGACACCGCGGCGCATGGAGACACCGGACTTCGACATGCGCGAGTTTCCGCTCCATAAGGTAGCGACACGGACCTGGGGAGGCTTCGTTTTCATATGCCTATCGAAAGGAAAGCCCTTCAATCCCCCGGCAGGATTCAAAAACTATCAGTTGGAAAAACTTAAGATTGGCAAGAGAATCGTCGCGGACGTGCGGGCGAACTGGAAGCTGCTGGCGGAGAACTTTTCCGAGTGCTTCCATTGCCCGCCGGTGCACCCCGAGCTCTGCCGCGTCGTGACCGCGTACCGGGAAGCGGGAGCCTGGGGTCTTGCAAAAGAGTTCGAGTCGAAACCGGAATACAAAGCGGGCGCAAGGACCCTGACGATGGATGGATCGTCCCGCCTGCCAGCGTTCAAAAATCTGAATGAGAAGGAAAAAAAGACCCTCTACGTTCCGGCCATGCTCCCACCCAACCTCTTCCTCAACGTGCAGCCGGACTACGTCAATGCCCACTGCATGTTCCCGACCGGACCGGCGAGCGTGCGCATCGTCTACGACTGGCTGTTCGAGCCGGCGCACATGCCGAAGGGCAAGGACCTCGCCCATTACGTCGCGCTTTGGGAAGTCACCAACCGGCAGGACGCGCGCAACTGCGAGTGGCAGCAGCAGGGCATCCAATCAAGGGCGTTCGAGCACGGCCACTACGTGCCGCAGGAATTCGATTGCCATCGCTTCGCCCAGTGGGTCCGCGCAGGCCTGCGCGAGACCTAGATTTACTGACTGCAGTGCAGCAGTGGCGCACACGGGTTCTTCCGGGGATAGAATCTACTCGTATAACCCTCTTGGAGGAGGACAAATGAAACAACTGAATACCCGGCGTATCCTTGCTGCTGCGGGCACGGTCGCTTGCGCGCTTGCGGCGGCTTTTGCAATACCCACCCGATTGGCGCACGCGCAGGCGGCTAAGCCCGTCGTGTTGCGCTTCGTTTCCGACTTCCAGGGACCTCCCCACCCGGCGGGGCTGGCGATGAAGCACTTCGGCGACCGCCTGCCGCAGGTCATCCCCGGCAGCGAGGCGCGCCTCTACTACGCCGGCGCACTCTATTCGATTCC
>Ga0315910_10002205_pt1 | contig 17327 bp, 15 predicted proteins | sample EdamamesoilMG_FD_204470 | JGI IMG/M metagenome (GOLD analysis project Ga0315910, IMG submission 204470) | Garden soil microbial communities collected in Santa Monica, California, United States - Edamame soil | ecosystem: Environmental > Terrestrial > Soil > Garden | place: USA: California... | reverse complement strand
GCCCGTGGCGCGGCCGAACAGCTCGCACATCATCTTCTCCATGGAGGCGCCCTTGGCGAGCGTGTGGCCATGGCCGCGATGCGTGGAGGTGATCAGGTCGTCCTGCGCGAGGTTGATGCAGACACCGGCCGGCACCGCCTCCTGTCCGGTGGACAGGTGCAGCGGCCCGCGCACGCGCGCATCGCCGCCAAGCACCCCGCCGAAGGCCGCAACGCCTCCCCTGGAGGCTGTTTCTGCCGCGTTCTCGAACGCGCGGATGCGCGCCATGGTGCGGAAAAGCGCTAGCGCGCGCTCGGTGGATTTTTCGGTAGCCCGGCTCAAGGAGCCGCGAGTCTACCAGCGCCCGCTCAGGGCGCGGCCGGCCGGAATACGAGGAAATACTGGTTTGGCAGGAACGCGTGCTCCTTCTCGAGCGCGTAGCCGGCCTGCTTGAGCTCCGCCTTCACCTGTTCAGGCGCGATGCGCGCCGCCTTCGGCGGGCCGACCGGGGAATCCATGCGGAAATCGATGACCGCAATGCGGCCAGCGGATTTGAGCGAGTCACGCAGTGTGCCGAAATAGCCCTCGCGGCTGTCAATGTGGTGATACACGTCGACGAAGATTACGAGGTCCGCCTTCTCGGGCAGGCGCGGATCGCCCGGCTCTGCCTTTCTGGAAATGAGATTGCGCAAGCCCGCGCGCTGCGCGCGCTCGGCAAGGTATTTCACCATATCGGGCTCCGTATCCAGGCCATAGACCTTGCCCTTCGGCACCATGTGCGCGAAGCGCACCGCGAAGTAGCCGGTCCCTGAGCCGATATCGGCGACGACTGCGTCGGGCTTGAGCGCCAGGGCCCGGATTACCTCGTGCGGCTTCTGCCAGGCGTCGCGCTCCGGGTCGTCGAAGACCTTTGCCCATTCCTGCGCGCCGCTGAATCCGTGATCGTGCCTGTGCGGGCTCTGTGCCGCAACGGGTCCAGCCAGCAAGGCGCAGTAACCCAGCACAGCAAGACCCAGCGCGAGCAGCGAGATTCGCTTCATCGGCGCTGCGCCGAACCCATCATCCTCGCTCGCATGCCGCGCATCATTGCGGCCATCCCGTCGCGCGCCAGTTCGCTGACCTCCATTGCATGCGCCTGGAGGGCCGCGACGACTTCCGCGTCCTCGGAAGTCTGGACGACGGTAACCCCTTTATCGGTGGCCTCGACCTTGGTGCGGATCTTGTCCTTCTTCTCGAACAGGATGGGCAGCGTCGGGCTGAACAGATTGAAAACGCGCCCTTCGCTAAGACGCTTCTCCATGCTTGCGACGTGCGCCACGATGGATTGCGCGGCCTGCGCATCGTCGGATTCGGTAACCGTGCGGATGCCGTCCGGCAGATTCGTGACCGTGCGCTTGATGCGATCGTTGTACCTGAGCATTTCGTGCACCAGGCGCATATCCGCTGCAAACGCTTCGTCATGCTGCATACGCCCGCCCATCGGGCCGCCGGCCATGCCGCCCTGCCCCATGCCATGCATCATTCCCGGCCCCATGCTTCCTTCCATCCCGTCCGGGTGCGCGTATGCGGCGACGGCGAGGGTAAACCCCAAAGTCGTAACAACTCCTGCGGCAAGCTTGTGCGAACGCTTCATTTCAGATTTCCTTTGCAATTCGGTTTTCGACGGACTTGATTTTCCGTCCCTGCAACGGCCTACGGTATGATCGAGATCATATGAAGCGCCCGGATCCGCGTAACAGTTTGTTACCGCTGCATGGCCTGCTGCCCGCCGCGCTCAGGCCGCGATGCACCCAGTCGCACCGCGCCAAGGGGGAGCTGCTTTTCAGGCAGGGAAAGAGGCCTGAGAGCATGTTCTACGTGGCTGGCGGTGAGGTGACTCTGCAGCGCCCGGGGGCGAACGGCGAGAATGTCGTCCTGCAACGGGCGCGGCAAGGCTTCGTGGCCGAGGCGAGCCTGCAGTCATCGAAGTATCACTGCGACGCCGTGGTGACGGTTCCCGGCCTGGTCGTCAGCCTTCCGATCGCGTCCATCAAGCAGGCGCTTCTGTCGGATTCCACCTTCGCCATGCGCTGGATCGGCATGCTGAACCGCGAGCTGATGCACCTGCGGCTTCGCTGTGAACGCCTGTCCATCAAGGGCGTCAGAAATCGCGTGCTCCACCTGATCGAAACGGAAGGGCAAGGCGGGCGGCTGCCGCTGGACGCCGGGTTGAAATCGGTGGCCGCGGAGCTGGGCGTCACCCATGAGGCCCTTTACCGGACAGTCGCCGGGCTGGAACACGAGGGGCTATTGCGCCGGGACGACGGCCGGATCGGGCTCTGCTAGCCGGACATCAATCTCGATCTTTCATCCGGGCGCATGGTCGCGATAGATCCTGCCGCCGCGCCGCAGCCATTTCTCTAGCTCGACGCCGAAGAAAACTACGCTCGACAGCGCGAGGCACAGGGCAAGCTCTCCCGCGCTGAGCGGCTGAGTCTTGAACACGGCGTTGAGCGCGGGCACATACAGCGTCGCCATCTGCAGCAGGAATGTCAGCGCCACGGTGACCGCGAGGTAGCGGTTCGACAGCAGGCCGATGCGGAACACCGACTCGTGCTCTGAGCGGACCGCCAGGATCTGCCCGAGCTGCGACAGCGTGAGCACCGTGAACACCATGCTCTGCCAGTGCGCCGATCCGTCGTGCATCGCCCAGGCCTGCGTGAGCAGCGCCACGCCGCCCATCAGCACGCCGACCCAGACGATGTGCTGCCACATGCCGCGCGCAAAGACGCTCTCGTCCGGCGCGCGCGGCGGCCGCTGCATGATGTCCGGCTCGGCGCGCTCCTTCACCAGCATCAGCCCCGGCAGCCCGTCGGTCACCAGGTTGATCCACAGGATGTGGATCGGCAGCAGCGGGATCGGCAGGCCGAAGAACGGCGCGAGGAAAATGGTCAGGATCTCGGCCAGGTTGCAAGCCATCACGTACTTGATGAACTTGCGGATGTTGTCGTAGATGCGCCGGCCCTCGCGCACGGCGCCAACGATGGTGGCGAAATTGTCGTCGAGCAGCACCATGTGCGCCGACTCGCGCGCGACATCGGTGCCGACCTTGCCCATGGCCACGCCGATGTCCGCGCGCTTGAGTGCGGGCGCGTCGTTCACGCCGTCGCCGGTCATGGCGACCACCTCGCCGGCGGCCTGCAGCGCCTCGACGATGCGGATCTTCTGCGCCGGGTCCACGCGGGCGTACACGCTCGTGCTGCGAATGCGCGCGACCAGCGCGGCGTCATCGAGCGATGCCAGCTCGACGCCGGTCATGAGCGCACTGCCGTCGGTTGCAATGCCGAGCCGGCTCGCGATCGCCAGGGCGGTCGCCGGATGGTCGCCGGTGATCATGACCGGGGTGATCCCCGCCGACCGGCATTCGGACACCGCCTGCGCCGCCTCCGCACGCGGCGGATCGATCAGTCCGGCGAAGCCGAGGAACGTCAAGTCGGTTTCGACCGTGGCCAGATCGGCGGGAAGCGCATCCAGCCGCCGGCAGGCCACCGCCAGCACGCGCATGCCGCTTGCGGCCATGCGATCCGCCCTGGCGAGCTGCGCCGCGCGATCCAGCAGCCCGTCCTCCGGCGCGGCACCGTCCCCTGCTGCCTGCCGGGTGCAAGCTTCCAACAGCGCCTCGGGCGCGCCCTTCACGTACACAAGCACGGCGCCGGCCGCGGAGTGCGCCGTGGCCATCAGCTTGCGCTCCGAGTCGAAAGGCAGCTCGGCGATTCGTGGATAGCGCCGCGCGAGCCCGGCGAGGTCGAGGCCTGACGCGATGGCCGCGTCGAGCAGGGCCACTTCGGTCGGATCGCCGACCGTCTGGCCCGCGTGATCCACGCGGGCGTCGTTGCACAGCGCCAACGCCTCGAAAAATGCACGCGAATGCGGCGCCGGCATCGCGGGCGGCGTGGTTTCGCCGGCCAACTCGAACGCTTCGGCGCGCATCCGGTTCTCCGTCAGGGTGCCGGTCTTGTCGGAGCAGATGAAGGTGATCGAGCCGAGCGTCTCGACGGCCGGCAGGCGGCGGATCAGGGCGTGCTGGCCGACCAGCTTGTAAGCGCCGAGCGCGAGGGCGATCGCCACTACCGCCGGCAGCGCCTCTGGTATGGCCGCAACGGCCAGACTGACCGCGGTCAGGAACAGGATCCCCGGCGATTCGCCGCGCAGCAAACCCGTCGCAAAGACCATCGCGCAGATGGCCAGCACCGCCATCGCCAGCCGGGCGCCGAACTTCGTGAGCCGGCGCTGCAGCGGCGTCTTCAATTCGTCGCCGCCCGCGAGCAGCGACGCGATGCGGCCGAGTTCGGTGCCCATGCCGGTCGCGATGGCGATGCCGGCAGCGCGCCCGTAGGTCACGGCGGTTCCCTTGAACGCCATGTTGCGGCGGTCGCCCAAGGGCAGGTCCTCGCCTGCGATCGCCGCCGTCGCCTTCTCCACCGGCTGCGACTCCCCGGTGAGCGCGGCTTCCGCGACGCGCAGCCGGGCGACGTCGACCAGCCGCAGGTCGGCTGGCACGACGTTGCCGGCCTCGAGCAGTACGACGTCGCCGGGAACGAGCTGGTGCGCGGGCAGCTCGCGGATCTCGCCCTGCCGCCGCACCCGCGCGGACGGCGCAGCCATCTGCCGCAGGGCGGCGACTGCCTTCTCGGCGCGGTACTCCTGCACAAAGCCGATGGTCGCGTTGAGCAGCACGATCACCAGGATCGCGATCGTATCCGCCGCTTCGCCCATGACCCCCGCGATGACCGCCGCCGCCAGCAGGATCAGGATCATCACGTCGGCGAACTGATCCAGGATCATGCGCGCGACGCTCCGGCCCGCGGCCTCGATCAGGGCGTTGGGTCCGTACTGTGCGAGCCGGCGCGCGGCCTCGTCGAACGAATGGCCCGAAGCCGGATCGACGCCGAGCCGCCGCGAGACCTCGTCGGAGTGGAGGCTATGCCAGTCCATTGCGTTTCCCCTCCGCGCCGAGGGATCGATTGCGGTCATTTCAGGAATTCAATGCTGTGGGCCGATCCATGAGCATACCGATCCATGTATAGATAGGTATGGCGATCGGAGCTTGACGCCGGTCAAGACCCGGATCGAAGTTACGCCTCGTACCACCCCTTGGACGCGTTCACCACTTTTACGACCAAGAGCATCACCGGAACCTCGATCAGCACGCCGACGACGGTCGCCAGCGCGGCGCCCGATTCGAAGCCGAACAGGCTGATAGCGGCGGCGACCGCCAGCTCGAAGAAGTTCGACGCGCCGATCAAGGCGGACGGGCAGGCCACGCTGTGCTTCTCCCCCACCGCCCGGTTCAGCAGGTAGGCAAGCGTCGAGTTGAAAAATACCTGGATCAGGATCGGCACCGCGAGCAGCGCGATGATCAGCGGCTGCTTGAGGATGGCGTCGCCCTGGAACGCGAACAGCAGCACCAGCGTAAGCAGCAAGGCGGCAACCGACCAGGGCTGGATCCTGGCCATCGTGGCGTCGAATGCCGCCTGGCCACGCGCCAGGAGCGCCTTGCGAATCGCTTGCGCGAGGATCACCGGGATCACGATATAGAGCACCACCGACGTGAGCAGCGTGTCCCACGGCACTGTGATCGAGGAGATGCCGAGCAGCAGTGCAACAATCGGCGCAAACGCGAAGATCATGATCACGTCGTTCAGCGCCACCTGCGACAGCGTGAAGTAGGCGTCGCCGTTGGTCAGCCGGCTCCACACGAACACCATGGCCGTGCAAGGCGCCGCAGCGAGCAGGATCAGGCCGGCGATGTAGCTGTCGATCTGTTCCGCGGGCAGCAGGGGTGCGAATAGCACCCGGATGAACAGCCATGCGAGGAATGCCATCGAAAACGGCTTGACCAGCCAGTTGATCACCAGCGTCACGCCGATGCCCTTGATGTGGCTCCTGACCTGGTGCAGCGCGCCGAAGTCGATCTTCAGCAGCATCGGAATGATCATCACCCAGATCAGCAACCCGACCGGGATGTTGACGCGCGCCACTTCCATCGCGCCGAGCGCGCGCACCGGACCGGGCAGCGCCTGGCCCAGCACGATGCCCGCAACGATGCAGAGGACGACCCAGAGCGTCAGCCAGCGCTCGAAGACGTTCATTGCGCGGGCGTCGTGCCGATTTCGTCCAGCTTGCTCTTGATCGCCAGTCGGTCCAGCTTCTCCACCGGCAGGTTGATGAGCAGGTTGATGCGTGTAGAGAGCACAGACAGAGCGCCACGGAACGCCCGGCGCTTGTCATCGTCGCTGCCTTCGACTGCGGCCGGATCCGGCACGCCCCAGTGCGCGGTCATCGGCTGTCCGGGCCAGTAGGGGCAGGGCTCGGCCGCCGCGCTGTCGCACACCGTGAACACGAAGTCCATCTCGGGAGCGCCAGGCTTCGCGAATTCGTCCCAACTCTTGGAACGCAGGCCGGCCGCATCGATGCGGCTCTTGTCGAGCAGATCCAGCGCATACGGGTTGACGGTGCCGCCCGGCTTGCTGCCGGCGCTGTAGGCCTTGAAGCGTCCCCTGCCCGCCGAGTTCAGGTAGGCCTCGGCGAGTATCGATCTCGCCGAGTTGCCGGTGCACAGAAACAGGACGTTGTAGGCCTTCACGTCAGCCAACTGCGCAACAGGCCGACCGTTCTTCGCCCTTCGCCCGCGCGTCGGAAGTGCGGGAATCGGCGCCGTAAACCGGGACGGAATCCAGCGTATGGAACGATTCCCAGGCGATGCCCTGCGGGTCGATGGTCCAGTACTTGTCGCTCTTTGCGTAGCAGCAGGCGGCACCCTTCTGCGGCAGCACCGACACATCGGCCTGGGCGAGCCGCGCGCCGATTTCCTCGAGTTCGCCGCTGCTCTCCGCCTGGATGCCAAGGTGGTCCAGCCCGGGCTTGCGGCCGCGCGTGGAAATCGCGAAATTCACGCGCGGATCGTCCAGCATCCACTTCGCGTAATCGTTCTTCTCCTCCGCGGGTCGCGCGGCGAACAGCGCCGAATAGAAACGGATGCTCTGCTTCAGGTCATGCACGGCGACGTGCACGTGTAGTCTCTTCACTCTTGCCTCCAGGGTTGACGTCACAGGATTTGCCACCGCAGCAGTTCTCGGTGAGATAGCCGATCAGCTTGTTCATGCTTTCAAAATCGGCCGAATAGAAAATGAAGCGCCCTTCCTGGCGGCTGCGCGCGATGCCTGCGCGCGTCAGGCCGGCGAGGTGAAATGAAAGCGTCGCCGGCGGCAGGTCGAGCTTTGCCCCGATGCTGCCCGCCGCTATCCCCGCCGGACCCGCCTGGACGAGCAGCCGGAAAATCGACAGCCGCGATTCCTGCGCCAGCGCGCTGAGGGATTGAACTGCCTGCATCATTTCCATATTTCCAGAATAATGGAAATATTAACCCGATGTCAAGGCGAGCATTGCCGGATACCTAAGCCGAGGCGGCCTTGCGGACTGTATCCGCTATCGATTTTGCTGCGGATTCAATGGCTTCGCGCGGCTCGCCTTCGACCATCACGCGCAGCACCGGCTCGGTGCCGGAGGGCCGCAGCAGCACCCTGCCCCGGCCGTTCAGCGAGCGCTCGGCGCGCGACTGGGCGTCGGCGATCGCCTGGTGTTTTTTCCAGTCGAAGCCCCTGGGAATCGTCACGTTCAGCAGCACCTGCGGGTACATGGCGAGATCGGCGGTGAGCTCGGCAAGCGTCTGGCCCGATTCGCGCATGGCCGTGAGCACCTGCAGCGCCGAGACGATGCCGTCGCCCGTGGTGTGCTTGTCCAGGCACAGGAGATGGCCCGAGTTCTCGCCGCCCAGCAGCCACTTCTTTTCCCTCATGAGTTCGATCACATAGCGGTCGCCGACGCGCGAGCGCGCAAACGGCACGCCCATGGCGCCCAGCGCCTGCTCGAAGGCGAAATTGGTCATCAGCGTCCCGGCGACGCCGGCGATCTTTTCCTTCGCCGCGCGGTGCCGGACGATCGCGTACAGCATCTGGTCGCCGTCGTAGGCCCTGCCCGCGCGGTCGACCATCACCAGGCGGTCGGCATCGCCGTCCAGCGCGATGCCCAGGTCAGCGGACTGATTTTTCACTTCCTTGACCAGATTGCCGGTGGCGGTGGCGCCGAACTCGCGATTGATATTGAAGCCATCGGGAGAAATGCCGATCGACGCCACATCCGCGCCCAGTTCATGGAACACGTACGGCGCCACGTGGTACGCGGCGCCGTGGGCGCAGTCCACCACGATCTTCATGCCTTTCAGGTCGAGATTGACCGGAAAGGTCGATTTGCAGAACTCGATGTAGCGGCCCTGCGCATCGTCGATGCGGTGCGCGCGGCCCAGCCCGTCGGATTCGGCGCAGCCGATCGGCTGCTCGAGGGTGCGCTCGATGTCCGCCTCCATCGCGTCGGGAAGCTTGAAGCCGTCGCCGGAGAAGAACTTGATGCCGTTGTCGGCGTAGGGATTGTGGGAGGCGCTGATCACCACGCCAGCGGTCAGGCGCAGCGCGCGCGTCAGGTAGGCGACGCCAGGCGTCGGCAGGGGCCCGCACAGCTGCACGTCCACGCCCGCGGCAGAAAAGCCCGCCTCGAGCGCGGCCTCGATCATGTAGCCGGAGATCCGCGTGTCTTTCCCGATCAGGACTGAAGGGTTCTTGCTCTGACCTGAGAGGACCTTTCCGGCCGCATATCCAAGACGCAAGACGAAGTCCGGCGTCATCGGGCTCTGCCCGATCGTGCCGCGCACGCCGTCCGTGCCGAAATATTTTCTGCTCATGCCTTCCCCAGGGCCTGCATTACCGCCAGCGCGTCGCGCGTCTCGCGCACGTCGTGCACGCGCAGTATTGTCGCTCCATGCTGGACCGCGAGCAAAGCCGCGGCGAGGCTTGCGGCCAGGCGCTCGGTGACCGGCCGCCCTGTAACCGCGCCGAGCGTGGATTTGCGCGACCAGCCGGCGACCACCGGAACGCCCAGCGCAGCCAGTTCGGGCAGGTGCTTCAGCAGTTGGAAGTTGTGCGCCACGGTCTTGCCGAAACCGAAGCCGGGATCCACTGTGATGCGGTCGCGCTCGATGCCGGCAATCTCACAGGCGGCGACTCGCGTCTTCAGGTACTGCTTCACTTCGCCGGTCACGTCCTCGTAGGTCGGATCCTGCTGCATGGTCGCCGGGTCGCCTTTCTTGTGCATCAGACAAACAGCGCAATCCGTGTCTGCCACCGCGTCCAGCGCGCCCGGCGCCTCCAGCGCCTCGATGTCGTTGATCAGGGACGCGCCTTCCGCGAGAACCGCACGCATTACTGACGGACGCCGGGTATCGATTGATACGGGAACATCCCTGAGGGCTTTCAGTACGGGAAGCACTCGAGCGAGTTCTTCCTGTTCCGCAACGGCCTGGGCACCAGGCCGTGAGGACTCGCCGCCGATATCCAGAATATCGGCTCCGTCCTCGATGAGCTTGCGGCCATGGGCGATCGCCTTCTCGGGAGAAATAAACTGCCCGCCGTCGGAAAATGAGTCGGGCGTGACGTTCACCACGCCCATCAACAGCGGCCGGTCCAGCGGCAGGAGGAATCCGCCGCAGCGCAAAACTCCGCTCGGACGCTTGCGTCCGTCCGAACCGGATGCAGGCGTCCGTCCTGTCAGGCGGTCGGAGCCGGAGCGGCGGCGACCTGCGCCCCGTCGGTGGGCGCGCTCGGCGTGCTGCTCGCAGCGGGTGGCTTGGGCGCCCGCGGCGGCTTGCCGGCCATGATGTCGTCGAGCTGGTCGGCGTCCAGGGTTTCCCAGTCGAGCAGCGCCTTGGCCATGGTCTCGACCTTGTCGCGGTTTGCCTCGAGCAGGCGGCGGGCGAGCTTGTACTGCTCGTCAATGATGCGGTGGATCTCCGCGTCGACCTTCTGCAGTGTGGCCTCGGAAACATTCTTGTGGGTGGTGATCGAGCGGCCGAGGAACACCTCGCCCTCGTTCTCGCCGTAAACCATCGGCCCCAGCGTGTCCGACATGCCCCACTGCGTCACCATGCGGCGCGCAATCTCGGTGGCGCGCTCGAAGTCGTTCGACGCGCCGGTGGTCATCTGGTCCATGAACAGCTCTTCGGCGATGCGTCCGCCGAACAGTACCGTGATCGTGTTCAGCAGGCGCACGCGGTCCTGGCTGTAGCGGTCCTCGGTGGGCAACTGCATGGTCACGCCGAGCGCGCGCCCGCGCGGGATGATGGTCACCTTGTGTACCGGGTCGGTCTTGGGCAGCAGCTTGGCCACCACCGCGTGCCCGGACTCATGGTAGGCGGTGTTCTTGCGCTCTTCCTCGGGCATCACCAGTGAACGTCGTTCCGCGCCCATGATGACCTTGTCCTTGGCCATCTCGAAGTCGTCCATGTCGACCAGGCGCTTGTTCTTGCGCGCGGCGAACAGCGCCGCTTCGTTGACGAGGTTGGCGAGGTCGGCGCCGGAGAAGCCCGGCGTGCCGCGCGCGATGATGTCGGCCTTGACGTCCGGCGCGAGCGGCACCTTGCGCATGTGCACCAGCAGAATCTGCTCGCGGCCGCGGATGTCGGGCAGCGGCACCACCACCTGGCGGTCGAAACGGCCCGGGCGCATGAGCGCCGGGTCGAGCACGTCCGGGCGATTGGTGGCGGCGATGACGATCACGCCCATGGTGCCTTCGAAGCCATCCATTTCGACCAGCAGCTGGTTCAGCGTTTGCTCGCGCTCGTCGTTGCCGCCGCCCAGGCCTGCGCCGCGCTGGCGGCCGACCGCGTCGATCTCATCGATGAACACGATGCAGGGCGCGTGCTTCTTCGCCTGCTCGAACATGTCGCGCACGCGCGCGGCGCCCACGCCGACGAACATCTCGACGAAATCGGAGCCGGAAATGGAGAAGAACGGTACCTTGGCCTCGCCCGCGATGGCGCGCGCGAGCAGCGTCTTGCCGGTGCCGGGGTTGCCGACCATCAGGACGCCGCGCGGAATGCGCCCGCCCAGCTTCTGGAACTTGGTCGGATCGCGCAGGAAGTCCACCAATTCGGAGACTTCCTCTTTCGCCTCTTCGCAGCCGGCGACGTCGGCAAAGGTCACGGTGTTGGTCGACTCATCGAGCATGCGCGCGCGCGACTTGCCGAAGCTGAACGCGCCGCCCCTGCCCCCGCCCTGCATCTGGCGCATGAAGAAGATCCATACGCCAATCAGCAGCAGCATCGGGAACCAGGACACGAAGATGTTCATCAGCAGCGACGGTTCTTCCTCGGGCTTCGCCTCGACCTTGACGCCGTACTTGAGCAGGTCCGATACCAGCCAGATGTCGCCCGGCGAGTAACTGACGACGCTCTTGCCTTCGTTGGTGGTCGCCTTGAGCTGGCGCCCCTCGATGGTCACCTTGGCGATGCGCCCGGCCTTGACCTCTTCGAGGAATTGCGAATACTCCAGCGGCGAGCGCGCCGCCTGGCGCGTGTTGAACTGGTTGAACACCGTCATCAGTACCAGTCCGATGACCAGCCAGATGACGAGGTTTTTAAGCATGTTATTCAAGGACTTGCTCCTTCATCGAACAGCTATTGTATTCCCTTAAGACCACGCGCGAGCAGGTACGTTTCGCGCGATTCTTCGCGCGACGCCGCGGGCTTGAGCGTGCGAACCTCCCTGAACATACGCTTGAGCTCCTTGAGCAAGCCGGCGAACTCCTCGCCTTGAAACACTTTGACAAGTAAAACGCCCTCCTTGTGCAACCGATCGCGGCAAAAATCCATCGCCATCTGCACCAGTTCCGCAGCCCGCGCCTGGTCGGCCGAAGCGATTCCGGAAATGTTCGGCGACATGTCGGACAAGACGACGTCCACCTTGTGCCCGCCCAACGCCTGCGCCAATTGCGCCTGGACTCCCGCCTCGCGGCAGTCTCCGCGCAGCACTGTCACATGGGAGATGGGGACGATTTCAAGCAGATCAACTGCGATTACCGTACCCCCGGGTGCAACCCGCTGCGCGGCGACCTGCGACCAGCCGCCCGGCGCGGCGCCCAGGTCGACCACCCGGGCGCCGGGACTGAGCAGGCGCTCACGGGTGTTAACCTCAAGCAGCTTGTACGCGGCGCGCGACCGGAAACCGTCGGCGCGCGCCTTGCGCACGTAAGGGTCCTTGACATGGCGCTGCAGCCAGCGGTTGCTGGATTTGGACTTGGCGATGGAGGCACCTGATGCGATTTCACGCTAGCTTAAACGCAATGCTCGGCCTGCTCCTACTGGGAGGCTGCGCCGCCATGGACAGCCGCAGCGGCGGCCAGGGACCGGCGCCCGAAGAACTGGCCAAGATCCGACCCGGCGTAACGACGGCCGCAGAGGTCAAGGCACTACTCGGCTCGCCGATCCGCGTTGCCCGTTTCGATCGCATGGATCGGGACGTGTGGGAATACCGCAGGTACAACGATCCGATGGACGAGCACCATATTGCGGTGCAGTTCTCGCCGGACGGAATCGCACGCGAAGTGCTGTCGCTCAAGGACTATACGCGCGAGCCCTGCGGCCCGTAGTTCGCTACTCGTAGCGGACATCGAGGATTTCGTAGCGCTTCACGCCGCCCGGCGTCTGCGCATCGACGATATCGCCCGTTTCCTTGCCGATCAGCGCGCGCGCGATCGGTGAATTGATCGAGATGCGCCCCTGCTTGATGTCGGCCTCGTCGTCGCCGACGATCTGGTAGGTCGTCGGCGCCTTGCCCGTCTCTTCCAGGTCCACAGTGGCGCCGAACACGCAGCGGCCATCGGCATCAAGCAGCTTCGGGTCGACGACCTGCGCATTGCCGAGTTTCGCCTCCAATTCGGAGATGCGGCCTTCGATGAAGCCCTGCTGGTTGCGCGCCGCATCGTACTCCGCGTTCTCGGACAGATCGCCGTGCGCGCGCGCTTCGGCGATCGCGGTGATCACGTTCGGCCGATCCACGGCCTTCAGGCGCTGCAGCTCGGCGCGCAACAGCTCCGCGCCGCGCGTGGTCATTGGGGTTTTTGCCATGGTTTGAGTTTAGTTCAGTTTGGAATGCAGATCCTGCAATCGGTAGGGTTCGAGCGCCGCCAGCGCCTTCATGCCGGTGCAGGCGGCCCGGGCGCCGGCGATGGTGGTGTAGTAGGTCACGCGCTGCGCCAGCGCCGTCGTGCGGATCGAACGCGAATCCAAGATCGCGGTACGTGTGTCCTCGACCGTGTTGACGATCAGGCTGATGTCGCCGTTCTTGATCATGTCGACCACGTGCGGCCGGCCCTCTGCGACCTTGTTGACCACCGTGACCAGCAGGCCGTGCGCCTTGAGGACATCGGCAGTGCCGCGCGTCGCGAACACCTCGAAGCCGAGCTGCGCCAGGTCGCGCCCGATGACGACCGCCGTCAGCTTGTCGCCGTCGCGTACGCTGACGAAGGCGCGGCCGCCCTTGGGCAGCTTCACGCCGGCGGCGATCTGCGACTTGATGAACGCTTCACCGAACGTTTCGCCGACCCCCATCACCTCGCCGGTGGACTTCATCTCCGGGCCGAGAATGGTGTCGACGCCAGGAAACTTGACGAACGGGAACACCGATTCCTTGACCGAGAAATAAGGCGGCACGACCTCGCGCGTCACGCCCTGCTTGGCGAGCGAGATGCCGGCCATGCAGCGCGCGGCGATCTTGGCCCAGGGCATGCCCGTGGCCTTGGACACAAAGGGCACCGTGCGCGAGGCACGCGGGTTGACTTCCAGCACATACACGGTGTCGCGCTGGATGGCGTATTGCACGTTCATCAGGCCGACGACGTTCAGCGCCTTGGCGAGCAGGATGGTCTGGCGGTGCAGCTCGCGCTCGAGGTGGCTGGCGATGGAGTGCGGCGGCAGGCAGCAGGCCGAATCGCCCGAGTGCACGCCCGCCTGCTCGATGTGCTCCATGATGCCGGATACGAGGACCGTATGGCCGTCGGATACCGCATCGACGTCCACCTCGATGGCGTCCGACAGGTAGCGGTCGAGCAGCACCGGAGAGTCGTTCGACACCTTGACCGCCACCTTCATGTACCGCTCGAGCTCCGACTGCTGGTGCACAATTTCCATCGCGCGCCCGCCCAGCACGTAGCTCGGGCGCACTACCACGGGATAGCCGATCTCCTCCGCGAAGCGCACCGCGTCCTCGCTGGTGCGCGCAGTCCGGTTGGGCGGCTGCAGCAGCTTGATCTTGTGCAGCAGCTTCTGGAAGCGTTCGCGGTCCTCGGCGACGTCGATCATGTCGGCGCTGGTGCCGATGATCGGCACGCCGGCGGCCGCCAGGTCGCGCGCGAGCTTGAGCGGCGTCTGGCCGCCGTACTGCACGATGACGCCGAAAGGTTTTTCCTTGTCGACGATCTCGAGCACGTCCTCCAGCGTCAGCGGCTCGAAGTAGAGCCGGTCGGAGGTGTCGTAGTCGGTCGAGACGGTCTCCGGATTGCAGTTGACCATGATGGTCTCGAAGCCGTCTTCGCGCAGCGCCAGCGCGGCGTGCACGCAGCAGTAGTCGAACTCGATGCCCTGCCCAATGCGGTTCGGCCCGCCGCCGAGCACGATGATTTTTTTCCTGTCCGTCGGCTCAGCCTCGCACTCCTCTTCGTAGGTGGAGTACATGTACGCGGTGCGCGTCGCGAACTCGGCGGCGCAGGTGTCGACGCGCTTGTAGACCGGGCGGATATTCAGCTTGTGCCGTTTACTTCTGACTTCTTTTTCATTGGTGTTGAACAAATACGCAAGGCGCCGGTCGGAGAATCCCTTCCTTGTCAACATCCGCAGCTTGTCGGCATCGACGTCCTCAAGCTTCTCGTCGTCCAGCTCCATTTCCAGGTCGACGATCTCCTTGATCTGCGCAAGGAACCAGGGATCGATATGCGTCAGGCGGTGGACTTCGTCGAGCGTGAAACCGTTCTCGAAGGCGTCACCGACATACCAGATGCGCTCCGGGCCCGGGTCGCCGAGCTCTTTCTCCAGCGTCTCGCGGTCGGTGGTCTTCTGGTTCAGGCCGTCGACGCCGACTTCCAGGCCGCGCAGCGCCTTCTGGAAGGATTCCTGAAAGGTGCGGCCGATCGCCATCACCTCGCCCACCGACTTCATCTGCGTGGTCAGCCGGTCGTTGGCCTGCGGAAATTTCTCGAAGGCGAAGCGCGGCACCTTGACCACGACGTAGTCGATGGTCGGCTCGAAGGACGCCGGCGTGGCGCCGCCGGTCACCTCGTTCTTCACCTCGTCCAGCGTGTAGCCGACCGCCAGCTTGGCCGCGACCTTGGCGATCGGGAATCCCGTCGCCTTGGAGGCCAGCGCGGAGGAACGCGACACGCGCGGGTTCATCTCGATCACCACCATGCGCCCGTCTTTCGGGTTGATGGCGAACTGCACGTTCGAGCCGCCGGTGTCCACGCCGATTTCGCGCAGAACCGCGATCGAGGCGTTGCGCAGGATCTGGTATTCCTTGTCCGTCAGCGTCTGCGCCGGCGCCACCGTGATGGAGTCGCCGGTGTGCACGCCCATCGGGTCGAGGTTCTCGATCGAGCACACGATGATGCAGTTGTCCGCCTTGTCGCGGACGACTTCCATTTCGAATTCCTTCCAGCCGATCAGCGACTCCTCGATAAGCAGCTCATGCGTGGGCGACGCCTCCAGCCCGCGTTCGCAGATGGCGACGAACTCTTCGCGGTTGTAGGCGATTCCGCCGCCGGTGCCGCCCAGCGTGAACGAGGGCCGGATCACCACCGGGTAGCCGAGGCTCGCCTGCACCTGCAGTGCTTCCTCCAGCGAATGCGCGAGCGAGGAGCGCGCCGAGGCGAGGCCGATCCGCGTCATCGCCTGCTTGAATTTTTCCCGATCCTCGGCCTTGTCAATGGCCTCGCGCGAGGCGCCGATCATCTCGACGCCGTATTTCTCCAGCACGCCGTGCTTGGCGAGATCGAGCGCGCAGTTGAGCGCGGTCTGGCCGCCCATCGTCGGCAGCAGCGCGTCGGGCCGTTCCTTTTCGATGATGCGCGCCACGGTCTGCCAGGTGATCGGCTCGATGTAGGTGGCGTCGGCCATCTCCGGGTCGGTCATGATGGTGGCCGGGTTGGAATTCACCAGCACCACGCGGTAGCCTTCCTGGCGCAGCGCCTTGCAGGCCTGCGCGCCCGAATAGTCGAACTCGCAGGCTTGCCCGATCACGATCGGGCCCGCGCCGATGATGAGGATGCTCTTGATGTCGGTTCTTTTCGGCATTTCTTCTAGGTTTTCTTCTTCTCTTCCATCATCGCGGCAAACCTGTCGAAGAGATAGCCGATGTCGTGCGGTCCGGGGCTCGCTTCCGGGTGCCCCTGGAAGCAGAACGCCGGCCGGTCGGTGCGCGCCAGACCCTGCAATGAACCGTCAAAGAGGGAAATATGGGTTGCTCTTAAGTTTTTAGAAATGCTGGATGGATCAACTGCAAATCCATGGTTCTGGCTGGTGATGACCACCTGGCCGGTGTCGAGGTCCTTCACCGGATGATTTGCGCCGTGATGACCGAATTTCATTTTCAGGGTTTTCGCGCCCGAGGCCAGGCCCATCAGCTGGTGGCCCAGGCAGATGCCGAACACGGGGATCCGGGTTGCGTCGAGAATCTCGCCGATCGCCTCGATGGCGTAGTCGCAGGGCTCCGGGTCGCCGGGGCCGTTCGACAGGAAGACGCCGTCGGGCTTCATCTTCAGGACTTCCTTCGCCGGAAACGCGGCGGGCACCACCGTGACGCGAGCGCCGCGGTCGGCGATCAGGCGCAGGATGTTGCGCTTGATGCCGTAGTCGTAGGCGACGACGTGCCGGTCGGTTTTCTGCGGATGCGCGAATCCATTGCCGAGCGCCCAGCTGCCGACGCGCCAGTCATAGGGCTTGTCCACCGTGACGACCTTGGCAAGGTCCATGCCGGCCAGCCCGGGAAACGACTTCGCCGCCTCCAGCGCCATGCGTTCGTCGACGTCGCCTGCCATCAGGCAACCGCCCTGCGCGCCCTTTTCCCGCAGGATGCGCGTCAATTTGCGGGTGTCGATGTCGGCGATCGCAATTATTTTATTTTTTATTAAATAAGACATTAAATCAGTCTGGCTACGCCAATTTGATGCCAGCGCGGGCAGGTCACGCACCACCAGGCCCGCGGCATGGCATTTCAGCGCTTCCTCGTCCTCGGCGTTGACGCCCGTGTTGCCGATGTGCGGATAGGTCAGCGTCACGATCTGGCGACAGTAGGACGGGTCGGTGAGGATCTCCTGGTACCCGGTCATCGCGGTGTTGAAGACGACTTCGCCCGCGGATTGCCCGCGCGCACCGATGGAGCGGCCCCGAAACACCGTCCCGTCGGCAAGGACGAGAACGGCGGCATCGAGGA
>Ga0315910_10002204_pt1 | contig 17330 bp, 8 predicted proteins | sample EdamamesoilMG_FD_204470 | JGI IMG/M metagenome (GOLD analysis project Ga0315910, IMG submission 204470) | Garden soil microbial communities collected in Santa Monica, California, United States - Edamame soil | ecosystem: Environmental > Terrestrial > Soil > Garden | place: USA: California... | reverse complement strand
GCGGCCGGCGCAGTGCGGGGTCAACTGGCCGTCTTCGATCGGACGCACCGAGCTGACACGCTGCCAGTGGAGCCACGGCGCGGCGGGCATCGGGCTGGTCTTCCTCACGGCCCATCGCGTGCTGGGCGAGTCGCGCCATCTCGACATCGCCCGGGCCGCGGCTGAGGCGACCTACGGCTACGGCGACCTGCGCACGAACGCGACGCAGTGCACCGGCCTCGCCGGCGGCGGTGAGCTGCTCCTCGAGATGTTTCGCGCCACCCGCGACCCGCTCTGGCTCGCGCGTGCGGTGGAGTTCGCCCACGGGTGCCTGCGCTATCGTGAGCTCACGCCCGCGGGCGAGGCCTGGACGACGGACGCCCCGGGGCTGTATTCAGCCGACTTCGACTACGGCGCCGCCGGCACCGGCCACTTTCTCCTGCGCGTGCTCGCGCGCGGCGAGCTGCCGATGCCGTGCATGTAGCCGGCGCGCAGGATCACTCCGCGCGCTGCGCGGCGCGCGCGATCTCCACATCGCGCGCCACCTCGTCGCGGATCAGGGCCCAGTGGAAGAGGTTGTCGTCGTTCGGGACGAAAAAATTGTGGTTGTAGTGCGTGAGGCGCATGTCGCGGTAGAGTGGGCGCGTGATCGCCACGACCTCGTCCCACGCGGCGAGCGCGCGTTCAAGGTGGGCGATGGCCGCGCGCTGCTGCGTCTCGCCGCCGTCGAGGCGGTAGGTCTGGAGGGCCACCGCCCCGCGCAGTTTCTCGGCCAGATGCAGACCGAGATGCGCCCAGGTGCGCACATCCGCCACCTCGTAGCGCAGCGAAGCGTTGTCTGACGTGTCGATGCCTGCGACCAGACCCAGGGCCGCACGGCAATCGCGCTCGAGCACATCGGCGAGTCGCGGCGGCGTCATCCGATCGTCGGCGAAGGTGCCGCCCGCGCGCAGCGTGCCGACGTAGTCGCGCACCGACACGTAATCCGGCGCCAGCGTCGGCTGCGCGATCAGCGCATCGACGGAGATGTACTTCGTGTATTCACCCTGCAATGCCAGGAAGCCCTCGCCATAAAGCGTGAAATCCCAGCGCGTGTCGTAGAGCGAGTTGAGGCGCAGCTGTGTGGCGGAGGCGAGCGCGTAGGCGCGCAGGAGTTACTTGGCGCGCGCGCCGTAGCGGCGGGTGAACCCGGCCTGAAACACGGCGTCCGGCGTCGCCGGGTCGTAGAGCAGCCGGCCCCAGAGCTTGTAGAACAGCCACTGGCGCTGAAAGGCCCACGTCCAGTCGACCGGCTCCTTCACCGCGGTGAAGTAGTCGAGCGCGGGGATGTAGCACTCCGAGCCGATGAAGTAGCCGCCGACGTACCCGGCCGAGCCATTGAGCCGGATGTGCTCGCGGATGAAGTCAGGCACTCCCCAGCGCAGCGCAAAGAAGTCCTCGTTGCGCGCCATCCACGTGACCTTGTAGTTCGTCGGCTCGGGCACGAAGTAGGTGTCGCCGAGCCGGCCACCGTGGACCTTCACGAGCTGCGGCGTGGAGTGCGCGTGCGACCAATTGAACTTCATCTCCACCCAGATCGGGCCATCGAAGCGGTCGCCGAGTTTCTCCATGGCGGCGCGCGTGACCTGCTCGACATGCGCGCTCACCCCGGGGCCCGACGTCGTGCCCGAGGAGAACGGCACGCGGTGGATCAACTTCACCGGCCGGTCGGCGTCGAGCATGCCGGCGATGATCACGTCGTCCATCCACTGCTGCCGCTGGAGCGGCGTCATGCCGCCCATGCCCTCCCCGTGCGAGATGCCGATGCCATCAAGATCTGGATACTCCTCGAGCACCTGCGTGACGCTCTCGCGGATATAGCGGCGCACGATCTCCGAGGTGTCGCCGTCGACGTAGTAGTGCGGGTAGAAATTCTCGCGCGCCACGGCGTGCGCCTCGGCGAACTCGCGGCTCACGAAGATGCTCCAGTGCACGAGGTAGGTGTCGAGCCCGCGCTCCTTCGCGAGGCGGAAGATGCCGCGGAAGAGATGCTGCCATTCGGCCAGCTCGGCGTCGCTCCACGGGCTCGCCTCGGGAAAGTTTCGCGGCCGCACCATATAGGTGTACGGGTGCAGGTTCCACAGGCTGATCACGTTGAACCGGTTCTCGACCATCATATCGAGAAACGCCTCCCAGAAGCGCAGGTCGCGCACGGTGTCGACGTGCTGATCGAGGGCGGAGCTCGGCCGGTAGGTGTCCCACGGCAGGTTGAACTTGATGCCGCGGAAGGCGAGGTGAGGCCGCTGCTCGAACGAGCCGACGTCCGCCAGGCTCGTGCCGTCTCGCACCGTCTCCGCCAGAGCAAGGGCGCCGTAGATCATGCCGCGTGCATCGCCGCCCAGGACGGTGACGACGCGCCCCTCCGACACGATGGCAAACGCCTCGGGCCCGAGTCGCTGCGGGTGCACGTCGAGGCTGACGAGCCGGTCGTACCCGGTTCGTTGCGACACGACCTCCTGGCCCCGCTCCGCCAGTGCGGCTCCGAGACGGCGCGCCGCGTAGGCGGCCTGCGGCGCGGCCGCGTCGTGCAGGATGAACACGCGCTCGGCCCGGGCCGCGGTGGTGAGCATCGCGCCGGCCATCGCGAGGAGGGGTATCCACAGCTTCGCCATGGTAGACACGATGACCGGCTCGCGTCGCCACACCAGCCCGCGGGATGCGATAACGTTTGCCCGGCGGCGCCAGCCTCCGTCCGCTGCGTGCTTGAAAACCCGGGGCCCGGCGACGTTGTCGACTGGGTGACTTCGAACCAGACGATCGCGGCCGGGGCGGCAGAGGTCCCGGTCTCCGCCGCGCGGGGCCGGGTCGTGGCGGCGTTTGCCGCGGTCTATTTGATCTGGGGCACGACGTACTTCGTGCTCGGCGAGGTGGTGCACACCGTGCCGCCGCTGCTCATGACGGCGGTGCGCTTCGTCATCGCGGGCTCGGTCCTCTACGCGTGGCGTCGGGCGCGTGGCGCCGCGCGTCCCTCCCGGGCGGAATGGATTTCCGCGGCGTGGATCGGCGCCCTGCTCCTTCTCGGCGGCTACGGGCTGACGGCGTGGGCGCAGCAACGCGTGCCGTCGGGCCTCACCGCGCTGCTCGTCGCGATCTCGCCGGTGAACATGGTGCTGATCGACTGGCTGCGGCCGGGTGGAGGGCGACCGCATCCGGCGATCTTCGCCGGTCTCGCGCTCGGTGTCGCCGGGATGGCGCTGCTGCTCGGTCCGGCGCGGCTCGAGGCCGCTCGCGAGGCCGACCTCGTCTCCGCGCTCGCGTGTGTGGTCGCGTCGCTGTGCTGGTCGAGTGGTTCGGTGCTCGGCCGGCTGGTCCGTCAGGCGCCCGATGTATTCCTCGCAGCCTCGATGCAGATGCTCGTCGGCTCGGTCCTCCTGCTCGGCTCCTCGGCGGCGACGGGCGAGTGGTCGCGCGTGGGGCCGGAGAGTTTCACGCCTGAGGCGATCGGCGGCTGGCTCTACCTCACTGTCGCGGGCTCGCTCGTCGCCTTCAGCGCCTACATCTACCTGCTCAAGGTCAGCACGCCGGCGCGGGTGAGCACCTACGCCTACGTCAACCCGGCGGTCGCCGTCCTCGTGGGCTGGGCCTTCGGCGGGGAGGTCGTGACGCCGCGCATCCTCGCCGCCGCGGCGCTGCTGCTCGGCGGCGTGGCCTTGATCACGGTGTGGAAGGGCCGGGGCGCGGGACGCGCGCCGGGCGCGACATGAACGCGCCGGACGCGGGCCACGCGCGACGCGGGCGCGTGCTCATGCTCGCCTCCGCGGTCTTCTTCATCGCCAACGTGCTGCTCGTGCGCGCGATCGGCGCGCGCTACGCCCTCGACGCGTGGGTCATCTCGTCGACGCGGTTTCTCATCGGGCTGGCGATCGTCTTCCTGCCGCTCATGCCGGGCGGTGCAGTCAACCTGCGCTCGCTCCTGCGCAGCCCGCTCGTCATCGCGCGCGGCGTGATCGGCGGCACGGCGGTGGCGATCTTCTACGCGACCATCCCGGACCTCGGCGCCGGGCGCGCGACCTTCATCAACAACACCTACATCCTCTGGGGCGCGCTCATGGCGGCGCTCTTCCTGCGCGAGCGCGTGCAGGCGCGCATGGTCGGGGCGATGCTCGTGGGTCTGGTGGGCGTGGGCCTGCTCACGGGCGTGTCGGCGCACGGCTGGGCGTTCTCGCGGGCCGACGCGCTCGCCATCCTCGGCTCGGTGTTTTCCGCGATCGTGGTCGTGATCATCCGGCGGCTGCGCGAGCACGAGACGATCGCGACGATCTTCGGCTCGCAGTGCGCGTGGGGCCTGGTCGCGACGGCGGTGCCCACCGTGACCGGCTGGGCGACGCCCGGGGCGGTGGCCGTGGTGCTGCTCGTCGTGTCGGGCGTGCTGGCCGCGGCGGGACAGGTCTTCATGACCGCGGGGTTTCAACGGCTGCCGGTCGCGGAAGGCTCGCTCCTGCAAATGCTCGTGCCCGTGGGCATCGCGGCGGGCGGGGTCGCGCTCTTCGACGAACGCTACGCGACGCCGGAGCTCGCCGGGGCGCTGCTCATCATCGGCAGCTGTGTACTCGGCGCGTGGACACGCCCGCGCATCGCCGCGGTGCTGCCGAAGGATTTTCAGCGCTGAGCCCGCGGCGCGGGCCTCACCCCGCGAACATCAGGGGATCCTGATCGCGCAACGGCTGCAGGTCCGGGTCGTGATGCGCGAGCTCGCGCAGCTCGCCGCGCAGCTGGATCGAGCGCAGGACACGCCGCCGCGCCTCGTCGAACTCCCCGAGCTGGCAGGCGTAGCACCCAAGGTTGAAGTGGATGATCGCCTCCTCGGGGTGCGCACGCTCGGCGGCGAGCAGGATCTCGCGCGCATCCTCGATCGAGGCCGTGCGCCGCGTCGCGAACGCGAAACTCACCCACCAGCCCGGCTGGTCGGGCTGTTTCTGCACGAGCACGGCGGCGACGCGACGCAGCTCGGACCAGTCGCACTTCTCATGCAGGAGGGCGACGCGCAACGCGTGCACCTCGGCGCGATCGCAATCGGGCGCAGTGATGGCCGCAAGCTCCGCTTCGGCCTCGGCCAGCATGCCGAGGTCGAGGTAGCCGCGCGCATGCGACAAATGCCAGCGGAGGTTCATGCCGGTGACAGACGGAGTCTGCGTGGAAACGCCCGGTGCGCAATCGCAGAACCGCGCGGCCGCGCATCCGGGCACCGGCCCGGCCCTCCAGGATGGACGAGTTGCCCGGGGCGGGCACCGACTCGACTCGCACCGGGCGCCCGGGACGGCCAGGACCCCCACCCGCCCGACGGGGGCGGACGGAGGCTCAGCGCGAGGCCCGGGCGTGCGCCCGAGCGAGGCGCCGCAGGTGTCGGCGGGCCTCGGCGAGTTGCTCCGGCGTCGGCGTCCGCGGGAGTTGATGGACCAGGTCCAGGTCCGAGCCCACCGACTCGGCGACCATCCAGGCGTGCGTAGCAGGGCGTTTTTCCAGAAAATCCTCCGTGCGCCAGTCGTAGTCCCAGAGAAACTCCGCAGCCACGCTCCCCGACTCGCCGAGCAGCATCGCCTGCCAGACCTCGGCCGTGAGCAGCGGGCACAGGTGCACCTCCGGATCCTCGTAGATCAACTCGAGGCGCTCGATGAGCGGGTAGGTGCGGCGGCCCGCGTCGTCGCAGGCGCCGCACAGGGCCGCGTAGGACCTCCAGGCCGAGCGGCGGGCCACGTCCGGACCGCCGGGGCCCGCGGCGAGTTCGAGCTCCACCAACCCACAACACTGATCGAGCAACTCCGCGATCAGCGCCTCCTGATAGCCCGGATGCCCGCCGGCCGGCACGGGCGTTTCCTCCAGCAGCGCTTGAAACACCTCGTGTGCGGCCAGGATCAGTTCTGCCGCTTCCATGCGTTGCAGGATCGGCTCGGTCACCACCTCGGGCGGACGGCTCGCGCGCAGGGCGTCGAGCAGCAGTCCAAGCGGTTCGAGCAGGGCGGAGATCTCGGTCGGGCTGTAGCGCTTGCCGCCGGCCGGGGTCTGGCGAGGGCTGTTCCACATGGCCGTGGTGCGGGGATTGGGGTGCGAGACTCCTACGGCGTCCGCCGGATTTCGCGAGCGCAATTCCCCGGGCGGCGCCGGGAACATCGCGCGCGACCGGCCGTCACCGTTTTCTGCGTTACCTCCGGGACGAAACCGTTTTCGTTTCCCGCTTTCCCACCGGACGCGCCCCGCGCTCGCCCTCACCCGCACTCTCACGCTCACCCTCCCTTTCCGCGATGGCCGAAAAGCACAACTACACCGAAGCCTCCATCAAGACCCTCTCCTCGACCGAGCACATCCGGCTGCGACCCGGCATGTACATCGGCCGGCTCGGCAACGGCACCCACGCCGAGGACGGCATCTACGTGCTGCTCAAGGAGACGATCGACAACGCGATCGACGAATTCACGATGGGTTTCGGCAAGAAGATCGAGGTCGAGCTGACCGACCGCACCGTGCGCGTGCGCGACTTCGGCCGCGGCATCCCGCTGGGCAAGCTCCTCGAGTGCGTCTCGGTCATCAACACCGGCGCCAAGTACGACAGCCAGACCTTCAAGAAGGCCGTCGGCCTCAACGGCGTCGGCCAGAAGGCGGTCAACGCCCTTTCGCTCACCTACCGCGCCCAGGCCGTGCGCGAGGGCCAGACCAAGGTCGTCGAGTTCTCGCAGGGAAAACTCAAGAAGGACGCGCGCGTCGCGGCCTGCGACGACAAGAACGGTACGATCATCGAGTTCACGCCCGACGAGGCGCTCTTCGGCAAGGACTTCAAGTTCCGCCCCGAGTTCATCGAGGACATGCTGTGGAACTACGCCTTCCTCAACCGCGGCCTCACGCTCACGTTCAACGGCAAGTCGTTCCGCTCGGAAAACGGCCTGCGCGACCTGCTGCAGAAAAACCTTTCCGGCGACATCCTCTATCCGATCTGCCACATCGAGGCCGACGACATCGAGGTCGCGATGACGCACGGCGCGCACTACGGCGAGGAGTACTACTCGTTCGTCAACGGCCAGCACACGACGATGGGCGGCACGCACCTCGCGGCCTTCCGCGAGGCCGTCGTCGCGACGGTGCGCAACTTCTACAAGAAGGAATACGACGCCGCCGACATCCGCCAGTCGATCATCGCGGCCGTCGCGGTGCGCGTGATCGAGCCCGTCTTCGAGTCGCAGACCAAGACCAAGCTCGGCTCGGCCGACATCGGCCCCAACGGCCCGTCGATCCGGCAGTTCGTCGGCAACTTCATGCAGCAGCACCTCGACAACTGGCTGCACCGCAACCCGGAGGCGGCCAACGCGCTCAAGGGCAAGATCGAGGCGAGCGAGCGCGAGCGCAAGGAGCTCGCCGGCATCCGCAATCTCGCGCGCGAGCGCGCGAAAAAAGCCTCCCTGCACAACCGCAAACTGCGCGACTGCCGCATCCACCTCGGCGACCGCGACAAGCGCAACGAGGAGTCGATGCTCTTCATCGTCGAGGGCGACAGCGCCGCCGGCTCGCTCACCTCCTGCCGCGACGTGCAGACGCAGGCCGTCTTCGCCCTCAAGGGCAAGCCGCTCAACACCTACGGCCTGACCAAGAAGGTGATCTACGAGAACGAAGAGTTTCACCTCCTGCAGAGCGCGCTCAACATCGAGGAGGGCATGGAGGGCCTGCGTTACAACCAGATCGTGATCGCCACCGACGCCGACGTCGACGGGATGCACATCCGGCTGCTGCTCATCTCGTTTTTCCTCCAGTTCTTCCCCGCGCTCATCCAGAACGGCCACCTCTTCATCCTCGAGACGCCGCTCTTCCGCGTGCGCAACAAGAAGGAGACGCACTACTGCTACTCCGAGGAGGAGAAACGCGCCGCGATGGCGAAGCTGGGAAACTCGGCCGAGGTGACGCGGTTCAAGGGCCTCGGCGAGATCTCGCCCGACGAGTTCAAGCGCTTCATCGGCGCCGACCTCCGCCTCGAACCCGTATCCACGGCGCACTTGCACAGCTCGGACCAGCTCCTGCAGTTCTTCATGGGCAAGAACACGCCCGAGCGCCAGGAATTCATCATCGGCAACCTCCGCGTGGAGAAGGACCTCGTCGAGGCGTGAGGTCGCGCCGGGGCACTCGATCCGGTTTGAACCACAGAGGACACCGAGGGCACGGAGCAAACCCGGGCAAACAGACAAGACCGATGCACAGGAGGAAACGGAGAGAACGGAGGTCGGAAACGAAAATCTTCTTCCCTGGGTCGTCCTCCGTTTGCTCCGTTGCCTCTTCGTGAACTGATTTGAACAGGAGATCGCAGAGGTAAGAAGAGAACACGAACTCATCGCCCCTGGGGCACTCTCCGCTTCCTCTGCGATCTCCTGTGAATCCTTTCCGTCCGCCCCTCTCCGTGCCCCCTGTGTCCTCTGTGGTTAAGTTCCGATTCGCGACGCTCACGCTCGCCGCCGCCCTCGCGCTCGCGGTGCTGCCCGGGTGTGTCGGCATCTGGGGACGCGCGCCGGCCACGCCGGAGGACAAGCAGGTCGCGTATGACTCGCGCGAGGCCTACAACCGTCGCGTCTACGATGTCGCCTGGGATGCCGTGCGCCGCCACTACTACGACGCGGCCATGCACGGCGTGGATTGGAACGCGGCCCGCGACCGCCATCGCAGCGCGGCCGAGGCCGCGACCGACGACACCGCACTCTACGAGGCGATCAACACCCTGCTCGCCGAGCTGAAGGACGAACACACCTACGCCGCCAGCCCCGACGAGGTGCGTGAGGACCGCGAGCACCAGGGCGTGCTCGTCGGCCTGATCAGCTCGCCCTACGGCGAGCAGGATGCGCAGCGGCTCGTGCTCGACGTGCTGCCCGGCAGCTCCGCCGCGGCCAGCGGCGTGCAGCCCGGCTGGGTGCTGCTCCTCGTCGAGGGCCGCCCGCCCGGCGAGGTGCTCGGGCCCGGCCGCCTCCAGGACGGCCAGCAGGTGCGCTGCGAGTTCCTCGACAACGCCGACACCGTGCGCCTGCTCACGCTCACCGCCGCTCCGGTGTCCGTGGACCCGATACGCACGACCCGCGTGCTCGACGGCGGGGCGCTGCTCATGCGCTTCGACCGCTTCGACCTCGACACGGCGCGCTGGGTGCGGGCGCAGCTCAAAGCGCACAAGAAGGCGCCAGCCGTGATCGTCGACCTGCGGCAGAATCCCGGCGGCGAGGCCCTCGCGCTGGCGCGCGCGCTCGGCGAGTTTTTTCCCCACTCCATTCCGATGGGCCGCTTCGTGCGCCGCAGCGGGATGGACGAGCCGTTGCGCGCCTCGCCCGGCCTGGTCGGCGCACGCTACCCCGGCGCGGTCGCCGTGCTGGTTTCGGAAAACTCCGGCAGCAGCAGCGAGATCTTCGCCCACGCGATCCGCGAGCGCGGTCGCGGGATCGTGCTCGGCACGAAGACCGCCGGCGCGGTGCTCGGCGCCGAGACCGGCTCGCTGCCCGGCGGCGGCGAACTGCAGGTGAGCGTGCGCGACTACCTCACGGCCGACGGCGTGCGGCTCGAGGGCGCGGGCGTCACGCCGGACATCGTGATCGAGACAACCGTCGACGACCTCCGCGCCGGCCGCGACCCGGTGGTCCAGGCCGCACTGACCCATCTCGCCGGCACCGCCGCGAAGTAGGAGCCGGCAGGGCCAGACATACGGACGCCACCTTCAGGGGCTCCCTGATCCCGCTCTGGGCGGCGCATTTCGAGCTGCAATCGCACGCCCCTTGCGGCTTGATCGAGCGCGTCGCCGGCCGTGCCAGCCGGCAACGTCCCCCCATACCATGCACGATGATCCGGCGGTGCCTCGCACCGCGCGAACGAAGGCGCGTACGCTCCCGCCTGGTTTCGTTGTCTCTTCGGGAGTGCCGTCGCCATGAGACCCCTGACGGCCGCGCTCCTCGGTCTCGCCATCATCAGCACCGCGCTCGTGCTGATCGAACAGCCGATGACGCGTCCTCCGGTGGGAACCTTTCCCTCAAGCACACCTGCCGCCTCGGCCGCGACGACGTCGCACGCTTCCGACTCACGGACGGAGGGCGACCGCGCTGACACACCACCGCCGGTGGCGCCGACCGCGACCGCACCCGCGGCGCCGGGCACGCTGACTGATCTCGCACGATTCCGTATCGGCGAATCAGTGACGTTTCGTTTCCCGGACGGAACACAGGCCACCGGCGAAATCATGCTGGTGCGTGGCGCCCCGGCCGGCGGCACGCAGATCGGCGGCCGGCTCACCGACCGCGCCGCCGGCAGCTTCGCCTTCGGCGATGGCGGCGGCGTGTTCGGCGGCATGGCCGTGCTCCACGACGAAGGTCGCGCATTCGAGATCACCCGCGATGCCGATGGGGCCGCACTCCTGCGCGAACGCCCGATCAACGAGATCCTGTGCGCGAGTTTCGAACGTTTTGTGCCTCTGCCCGACGAGGGCGGCGGCGTAAGCCCCCGCGCCCGCACGGACCCGGTGCCCGCGCTCAGCAGCCATCCCGGCGCGCCCTGCGTGGTCTACCTGGATTTCAACGGCGAGGACGTGACTGACCCGCTCTGGAACGGCGGCACGACCATCGCCGCCGAGCCGGCGAACCTGAGCGACGCGGAGATCGAAGCGATCTGGCGGACGGTATCCGAGGATTTCCTACCCTTCAGCGTCAACGTCACGACCTCCGAGACGAGCTATGCGACCGCAGCCGTGGGCAACAGGATGCGCGTCATCATCACGCGCACCACGGCGTGGTACACCTCCACGCCGGGAAACGAGAATGTTCTGGGCGTGGCCGGTCTCGGCTCGCTGCGACTGGCGGGATCGGGTCCCTATAGCGTGGACATCCCCTGCTGGGCCTTCGCGGAGGCGCCATCGGTGATCGCGCAATGCATATCCCACGAGATCGGACACACGTTCGGGCTGGATCACGACGGGCGCCGTCCGCCCCTCTCCGGATTCTCGGATCCAGCGGGTGAATACTACATCGGCCACGGCAAGGGCACGCCCGTGAGCTGGGGTCCGATCATGGGCTCTTCGCTCGACACGGCCGTGACGCAGTGGAGCCGCGGCGAGTATCTCGCGGCCAACAACACCGAGGACGACATCGGCATCATCACCGGCGCCGTGCCGATGGTGCTGCCCATCGAACTGGTCGACGTCCACGGGCTGACCGGAACCTACTTCAACAGCGCGTTCCCGATCGACGACGATCACAGTGACTCGCCCGGCGATTTCGCGACCACCGTGGTCCTGGCGGATGACCAGGGCGAGGCGTCAGGCGTCATCGGCACCGGGAGCGACGTCGACGTGTTTCGCGTGCAGCTCGCCGAGAGCGCGAATCTGAGCATCACCGTCGACCACGGCACACTTCCCGTCGGCGCTCCCAACCTCGATATCCGGCTCCGCTTGTTCGACTCGGGAGGTGTTCAGGTGCTCCAGAACAACCCCCAGGCGGCGTTGACGGCCGCGATCACTCACCCGGTGCAGCCCGGCACCTACTACATCAGCGTGGAAGGCGCGGCCAGGATCGGCGGCCTGGTCGCGGGAGACCACGGCTACCCGGGCTACGGAAGCGCCGGCACCTATCGCGTCATTCTCAACACGGACAGCCCGATTATCACCGTGCAGCCGTTCGCCCTTTCGCGCTTCGTCACCGGAAAGGACATACAACTCACCGTCCAGGCCACCGACGACGAACCCCTCACCTATCAGTGGGAGTACCTGCCTCCCGGTGCAGGAGATTGGCGCGCGGTGTCGGATGCCAGCGGTCTCATCGACGGAACGACCACCGCGACACTTCGCCTCCACGCCGTCCCGGCCACGTGGGACGGCGCCCTCCTCCGCGTGGTGGTGTCTGCACCGCAGGTATCGACGGTCTCATCCGTCGCCGCCCTGCGCCTCGCGCAGCGCAGTGGCATGCTGGTCAGGGTCGATGCCGACACCGGCGCGACCGAAGACGCCCATCCGGTCGACTCTTCGGGTAACGCCCTCCCGCCGATCGCGAAAGTCGTGAACGGATACGTTCACACAGGCTATCTTCTCGCCGACGGTTCGATCCACATCGCAGGCAACAGCTTTCCACCTCCTCCGCCCGGACTCGGTCCGGCCATCGATCTGGCCTTGGGATCGTCGGACGGAGACTTCTTCGGTGCCGCTCTGCTCGCCGACGGCTCGGTCGTCCGTTGGATCAACTTTCGAGGGGACCAATACATCACAAGTCAGCCCGCCGCCCTCCAGGGCGCCATCGAGATCGGCTGGGGCTCTGCCGGCCTGGCGGCCCTCAAGGCCGATGGCACCATCGTGCTTTGGGATACACCCGCTGGAATCGAGGTGCCGCCGCTGCTCAATCCTCCCAGCCCCGCGCGACGTTTGCTGGCTCGCTACACCAACGTGACATCGGCGCTCCTCGAGGACGGCACGCTTTACGCCTGGGGTCTCATCGGCGCCTTCAGTCAGACCTTCTTCGAGACGCGCGTCCGCAATGCCTCGGGTGAAGTCATCGAGGGAGTCGCGCACGCGGTGTCGCTACAGGCCGGCAACGGGGCGACGCCTGTCCGAGGATTCGCCCTGCTTCATGATGGTTCGCTCGTCGGCTTCGATTACGATCATCCCGCGACGTTCGAAGCACCTCCCTCGCGTCGAACCGACTATCTGGCGCTCGGAAACCCGCCGATCGCACTCCGCCCGGATGGAACCGTCGAATTCTGGCAGCCTTGGGGCGCACACCGAAATACCGCTCACGTCCCGGGCGCGTTCGCGATCACTGATCTCAGCAGCGCCGGAGGCGGCTATCTGCTCGCCGCAGACGAAGCCCCGGTCATCTCGAGTCCGCTCTCCGATACCCACGTCATTCAGGGCATGCCAGTCTCCCTCGTCGCCACCATCGCGGGACGCCCGGCCCCCCAGTTCCAATGGTATCGCGACGGCGAACCGATCCCCGGCGCGACCGGACGGACCCTGGCGCTGACATCCGCCGCAGTCGCCGATGAAGGTCTCTACTCGGTGATCGCGACCTACGCACTCGGGACCGCTCATGACGACATGTTCCTGAGCGTCCGTGTCGCTCCGCAGATCACCCTGCATCCGACACCGGCCACCGTCGGACTCGGCGAGCGCGTATCCTGGACCGCGCAGGCAACCGGACGCCCCGCACCGACATTCCAGTGGCGCAAAGGCGCCGATCCGATCCCGGGAGCCACGGGCGCGACGTTCACGATTCCAAGCGCAGCGCTTTCAGACAGCGCACCGTACACCGTCGAGGCCTACAACGCCGCCGGCCAGACGATCAGTGCCTCGTGGACGCTCAATGTCGTCGTCCTCGCGCCGCAGATCACGCAACAGCCGCAGCCTCTCACCGTCGTGGCCGGCCAGCCGGCGACATTTACCGCCGCGGCCTCCGGTACGCCACCGCTCGTGTATCAATGGCGCAAGGACGGTATCGACATCCCCGGCGCCACCGGCACGAGCTACACGATCGACAGCGTGGAGCCGTCTCACGCGGGCGGATACTCGGTCTTCGTCTCAGGTCCCGGCGCTCCTCCCGCCGGCAGCGTGGCGGCGCAGCTCACCGTTCACACCGTACCGGCCTTCACCACGCACCCGGCGTCGCAGGCGATCACCGGAGGCCAGCCCCTCACGCTCATTGCTGCCGCCACCGGCAATCCTGCGCCGGCCTATCAGTGGAGGTTCAACGGCGTCGACATCCCCGGCGCCACCGGCGCGAGCTACACGATCAACAGCGTCCTCCTCGAAAACGCCGGCAGCTACTCCGTCACCGCGACCAACGCCGTCACGAAGGTCTCGAGCAACGCCGCCACGATCGTGGTCAACACGCTGCCGGTGTTCACCCTCGTCCCGCTCGACGTCACGCACGTCGCCGGCTCGTCCGTGCACTGGAGCACATCCGCGATGGGGAGCCCGGCCCCGACCTTCTTGTGGCTCAAGAACGGCGCCGGTCTCGCGGGCCGGACAGGGCCGACCTTCTCGATCGCGAACGTCTCGCCCACCGACGCGGGCACCTACTCCATCCTCGCGAGCAACGCCGCCGGCGAGACCTACAGCTCGTCGTGGGTGCTCACCGTGCATGCGAAACCGGCGTTCACCACCCACCCACTCTCGCAGAGCGCCAATCCCGGCCAGGCGGTGACCTTCACGGCCGCAGCCACCGGCCTGCCGGCGCCCACCTACCAGTGGAGATTCAACGGCGCCGACATCCCCGGCGCGACCGGCGCGAGCCACACGATCAGCGCCGTCATCTCGCAAAACGCCGGCCACTACACCGTCGTCGCGACCAACAGCGCGGGCAGCACCACGAGCGATACCGCGACGCTGTCGATCGGCGCGCCCCCCGTCTTCACGCTGCATCCAGAAAGCAAGCACGTGATCGCCGGTCGGCCCGTCATCCTCTCCGCTGTCGCCACCGGCATGCCCGCGCCAACTTACCAGTGGCGCCGCGACAGCACGCCGATCCCGGGAGCGACCGGCTCGTCCTTCACCATCCACGCGACGACGACCGCCGCCGCCGGCAGCTACACCGTCGTGGCGACCAACAACTCCGGCTCGGCCACGAGCGACGCCGCCGCGCTCACGGTCGGCACGATCGGCTCCGCGGCCACAGGCCACGACACCGGCGACCATCCCGGCGGTCCGGCCTTCAGCCAGGTGCGCGACGCTACGAAGGCTGGCGGTGTGATCTACGCGGTCGGCTCCACCTCGGTCAATGGCGCACCCGGTGGCGACACGGCGTTTCTCTGGACCTCGACCGGCGGCCTCACCCCGCTGCCAAACCTCGTCGCCAATACCACGGGCCTGTCGTTTGTCACCGCCTCGGCCATCACGCCGGACGCCGCGTTCATCGCGAGCCGCGCGCGCAACGCCGCGACCGGCCCCTCGCGCACCGCCGTGCGGGTCGCGCGCGAGGGACTCGTCACCCTCGACCTCAACCCGGGCACCATCCCGGGTCTGAGCGCCGCAGTCGCACTCTCGCACGACGGCTCGATCCTCTACGGCCTCGCGAGCGACCTCACGCGGGCCGCGCGATTCACCGCGGCAGGTCCGACCGCCACGCTTGTTCCGCTCCCCGGGCCCGGACACGACCGCAGCGCGCCCGCCGGACGCGGCAGCTCGGCGGACGGCTCGGTCATGGTCGGCACGGCGTCGACCTTCGCCGTCACGGCCGGAAACCCCATCGGGCCCGGAAACAACGCCTTCCGCTACGTCCACGGTGTCGGTGTATCCACGATTCCGATGCCCGCGGGCGGCACCTGGAGCACCGGACTCGCCGTCTCCCCCGACGGCACCCTCGCGCTTGTCGCCGGCGACAGCACGGCCGTGCCTGGCGGAGAACTCCACCTGCACCACGCCACCACGGGGACGCTCACGCCACTCGGCTCGCCGGCGCCGGGCTGGGCGCCGCTCAGCTTCGGCGGCATGTCGTCCGACGGCTCGGTCGTCGTCGCGGTCTTCGCGGCGACCGACCTGGCGCACCGCGCCAGCTTCCTGCGCAACAGCCACGGATGGCACGACCTCCAGGTGCTCCTCGCGGCCAAGGACGTCGCTTTCGCCGGCTGGAGGTTCGATCAGGCCTTCGGCATTTCGCCCGATGCCACCCTCGTCTTCGGCTCCGGCACGCACGACGGCGCGACGGAGGGATTCGTCGTCGAGTTCGCGCCCGGTGATCTCGCCGCCTACCCGGGCGAACCGCGCGCGACCTCGATCGCCGGTGTGTGGGTGCTGGGCGACACCGACGGCGCCGAGTCCGCCGTGCTCGTGCTCCGCGACGACGGCACGTATTTCTTCATCGAAGACAACTCCGGGGCCGCGGCGGGTGCGTCCGTCCAGTCGCGCGCCGGAAGCGGCGCTGCTCCGGCTCAGAGCGATCGCCACGGCTACGAGACCGGCACCTACGCGTGGAACTCCACGACCGGGGCACTCATCGTCGCGACGCACCTCGACACCAACGACGATGCCGGTCTCTCCGGCCTGAACGGACTCGACGGGCTCACCGCGCGACCACTCGGCGGCACGCTCACGCTCCACGCGCCCGGAGAGGACGGCGGCGACTTCACGCTCGCCGCGGCGACCGGCGACAGCGCCATCACCGGCGCGTGGATCATCGGCGATCCTGCGACCGAGGACGGACTCACCGTCGTGGTCTTCCTCGCCGACGGCACCTACTACCTGCTCAGCGACGGTCGCGACGACGATCCTTCGGGTCAGGATGGGATCGAGCACGGCACCTACTCCTGGGATCCCGCGACCGGCGCGTTTTCCTCCGCGATCCTCTTCGACTCAAACGGCGAGTGGGGTCTCTCGCACGCCGACGAACCGACGCTGGTTCGCGTCGAAGGCGGCACACTCAAGGACGGCGGACCGGGCGGCAGCGTGCTCGCCGTCTCCGCATCGATCCCGGCTGCGGTCGCACCGGTGATCAACGAGCAACCCGCCGGACGCGCCGTCGTCGCCGGCCAGGGGGTCAATCTCGCCGTCACACCGGTCGGGACGGCGCCGATGACGTATCAGTGGTCCAAGGACGGCGCCCCGATCCCCGGCGCGACGCAGCCGGCCTTTTCGCTGCCGAGCGCCCAGGGTTTTCACGCGGGAGCCTACACCGTCACGATCACCAACCCCGTCGGCGCGACGACGAGCACGACCGCCACTCTCGAGGTGGCCACCCCGCCCGCCTCCGACGCGCGCCTGCTCAATCTCTCCACGCGTGCGCTCGCGCAAACCGGCGACGACGTGCTCATCCCGGGTTTCTACATCAGCGGCAGCGGCACTCGTCGGTTGCTCATGCGCGCGGCCGGACCCGAGTTGCTCGCGTTCGGCGTGGGCAACGCCCTGCTCGATCCGCAGATGGTGCTCAAGCGCCAGAGTGACTCCTCCGTCGTCGCCTCCAACGACAACTGGGGCGACAACGCCAACTGGGAAGAGATCCGCAACACCGCGCAGTCGCTCTACGCGTTCGGATTCACGCCGGGCAGCGCGTCGGCCGCCCTGCTCCTCGATCTGCCCGCGGGTGGATACACCATCGTCTCGTCGGGCAAGGGGAACACGACCGGCGTGGCCATCGTCGAACTCTACGAAGTACCCGCCCCCGGCTCGGCCACACGGCTGATCAACATCTCCAACCGCGGTTTCGTCGGCACGGGTGGCAACATCATGATCCCCGGCTTCGTCGTCTCGGAGGATGGCTCGCGCACGTTCCTCATCCGCGCGGTCGGCCCCACGCTCGCCCGCTACCATGTGCAGGGTTCGCTCGCCGATCCCGTGATCGACATCTATAAGCGCCGACCGGGCACCGCGACAGATGACCTGATCCTCACCAACGACA
>Ga0315910_10002203_pt1 | contig 17333 bp, 17 predicted proteins | sample EdamamesoilMG_FD_204470 | JGI IMG/M metagenome (GOLD analysis project Ga0315910, IMG submission 204470) | Garden soil microbial communities collected in Santa Monica, California, United States - Edamame soil | ecosystem: Environmental > Terrestrial > Soil > Garden | place: USA: California... | reverse complement strand
AAGATCCAGCTGCAGCTGAACGCATACAACCTCACCGACGAGGTCTACGCGGCCACGCTGAACAACAGCGGCGCGCGTTATTCGCCGGGCACGCCGCGGTCGGCGCTGCTGACGGTGAACTTCAAGTTCTGATCGGCTCGTGCGAGCATCCAGCGCATGATGCTGCATGTACCCAAGGTCCTGACGTCCGAGCAGGTGGCGGAGTGCCGCCGCCTGCTCGATACCGCTGACTGGACCGACGGCAAGGCCACCGTGGGCGAGCAGGGCGCGCTCGTGAAACGCAATCGCCAGCTGCCCGAACTGTCGCCCGTCGGCCGCCAGCTCGGCGAACTGATCCTCACCGCGCTCTCGCGCAATCCGCTGTTTTTCTCGGCGGCGCTGCCGCTCAAGACCGTGCCACCGCTGTTCAATCGCTACGAGGGTGGTGAGCAGTACGGCACGCATATCGACGGCGCCGTGCGCGCCGTGCCCGGCAGTTCGCACTTCATCCGCACGGATCTGTCGTCGACGCTGTTCCTCACCGACCCGGCCGACTACGACGGCGGGGAGCTCGTGGTGCTGGACACCTACGGCCAGCACGAGGTCAAACTACCGGCCGGCGATCTCATCCTCTACACCTCCGGCAGCCTGCACCGAGTCAATCCGGTCACGCGTGGCGCGCGCGTGAGCTCGTTCTTCTGGACGCAGAGCATGGTGCCGGACGAGCGGTATCGAGAAGTGCTCTACCGCCTGGACCAGACCATCCAGAAAATCCGCGGCAAACATGGCGAGACCGAAGAGACCGTGGCGCTCGCCGGCCACTATCACAACCTGCTGCGCATGTGGTCCGAGATCTAGAGCACCGCGGGCAGAATGTAGGTCGCCACAATCTCGAATGGCCGATTGCCTGCGGACGAGTTGTAGTTGGATCCGGTGAAGACGGCGACCAGGTCGAGCGCCGGGAATACGAAGATGAAGTTGCCGCCGTTGCCCGAGGTGAAGAAGCTTTCCACCGGGGCATTGTCGGCCGTAAACGTGCGTTTCCACCACAACATTCCGTAGCCGTCGTTGTTGAGAGTGAAAGCGTTCTTGCGCGATTTTGCCACCCAGTCCACCGGCACCACGCGGATGCCATTCCAGACGCCGCCGTTCAGAAAGGTTGCGCCGAACCTGGCCGCATCTCTCGGCCTGAGCCGAAGGCCGCCGCCGCCCGTCGCGCTTCCGTCAGGCGCTCGAAGCCAGGAGGCTTGCTGGATGCCGAGCGGCGCAAATAGATAGGTCGCAGCGTAGGCGTCGAGCGCCATACCCGAGCGCCAGGAGATGATCTGCCCGAGAACGACAACGCCGCCCGTGCAGTACGACGCGACGGTGCCCGGGTCGCTCGCCATGGGCAGGTCGAGGATGAAACCCACCCAGTCGCGCGTGTTGTACATCTTCCCTTCGTTGCCACGCGAACCCTGGCTCGAGTCGTTGCACTCGAGGCCAGTGCGCATGTCGAGCAGATTGCGGATGGTGATGGCGCGTTTGCGCGCGTCCATGTTCTCGTATTTGTCGAACTGCGGGATCAGCTGCTCGATGGGATCGTCGAGCTGAAAGAGACCCTGCTGGATGGCGATGCCCGCCATCGCGGAGGTAAAACTCTTGCCGGTCGATCGCAGATCGTGAAGCGTGTCGGGACCGTATCCATTGAAGTAGCCTTCGGCGACCAGACGTCCGTGACGCACGACGACCAGCGAATCGACCTTGGGTTGTCGCCCGGTGCGGATCGCCTCGAGCGCGTCCATGAGCAGCGCGGAGTTCATGCCTTCTCCGGCGGCCGAAGATACTGCCCAGCCATCGCCGGTGTCCGCCGGGGCGACGCTCACCGTCGGGGGCAGGCCGGGATTCGCGTCTGGTAGTGGGCCGGCGAAGTGGAAATCATCCTTGCCGCCGTCACTGCCACTACCGGTCCCGCCTCCACAGGATCCGAGCAGGATCCCGAGCGCAAGCAGGGGGCCGCTCAGTGCCCGGGTCGTTTGGTGTTTCATGACACTTATGTAGTGAACCTGCCGAAAAATCATTCGCGGGGGAGTCCTCGATCTGCCGCGAATGATTTTCCGAGGCCGGGCACACTAACGCCCCGATGAACGAAATCGACCGCGAACTGGTCGGGCGGCTGATGCGCGGGGAGCGCGCGGCGTTCGACGAATTCTTCAACGAGTACTACCCGAAGCTCTATCGCTTCGTGAAGCGACGCATGCCGTCCGATCCGGCCGCCTGCGAAGACGTGGCGCAGGCGACGCTGTGCCGTGCGCTCGAGAGCCTGCATGGCTATCGCGGAGAGGCGGCACTCATGACCTGGCTATGCACGATCTGCCGCCGCGAGCTCGGTGCGCGCTGGCGCGAGAACCAGGGTTGGGCCGCGGCGCCGTCGCTGGCCGAAGACGATCCCCAGATCCGCGCGGCCCTGGAGTCGCTGCTGGCGAGCGAGCAGGGGGATCCGCTGGTTGCCACGCACCGCGAGGAAGTCCGCCAATCCATCCTGACCGCGCTCGACTATCTACCGGCGCCGTACGCCGAGATCCTCGAGTGCAAGTACCTGCGGGACATGAGCGTGCGCGAGATCGCGCTGCAGATGGGCCGCAGCCCCAAGGCCACCGAATCCCTGCTGAACCGCGCGCGCGACGCCTTCCGCGAAGCATTTGCGCTGCTGCCCGGCGGCGCCGGCGGAGCACTGACACCATGACCCACTTCGACTACGAACGATTGATCAAGCTCGCCGGCGAGCGCGACATGCCGAGTTCCGAGGGCATGGAGCGTGCGCGACAGGCGGCGCATGAATCCTGGGCGCGCATGCTGAAGTCGCGCCAGTCCGCGCCGCGGGGTTCGCGTTTCAGGTTTCCGGGGTTTGCGCTCGCGGCCGGAATTGCCGTGGCCGGCGTGTTCCTTTGGGTCCAGCGACCGCTGCCCATGCCTGCGGAGCTCGTGGCGCGCGTTTCGACATTGGCGGGTGATGCGCGGCTCGAAGACTCGGGAGCCGAGACCGCGGCGCGCGTATCGCTGCCTGTCCACACCGGTACGACGCTGACGACGCGCGAGGGCCGCGTCGCGGTCACCCTGGGCAATGCGTTGTCCCTCCGCGTCGATCGCCAGACGCGACTTCGCTTCGATAGCCGCGACCAGGTGACGCTGCTGGCTGGCGCGCTCTACGTGGATTCCGGTGGCATCAACGCGGTGCCGGCGCTGCGCATCGAGACGCCTGCGGGCGCGGTGCGCCACGTCGGCACGCAATACCAGGTGCAGGTGGCCGGCGACGTGACGATCGTGCGCGTGCGTGAAGGCCGTGTGCTGCTGAGCCGCGAGTCCAGTGCGCCCACCGACATCGCGGCCGGAGACGAACTGCAGGTCTCGGGCGCGGGTGTACGTTGGCGCCGCGGCCTGCCTTCCTACGGCGAAGACTGGGAGTGGTCGGCGGGCATCGCGCCAGCGCTTGAGATTGAAAATCGTCCGCTCGCCGAATTCATTGCCTGGGTGGCGCGTGAGCACGGTTGGCAGGTGCGGTTCGTCGACGTCGCGTTGCAGTCCCGCGCAACCGACATCCGCCTGCACGGCTCGCTCGATCCACTCGACAGCGCCGCGATGCTGGAACGCGTGGCACTCGTGACCGGCGTGCCACTGAGCGCACGTGATGGCGTGTTGTGGGTGGGTGAATGAGACAGCTGGCTGTCTTCGTTCTGCTCGCCGGGACTGCGGTCGCGGCGAGTGATGCCTGGGCCGCGGAGGCTCGCGCTGTGAACGTGCCGCTGCGCGCGGGTGCGACACTCGAGTCCGCGCTGGCGACGCTGAACGCGCAGGGTCATCGCATCGTCTACAGCAATGCGCTGGTCCACCCCTCCATGACGTTACGCGAAGCGCCGCGATCGACGCGCATCGACGAACTGCTGCGGGAGATCCTCGCGCCATGGAAGCTGCGCGCCGTGCACGCAGCCAATGGTGACTGGCTGATCGCCGCGGACGAGACGACCTCGACCGACGACGGCGACATCGTCGACGATCATTTCGGGAACATCGAGACCATCGACGTCACGGCGAGCCGCGTCCGGTTGGCCACGGGCGCCGCCAGTGAAACCTTTCTGAATCGAAAGGATGTGCAGCGCATGCCGCACCTGGCCGACGATGCCGTGCGCATGCTCAAGGTGCTGCCGGGCGTGACGGGCGGAGATTTTTCCGCGGCGCTGAATATCCGCGGCGGCCGCCGCGAAGAAGCGCTGCTGACCATCGACGGCGCCGAGATCCACAACGCGTTCCACTTTCGCGACCTTGATGGCGCGTTGAGTGTTCTCGACACGAATCTCGTCCAGGGCATCGACTTCATTACCGGTGGCATGACGGCCGAATATGGCGACTACATGAGCGGGGTCGTCGGACTCGAGACGCGCATGCCGACGCCCGAAGACGAATACCACAGCGGCGTCGGCATCAGCTTCGTCAGCGCGTATGGGCGCACGGGCGGCAACTACGCGAACGATCGCGGTTCATGGCTCGTGTCGTTGCGGCGCGGATTCCTGGACCTGCTCATGGAACGCGTGCTGGACGACGACGAGCAGTTGACGCCGCGGTACACGGACGTATTCGCCGCCACCACTTTCGAGATCGACGAACACAACTCCGTGTCTGCGCGCCTTCTGTTCAGCGATGACGACCTGAGGCTCATCGCCACGGATGACACCGACGACGTCGATTCTGCCGGCACCGGTCGCTCGGCACATGCGTGGCTCGGGTTCGACCATGCATGGAGCGACGCGCTTCGAATGAACACGATGTTGTCGTACTCCCTGGTTAATCAGCAGCGGGATTCGACAGGCATCGAAGAGCTTCGCAGCGGGACCGTGTTCGCCGACAACGATTTCACCTTCCTCGACCTGAAGCAGGACTGGTCCTGGCAGATCAATGACCGTCAGCTCCCTCGTTGGGGTTTCATCGTGAGCCGCCAGGAAGGTGACTACGACTACGCGCTCGCGGGGCAGATTTTCGATCCCCTGATCACGCAAGTCCCGATCGATATCAACTACGGGACGAACACGCATGTGAAGGCGGACAAGTTGGGCGTCTACGGCTCGTGGCGTTCCCGTCTGACCGATGCGTTGACCGCCGAAATCGGCGCACGCTGGGACAGCTACCGCTATTCGGGCGGCCTGGATGCGGACGTCTTCAGTCCGCGCGTCAACGCCGTCTACACCTTTCCGGACGACAGCGAGTTGCGCGCGGCGTGGGGGGTGACGCATCAACCGCAGGCGGTCAATGAGCTTCAGGTCGAAGACGACATCGAACAGTTCTTCGGGCCCGAGCGATCGGAGCAACTCGTCATCGGCTACACACGGCATCTCCCGCGCGACTGGTCGATACGCGTCGACGTCTACGACAAGGCCTACAGCGATCTGCGGCCGCGCTTCGAAAACCTGCTGGATTCCATGCAGCTCATTCCCGAGGCTTCGCCCGATCGCATCCGCATCGATGCAACCGACGCTCGCGCGCGCGGCGTGGAGGTGACGGTGCGCCACGAGGCTGATCGAGGACTGGCGGGCTGGGTCAGCGTTTCCATCGCGAAGGCCGAGGACGACGTGGGCGGGGAATGGCAGCTCCGCGGCTGGGATCAGGAAGAGACGCTGGCGTTCGGCGCCAGCTGGACGGGCGTGAAGTGGAACGTGAGCCTGGCTGGGCTCTTCCATAGTGGAAATCCTACGACCTACATCGGCATCGAGACCGACCCTCTGCCTGGCGGCGGCACGGAGATCACGGGGGTGGTCGGCCCGCGCAACGCGGAGCGTCTGGGCGCGTACTCCCGCATCGACCTGCGCGCCAATCGTGACGTGCAACTGCAGGACAGCAGGATCTCCTTCTATCTCGAGGTGACCAACCTGCTGAACAGCGAGAACGAGTGCTGCATCGAGGGTTACCGGGTGGAGCCGGGACGCGGCGGCTATTTCCTCGGCATCGAAAAGGGTTATTACCTGCCGATGCTCCCGTCGTTCGGCTTCCAGTGGGAGTTCTGAGGTTGCAACAGGGGGCCAACTGGGTTAACTAGACAGCCGGGCGCTACAAACAACAACAAGAATGCGCGGAGGCTTCGATGGCCGACTATCCAGCCGATAAGTATCGGGATGCCACGTCACTGAACCTGTGGACGTTGCGGTTCCTGTACGCGCACATGGCGATGAGCGTCATCGCGATCGTCTCCGGTTACATGCAACTCGAGGTGCTCCAGGCCATGGATCTTGGCGCATTCGAGTCGCAGGAAGCGATGGAGGCTGCCGCCGAGGCGAACGACACGCGCGAGCAGATAGTCTCCATCCTTCAGCTTCTGGTCTTCATCACTGCCGGCGTGCTCTCGCTGAAGTGGATTCATCGAGCCTGCTTCAATGCGCGGGTTGGCGCGAAATACATGGAGTTCACTCCGGGCTGGGCAGTGGGCTGGTACTTCATCCCCTTCGCGAACTTCTGGAAGCCGTACCAGGCAATGAAGGAGATCTGGGAAAACACTGCTGTCCAGGCGAACAAGTCGATGACGGAAGGCGGTTGGCTGCTCGGCTGTTGGTGGACGTTCTGGATCGTCTCCAACATCGTCGCCAACGCGGCATTCCGGATGTCGCTTCGCGCCGATACCATCGATGAGCTCTCGTCGATGACCAAGGTGATGCTGGCTTCCGATCTGGTCGATATCCCGTTGACGATCCTGTTCATACAGATCGTCAGGAAGCTCTCTTCCACGCAGGAGGTCGTGCGAGTGACCTCCTGAGAGTGCCTGCCTACCGCGCTCTACCCGCGATACCGGCTGTCAGCGCTGCACCTTCAGTCGCCGGGCAGGGTACTGCAATGCGCCGAGGACTTCCGGCGTCGCGGTGTCCGTCACGAGCACCAGCACCAGGTGATTGCGGACCTCGTGCGTGACGGCGTCGTCGACCAGCACGAACTCGCGAACGGACGCGCCGGGCGGCGGCGTGAATTCCACCTGCGCCGATAGATAGGCGTGGCCGAGGTAGGCAGTGCTGGAGACCGACCGCACTTCCAGTTTCCATGCCGCGCCTTGCGGCGTTTCCACCGACAGGTGCCGTTGAAGATACTCCGCGAAAGGCCACTTCGTGCTTTCCGCGGCCGTGGCGGATGCGAGCTCCGATTCCGGCACCAGCACCTCCGCGCGCACGGTGTGCGCGAGGAAGTCGAGTTTCACGAGCGAGTTCGGTGCGCTGTGCGCCAGCGCGACGCCGCCGGCAGCGGCGCAGAGAAGCATCAGCCCGGGAATGACGCGCTTCACTTCGCGCCGATCTCGCCGCCGTAGTCGGACAGCTTGTCCCGCCACAATGCGTGGTAGTGCAGCTGCTTGTTGTCGGCCACGGCGGGTTGCACCACCAGTTCCATCCAGATGCGTGGCCCGTCGATACGAACGTAGGAGCCGCGTGCGCTCAAGTCCGGCTCGCCCGAGTAGCCGACATAGGTGCTTGCGAGTGCTCCTGGTGATTCGTAGGTGGCTGCAAGGGATTCCGTGATCGCAGCCCCCGGTAGCGAGGCATAACTTTCGAGCGCCGCCCGCACGAGCGCCTGCTCCTCGGGTGCAAGCGCGCCGTACAGGATGCCGCGATCCGCCGTGCCTTCGGGATACGACATCGGGAATCCGGTGTCGGTGCCGCCGGTCGGCATCTGTCCCTCGACAAACACGACCACGACACCTTTCACGACATCAGTGAAGGTGCCCGAGAGTTTCGCTTCGGGATGTTTCGCGATCGCCTGCGCCAGTTTTGACATCGCGCCGCTTTGCGTGGCCAATGGCTCGTATCCGGTGTCGCCCATGTTGAAGTGGATAGGTTCGCTCCCGAAGAACAGCGGCGTGGCGCCCTCGCGATCACCGTTGAACGTGAAGTTGTAGGCGACATGGTGTCCGCCGATCTGCAGCATCCACGGCGTCCGCTCTGACGGCGTGCCGAGAACGCTCATGTAGTAGTTGCCACCATCCCAGCCGATCCTTCGCGCGTCGACGTTCTTCAGATGATTGTCGGCGATGCGTATCTCGTCGAGCATCTTGAGGCCGCAGGCCGAGAGCGCTGCCGCGGCCACACGGTGTGCGGCGTGTTCCTGCTTCACGTCGAGGTCGCCGAGCCGCAGTCCTGCGCGAGGCACGATGCCTACCGGCAGGTTGGACCACTGGATCGCCGACCCGCGAACGAAAGGGCGCTCCAGCGCCGCGCGTTGCTCCGCGGAGAGGGCCTTTTTCAGCGTTTCGATGGAGGCGATGACGGCCTTCACCTGGCCATTGCCGTTGGACGGCTTGGCGCAGAGCGCATCGGCACTCGAGGCTGCGTGAGCAATCACCACCAACGCCGCACCCAGAACCCATCGCGAAGATCGTTTCATCGAGCACTCTCCCGTTTGCGCGTCGAGGCGCTTTCGCAAGATTTTCGACAGGTTACGCCCTGAAGCTGCGGCTGAGAAACATCGGCAGTTTTCTGTTCAGTGGTCAAGATTTGTACAGCATGTAACGCGTCGTTTACTCCGCTTACATCTGCGTGCTCGCTCCCCGTACAATCCCGCCACATTTTTACGATGAAGGGCATTCGCCATGGCTCGGGGAATCAATAAAGTCATTCTGATCGGCAATCTGGGCGCAGACCCGGAAACCCGCGCCATGCCGTCGGGCATGACGGTGGCGAACATCAACGTGGCCACCAGCGAGAGCTGGAAGGACAAGCAGTCGGGCGAGAACAAGGAGCGCACCGAGTGGCACAAGGTGGCCATGTTCGGTCGGCTTGGTGAAATCGCTGCGGAGTACCTCAAGAAGGGCTCGAAGGTCTACATCGAAGGCTCGCTGCGCACGCGGAAGTGGCAGGACAAGCAGGGCAACGATCGCTACACCACGGAAATCATTGCCAACGAAATGCAGATGCTCGACTCCCGCGGTGGCGGCATGGGCGGAGGCGGCGGTGGTGGTGACTACGGCGGTGGTGGCGGAGGCGGCGGTGGACGCAGCCGTCAACAGCAGGCTCCGCCCGATGATTTCGACCAGGGCGGTCCACCTCCCGGCGGTGACAAGGGCGGCGAGTTCGACGACGACATTCCGTTCTAAGCGGAATGTGAAGACAGGGACGCCGCGAGAGTTGTAATCACTTGTGCGGGGCTGATGTCTAACCAGACATGCAAGCCTCACTCGACGAGACGGCCCCAGTGGAAGGCGCGGATATAGGATCCGCAGGGCAGAACGCGCTCTACAACCGGTTGGCAGGGGAATACGCCGCGCCACTGGCACGTCTCGCGCGTGCGCACGAGGCAGACCGCGCGCTACAGCAAGACCTGCTGCAGGAAATCCACCTGGCGCTGTGGCGCAGTCTTCCCGCATTCAACAACCGGTGCAGTCTCAGGACCTGGGTCTATCGGGTCGCGCACAATGCTGCATCCACTTACGTCCTGCGCGCGCGCCGACGTCGTTCCAGCCAACTCGTCGCCCTCGATGACATCGAGATTGCGGACGAACCTGTCGACGTTGCCGCCGAGATCGATGAAACCCGTGCGCTCTCCCGGGTATCACAGCTCATCCAGCGCCTGAAGCCCGTCGACCGCGAAGTCATCATCCTTCACCTCGAAGGCCTTTCGCGTGAGGAGATCGGTGAGATCGCGGGACTATCGCTCTCGAACGTCGCCATCAAGATTCACCGCATCAAACAACTGCTCGCCAGGACGCTTGGCCGGGAGGAGAAATCATGAGCACCGCTTCCGAAGACCTGCGCCAGATCTGGCAGCGCCAGGCACTCGATGCACCGCGCATCAATCTGACCTATCTGCGTCACCAGCTGCACCGCCTTCGGAGGCGCACGCAGGTTCGCAATGGCATCGGGTATATCAGCGCGGCGGTCGCCATCATATGGATGGTGCTGGTCGGTTGGGATTCCATCAGCTCGCGTCCAATCACCAGTTTCGGCCTGGCGCTGTGGGCGCTGGCGATTCTCTTCCTCTCGTGGCAGCGACATCGTCGCGAAGCCATCTCGCCGCCAGCGGAGCAACTGGGCACGCTCGATGCATTGCAGCTGTACCGGCAGGAACTCGCGCGCCAACGCGACACGCGGCGAGGGCGGTGGTGGTTGCCGCCCATCATTCCCGGCATGGTCGTGTTGCCTGTCGGCCTCGCTCTGGAATCGTCGAAGACCTGGCTGGCCACGGCAGGGTTGGCGGCCTGGTTCATTCTGGCCGTGGTGTTGGCCATCTATCGCAACGAGCGCGAGGCGCGGGGTATCCAGGATGAGATCGATGCACTCGATTCCATGAACAATCAAGGCCCATAAGTGTTTGTTTACAAATACAAAAGTGGGAGATATGGGAATTGAGATAACCTAGCGCCCGCTTTCCCCCGTACCCCGCGATGCCCGGCCGCTACTACATCAAAACTTTCGGCTGCCAGATGAATGAGTACGACTCGACCCGCATGGGCGACGTCCTCGAAGCTGGCACTGGATTCACCCCCACCGACGACCCGGCAGAAGCCGACGTCCTGCTCATGAACACCTGCTCGGTGCGTGAGAAGGCGGAGGACAAGGTCTATTCGCTGCTGGGCGAATGGCGCGGGCTCAAGAAGCTCAAGCCGCACGTGCTCATCGGCGTGGGCGGCTGCGTGGCGAGCCAGGAAGGCGAGAGCATCACGAAGCGCGCGCCCTACGTCGATCTCGTGTTCGGGCCGCAGACTTTGCATCGCCTGCCCGAGATGATCGGCGAGAAGAAACGCACCGGCCGCGCCGTGGTCGACGTGTCGTTCCCCGAGATCGAGAAGTTCGACCACCTGCCGGCGCCGCGCGCCGAAGGCTCGAGCGCCTACGTGTCGATCATGGAAGGCTGCAGCAAGTACTGCACGTTCTGCGTGGTGCCGTACACGCGCGGCGACGAAGTGTCGCGGTCGTTCGATTCGGTGATGGACGAAGTGCGCTCGCTCGCTGCTCAGGGCGTGGGCGAAATCACGTTGTTAGGCCAGAACGTCAACGCGTTCGCGGGCCCGATGGACGACGGCACCGTGGTCGATCTCGCGACGCTCATCCACTACGTGGCCGAAGTCGAGGGCGTGCAGCGCATCCGATTCACCACCTCGCATCCCGTGGAGTTCGGCGACAGCCTCATCGAGGCGTACGCGAACGTGCCGAAACTCGCCAACCAGCTTCACCTTGCAGTGCAGTCGGGTTCGGACCGCATCCTGAGCGCCATGAAGCGCGGCTACACGGCGCTGGAATTCAAGGAAAAGCTGCGGCGGCTGCGCGCCGTGCGCCCGACGATATCGGTGTCCACTGACATCATCGTTGGGTTTCCCGGCGAGACGGATCGCGACTTCGAGGCCACACTGAAACTCGTGCGCGAAGCGAATTTCGACCAGTCGTTCACCTTCATCTACAGCCAGCGTCCGGGGACCCCGGCTGCATCGCTGCCGGACGATGTCAGCCCGGAAGTGAAGCAGGAACGCCTCGCCCGGTTGCAGGCGCAGCTCAACGAACAGGCGCGTGCCATCAGCGAGCAGATGGTCGGGACGACGCAGACGTTGCTCGTGGAGCGCCCGTCGAAGAAAGACTCCGCGGAACTCGCGGGCCGCACGGAAAACGGCCGCTGGGTGAACTTCGCGGGGCCGTCGAATCTCATCGGTCATTTCGTCGACGTGGTCATCACCGAAGCGCGGCCGCAGTCGCTGCGCGGCCGCTTCGTGCGCGCCGCGGCTACGACAATACCCACCGGCGTGCAACGCCTGGCCGCCAACTGATGGCCACTCCCGCTCCCATCGAACCGGTGCGCGAGTTCGACCTCGTTCCCCCCGACAACACGCGGCTCGCAAACCTGTGCGGCCCGCTCGACGAGAACGTGCGTCTTCTCGAAGACCGCATGGCGGTGAACGTGAAGCGCCGTGGCGCGAACTTCCGCATCACGGGCGCGCGCGCGCACGCGGCCGAAGACGTGATGCGGGAGCTCTACGAGGCGACGCGCCACGAAGACATCTCGCTCGAGCGCGTGCACCTCGCACTGCGCGATTCACGTGACATGCCGGGTGCGCTGGGTCTCGACGAACCCGCGGACAGTGCTTCGGTGCGCGTCATGCGCGGAACCATTCGCGCGCGCGGTCGCAACCAGAAGGATTACCTCACCAATATCCGCTCGAAGGACCTCTCTTTCGGTATCGGGCCGGCGGGCACGGGCAAGACCTATCTGGCGGTCGCCTGCGCGGTCGAAGCGCTCCAGGCCGACCGCATCCGCCGCATCATTCTCGTGAGACCGGCGGTGGAAGCCGGTGAGCGCCTGGGCTTCCTTCCCGGCGATCTCACCCAGAAGGTGGATCCGTACCTGCGGCCAATGTATGACGCCCTCTACGAAATGATGGGCTTCGATCGCGTCGCCAAGTTCATCGAGCGCAACGTCATCGAAGTGGCGCCGCTCGCGTTCATGCGCGGCCGTTCGCTCAACGACTCCTACATCATCCTCGACGAGGCGCAGAACACCACGCCCGAGCAGATGAAGATGTTCCTCACGCGCATCGGCTTCGGTTCGCGTGCGGTCGTCACGGGCGACGTCACGCAGACGGACCTGCCCGCCGGAAAAATGTCCGGCCTGCGTCACGTGATCAACATCCTGAGAAACACCGACGGCGTGGCGTTCACGTTCTTCGAAGCGGCCGATGTCGTGCGTCACCCGCTGGTGCAGCGAATCGTGCAGGCGTACGAAGCGCACACGCCTTCCGAAAAGATATGAGAGAAGCGCAGGCGTTGAAAATCGATCTCGCTCGCGCCACCCGTGCCTGGGCGCCCACGCGCTCGCGGATGGCGAGCTGGGCAGCAGCGGCGCTCGGCCGGCGTGGCGAAGGTCGCGAGATCGCCGTGCGGGTCGTCGCGGCCAGCGAGAGCCGCGCACTCAACAAGCGCTGGCGCGGCAAGGACAAGCCCACGAACGTGCTGTCGTTTCCCGCGCCCAAGCAGCGCATGTCCGGTGACGTGTCACAGCCGCTGGGCGACCTCGTCATCTGCGCGCAGGTCGTGCGGAAGGAAGCCGAGGAACATGGCAAGCCCATCGAAGCGCACTGGGCGCACATGATCGTGCACGGTTCGCTGCACCTGGCGGGTTATGACCACGAGCTGGGTCGCCGCGAGCGGCTGCGCATGGAGCGCCGCGAGATTTCCGTACTGAAACGATTCGGGATCGGGAACCCCTACCTGTGAACGGCAAGAACAAAGAGAAAGACAAGGAAAAGAGTGACGCCGGCGCCAGTGGCCGTTGGCTGCGAAAGCTGGGCCGCAAGATCGGCGGGGATGTGCAGGACCGCGGCGAGGTCGTCGAATACCTGCGCGAAGCTGCGCTGCGCGAGATCATCGAAGGCGACGCGCTGGTGATGCTCGAAGGCGTGCTCGGGGTGGCCGACATCCAGGTGCGCGACATCATGGTGCCGCGCTCGCAGATGACCTTCCTCAACCGGGACGATGAGTCGGACGTGTTGCTCAAGACCGTGGTCGAGAGTGGCCATTCGCGCTTCCCCGTCCTGGACGAGGATCGCGAGAAAGTCGTGGGCATCCTGCTGGCCAAGGACCTGTTGCGCCTGGCGGCGCAGGATCCGGACCTGAGTGACGGGATCCAGTTCGACATCAAGGAATTCATGCGGCCCGCGGTGTTCGTGCCGGAGTCGAAGCGGCTCAACGTGCTGCTACGCGAGATGCGTCGATCGCGCGTTCACATGGCCATCGTGGCTGACGAATACGGCGGCATCGCCGGCCTCGTCACCATCGAGGACGTGATCGAGCAGATCGTCGGTGACATCGACGACGAACACGACATCGACGAGGACGTGAACATCCGCAAGGACGGCGAACGCCAGTACGTGGTGCGTGGCCAGACGCCGATCGACGAGTTCAACGAGTATTTCCAGACGGAACTCTCCGACGACGAGTTCGACACCGTCGCGGGCCTGGTGATGAAGCAGCTCGGCCGTCTGCCCCGGCGCGGCGAGACGCTGCAGCTCGCGGACTGCGAGCTCAAGGTCATGCGTTTCGATCGCCGGCGAATCGATTCCCTGCGGCTCACGGCGCCGCGCGACATCGTGCCGCCGGAAGACCGGCCCTTAGAAGAAGAGTGAGTCCGCGCGACATCGTCCAGCGCCGGTATGTCGGCAGCGCTGCCGCGTTCGTCGCGGGCATGCTGCTCTCGCTGTCGTTCGCGCCCGTCGGTTGGTGGCCGCTCGCCATCCTCACGCCGGCGATCCTCATGTGGCTGTGGGATGGCGCGACGCCGCGACGCGCTGCGGTGCTCGGGTTCTGGTTCAACGCCGGCACGTTCTCCGTAGGCACCTATTGGCTGTACATCGCGATCAAGCAGATCGGTCATGCGCCGTTCCTGCTCGCGTTGTTCCTCATGATCGGCCTCGTCGCCATCATGGGTGCGTACCACGCACTGCTCGGCTGGTTCACTGCGAAATACCTGCCGCCGCGCGGCGCCGTGCGCTGGCTCGTTGCCATTCCGGGCGCGTGGCTTTTCACCGAGTGGTGGCGCAGCTGGTTCCTGTCCGGCTTCGGATGGCTGGCGCTCGGTTATGCGCACACGGATAACTGGTTAGGCGCGCTCGCGCCCGTCGTGGGTCAATTCGGACTCGGCTTCCTCACGCTGCTGCTCGCGGGGGCGCTGGTGACGCTGGTGCAGGGTGAACGTCGATCGCGCATCGTCGCGGGTGGAGTGTTCGTCGCCATCTGGATCGTCGCGTTCGCCGTACGCGACGTCGAATGGACCAGGCCCTACAGCCGACCGATCGAAGTCGCGGTGGTGCAGGGCGCGATTCCGCAGGATGAGAAGTGGCTCGAGGACAACCTCGAGAACATCATCGACATCTACCGGACGCGTACGCGCGAGGCGCACGGCGCCGACCTCATCGTCTGGCCGGAATCGGCGATTCCCGACCTGGCTAACAACCACATCGAGTTCTACCGCGACGTTTACCAGGAAGCGAGTGCGCACGGCTCGTCTCTGATGGTGGGCACGCTGCGCTACGACGAGAACCCGAAAACCGGCGAAGAAGAATTCTTCAATTCCGTGCTGTCGATGGACAAGGCAACGCCCGGTGTCGGCTGGTACGACAAGCACCATCTCGTGCCCTTCACCGAGTTCGTGCCCGTGCCGGGCTTCGTGCGCCAGTGGCTCAAGCTCATGAGCCTGCCTTACTCCGACTTCAACCGTGGCGCGGCGCAACAGGCACCGCTCGAATCCGCGGGGCAGCGGATCTCCGCCAGCGTCTGTTACGAGGACGCTTACGGGGCCACCCAATTGCCGGCGCTGCGCACAGCGACGATGCTCGTGAACGTCACCAACGACGCCTGGTTCGGCCATTCGTCAGCGCGCTACCAGCATCTGCAGATTTCACGCATGCGGGCGCGCGAGGCAGGCCGCCCCATGGTGCGGGCGGCCAACGACGGCGTATCTGCGGTGATCGGTGCGCGTGGCGAAATTGTCAAAACCGCGCCGGAATATGAAGCGAATGTAATGCGGACCCGCATCCAGCCGCGTATAGGTCTTACACCCTACGCCAGTGCCGGGAACTGGCCTGTTGTGTGTCTGGCCCTTGTTTTCGGGCTCCTGGGCGCATATCTGGGGCGACGAGGCAAGAACGCCTGAGGGAGTGGACATGGATTCGCAGCTGCTGAACTTAGGCTTTGCCCACCGGTCTATTTCGTCGATGTCGTTATCACCTTCCAAGCTTCGAGGGTTCGCTGATATGTCGCTATTCGTTGCAAAGCGCCTCGCCGGCGTTGCGATCGTGGCCTTCGCGGTCGGCGCGTGCTCACCACAATCTTCCATCGCCGCCGACGCCGTACCGAACAACCAACCGGCTCCCGCCGCTGCACCCGCGCAACCTCCGTCATCGCCGCAGCCCGTAGGCACTCTCAATGGGCGCACGCTTCCTGACTTCGCCACGCTCGTGGAGCAGGTCGGTCCCGCTGTCGTCAACGTGTCGGTGCTCGAGAAAGCCCGTCGCGTCGGCAGACAGTCGTCCGAAGACGCCGATGATCCCGTGCAGGAATTCTTCCGTCGCTTTGGCATGCCGAATGGTCCGCAGGGTCGCGGATTCGAATCACAGCCGCGTCAGGGTGAAGGCTCCGGCTTCATCGTGAGCGCCGACGGTTACATCCTCACCAACGCCCACGTCGTCGCCGATGCGGACGAAGTCACCGTGCGCACCACCGACCGCCGCGAATATGCCGCGAAGGTCGTCGGCGTGGACAAGCGCACCGATGTCGCCGTCATCAAGATCGAAGGCAAGGAACTGCCGGTGGTCCGTCTTGGCGATCCGTCGAAGCTGCGCCCGGGTGAATGGGTGCTCGCCATCGGTTCGCCGTTCACGTTCGAGAACAGCGTCACCGCGGGCATCGTCAGCGCCACGGGCCGCTCCATGCCGGGCGAAGACCTGGTGCCGTTCATCCAGACCGACGTCGCCGTGAACCCCGGCAACTCCGGTGGTCCGCTGTTCAACCTCAACGGTGAAGTGGTGGGCATCAATTCGCAGATCTACAGCCGCAGCGGCGGCTACATGGGTCTGTCATTCGCCATTCCCATCGACGTGGCCAACAACGTTCGCCAGCAGCTCGAGGCCAACGGCAAGGTCACGCGTGGACGCATCGGCGTGCAGATCCAGGAAGTGGACGCGAAGATGGCGGATGCGTTCGCCCTCGACCGTCCGCGCGGCGCGCTGGTCGGCCAGGTCATCAGCGGCGGCCCTGCCGAGAAGGGCGGCGTGAAGACCGGCGACGTCATCCTCAGCGTCAACGGCAAGAGCGTGGAGCGTTCCACGCAGCTGCCGGGCGTCATCTCCGCCATCAAGCCGGGCGACACCGCCAGGCTCGAAGTGTGGCGTGACGGCTCCACCAAGACGGTTGCCGTCAAGGTCGAGGAATTCCAGGAAGAAATCCGCAAGGTCGCCAACCGCGACATCGAAGAGCCGGCGAAGGCCGACAGGCTGGGTCTGTCGGTGCGTCCGCTCGGCGCCGATGAGCGCAAGAATGCCGAAACCGAAGGCTATCTACTCGTCGAAGACGTCACCGGACCTGCCGCGCAGGCCGGCGTGCGTCCCGGCGACGTCATCCTCGGCGTCAACGGCAAGCCGGTGAAGTCCATCGCGGAGCTCAAGAGCGCCACCGCGAATGGTTCGAAGACCGTCGCCATCCTGCTCGAGCGCGAAGGCTCGCAGCTGTTCCTGCCCATCCGCATCAGCTGAGAAATGGGGACACTCCCCATTTCCTAGCAAATGGGGAGTGTCCCCATTTCCTGAAAACGGGGCCGGACCTCCAACGAGGTCCGGCCCTTTTTCGTTTCAGGCCCGCGGACGATAGATGTCCGTC
>Ga0315910_10002202_pt1 | contig 17335 bp, 15 predicted proteins | sample EdamamesoilMG_FD_204470 | JGI IMG/M metagenome (GOLD analysis project Ga0315910, IMG submission 204470) | Garden soil microbial communities collected in Santa Monica, California, United States - Edamame soil | ecosystem: Environmental > Terrestrial > Soil > Garden | place: USA: California... | reverse complement strand
GCACGGTGAGCGTGAGATAAACGATCACCACGCCGAGCACATTCGGGATGATGTGCCGGGCGAGGATATGCATCGGCCCGGCACCCAGTACCCGGCTGGCGTCCACGAACTGCCGCGAGCGCAACGAGAGCACCTGACCCCGAACGATGCGCGCCATGTTCAACCACGACACCGCGCCCAGCCCGACGAACAGGAAAAGCAGACGGGAGACCTTGGCCAGACCGGGCGAGCCCACGGATTCAAGCCAACCCTTGAGCAACGCCTCCAACGTGGTGATCAGCACGATGACAAAGATGATCGAAGGCAATGAATAGAGGATGTCCACAAAGCGCATCATGGTGCTGTCGGTTCGCCCGCCGGCATAACCAGCAATCGCTCCCCACAGCACGCCGATGATCAGACTGACGCCCGCACCGACGATGCCGACGAGCAACGAGACCTGCGCGCCATAAAGCACGCGGGAAAAGACATCGCGCCCGTGGACGTCCGTGCCGAACCAATGCTGCGCGGTCGGTGGTTGAAACTGTGCTTCAGTGATCTTGTCCGGATTGTGCCACGCAATCAACGGCCACATGCAGACCGCCAGCGCCAGCGCCGCAAGGAAGACGGCGCTGAGGGTCGCCGGGCGATTGCGCCGAAACCGCCGCCAAGCGCGTTGATTCGGTGTGAGTGAAATTGGCTGGCGGGCTGGCTCAGGCATATTTCACGCGTGGATCGAGCAAGGTATAGGCAAAGTCCACAATCAGATTCAGCACGACCAGCAACGCCGCGTAGAGCACCACCAGGCCCACGACCATAGTATAGTCGCGGTTGAGCGATCCGTTCACGATGAACACGCCGATGCCGGGAATCTGGAAGATGGTTTCGATGACGAACGAGCCGGTCAGCAGATCCGCCAACAATGGTCCGGAGTAGGAAACCACCGGCAGGACGGCCAGGCGAAAAGCATGCTTCAACAGCAGCGTGTGCTCGCTCAAGCCTTTCGCGCGGGCAGCAGTCACGAATTCGGATTGCATCGTGTTCAACATCCCTTCGCGCATCAGCCGGGCAATGCGACCGGAGAAATAAAGCCCCAGCGCGATCACCGGCAGGATCACATGCGCAGGTGAAGCCCACATCGCGACGGGCACCACCCGCCAATGGATGGCCAGCATCATGATGAGCACCGGCGCAACGACGAAACCTGGAATACAGACCATCAGGATGGAGAAAAAACTGCCGGCGTAATCTTCCCAGCGTCCACGGCGCACGGCGGTGAAGTAACCGACAGGAATCCCGACCCCGAGTGCGAACGCGAACGCAACAGCGCCAAGCAGTATCGAAACCGGCAACGCCTGCGCAATGATGTCAGTGACGGTGTGATTGCGGTATTTGAGCGATGGTCCGAAATCCCCCTGCATCAGGCCGCCAAGGAAGAGCAAATATTGTTTCCAAACTGGTTGATCCAAATGGTACTTGGCCTGCAACTGTCGCTCGATCTCGGGCGACGCCGGTTTGCGCTCCTTGTCAAACGGCCCACCGGGGGCAAGCCGCACCAGCACAAATGCCAGAAAGCTGATGACCAGCAGCAGCGGAACAAGCGAGGCAAGCCGTTTGAGGAAATACATGGCTACTTTGCGTTGGCCGACAGGGTTTCCCTGCCCAGGCCGCGACCTTCAACTCGCGACCCGGCATTTCTCTTATAGATGAACTGCATCGGATGCTCATCCAAAATATTTGGCCAGATGCCGCCGATCTTATTCGCATCGTAATAATTGAAACCGGCGTAGAAGTAGAGCGGCACAATCGGGGTTTCTTCGGCAATAAGAATGGACTCTGCTTCCTGGAATATCGCGGCGCGCTGCTTGAGGTCGGTCTGCAGGTTGGCGTCGCGGATCAGCTGATCGTAGCGCGCGCTCTTCCAGCCGGTGCGGTTGTTGCCGCTCGTGCTGGTGAACAGATCGAGAAACGTGTTCGCGTCGTTGTAATCGCCGATCCAGCTCGAAGTCGAGATGTCGTAATCGAGCTTGGATTGCGAGCTATAGAACACCTTGCGCTCGATCTGGCGCAGTTCGATCTCCACCCCAAGGATGTTGCGCCACATCTGTTGAAGTTCGACGCCAACCTTGCCGTGAAGTTTCGCCCCCCCTGACGCGGAGAAGAACGTGTAAGTCGTGCGCGGGAAGCCTTTCCCGCCGGGGAAGCCGGCGTCGGCGAGCAATTTGCGCGCGGCTTCGGGATCAAAGTTCAGCCCGCCGGCACCTGAGTAGTTCGCCACGCCAGCGGGGACAAAGTTTGTCGCCGGAATCTCCGCCCCCCGGGTCAGCTTGGTGATGATCCGGTGCTTATCGGTCGCCAACGCGAAGGCGCGGCGCACGCGGGGATCGTTGAACGGTGCTTTGGTGACATTAAAGCGATAAAAATAAGTGCCGAGGTAGGTGAAGCTGTGGAAGTCCGGCCGCTTGGCCAGCACATCCATGAGTTCCGTGGGCACGAGATCCTTGTCCCACACGATGTCGGCCACGCCAGTTTCATAAAGGTTGAGCGCGGTGTTGGGCGAACCGACCGGCAGCACGTCAATGATCTCGGACGCGGTTTTTGCAGCGTCGTAATAGAGTGGATTTCGCCGGAGCCGGACCTTGTCGTTGACACGCCAGGCTTCCAGCGTGAACGCGCCGCTCGTCGACAACGGCCGCACGTGCAACCAGCGGTCGCCATGCTGCTCGATGGCTTGCTTCGGAACGATGGCGAGGGTAGGAAAGGAACACAGCTCAAGAAAAAATGCCAGTGGGGAATTCAACTGCACTTGCAGCGTGTGCAGATCCAGCGCGTGGATGCCGACATCGTTCCGGTTTGTCAGTTTTCCGTTGTACCAATCTTCCGCGCCTTTGATGTAGAAAAGCTGTCCAGCATAGTCTCCGGCGGTGGCGGGACTCAGCGCACGAAACCAGGAATACATCACGTCGTCAGTCGTGATCGGTTCACCGGTGGACCAGACGGCATTGGTGCGGAGATGAAACGTGTAGGTGCGGCCATCGGACGAGACGTCCCAGCGCGCGGCCAGGGCTGGAACGGGTGCGGCGTTGGTCGGCTCAAGTTTGATGAGTCCGTCAAAGAGGGCTTTGACGAGCCGTAGTTCCGAGACCCCGGTGACGATGTGTGGATCGAGTGATTCCGGTTCGTTACCGTTGATGATGGTGACGTCAGCCGGGCGCTCATGCCGGAAACAGCCGGTGGCCACCAAAAAGCAGGCCAGCACGACAAAGCGAAACCGCGCCCAAGAGCATATTACATGGGCGCGGTTCGCGAAGTTCATCGCGGAAGAAGCGAACTTATTTCCCAACCGCGTTCGTGCTGGCGGCAGGGGCGTTGCTGACCGACTCAGCGGTCGAGGTCAGGAAGCTGTTCGTGGTGGGCGTCGCCGAAAGCGCGGCCGCCGGCGCGCTTGGGGTGCTGGGGGTTGCGGTTGCCTGCCGGGACATCGCGTCTTCAAGCTCCTTGCCGGATTTGTCGCGCTGGCTGCTTTGCAAACCGGCCACCGCAAGCGTCAGGACAAAAAATCCGATGGCCGCGTACTTGGTGATCTTGGTCAATACATTGCCGGAGCCTGCTCCGAACAAGGCGTCCGTGGCCGCGCCACCGAATGCCAGGCCCGCGCCGGCTTCCTTCTTTGGCAACTGCACCAGCACCAACAGGATCAACAACAGGCAGTTCAAAACCAAAACGACCGTCAGTAAACCAATGACAAAATGCATAATCGTAGCTTAGATGGAATTTTTAACGATGTCAGCAAAACTTCTCGCCTCCAACGACGCTCCGCCGACGAGCGCGCCGTCCACATCGGGCTGGCTCATTAGCTCGCGGGCGTTGGCGGGCTTGACACTGCCGCCGTATTGGATGCGAACTTTCCTGGCAGTGGCCTCGTCATACATTTTGACGAGCAACCCGCGGATGAATGCGTGAGCATCTTGGGCCTGTTGCGTCGTGGCTGTCTTGCCCGTACCGATGGCCCAAACCGGTTCGTAGGCAATCACTGTTTCGACCGCCTGTTCCTTGGTCAGTCCGGCGAGGCTGCCGTGCACCTGGGTTTCGAGAACCTTTTCTGTTTGATTCCCTTCGCGTTCAGCCAGCGTCTCGCCCACACACACAATCGGCTTGAGCGAGGCGGCATGCGCCGCAACCGCTTTCTTCGCGATCAACGTGTCGGGTTCTTTTTGATACTGCCGCCGCTCGCTGTGCCCCAGAATCACGTAACGCACGGAAAATTCCTTGAGCATGCCGGCACAGATCTCGCCGGTAAACGCGCCGTAATTGTTCTCGCTCATGTTCTGCGCGCCAAGCTTCAGGTTGGAATCGAGCGTGGCTTTGGAGACGGATTCCAGCGCGGTGTAAGGCGGGCACACGACGATGTCCACTTCCTTCACGAGCGCGAGTTCGCGCTTCAGGTCGTCCACGAGGGCCAGTGCCTCGGCGACGGTTTTGTTCATCTTCCAGTTGCCGGCAATGATGAGTTTGCGTTCTTTGTTCATTTGAAATTCCAAGCTGCGGATGGGAGGATGATCATTTGTCGCTCAATGCCGCCACTCCGGGCAGTTCAGTTCCTTCGAGGAACTCCAGGCTCGCGCCGCCGCCGGTGCTCATGAACGTCACCTTGTCGCCCATGCCCGCCTTGTTGATGGCTTTCACACTGTCGCCGCCACCGATGATGGTCTTCGCGCCATTCTTCTGCGTGGCATCCACCACGGCTTGCGCGACAGCGTTTGTGCCTATCGCAAAACGCTTGTCCTCAAAAATACCCATGGGGCCGTTCCACAACACCATCTTGGCCTTGGCGAGTTCCGCCGCGAAGGTCGCTGCGGTGGCCGGACCGATGTCCACGCCCTCTTCGGAGTCAGGAATGTTTGAGTCGGCGTTTGTGCGCGGATTCGTGAGGTCCATCACCGGGCGACCTTTCTTGTCGAGCTTGTCAGTTTTCACCGGCGTCACACAGGTGTTGTCAGTGGGCAACAGGAACTTCACACCCTTCTTCTTGGCCTTGTCCAGCGCGGCGAGCGCCACATCGGTCTTGTCCTTTTCGACGAGTGATTGGCCGACCTTGAAACCCTGCGCGAGCTTGAACGTGTAAGCCATCGCCCCACCGATGAGGATCGTGTCCGCCTTTTCGAGCAGGCGATCAATGACCTTGATCTTGTCGGAAACCTTCGCGCCACCGAGGATGACAACAAAGGGGCGCGCCGGATTCTCCAATTCTTCTCCGAGGAACTTGAGCTCGCGCTCCATCAACAAACCGGCCGCGGATTGACCGCCGCGCTTGGCAACGACCCGGGCCACACCCTCAGTAGAAGCGTGCGCCCGATGCGCCGCGCCGAAAGCGTCGTTGACATAGACGTCCGCAACCTTTGCCAGCTTCTCGGCAAACGCCGGATCGTTGGCCTCTTCTTCGTTGTAGTAACGGACATTCTCGAGCAACAACACGCCGCCGGGTTTCAATTCGTTCGCCAGCTTCTCAACCTTGTCACCGATGCAGTCGTCAGCAAAATTGACCGTGCACCCGAGCAGGTCGGCGAGCCGGGCGGCCACAGGGCGGAGCGACATGGTGGCTTCCCGTTTGCCTTTGGGACGGCCAAGATGCGCCGCGAGGATCAGGCGGGCGCCTTTTTCAATCAGAAGTCGCAGGGTAGGCAGCGTTTCCTTGATCCGCGTCTCGTCGGTGATGACCATGTTACCGTCCTTCTCTTCGAGGGGGACGTTGTAATCCACGCGCATGAAGACGCGCTTCCCGTTCACATTCAAATCACGAACCGATAACTTGGCCATAGTAGTTTGCCCTTTGATCCAACGGAGCGCAGAGGATACCCGGGTTTTAGGGTGAGTCAAAACCCATTTCAGCGCTGGGAAAGCCCATGGAATGGCGTCCGTAACGATTTCTCAAGTATCCGCAATCATCCGGCGCGTTCGCCGTTGCTTCGGCAAATTTCCCCACCTAAGCTCCGCTTGTGAGCCACGGCGAATCCAGATTCATCGAACGCAAATCCGCCACCGCCCGTTATGCCGCGGGCAAACGCAAGGCGGTGGAAGGGAAGACGCCCGCCACGCTCGATGCCGGTCAGCTCAAGGAAGTCCAGAACCATTGCCACCGGGTGGCCAAAGCGCTGGCAGGCAAGTGCGGCGTGGAATTTCGCGGCCGCATCCTGGAGATCGGCGCGGGCGGTGCGTGGCTCAGCGCCGAACTTTCCAAATTGACGCGGGTGGTGGAGATCGTGGCCACGGATTTCGAGGAGGAAGCTCTGCGCGAAGAAGCGCCGCGGGTCTTCACATGGCTCAAGGCGCGCGCCGACAAGATCACGCGCACGACGATGGACGAGCATCAACTGGACTTTCCGAACAACTATTTTGATTTCGTCATCGCTGTCGGAGCATTGCGTCACGGAATGATCGTACCGCTGCTGCTGAAGGAATGCAGTCGCGTATTGAAGCCGGGTGGGAGCTTCATTGCCGTGCCGGAGCCGTTGCGGCCGCTGGCCGGGGAAAAATCCGGCGGGCGGGCGGGCGCCGAATCCAAGGTGCACACAGTCCCGGAATGTGAAGCGTTGTTCACCCGCGCCGGTTTCGCCGTGAAGGTGCGTGACCTCAAGCTCGCCGGGCGCTGGCGCTACCATTACGATCGCCTCGTGAAAGGCGTGGTGCACGCGCGCTACGCCATCGTGGGCACGAAACCGTCGCGGCGCTGACCGGTTTTCTTGCTCGACACGGTCGCGGGGACTGCCGTTCATTGTCCGCAATGTCAGAATCATCAGCCTCCGGATCGGGCCATCAAAGCGAGAACATTTTCTGGACGCGCGGCAAAGTCACTGCGGAACAGCGCGCCCAGCAAAACGCCCACCCGGGCTGCGTCATCTGGCTCACGGGGTTGAGCGCTTCTGGCAAATCCACCATCGCCACCGAACTGGAACGCACCTTGTTCGAACTGGGCAAGCACGCCTATGTCCTCGATGGCGATAACATCCGCCACGGACTCTGCTCGGACCTGGGCTTCTCCCCGGAACATCGCAAAGAGAACATCCGGCGCGTGGGGGAGGTGGCAAAGCTCTTTGCCGACGCCGGCACCATCTGCATCACCGCGTTCATCTCTCCGTATCGTTCTGATCGCGATTTGGTCCGCACCATCATGCCCGCCGGGAGGTTCGTTGAAGTCTTTGTGAATGCGCCGCTCGAATTGTGCGCGCAACGCGATCCCAAGGGGCTTTATCGCAAGGCGCGCGCCGGTGAGATCAAGGAGTTCACCGGCATTTCGGCGCCCTACGAAGCTCCCAGATCGCCCGAACTGGAATTATTGACCGGCCAGTTCAACGTCGGCGAATGCGTGGGGCAGGTGTTGAATTACCTGAAAATTCCGGCCCGCACCTGAACCCCGGTCATTTCATGGCGGCAAACTCGGCGACCGCCGCCTGATGCGATGTAGTGCTCAGATCCGCCCGGTTCTCCACAAAGAAAGCGAGTGTCTCACCGTTAGGTCGTTGGGCCAGGAAGAGCTTCGCATGCTCAAAGACCCAGCACACCTGCACCGGTTCCACCTGGCGGCGGCGCAATCCTTCGAATGCGCCGGCCAGTTTTGCCACCACCGCTTCCAGTTGCGCCGGCTTGAACCAATCCGTGTAGCAATGATGTTCATAGGTCCGCTCTGGTGTGCAGACACACCAGGCAGCCGCACCCGGAAGCTCGAGCGACTGGATGAGGTGAGCCTTCGCTTCGGCATTCATCATGGCTTGCCTCCCGTGGCCACAAGCAATCGCCGATCGGATTGGATCTGACAGATCACCCGGCCTTTGTTCGTGGCGACTTCCAATCGATCAAATCGCCCGACCGACGCTGTGGTGCTGATCTGCCCGGCCTGTTGTTCGATGAATTCCAGAAGCTGTCTAGCCTGATCCGTGGACGGGCATTGCCACGCATGCAGCAACTCACCACCGCCCGACCATAAGACCGTCTGCAAAATCTGCGGCGCGCGGTGCCCGCTCGCGAGCTCAGCTGTCAGCGGGTAGCTGGCCACCGGCTCTATCGGCGCAGCGGCACGCGACGCGGGCGCAAACACATCCGGAATGCTCTCAATCGCAACCGCGGCTTCCGCTTCAGGCGGCAGAGGGGCGTCCCCCGCTTCATCGCGCAACCTCGTCGCTTCCATCAGCAGAAACTCCCAACTGCCCTCGATGGTACGCTGGCTCGGCTCGGTGAATGGCATCAGGTTGAAGCCGCCGCCCCGCAACGCAAGCAGGGTGTAAAGCGCCACATCACCGGACAACTGTCCGCAATCCGAATGGATGATGTTCCCGTCGCAGATGTAGATCCGGCCCCGCACCTTGTTGGTAAAAATCTCCAGCACGGATGATTTGGCGCCGAGACATTCCATCTGCAACACCTCCTGCAACCCCACCTGCCGCACCACGCCGCGAAAACCCTCCTGAGGGAGCGCACTGGCCAGCGCGTCCAACGCAGCGAACACGGCCGCATAACCCGACCGATCGGTCGGTTTTTCGAGAAACAGGACCGCGCCAAGTTCGAGGCATTCCTTCCGCTTCTCGTCCGTCGCCACGCCTGTCAGCATCACCACTTGCAACCCAGGATGCGAACGTCCCAACAGCCGCAGAAACTGGATCCCGTCCATCACTGGCATCCCGATGTCGAGCACGACGAGGTCGGCCTTCTTGGTCTGCAATACGGCGAGCGCCTCGGCGTGATTTTGCGCCGTCGAGACCTCCCAACCGCCCTGCGACATGGCGCTGAACAGTTCCCGGAAGACGCCCAGCAACGCGCCGTCATCGTCCAGGAACAGGATCTGTTTTTTGCGGGCAATGCTCATGCAGTAGGAGTTGGTGACGGATTCCGCGCAAAATGCTTGAGCGCGAGTTCCGCGGCCGATTGCACACCGGCATCCGCATCGCGCAACGCCCGGGTCAACGCGGCTTCGGCTCGCAACCCGCCTAGTCGTCCCAATGCCTCGACCGCCGCCTGCCGCAGATCGCGGTCGGAATCGCTCAAGATGGCCGTGAACAAATTCACCGCATGCTTCAGATTCTTTTCCGGATCGGCCGGCGATTTGGCTGCCGGAACCGGCTCGACCGGTTTCCGCAAGCCTTGTCCCCCACCAACGCGCAATCCGGTCGGCTTGCTGGCTTCGGCAACCTTGATCTGCTCCAGCGCGGGTTGGGCTTCGGGCGAGGAGCTCCAGTCTTCATCGATGCGCGCCAGCGCAGCGGCAGCGATGCGCCGCACACTGCTGGCCGAGTCTTTGAGCGCATGCACCAGCGGCGCGATGGCCGATCGGTCACGAAAGGCGCCCAGCGCCAGCGCACAGGCCTCGCGCACATCGCCATCGGGGTCGCTGAGGGCGGCCGCCAGGGCGGGCACGGCTTTCGGGTCTTTGAGTTTTGCGAGTGAATTCGCCGCGGTCTGACGCGTGTCCCAATGGGCGTCCTTCAACAACGCCGCCATAGCTTCGGTGTGTTTGGTGACTCCAAGTTTGCCCAGCGCATCCACCGCCGTTGTGCGCACCAACGCCTCTTTATGCTTCAGCAACGGCACCAAGGCATCGGCCAGTTCTGGATTGCTGATCTTCCCGATCACATCCACTGCCGCCACGCACACTGGAGTTTCATTGGAACGCAACGCGGCGAGGATCGACTTCAAAACTGCCGGGTCATCGATGCGGCTCAGGGCGTCCACCGCCTTGGGGCGAAGATTGACCGGGCCGTGGTTCAACAACGCTTCGAGTGGCGCAATTGCCGGCACTCCCACCGCTGCAGCCCGCTGCAATTGACCGCGGGCGATGTGAAGCCGGATCTCTTCTGCGGGGCTCGTTGGCCGCCAGCCGATGGCATCCAGCACCATCGCCGCCGACGCCCGCAAACCGAAATCCGGATCCTGCAATATGCTGGCAAGATTGGTAGCGAGGCTGTCGTCTTTCAGTCGCTTGGCGCCGAGAATCGCAGCATTGCGCACTGACGGATCGGCATCGGCCAATCCGCGACGCACTGCCTCTGTCCGCCGCGTGTCCTCCGTCTTGCCGATGGCGGTCAGCGCCACGCAACGCACCTCCGCATCGGAATCGCCAAGCAATTCGAGCAGAACCTCTACGACCTGTGGATCAGTTACTGGCTTTTGACAGATTGAATGAACCAGCCGTCGCCGGGCGACGACGTTGGCGAACTTCAATTGCTGCTTGGTCAACCAGAGCATGCGCTTCCTGCACCCACCAATTACACAGCAACAGGCAGACCGTCACGTAAACTTTTCCGACAAACAACAATTTGTTCTCAGCCCCAGATTTGCCGGTCCAGCGACCGATATTGCACCGCCTCGGAGACATGATCGCTCAACACGCGCTCTGCACCAGCAAGGTCGGCAATCGTGCGGGCCACTTTGAGGATGCGGTCATACGCCCGGGCACTGAAGTTGTAGTCTGCCATCGCCAGCTTGAGCAGGTCACGCGCAGGTTCGTCGAGACCGCAGAATTCCTTCAACTCCTTCGGGCCCATGCGCGCGTTGCACGTGATCTTCGGTTTGGCGGAGAATCTTGTCTGCTGCCGTTGCCGCGCGGCGATGACGCGTTCACGAATCTGCGCCGAAGTCTCGCCGGGCCGCTCACCGGTGATCTCGCGGAACTTCACCGCGGGCACTTCGATGTGCAGGTCAATACGGTCCAGCAACGGTCCGGAAATGCGGCCGAGATAATTCTGGATCTCGCGCGGCGAACATTTTGATTCACCGGGCATCTTGCCATCGGGTGTCGGGTTCATGGCCGCAACGAGCATGAACTGGCTGGGAAATGTCATCGTGCCCGCCGCGCGGGAAATCGTGACGCGGCCTTCCTCCAAAGGCTGGCGCATCGTCTCCAGCACACTACGTTTGAACTCGGGCAGTTCGTCGAGAAACAACACACCATTGTGCGCCAGCGAGATTTCGCCGGGCGTGGGATTGATATTACCGCCCAACAAACCTGCGTCACTCGCCGTGTGATGCGGCGACCGGAATGGCCGGCGCGTGACCAGCCCTTGTTTTGGGTTCAGCAGCCCGACGATGCTGTGAATCTTTGACGTCTCGAGCGCCTCAGGCAGCGTGAGCGGTGGTAAAATCGTCGGCAGGCGTTTGGCGAGCATGGATTTGCCCGTGCCGGGCGGGCCGATGAGCAGCAGATTGTGTCCGCCGGCGGCCGCGATCTCCAAGGCCCGTTTCACTGACTCTTGACCTTTGACCTCGGAAAAATCCGCGTCGTCATCACACGGCTGGTCAAAAATCTTCGAAACGTCCACGCGCGTAGGTGCGAGCTTGATTTCGCCTTCGAGAAATTGCGCTGCCTCGCGGAGATTCTGTACCGGGATGACTTGCAGGCCGCTGACGACGGCCGCTTCCGCGGCATTTTCCGCCGGCACAAGGACGCCCGCCTTTCCTTCCTGCTGCGCCCGGATCGCGATCGGCAGAACGCCTTTGCAGGGCCGAATCCCGCCCGTCAGTGCGAGCTCGCCGACACAGATGAAATTGTCGAGTTGATCCGTCTCGATCTGTTCGCTCGCGGCCAGCATCCCGAGCGCGATGGGCAGATCGAAGCTTGGGCCTTCCTTTTTCACGTCGGCGGGCGCGAGATTGATCGTGGTGCGGCCCATCGGGAATTTATAACCGGAGTTGCTGAGCGCCGTGGTCACGCGATCGCGTGATTCCTTAACCGCTGCATCGGGAAGGCCGACGATGACCATTGCGGGGTTAAAATAACCCCCGCATGAATATAATAAATTGTGAGTGTCCCCAAAACCTGATAGCATCTGCGACAATACTACAACTACCACCCGCCAAAAGCACTGTGCTTTTGTGCGGGTGATTCATTTTCAACAATCAAGGAAAGGAATTTTCAAATGCAAAACGGAGCACGGATTTACGGAAGATTTAGCAGCAAGCCGCAGGAACGGGGCGACTCAAAAAGACGCCAGATTGACGGGGCATTTGCCTACGCCAAAGAACACAACTTGGAAATTGTTAAGGGTGCCGATGGAAAGCCGCTCGTCTATTTTGACGAGGGCGTGAGCGGCAAAGAGGGGTTGAACTTGGAAAGAGACTTCGGGCGATTGCTCAAAGATGCCAAGGCGGGTGAAATCATTCTTTGCGAAGCATTGGACCGCATCGGAAGGCAAAACCCATTCGTGCTTGGGAATCTGATTTACCAGACAACCCAAAAGGGGATTTCCATACACGCTTGGCAAGAGGCGAAGATTATCACGCCAGAGAACATTGAAGAAATGGGAACGCAGTTTTCGGTTTTCACGGGGGCTGCGGTTGGCAACCAAGAAAACCAACGGAAGATCAAACGTCAGCGTGAAAAATGGGAAGCCAAACGCAGCAATGGAACAAACGCCCCGCTAACGGCAACTTGCCCCAATTGGATAAAGCCAATCATCGCATTTGACGAGCGAGGAAACAAAGTCACAAAGGGATTTGAACTGATACCCGCATACGCTGCGATTGTGAAACGGATTTTTGACCTTAGCCTTAAAGGGCTGGGGAATACGGCAATCGTCAAACATTTCAATGCAAATGGCGTCAAACCCATTGGCGACTCTGACGGCTGGCACCAATCCGTTGTGGACCGAATTCTAAAAAACCGTGCCGTGCTGGGGGAGTTTCAGCCGCACGAATACAAAGAAAAGCGGAAGCGGGTTCCGATTGGAGAACCAATTCCGAATTACTATCCAAAGATTACAGGCATTGACGAAAACCTTTTCAACGCCGTTCAATACAGACGCAAACAACGCAAGATTAGCGGGCGTGGCAGGCGAGGGGCAGTCGTCGGCAACCTTTTCACGAGCATTTGCATGTGTGGCTTCTGTGAGGCACCAATGACCTACACGCAGAAGCGTAGCAACACCCTTGTTTGTGACAATGGCCGCAGGGGGCACAAGTGCCGATATGTCGGCTATCCGTATGAAGAATTTGAAACGTCATTCTTGAACTACGTTTCCGAACTGGACTTGGCAAGCGTGTTGAACCCGAAAGACAATCCGAACAATCAGACCGCCATTGAGATTGAACAATGCCGAGCCAATATCAGCGAGATCGAAACCAAACTTGAAAATCTCGCCATCGGCATTGAAAAGGGCGGCAATATGGAAATCTTGGTTTCCCGTATCGCCAAGCACAAATCCGAACTGGATAAGCAGAAAGAAGCCCTGAGCGAACTTTTGGTGAAGCAAGCGGCAACTTCCGTCTGTGCCGTCAAGGTGAGCGAACTAAAGCAACTAATCGCCAAAGCCCAAGACTTGACCGCCAAAGACGCCAACGAAACCCGCTTGTCCTTGCGGCAAGCAATTCGGGATATTGTCACGAAAATTGAAGTGTTCCCGTATGAGATTATCCCCGCAGTTTCAGGGGATGAATTGACGAGAACAGAACGCAGAGAACTAACCAAGGCGGGTTATGCGATTGATACGGACGTTCAACGGGTTGAACGCTGCTACCGCATACACTTTAAGAACGAGGCAAACTATCGGGTGATTTACTCGCACCCCCGATACGCCCTGAGCCGCAATCTGAAATACATCGTGGCGAAGGCGGCATAAGCCAGCGAAAGAAGAAACGTGTTGCCGATTTGGCGGGCAATCTTCGGATTGCTCGCCATTTTCGTTTTACGGGGTATCATCCCCTTAGCATACAGCATCTTCAACGCTCATATAAAAACGCCTTGGGGCCGTGTCTGGTCCAAAGCAAATCGTTACCGTAATTTTCTCCCTATTCTGCAAATGAGGCCCGGTTTTTTCGGCAAAATGGCCCATAAAGGCAGTCATTTTTTGTGCCGGTCCTTGAAAAGAAAACGGGAATAATTTCGCCAGAGATTAAGAATTGGCACGATAATCTGGACCGTAATTATTGAAGCAATCAGAGGGAATACTTTAACAAACTCGCCCGCAAATCACCGTGCCCGACAAGGGCTCCGTTTGTCTTAAAAGTCTGATTGATTACGGGATTAAAGAAGCCCAAAACCGCACCCGAACGGGAAAGAATTTCTTTGCGATGCGGGGACACGTCCCGGAGGTATCCCAAGACTGAGCCGTTTTTGGCGAATAGGGGCTTTGTCATCCCCTATAAATAGGGGCGTCAGGCGGGGATTGCGTTCAAGATGTTGGAAACGGTCTTGGCATACCATTGCCCGCCGTTCTGCGTCTTGACGCCCCGTGCCGTGAGACAACGGCAAATCCCGTCCAACGTGTTGACGCCTGCGGCTTGAATTTCACGGATGATTGGCATTATGGTCTTGGCGAATTCCAGCTTGCGGGTCTTATTGGCTTCCGCTGCGGCTTGGCGGGCTTCCGCAAGGCGAGGGTTGCCAAGCACCTTGCCGAGTTCACGGGCTTTCTTTAGGGCTGTTTTCGTGCGAATAGAGCAATTGCGGGCTTCCTGTTCGCTCAGAAGTGCAAGCACCCCCAGCGTGAAACGGTCCCTAACTTCGGGCATATCACAGAAACGCAGTTCAAGCCCCGTATTCTGCAAATTTAAGAGAAATTCGGCATTGCGGGCGAGGCGGTCAAGGCGGGAGAAAACAAGGCAAGAATTGGTGCGTTTCGCAAGGGCAATGGCCTTGGCTAATTCCGGTCTTTGGTCACTGCCAACGGTGCCCGTTTCCACTTCGTCAAAACTGCCTAAAATCTCCATGCTTTCCCGCTGGCAAAATGCCTTCGTAATGTCGCTTTGTGCTGCGATGGAATACGAGTCTAAACCCCCGCTCTTATCGTTTGAAATTCTGTGGTAAAGCACCGCTGTTTTCATGTTAGTAATGATGCTGCCAGAGGTCCAGATTAAAGCAAGGGCCTTTTTGTAAATTCTATTCGTTCATTTAGAGTTTATCGGTTTTAACTCCCGTCTGTTTTTCTGATGCTTCTGCGGATAATTGGCACGAAAACCAGAGAGATTATCAGGAATTTCATCCAGAGGATTTGTGCCAATTAGCTCAGGAATAAACGAAATAGTTTTCAGCGTTCAAGAGGACCGGCACAGAAAATGACTCCCTTTATGAGCGATTGCCCCCGAAAATTTGACCCCGATTTGCAGAAAAAGACTTTTTATAGATTTGCCCGTTACCGTGGCCCACTTTGGACCAGAGGGGTGTTTGGGGCATAGGTCAAAGATGCTGTATGCTAGGGGGGTGTTTCCTTGAAACGGTCACTGTGACTGTTTTGACCGTCTCGGCTGATAGTTATTCCCTGCGGGCCTGACTCGTCACCCGCTCAATGGAAGATTAAGGCGGTCTGTGCGTTCGTGTATGTGCGTCAGACCGCCTTTTTCCTGCCTTGGATGCCCTACAACGAGCCGCAAGACCGCAGGGCGGCAATCCTTCCCCATAAACGAAAACGCCCGCTCAGGCGAGCGGGCGAGCGGAGAAAGCGGGCTTGGTTACTTGGTTAAGTCATCAATCATTTTCTTGAACTGTTTCAAGTCAGCTTTCACGGTTTCGAGCCGTTTTGTTTGCTTGGCGATTTCCTTTTCGATTTCCGCCTTTTGAGCCAAAAGTTTTGCGAAGTTTTCGGGCGTGGTTTCCAGCGGTTTAGTTCGGGGTCTTGCCATAGTTTTGCCTTTCGTTACGGCAACCAATGCCAGCGGATTGAAACAGAGTCAAGGGCCAGATGGAAATCCCCCGCCCGTGCATGGACGGGAACGAGCGGGGGACGTGTTGCCACTATGGACGCCCAAGCCGATATATGAAACAAGAGGACGGCTTAGGGTTTTCCGTGCGGGGGGAGAAATCTGGAGCCCCGCAAGAAATCTGTCAGCGTTTCCAGCCTCGCCAGTGCCAAGACGGGCGTTTGACGTTTTCCTTGCCTTCGACAAGTTCAACGTGCCCCTTGCTGGCATTCCACGAAAGAAACCGTTCTTTTGGTAAATCTTTTTTGTCCACGAAAACGCACCCGATGCCGTGAACATATCGCAACACCTTTCCGCCTAACGTGTCGGCGTAAGGTTTGGCTGCATTGTTTTCGCAGAGGCGAACGGGGTGCCCGTTGTGCCATGTGCCACCCCTGACAAATGATTCTGTTACGGTTTGGGATTTCATCTTGTCTCGGCACTGCGGGCAAATGCCGTGCGTGGTGCCTTCGATGTTCGGATTTTCGCCCATTGATTTGTTGCACCATGAGCAAACCCGCTTGCCTTCATTGAACGGCGGTTTGCTGACAACCAAACCGTTTAGGTCCACAAGATTTTTGTTCCTGAGAATATCATCCCCGCCATACGCCCCCGTTTCTTTCGCCAGTTCCTTTAGCACGGAAAACGCATCCGAACTTGAAACGTCATCGGCTCCCGTGTCGTCAATCTCTGCGGCTTTGCTTTGTGCCAACCCGCAGACTTGGAAGCAGAGTTTTATTGTCTCTGCGGCACCGATGTTTGACGCATCCGAAACGGGTTCCCCGCCGACAAAACTTTGCACGCTGAATTTGTCCCCGCCATTTTGCGTGACGACGATTGCAACGGCGTCAGCGGTCACGGTCAATTTGCTGCCTTCAATTTCGGCTGAGTCGCACGGGAGCATTTCTTGCAAATAGAAAAGCGTCTCGTTGCCTGCGGTTGACTCGCCAAGCGACAAGGGCGAACCGCTTTCAAAATTGTGAGCGATGGCAGATTTCTTTTTCCCTTCACTGTGCTTTTTCTCCCGCCCATTCATTGCGTCACGGCCCAAAGCATCTTCGCCAAATGGATGTTTGAGGCGGTCAATCTCGTTCACTCGTTGCCATCCCATTCGCTCGCTCGCTTCCGTGCCACGATTGATTTTCTGTCCCGGAGCCGCAAACGCATTGGCGGGCGAATAAGCCGCCACGCCTGGCGGCGTGGCATCTTCTGTTTGGAGCTTTGCCACGTCCTGCAAAAATGTCAGGGCATCATGCCATGAAATCCCATCTCGTTCGTGCTTTCGGTCTTGGCAGTCGGTGCCGTTCAAGTCGCACGTCTCGCTTGTGAGGGGGGCGAGCGTGAAGATTGAGCCGTTTTCAAATCGCACCAATACAAGCCAGCCCCAGTTTGATACTTTGGCGGATGGCATTTGGTCCTCGATGCGTTGTGATAGGGCATCGGCGTTTGCTTGTTCTGCTTTCAAAAATTCTTTGTCCATAGTGTTTCCAGTTCTGCGGGCATCATTGCCCGATGCAAATAAATATCGTGCTGACTTCAACGGATTGAACAAATCAGGCACGGCAACAGGATGTCTGATTGTCACACATGACAGCGGTATCCCGTGCGGTAGCTGCCTGCGGTTTCAGATCTGGAATTTCCGTTGTTCTGCCAAATCTGGAAAAGGTGCCAAAATGCACATACGTTTCCATATATCGGG
>Ga0315910_10002201_pt1 | contig 17336 bp, 16 predicted proteins | sample EdamamesoilMG_FD_204470 | JGI IMG/M metagenome (GOLD analysis project Ga0315910, IMG submission 204470) | Garden soil microbial communities collected in Santa Monica, California, United States - Edamame soil | ecosystem: Environmental > Terrestrial > Soil > Garden | place: USA: California... | reverse complement strand
CCGTTGCCGTGACCGTAGACCGCGGCGGCGCGGATGTCCACCGCGCGGCGCAACACTTCGTAGTTAGTTGTGAACTAGTGCAGTCGCGGGCGGGGCTCGGGGCGCTGCAGCGGCGTGGCCTCGATGACGGTCGCTTCGCCCTCGAGCGGCGCCGCGCGCCACAACACGAAGCGCTGGTTGACGGGCGAGGCCATGGCATTGGAAATGCCCCGGTGATCGAATCCCGGCAGCTTGTTCAGATGCGACACCAGGTCGTGCGCGGTGGCCAGCCGCTGTCCCACGAGTACACCCGAGGTGCCGGCGCCCGCCAACACGAACAGGTACTCGTCGCTGAGGTTCACCCCCTGCGTCACGACGATGGACACCTCGCGCAATTCGCTCCACCGCACGAATTCGCTGTCGCCGCGCGCCAGGCGCCGCAACACACCTTCGTCGGTGATCTGCAATTCCTCGCCACGCTGGCGCACTTCCCAGCTGAGCAGCCAGGGCTCGAGCGCGAAAACCAGGAACACCGTCAGCGCGATGCCAGGCATCCACCAGCTGCTCATGCCGGTCCAGGCCGGGTAGAGCGAGAGGATGAAGACAATGAGCGCAACGCCCATCCAGACGCGGCGCATGGATCCGGTGGCGGACATGGCTCAGCGGGCGCGCGTCAGCGCCACCTGGTACTTGAGCTTGATGTCGTTGCCCACCCACTCGGTGGACTTCCAGTCGCCCTGGCCCACCTCGTAGTCCAGTCGGCGGATGGTGGTTTCTCCCGTGAGCTCGAGGCCCGCGGCCGTCGGCTTGAGCGTGAGCGGCAGGCGCAACTCGCGCGTCACGCCGCGCAACGTCAGCTTGCCCACCGCCTCGAGCTTTCCACCGGCGCCTTTGGCCAATGAGCTCGCCAGGTACTGCGCGGTCGGGTATTTCGCAGTGTCGAGCAACTCGGGGGTCTTCAGCGTGTCGTCGCGTTCCTGGTCGCCCGTGTCCAGCGAGCCCACCTGCACGGTGACCTTGAGCGTGCTCGCCGCGAGGTTCTTCTCGTCGTAGGTGAGCTCGGTGCTGAACTGCCTGAAGGTACCTTCGTTGAGCGCATCGGCCTGCATGAAGGCGAAGCCGAGCGAGTTGCCGGTCGCCGCCTGGGTATAACGCGCGGTCGACTCGGGGGTGGGCGCCGCGGCGGCCTGCGGGGCGGGTTTGGCGGCCGGTTTCTGCTCGGCCACCGCGGCGCTGCTGGCGGCGGCGGCGGCCGCGCAGGTCAGCAACGTGGCCGCCAGCAGGGCGGAGTAGTTAGTCATGGTGCTCACTTGACGCGTCCGAAGGGCAACATGCGCCGCAGGACGTCGTTGCGGTCTATGAAGTGGTGCTTGAGCGCGCCCGCGACGTGCAGCGCCGCCACGGACACCAGCACGGCGAACAGCGTCCCGTGCAGATCCTTGAGCAGCTCGTAGAGCTGCGGGTCCCTGCCCACCAGATCGGGGAGCTGAATCCATCCGAACCAGCTCACCGGGAAGTTGCGCGCCGAGGACATCATCCAGCCGCTGAGCGGCATGGCGAAGATCAACGCGTACAGGAGCACGTGGGAAATCTTCGCGAGCACGCGCTCCCAGGGGCGGGTCTCGGCGCCGAGGTCCGGCACCGGGTTCATCCACCGCCAGAGGAGACGCAGGATGGCGAGGACCAGGATCGTGATGCCGAACGACTTGTGCCACCACAGCGCCTGGATGAGCGCCGGACCCTTGGGCAGGCTTTCGGCGCGCTCGGCGATGATCCATTGGTTGAGGATCATCAGGACGATGACCCAGTGGAATGCCTTGGAGAGGAAACCCCAGGAGCGCGTGGTGTTACGAAAGGACATGTCGTTAAGCTAGCCGCTCGCGCGGCAAAGGGTCAAAGCCATGGAGATGCGGACACACACCATGAGTGTGGCGGGCACGTTGCGGGGTTCCCTGGGATTATTCGCGTGGGGCCTGCTATGGGGGCTGGCCGGTTGTCAGACAAGTCCTCCGGCCCCGGTTCCAGGACCGCCGCCCACCGAGGCCGCACCCGCCCCCGTGCCGGTTCCCGCCGGCGCGCGTGAATACAAGGTGGTCGCGCAGGAGTCGCTGCTGCAGATCCTGGTGTATCGCGGCGGCGCCATGTCCAAGCTCGGCCACAACCACGTGATCGCGTCGCACCACCTGCAAGGCTCGGTGTTCGTCGCGAAGGATCCGCTGGCCACGAGCTTCGACATCCGTTTCCCGGTGAACGAGCTCACCGTCGACGAGCCGGCGCTGCGCGAAGCCGCGGGGCCGGACTTCCCCGCCAGCGTGCCGCAGAACGCGCGCGACGGCACGCGCGTCAACCTGCTGTCGGCGGCGCTGCTCGATGGCGCGAACTACCCGGATATCCGGCTGCGCGCCACGGGCTTCGAGTCCGCGGGCGAGGGCTACACGGCCGGCATCGAGGTCACGCTCAAGGGCGCCACGCACCAGCTGCGCGTGCCGGTGAGCGTGGTGCGCGACGGCGCCTCGCTGACCGCGCACGGCGAGTTCCCGCTCAAGCAGTCCGAGCTCGGCCTCAAGCCCTTCAGCGTGGCCATGGGCACGCTGGTGGTGCTCGACGACATGCGCGTCCGCTTCACCCTCGTCGCGCGGTAGTTAGATGGTGCCGGAGCATGCATTCCGGCATTTCTCACGGACGCGTGAAGCTGGCGCGGTGCATTCGCGAGAAATGCCGGAATGCATGCTCCGGCACCGTCTTGGTTACCTGGCCAGCTCCGACATCAGCGCGTCGGCGCCGTAAACCTTGGTCAGCGCCTCGCGGATGATGGCGGTGTGCACGGCGACCGAGCGGTTCTTCACGGTGTCGAACCAGTAGGAACCGGAGATCGAGTGGATGTTGCCGTCGAACATCAGCCCGACGATCTCGCCCTTGTCGTTGATCAGCGGGCTGCCCGAATTGCCGCCGACGATGTCGTTGTTGGTGGACAGGTTGAACGGCGTGTTCATGTCGAGCTTGTCCTTCACCTTGAGCCAGCTGTCCGGGATGCGGAAGGGGTCCGCGCCGGTGGCGCGCTCGAAGGTGCGGCCCAACCGCGTGAACGGCTCGACCGGCGTGCCGTTCTCGTTCCAGCCCTGCACCGTGCCCCAGTTGAGACGCAGCGTGAAGGTCGCGTCCGGGTACACGCTGGTGCCGAGGATGGCGAAACGCGCGCGGGCGATACGCTCGGTGGCGTTGCGCACCGGCGCCTCGACGCTGTCCTCGTAGGACTTGCGCACGGCGCGCGCGTCGCCATCGACGCTGCGCCACAGCTGGATCATCGGATCGGTGGACGCGTCGACCGCGGCCTTGCCGCCCTTCCACAGCGCCATGCGCGTGGCGGGATCGGCGAGCTTGCTGCCGGTGACCAGCCGCCGCGCGAGTTCCTCGGGTGATTCCTTCGCGAGCAACCGGCGCACCACCGGGTGATCCGGCCCCAGCCACTCACGCATGCGTTCGAGGCCCCAGCCGAGCCGCAGGATCTCCATCTCCGGGTACACCGGCACCGCGGCGCCCAGTTGCTGCTCGATGCGCGGCAGGGCCGCGTCGGTGTATTCACGGAACCGCTCGGTATTCGGCTTCTCGCGTTCCGCCGTGCCGCGCACCAGCGCACGAGAGAAACTGGCCAGGCGACCCTGGAAGCCGGCACCGTTCTCGAGGAAGGTATATGGCTGGAACAAGGCCGCTTCCTTCTCCATGGCGGCCTCGATGTCCTTCCACGGATTGCCCGTGGCCGCCTTGAGCTTCGCGTCCTTCGCGATGGCCTTTTCCAGCGCCTGCTGTTCGGCGGTCTTGCGCGCGATCAGCGCATCGTCGTGCAGCGCGTCCAGCTGCTTGCGGCGCACCTTGATGGAGTTTTCGATGCCGTTGAGCTGGTCGGCCACCATGCGCTCGTTCTCTGCGCTGACCTGCGCGAACTGGATGTAGCGTCCGCGCAGCTCCGAGTAACGCAGCAGCCACTGCGGCAGGTCGACATTGCGCTCGCCCAGCAGCTGCGCGACCGTGAGCTGGCGGTCGGTGGAGCCCGGGTGGCCGGATACGAACACCGCCTGGCCGGCCGCGGGGCCCGCGAAGTTGAACTTCAGGTAGTTAGGGGTCTTCGCCGGCGAGTCGTTCTCGTAGGCGCGCAGCACGCCCATGTCGAGATTCCAGCGCGGGAACTGGAAATTGTCGGGGTCGCCGCCGAACGAGCCGATGGCGATCTCGGGCGCGAACACCATGCGCAGGTCCGTGTAGCGCTTGTACTTGTACAGCCAGTACTGGCCGCCTTCGTACAGCGTCACGCTCTGGCACTTGAGCTGGCTGCCCGACTCGCAGGCCTGCTCGAGCTGCGTGAGCGCCGCCTTGCGGGCCTCGTTGGCGAGGGCGGCGTCCGCCTTGCCGGCGGTGGCGGCATTCACCTTGGCGGTGATGTCCTCCATCTGCGTGAGCACGTCGGCGACCTGCGTCTGGCAGCGTTTCTCCTCGGCGCCGGTGCGCGCGAGGTAACCGTCGTCGTTGTAGCTCTTGTCCTTGCTCGACAGTTCGGCGAGGCAGCCCTCGACGCAATGGTGGTTGGTCAGGATCAGGCCCTGGCCCGACACGAACGAACCGGTGCAGTTGGCGAGGCGCACGGTCGCGAGGCGCGCGCGATCCAGCCAGGCCTGGTCGAGGTGGGTCTTCAGCGCCGTGTTCACCTTGTCGAAAGGAAAACCATGGAACGGCCACATGCCCTCGTCGGCTCCGGCCGCGGAGCAAAAGAACACCAGTGAAGCGGCCGAGGCCGCATGCAACCAACGCTTCATCATGAGTCTCCGGAAAGATTGTTTGCCGCCTGGGCGGCTCGTGGGCGAATTATGGCCACATTCCGCGGCAGGCGCATGGGCGGGATGCCGCGCGCCGCGGTCGTTCCGGCGCGCCCTCGGGGAATGCCCGATGCCCCGGCGTCCGGTCGGACTAGTCGAGAGAGTTGATCAACAGCAGCGCCGTGCCTTCGGGCGCGAGAAGCAGCGCCGAATGGCGCGGGTCGAGCCCTTTCGGCAGGCTGTCGGAGAAATCGAAGCCCAAGGCGCGCAACCGCTCGATGCGCTCGCCCATGTCGGCCGAGGCGAAGACCAGCATCGGAACGTCGAGCATGCGCGGGCGATGCACGGCGAGGTTCAGATGATCGCTGGTCATCGACATGCGCAGCCAAGGTGTCTCGCTTTCTCCCATGGCCACGAAGCCCAGCGGCTCCCAGAACTCCTGCATGGGCTGGAACTCGGCGAAAGGCAGGCTGTACTCGGCAAAGTCGCCGCACAGGGAAGTCTGCCCGGCATCATTCTCGCTGGCGAAATGCGTGGCGGCTTCCTGCACGCGCACCGCCTGGCCGGAAGGGTCGAGGAAGCCGAACTCGTTGAACGCGTCTTCACCGGTGCGTTTCCACGCCAGCTCGACGCCGAGCTTTTCGATGACTTGCGCATGCTGCGCGGCATCGGCGTGCACGTAGGTGATGGTGGGCGAGGGGAATTTGAACTGGTGCAGGCCGATGAAGAGCTTGCCATCGGACAGCACGCCGTACGGATGCGACCAGGTGTCGTTGGTGCCGCACTGGCTGAAGCCGAGCCGCTCGTAGAAAGCCACCGAATCGGCGATGTCCGCCGTCTCGATGCTGATTTCGTGGAACCGTCCTAGCACTGGCGGGGCAGTTTACGAGTCCGCGCGCTCGTTGACTATGCGCTGATCGGAGATTTCTCCGACGCTTCGAGTCGTTTCACTCCTACGAGCGTGAGCGCGGCGCCGACCACGCACACCCACAATGCCGGCTGCCAGCCATGCGCGGGCACGTATCCCATGACCTGCACGGCAATGGCGGCGAGCGAGAGCTGCGCGAAGCCGAACATGCTGGAAGCGACGCCGGTGTACTTCGGCGCCAGCCGCATGCCGTGCGCGATGAGATTCGGCAGCGCCAATCCCTGTCCGAAGCTGAACACCATCATGGGCGCGAACACCGCGAGAGGATGGCTGTGTCCGCGCAACACCAGGAACAGCGCGATGCCGGCGCCGACCAGTTGCCATGCAAGCCCCGCGCCTACCTGGCGCGCGACGTCATGGTGTCCGCCGGAGCGCGAGACCAGCAGGTTGCCGATGAAGAAGCCCACCGCGAGGAACAGGTAATAGCGCCCGAACTGGTCCGGCGGCAGGTGCAGGACCTGCTCCATCACATGGGGCGCCAGCGTCGCGAACACGAAGAACAGCGAGTAGATCAGCGCGGCCTGCAGCAGGTAACCCATGAACATGGTCTGCCGCGCCAGCGCGCGCGACTGTTGCCAGAGCACCGAGAATCTGCGCGACTCGTTGCTGGCCTGGCGTGTTTCCGGCAGCCACGTGGCGCAGGCCAGCGCGATCAATGCCGCGGCCACCGCCAGCCACAGGAAGCCGCTGTGCCAGTCGGCGTAACGCGTCATCAGGCCGCCGGCCAGCGGCGCGAGCGAGCTGCCCAACACCAGCGCCATGGTGAGGATGGCGTACATGCGCGCCAATTCGCGTTCTTCGAACAGGTCGCTGACGCTGGCGCGCGCCACGGTGATGCCGAAGCCGCCGGCCGCGCCCTGCAGGATGCGCGCCGCCACGAACCAGCCCATGGTCGGCGCGAAATAGCACAGCAGGCCCGCCGCCCCGGTGAGCGCGACGCCCGCGATCAGGACGGGCCGCCTGCCATAACGGTCCGCCAGCGGACCGGACAGCAACACGCCGAAGGCGAACGACACCATGTAGCTGGTGATGGTGAGCTGCGCGGTGCCGGCCGTGACGCCGAAGAATACGGCGATCTGCGGCAACGCCGGCAGGAATAGATAGTTGCCGACGGCGCCGATGGCGCTGCAGGCCGCCAGCAGCGGAATGAGGCGACGTGCGCGCACGGTCATGCGCGCGCCATCACGGCCTTCTCAGACACCGCCCACGCAGATGTACTTGAGCTCGGTGAACTCGAGGATGCCGTACTTGCTGCCTTCACGGCCGGTGCCGCTTTCCTTCATGCCGCCAAAGGGCGCGACCTCGGTGGAGATCAGGCCGGTGTTGAGGCCGACGATGCCATATTCGAGCGCCTCGGTGACCCGCCATGAGCGCACGAGATCTCGCGTATAGACGTAGGCCGCGAGTCCGAACTCGGTGTCGTTGGCGAGGCGGATCGCTTCCTCGTCACTATCCACCTTGAACAACGGCGCCACCGGGCCGAAGGTTTCCTCGCGCGCGAGGATCATGTCGCGGCTGACGTGGGTCAGCACCGTCGGTTCGTAGAAGGTGCCGCCGAGCGCATGGCGCTTGCCGCCGGTCACCAGTTTCGCGCCCTTGGCCTGCGCATCGACGACGTGTTTCTCCACCTTGGCCAGCGCCCTGGCGTCGATCAGCGGCCCCTGGTCGGTCTCGCCCCTGAGGCCGTCGCCCACGCGCAGCCCGCGCACCGCGGCGGCGAGCTTCTCGGCGAATGCGTCGTACACCTTCGACTGCACGATGAAACGGTTGGCGCACACGCAGGTCTGGCCGGTGTTGCGGTACTTGCTGGCGATGGCGCCGGCCACCGCGGCGTCGAGGTCGGCGTCGTCGAGCACCAGGAACGGCGCGTTGCCGCCGAGCTCGAGCGCCACCTTCTTCACCGACTGCGCGCACTGCGCCATGAGTAGTTTGCCCACCTGGGTGGAGCCCGTGAACGACAGCTTGCGCACCTTGTCGTTGCCGGTGAACTCGCCGCCGATGGCCACCGCGTCGCCGGTGACCACGTTGACCACGCCCGCCGGAATGCCGGCGCGATGCGCGAGCTCCGCCATCGCCAGCGCCGAGAAGGGCGTCTGCGGCGCGGGCTTGATGACGATGGGACAGCCGGCGCCGAGCGCGGGCCCGGCCTTGCGCGTGATCATGGCGGCCGGGAAATTCCACGGCGTGATCGCCGCGACCACGCCCACGGGCTGGCGCAGCACCATGATGCGCTTATCGGGCGCGTGTCCCGGGATGATGTCGCCGTACAAACGCTTGCCTTCCTCGGCGAACCACTCGATGAACGAGGCGGCGTAGGCGATCTCGCCGCGGGACTCGGCCAGCGGCTTGCCCTGCTCGGCGGTCATGATGACGGCCAGGTCATCCTGGTTCGCCATCATCAGGTCGAACCACTTGCGCATGAGCTTCGCGCGTTCGCCGGCGGTCTTCTTCGCCCAGCCGGGCATGGCCGCGTGGGCCGCCTCGATGGCGCGACGCGTTTCGCCGGCCGCCATGTGCGGCACCGTGCCGAGCAATTCACCATTGGCGGGATTGCGGATCTCGGTAGTCAGGCCGGAGTCGGCCGCCAGCCACTGGCCGCCGATGAAGGCGCGCTCCTTCCAAAGAGACCGGTCCTTGAGGGCGATCATTTCTTCTCCAGTTGCGCGGTGAGGAACGCCAGCGTGCGTTCGCGCGCGAGTCGGGCACTCGCGGCGTCGTAGCTGGCGCGCTCGTCGCAGTTGAACCCATGGTCAGCCGGATACAGGTGGAACTCGCCGTCGGGGTCCGCGGCGCGGATCTTCTCGATGTCCGGGGGCGGGATATATGGGTCCTTTTCCCCGAAGTGGTAGAGCACCGGGCGCCTTGGGTGTTTGTCGAGGTGGTCCTTGATCTGGCCGCCGTAGTAGGACACCGCGCAGCTCACCTGCAGTTCACAGGCGGCGAGGTAGGCCAGCGTCCCGCCCCAGCAATACCCGATCAGCGCCACGCGCCCGGCGTGCTTGACCACGTTGATCGACGAGGCGAGGTCGAGCAGCGTCTTGTCCTTCGGGATCTGCATGCGGTAGCCGCGACCTTCCTGGGTTTCGGGCGGCGAGTAGCCGAGCTGGATACCTCGTCGGATGCGGTCGAAGAGGCAAGGCGCGATCACCAGGAAGCCTTCGGCGGCGTAGCCGTCGGCAACGCGCTGGATGTGATGGTTGACCCCGAAAATTTCCTGCGCGATCACCAGCGCGCCGCGCGCACCGCCTTTCGGCCCTGCCAGCCAGGCATTGAATTCATGACCGTCACGGGCCATGAGAGTGGTGAACTCACCCATGGATGCTCCTGGGGAAACGGGTTCGGCGCGGGGACAGCATTATAATCGCCGCCCCGTCATGGAGGTCCGCCGATTGGCCACCGACTACCCGGTCACGATGGCCGTTCGCGCGCTGCGCCAGCACAAGGTCGATTTCACCGCGCACCTGTACACCTGGGAAGCGCGTGGCGGCACGCGCGCCTCCTCGGAGCACCTGGGCGTCGACGAACACCAGGTGATCAAGACCCTGATCTTCGAGGATGACGCGAAGAAGCCGCTGTGCATCCTGATGCATGGCGATCGCGAGGTGTCCGCCAGGAATCTCGCGCGCCACATCGGCGTGAAGAGCGTGGCGCCCTGCGCGCCCGAGGTCGCGGACCGCCACTCCGGCTACCAGGTGGGCGGCACTTCGCCGTTCGGGCTCAAGCGCGCCATGCCCGTGTACTGCGAGAAGGGGGTCACGGAGCTGCCACGCATCTGGATCAACGGCGGTGCGCGCGGCTTCCTGGTGGGCATGGATCCGCGCGAGCTGCTGCGCGTGCTGAAGCCGGTGCTGGTCGAGGTCGCCATCTCCTGATGGCGTTGCGTCCGGCCCTCGGCCTCTAACTACGCACCACGCGGCTGTCGATGGCGCCGAAGATGCTGGCGCCGCCCGGGTCGAGCATCTCGATGCGCACCTGGTCGCCGAATTTCAGGAACGGCGTGCGCGGCGCGCCGGACTCGATCTGCTCCAGCATGCGCTTCTCGGCCAGGCAACTCGCGCCGCGGCTGCGGTCGTAATTGGACACCGTGCCCGATCCCACGATGGCCCCCGCGCCGAGGCGGCGGGTCTTCGTGACGTGCGCGATCAGCTGCGCGAAGCTGAAAGTCATGTCCGTGCCGGCATCCGGGTGGCCGAACTCCGCGCCGTTGATGCGGCTCAGAAGCGGCAGGTGCACCTTGCTGTCGCGCCAGGCGGAGCCGAGCTCGTCGGGAGTCACCGCCACCGGCGCGAACGAGGTCGCGGGCTTGGACTGGTAGAAGCCGAAGCCCTTGGCGAGCTCGCCGGGAATCAGGTTGCGCAGCGACCAGTCGTTGACCAGCGTCAGTAGTTTGATGTGGCCGGCGGCCGGCCCGGCGCCGGTGCCCATGGGCACGTCGTCGGTGATCACCGCGATCTCGGCCTCGAGGTCGATGCCCCAGGCCTCGTCGCCGAAGGGCGCGTCGTCGTGCGCGCCGAGCAGGTCGTCGGAGCCGCCCTGGTAGACCAGCGGATCGGTCCAGAACGAAGCCGGCATCTCGGCGCCGCGCGCCTTGCGCACCAGCTCGACGTGGTTGACGTAGGCGCTGCCGTCGACCCAGTGGTACGCGCGCGGCAGTGGCGCGCAGCACTGCGTGCTGTCGAAGGGCAGCACGTCGGGCTGCGTGCCGGTCAGCTCCAGCGCCGCCGCGCGCTCGGCCAGCCGCGGCGCGACCGTGCCCCAGTCGTCGAGCGCGGCCTGCAGGGTGGGCGCGATGCCGGGCACCAGCACGCAGCGGGCGAGGTCGCGGCTAACTACCGCGAGCCGCCCGTCGCGCCCGCCGCGCTTGAGGGTCGCGAGCTTCACCGCCGGTTCGCCCCGCGGGCGGTCACCTGGCGCCTTTCCAGCTGTCGACGTACCCGGTCCACTCGACCGAGGCCGCCGCCGGCGCGATCTCGAGCGCATCGCGCGTGTCGATCATCACCGCGTATTCGTCGGTGGCGGGCTTGGCCTGCTGGAACACGTTCTTCAGCGCCTTGGGAAGCGGTCCGTGCGTGAACCCGCCGGGATGCAGCGTGATCATGCCGGGATGGATGTTGTCGCGGCTGAAGAAATTGCCGGCGTGGTAGAAGATGACCTCGTCGTAGTCGTCGTTGTTGTGGAAGAAGGGCACCTTCATCGCGCCGGGATCCGATTCGAACGGGCGCGGCACGAAACTGCACACCACGAAGCGGTCGGCGAGGAAAGTCGTGTGCGCCGAGGGCGGCAGGTGATAACGATGGCTCATCAACGGGCGCAGGTCGCGCATGTTGATGCGCACCACGGCGAGGTCGCCGTGCCAGCCGACCGCGTCCAGGGGATTGAACGGGTAGGTCACGGTGGAAATGCGCCCGTGCCGCTTCACGTGCACGCGCCACTCCTTCTCGTCCTGCTGCTCGCGGAAGGCCTCGTCGATGCGCGGCGTGTCGAGCATGGCGGCGTCGAAGATGGCGTGCGGACCGACCAGTCCCTTGTCGGGCAGGCGATACGAATTGTTGGTCGCCTCGATGAGCAGAGCGCGCAGCGGCTCGGCGCACTCGACGCGCCACATCGTGCCGCGCGGGATCAATATGTAGTCGCCGGCCTCGAAGGAGAGATGGCCGTAGTCGCAGAACAACTCACCGCGCCCGGCGTGCACGAACACGAGCTCGTCGCCGTCGGCGTTGCGCACCAGCGCCGGCATGCTGGCGTCCAGGCTCCAGAAGCGCACGCGCACCGCCGCGTTGCACAGCAAGTCCGTCGCGTCCCAGGGTGAGTCCTGCGCGCCGCCGAGCCTGGTGCAGTCGAAGGCGTGCGGGCGCAGCGGCCCTTCGAAATTCACCCAGCCGGTGGGTGGATGCCGGTGATACAGGTGGGCGGCGGGGCCGAAGAAGCCTTCCTTGCTGATCTCACGCTCGAACGTGCCCGCCGGCAGGTCGGCATGCGCCTGGCGCGACGACTGGCCTTCGACCTTGGGGAAGTGGACGTAGCGTTTCATGGGATGAATTTAGTTTCATCTGAAACCAATTGGAAGGGAGTAAGACGGTGCCGGAGCATGCATTCCGGCATAACTCGACCGATACGCGGTCTATGACGGTCTGCTTTGGGAGTTATGCCGGAATGCATGCTCCGGCACCATCTATGCTTTCTCGAGGATCGCGGTCACGCCCATGCCACCCGCGGTGCAAATCGAGATCAGGCCGCGGCGCGCGGTGGGCGATTCGGACAGCTGCTTGGCGAGTTGCGCCACGATGCGCGTGCCGGTGGCCGCGAACGGGTGGCCGATGGCGACGCTCGAGCCATTCACGTTCAGCCTGTCGCGATCGATGCTGCCGAGCGGGCGCTCCAGGCCGAGCCGCTCGCGGCAGTATTCCGGCGACTCCCAGGCCTTGAGCGTGCACAGCACCTGCGCCGCGAACGCCTCGTGGATCTCGTAGAAATCGAAGTCCTGCAGCGTCAGCCCCGCGTCCTTGAGCATCGAGGGAACGGCATAGGCGGGCGCCATCAGCAGTCCCTCCTTACCACCCACGTAGTCCACTGCCCACTGCTTGCTGTGGGTGAACCACGCGAGGATGGGCAGGTTGCGCTTGCGCGCCCAGTCTTCGCTGGACAGCAGGACCGCGGAGGCGCCGTCGGTCAGCGGCGTGGAGTTGCCGGCGGTCAGCGTGCCCATGCCGCTGCGACGGTCGAACGCCGGCTTCAGCGTGGCTAACTTCTCGACCGTGCTGTCGGCGCGCACGTTGTTGTCCATGGTCAGGCCCTGGTACTCCGACACCACCAGGTCGCTGAAGAAGCCGCGTGCCCAGGCCTTGCCGGCATTGACGTGACTGGCGTTGGCCAGCACGTCCTGGTCGGCGCGCGAGATCTTCCAGGTCTTGGCCATCTGCTCGCAGTGCTCGCCCATCGAAAGACCCGTGCGCGGCTCGAGCACGCCCGGCATCACCGGCTTGAAGTGTTTCGGCCGCAGGCCGAAGAACGGGCTGATGCGCTGCCACGCGCTCTTGCCGCGATAGGCGCGCAGCAGCAATTGCTGGTACGAGCGCGGATAGACGACGGGCGGATCGCTGACCGTGTCGAAGCCGCCGGCGATGCCCGCGTCCATCTGCCCGAGCGCGATCTTCATCGCGATGCTGATGGCGGCGTCGAGACCCGTGCCGCAGGCGCGCTGCATGTCGATGCCCGGCGTCGCCGGATCGAGTCCGGACGACAGGACGCACTCGCGCACCAGGTTGAAGTCCTTCGAATGCTTGAGCACCGCGCCACCGGTGACGTCGCCGAGTCGCTCGCCGGCGATGCGGTTGCGGGCGACCAGCGCCTGCAGCACCGTCGTGAACATGTCCTGGTTGCCGACGCGCGCGTAGGCGCCGTGACCGCGAGCGAACGGAATGCGCATGCCGCCGACCACGGCGACACGGCGAACACTGGATCCGACGAGCATGGGTCACCCCGGCGAGGAAACGAGCGCGTTAGGATGCCATGCCGAAGCGGCGAGGCGAAGTTCGGCGGGCTGCCGGCGAGGCCGCCCCTGATACCATCGGCCCATGAAAATCCCATCCGTCCTGCTGGCCGCCGCGGCCCTGGCCGCGTGCACCGGCACGCCCCCCGAGACCTCGCCCGACACCGCGTTGGCCGCGCTGGTCGAGGAGTATTTCGACACGCAGCTCGAACTCTCGCCGATGAGCGCCACCGCGATCGGCGACTCGCGCTTCGACGACCGGCTCGACGAATCCACCAGCCCCGGTTTTCGCGAGAAATCGCTGGGCATCGAGCGCGCCTTTCTCGACCGCGTGCGCGGCATCGACGCGTCGCGGTTGTCCGATGCGTCGCGGCTGACCTACGAGATCTTCGCGAGCGAACGCGAGCAGGCACTCGCCGGGCAGCCGTTCCATGAAGAGTTCATGCCATTCACCCAGATGGGCGGCCTGCCCATGGAGCTCGCGGTCTACGGCTCGGGCTCGGGGCCGCAGCCATTCGCGAGCGTCGAGGAATACGAGCGTTTCCTCACGAGAGTGAGGCAGTTCCCGCGCTGGACCGATGGCGCCATCACCTTGCTGCGCACCGGCATGTCGCGCGGCATCACGCTGCCGCGGTCCGCGGTCGCGAAGATGATCCCGCAGCTGCGCGAGATCGTGACGCCACGCGCCGAGGACAGCCTGTTCTGGGGCCCGATCTCCTCCATGCCCGCGGGCTTCAGCCCCGCCGACAAGATACGGCTGGTCACCGCGTATGCCGCGGCGCTGCAGAACGAGGTGCTGCCGGCCTATGCGCGGCTCGCCGACTTCCTCGAGCGCGACTATCTACCGGCGTCGCGCACCACTTTCGGCTGGAGCGAATTACCGGACGGAGCAGCCTGGTACCGCTGGCGCATCCGCGGGGCGACCACCATGGACATGGCGCCGGACAGGATCCACGCGCTCGGCCTGTCCGAGGTGGCGCGCATCCGCGGCGAGATGATGACCGTGAAGGAGCAGGTGGGCTTCAAGGGCGACCTGGATGCCTTCTTCCATTTCCTGGAGAACGATCCGCAGTTCTATTTCACGAACGAGAAGGACCTGCTGGACGCCTACCAGCTGGTGAAGCGCCGCATCGACGCGCTGCTGCCCACACTGTTCGTGGATTTCCCGAAAGCCGATTACGAGATCCGGCCGGTCGAAGCGTTCCGCGCGGCCTCGGCCGCGGGCGGGTCGTACCAGTCACCATCGGCCGACGGCAAGCGCCCCGGCATCTTCTACATCAACACGCACAACCTGCGGGCGCAGCCGAAGTTCGGCATGGAGACGCTGTCGCTGCACGAGGCGGCGCCAGGGCATCACTTCCAGATCGCGATCCAGCAGGAGCTCACCGGCTTGCCGCGTTTCCGCCGTTTCAGCGGCTACGTGTCGTACTCGGAAGGCTGGGCCTTGTACGCCGAATCGCTGGGCAAGGAGCTCGGCGTGTTCACTGACCCGTACCAGTGGTACGGCCGGCTCGCGGACGAGATGCTGCGCGCCATGCGGCTGGTGGTGGACACGGGCCTGCATTCGAAGGGCTGGACGCGCGAGCAGGCCATCAAGTACATGCTCGACAACTCGTCGATGGCGGAGAGCGACGTCACCGCGGAAGTCGAGCGTTACATGGTGTGGCCTGGCCAGGCTCTGGGCTACAAGCTCGGCCAGCTGCGCATCACCGAGCTGCGCGCGCGGGCGCAGGCCGCGCTGGGCGCGAAGTTCGACGTACGCGAATTCCACAGCCAGGTGCTGCGAGACGGCGCACTGCCGATGGACGTACTGGGCGCCAAGATCGACCGCTGGATCGCGGCGAAGAAGTAAAACAATGCCGAAGACGGTGCCGGGTTTGGAATCCGGCATTATTCTTTCTGGCTGAGTTGATTGCCCCGCCGCTTGGAAATAGTGCCGGATTCCAAACCCGGCACCGTCTTCGGCATTATCTAGCTACTTGTTGTAGCCGTACCCCAGCGTGTCGATGTCGACGACGAAGCCGCCCTCGAAGCGGATGCTGCGCATCAGCTTGTTAGGCCCGAGGTTGTAGATCCAGGTCTCGACCGGGATCTCGATGTAGTCCTCGCCGATGAAGTAGGGGCGGCCGTTGGTCCAGATGACCGGTCGGCGGAACACGCTGCGCTGCGTGACCACCTCGGTGGGCTCGCCGCACTTCGCCGCCACCTCGGCGCGGGTCACGCCTTCCACCACCAGCTTGGTGCCGCAGCGCATCGTTTCGGCCGAGGCCGACGAGCCAGCCAGCAAGGCCAGGAGCCCCAGCGTGGCAATGACAGCGCCGCGTTTCATGGGTTTCAAGATAGGCCGATTCCCCTTAACCGGCAATGAACGGCGTCGCGCTGTCGGACGGCGTCCATGCCAACAGCGTCGAACCTTTTCGCGGCTTGGCGGCACTCATATGCATGGGACCGTCGGTGCACCGGAAGGCGCTCTTGCTGAGCCTGGGCCTCGCCTGCGCACCGCTCGCGGCCGCGAGCCAATTCGTACTGACCGATGCCGAGACCCAGCGGGTGGAAGCCCGCCAGGTGGTCATCCGTTCCACCCTCGATTCGTCGCAGCGCCGTGGCACGGTACGCGCCGCCGTGCGCATCGAGGCACCGCCCGACATCGTGTTCCGCATGATGATCCAGTGCGCCGACGCGCTGGAATATGTGCCGCACCTGCGCGTGTGCCGGGTGCGCCAACAGGCTCCCGACCGGAGCTGGCTGCTGGTCGAGCACCAGATCGACTTCGGCTGGTACGCACCCGCGGTGAACTGGACGTTCCGCGCGGAACTGGTCGCCGATCGCAGCATCCGCTTTCGCCAGGTGAGCGGGGACTTCAAGGCCAACGAAGGCATGTGGGAACTCGAGCCCACGCCGGATGGCGCAACCACCTTGCTGCTTTACCAGGCCTACATCGATCCGCCCGGCTTCGTCCCCAACTGGCTGGCTCGCTCGACCTTCAAGCGCGAACTGCCGCAGATGCTGACCGACCTGCGGCGACGCTGCGAGTCCGAGCAAACAATCCGCGCCGCGGGCCGTAACGCGCCCCGTTGACCGCCGCGATTGCTCGTCCTGGCCCGGCCCGGCGTCCTCTCTCCATAGACTGATTGCACAACTCCGGCGGGTGACGGCAAGATGCCGGCCCCGCATGAGAGCCGCCATCGACCGCAAGTTCGAACAAACCCTGGCGGCGCTGATCAACAGCGGCGAGCCCCAGATCATCCAGGGGGGCCGCAAGGGTGTTGAAAAGGAGTCGCTGCGCGTGACCGCCGACGGGCGCCTCGCGCAGAGCCCGCATCCGCGCGCGCTCGGCTCGGCGCTCACCAACGAGCACATCACCACCGATTTTTCCGAGGCGCTGATCGAGCTGGTCACGCCCACGTTCCGCGCCTCGTGGGAACTGCTGCAATACCTCTGCGACCTGCACCAGTTCGTCTACCAGCATCTCGGCGACGAGTTGCTCTGGGCCACCTCGATGCCCTCGTTCATTGACGGGGACGGCAGCATTCCCATCGCGCAGTACGGCCGGTCGAACGTGGGCCGCATGAAGTCCGTGTACCGCGAGGGCCTCGGCGTGCGTTACGGCCGCATGATGCAGGCCATTTCCGGCGTGCATTTCAACTACTCGTTCCCCGAGACCATGTGGGATGCGTGGGCCGACCTCGTGCAGTCGCGCGAACGCGGGCAGGACTTCGTCTCGGAGCGTTACTTCCACCTGCTGCGCAACTACCGCCGCCACGGCTGGATCGTGCTGTACCTGTTCGGCGTCTCGCCGGTGGTCTGCAACAGCTTCCTGCGCGGGCGCAACGTCACGCTGCCACGCCTCTCCAAGGACACCTCGTACGAGCCGTACGCCACCAGCCTGCGCATGAGCGACCTCGGCTATCGCAACCGCAACCAGGCGGGCCTGTCGGTGTCGGTGAACAGCCTCGATGAATACGTGCGCGACCTGTCGCGCGCCATCACCACGCGCCACGAGCCCTACGAGAAGTTAGGCGTGCAGGTCGACGGCCAGTACCGCCAGCTCAACGCCAACATCCTGCAGATAGAGAACGAGTACTACAGTTTCATCCGCCCGAAGCGCGTGGCGCGTTCCGGCGAACGCCCG
>Ga0315910_10002200_pt1 | contig 17337 bp, 17 predicted proteins | sample EdamamesoilMG_FD_204470 | JGI IMG/M metagenome (GOLD analysis project Ga0315910, IMG submission 204470) | Garden soil microbial communities collected in Santa Monica, California, United States - Edamame soil | ecosystem: Environmental > Terrestrial > Soil > Garden | place: USA: California... | reverse complement strand
TACCAACACAGTAACCGTTGCATCGCTCACCGGAACAAACCTGTATCCATGGTGGAGCATGACGTATCCCGGTGCAGCGTTTCACTGGATACCCGCCATTACTTCAAACTGGAACAACGCTGCCAACTGGTCAGCAACTGCAGCCGGTGCGGGTGGCCTGGGTGTTCCCGGACCCGGAGATGCCGTTTGGTTTGATGACGCCCGCGATGGCGGATGCACAATCGATGCGACTGCCGATGTTGCCCGCGTTATCATGAGTACAGGGTATACCGGCACGGTGTCACAAGGAAATAATGTCGTGACCATTGCAGGCAACGCAGATCTTTCCAGTGGTGTGTTCAACGGAGGTGCCGCTGCACTGACCGTCAATGGCAACATGAACCTGGGTGGTGTTGCATTCACTTCGACTTCCGGAGTTCTGGATATCAAACAACAGCTGAACATCACAGCCGGGAGCTTTAATCATAATAATGGTACAGTCCGTTTTTCAGGAACATCCGGTACGCAGCAAATTGGCGGTACGGTGGCGAGTACATTTTACAACATCGATGTTACGAATGTATCCGCATCGCCCGGACTACGAATTGAAAATAACGTGAACCTGGTCAATGTACTTTCCCTTAATACCAATGTTGTGGTTGATGCGGACGGTGCATCCAATAATAAAATCTTAACGCTCCTTTCCACAGCAGACAGCCCTGCAAGCGATGCCGCTATCGGAATACTTCCGGCCGGGGCAAGCGTGACGGGTAATGTAACCGTGCAACGTTTCATGTCGCTGGAAGGATCCAACAACACAAGGATATACCGTTACATCGGCTCACCGGTACAACACGCTACCGTAGCCGATCTTCAGCAGGAAATTGCCGTGACCGGAACATTCACCGGCACCAGTCCGTGCACCGGATGCGGAACTGCACAGTCCATGTTTTTATACCGCGAATCGGTTACAGGCGACACCAATGGAAATGGTGTAAACACCTCCGATGACGGCTACATTGATTTTCCCGATGCATCCAATACCGAAGAGATGGAGCCCGGCCGAGGCTACAGCGTTTTCGTGCGGGGTAATCTGATGAGCACGGCTAAATGGGATCTTCGTGGCGTGATCAATGCCGGAAACGTAACGCCAGTTTCATTTCCCGTTACTTATACATCTTCCGGGAATGCAACGCATGATGGCTGGAACCTGATCGCTAACCCGTTCCCTTCTACCATTGACTGGAGTGCGGCCAGCGGCTGGACAAAAACCAATATTGATGGCGCCATCTACACCCGCGACAATGGAAATTTGATCAGCCGGTATGCCACGTGGAATGGTGTGGTAGGTACCAACGGTGGTTCACGTTACATTACCTCTGGCCAGGCGGTGTGGGTGAAAGCCAATGGCAACGGTACACCTGTGCTACAGGCTACCGAAAATGTAAAAGTACCGGGAACACAGTCTTCTTTCTTCCGGGAGAGAGCGCCTTCCCAAATCGTGCGTATTACGCTGGCACAGGGAGCAATCAGCGATGAGGCCATCGTACACTTCCGTGAAGATGCATCCGAAAATTTTGACGGTCACGCAGATGCCCGTAAAATGGCGAACAGCGGACTCAATATTTCCACGCAGCTGGAAGGCAAACAAAAACTGGCGATCAACTCGCTGTCGAAGACCTCATGCCACACGACTGTGAAGGTATTGGTGGAAAATGCTGCAAAAGGAAACTATACGTTGAACTTCAGCGACCTTCACTCCTTTGACGCTACCACTACGCTTTCGCTGAACGATGCGTTCACTGGTTCAACCATCGATGTACGTCAGCAGGAAACGTATTCTTTCGCAATCACCGCGGATGCAGCCAGTGCATCGGGTTCACGCTTTACCCTTTCGATTGACGCAGTACCTGCCGATACGGAATTCATGGCAGCATCACCCGCCATATGTTCGGGAACAGAAGGACAGGTCGTTCTTACCGGTATCAATGCCGGTAATCAATACGAAGCCTTTATCAACAACGAGCAGGTTGCATTCGCTGACGAAACTTCAGGTTCACTCGAATGGGCCATTGCATCCGAAAAATTACAGAGCGGAAATAATGATCTCGTCATTCGTGCTACGCCCGTGGGTTGCGGAGAAGTACGTGAAAAGCATGTTACCTTAAATGTTGCCGGGATCGTTTCGCCAGCATCCATCGCAGCGGGTTCGGTGTGCCAGACAGGTGCTGCGACATTATCATCTGCTGGAGCTCCCGAAGGAAGCACCTACCGCTGGTATGACAACCGATCGGCCGCAACACCCCTTGTCGAATCGTCAACCGCAGACTTTACAACACCTGTACTTACGCAATCGAAAACATTCTTTGTGTCTATCGCAAACTCACTCGGATGTGAAGGCGAACGGATTCCTGTAGTTGCAGAAGTATTCCAATATAACGATGCTGCGATTGCAGCCGAAGGTGATTCGTTGCGTACCAATTTCAGCCAAGGGGTTCAATGGTATTTCAATGATGAAATGCTTGATGGACAAACGTCATCGGCAATTCTTCCGGAAGCTTTCGGAACATACCGGGTAACCGTAGCGGTGGGATCGTGCATGACCGAAGCCACGTACCTTCGTACGGAGGAAATCACCGGAACCGAAACTGAACTTCAGAATGCCATCCGCATATATCCGAATCCGGTAGTACGGGAATTATCGCTGGAGATATCAAAGCAGGTACACATTCGCGAAGTGATTGTGCGCAATGCACTGGGTCAGTATATCGGGCAATTCAATATCACTTCATCCGATAATTCTTTCAGCGGAAAGTTCGACATGACGAAACAGAATTCAGGATTGTACATCGTTGAAATCATCAGCGAAGAAGGAAAGGCGATTGTAAAAGTGGTGAAGGAGTAACGGCTTCATTCGGAAAATGAATGTAAATTCATGCCCGAATGAAACTGACCGTACTATCCCTGTTAACGTTTATCACATCCACCGGCTGGTGTCAACTTTCAGACCAGGAAATCTATGACCGGAAAGCCGGCCGGGTTGATGGCGATACCAGCTACATATACACGCTCCCCTATGAGGCTGGCAAGCGATTTCTTTTAGTTCAGGCATCGAACAGCAACTACAGTCATAAGGACGAGCTATCGGCCGATTTCAAAATGAAAACCGGAACCATTATCTGTGCCGCCCGGGATGGCGTTATTACCCACCTGAAATACGACAGTGATATCGGTGGGCTGAAACAAGAAAATCTCGCAGACGGAAACTTCATTATCATCCAACACACGGATGGCAGCGTTGCCAAATACTGGCATTTGCAAAAGGATGGTGTGCTCGTAAAAATGGGAGACACCGTGCAGAAGGGACAGCCAATTGCACGATCCGGCAATACGGGCTACACAGCATTTCCGCATCTTCATTTTCAGGTAGTAGACAAAACCGGAAGGCAACTTCTTCCCCGATTCAACACAACGAAAGGTGTCCGGTACTTAAGGCCTGGCAAGTGGTACGAAGCTATCCGTTGAAAAAAATTAACACGCTCAATACTTCAGTTGTCCATAATCAACCGCCCGTATTCTGGTCAACCAATCTTGCTCCAGTTCCTTCAGCGACTTTCCCGTCAACCGCGTAATGTCCTTCCTTTTTCCTTTCCAGATTTCTTCAACTGTTTGCCGTCCATAAGTCTCATCCAGGTATTTTACAAAACTGCCTGCCAGTGGATATGAAAGCCGATCGTCAGCTTTCCTGAAATCCGTAATCAGTTTTTCCAGAGGGACGTAACGGTTGTGGTCAACGAGGTATTTTGTCAGCTGATAAAGGTCGTGTCCATGCCATGCATTGTCCGAATACACCGCCATTCCTTCATTTATCCACGTGCCGGGTACACCCCAAATGTTCATGGCCATAATGTGAAATAGTTCGTGATTCGAATACAGGCTGTTCATTTTTTCAGAAGCAATTCCTGTCAGTGTATTGGCGTCATGAAATGCTGATCCATTGGTTTCGTGGCCCACCAGCTTTTTCATTTGCGCGCGGGAATCAACAATAAAAACATTAATCCGCGCACGGTAAGTTTCTATATGGAGAAACGACTTTACGCCCTGGTAATGATAAAGCAGTCGCTCCTTTACCTTTTCCGGATTTTTAGAAGCCCAGCTTTCTGCCGGATAGTAGATCGTCAGCTCGTTCGATGAGCTGTCGGCTATCCACTGGAAATTTTTGTTTTCCAGAAGGCTTCGGAAAGTCACCTGCGCAACGAGTGCGTGGCCAACGAGGAGAAAAAATATGATTAAGGCTAGTCTCACGTTCGTTATCCAGACATATTGAGTATAAACTCAGTCTGAAGGTATGGTTACAATCATCCGAAGTTCTCCTGTTCCCTGACACCTTTTATTAAAAACCACAGGATAATCGAGAATTCACCCAGCATTCCCGCCACAGCGGTGAAGATTGAAATCAGCTCAACAAAAGCCGGGAAGAGGAAATGCGCCAGGCTATTTAACACATATCCGAAACAGGCAATGATGAGCAGGTAGCCTGGCCACTTTGGAATAAAGCCAGACTTTATCACCAGCATCCCGAATGGAAAAAGCCAGAGGCCCCAGAATACCTGGGCTACGGCAATGCCATCGTTGCTTAAATTCAGGAAGACCAGCGTCAGGGCTTCGCGTTGATTATTATCAAATACATTCAGGAAAGTCTCTCCACTCAAAAGCCTTAATGCGATAACCTGATTGAGGGTATTCAAAAATGCGATGGGTACTGCCGCCACCACGAGCGCTACCATTAACCGCGCGTTTTTCAGGTCAACGTCTCTGAGAAGTTGATAAAGTGCCATGACCAGAAATACAAAAATGGTTTGTGACACCAGCTGACTGACAATGCTTAGCCGGAACAGCCCTTCATTGCTCAGTATGTTTTTCGCAGTAGCCATTGCATCGGAGGGAACAATGATGGCCGTAGGAACATACATGATCCCAAAAGCACCGGTAATGGCCAGGGACAAGTAGAGCAATCCGGCAATCTGCGCTGTTTTCTTTGGTGAGGTCATAGGGTTCTTTGTTTTGGTTACCGTAAGACGGTTTTCAAGTACCATTGTTACGCTAAATTTCTCACTCCTAAGCTACATTGTCCATGTAAATCCAACCAGTCTCGCCTTAGGGATTTGACTTCAGCACGATTATACAACTCCGATCCGGGATTTTAGTATATTGTTAGCTACGATGATCCGTTAAAAAAACCTTCCAGTTTTTCCAAAAATCCTTTCCGAAGAGTGGAGCAGTGTGGACGCAGAGTGGACGCATGTAACCTCTGGCAGCAACCTGGACAACCTCTGGTATCGACTATCCCCGGGCTACCTTGCAGCGTGAGCAGGTACTATTACGAATTCCGCGTGAAGAACTCGATCGTTGCATACACGCCCCGGGCTTCCCGGATACCATCTTTGGCGTCTTCGATACGCTGTCTGTCCTGGAAATAGGCAGCAAGTCCCGGTGCAAACATGCCGATGAATGCAGCGATCACACCGCGGCTTGCGAGCTGACGGTCGGATTCTTCCAGTATTCTCGGAATCTGCCTGACACGTTCGATTAATTCCGGTTCCGGCAAGTGGTCGATCAAATACGTTTTCAGCTCTTCATTGTACTGATCGAATTGCTTAATATCCTCCATTGACGGACTTCCATTGATGAGGCGTTCAGCGCTGTGCTGGATGTCTTTAATTTGTCTGCGGGCATTTGGGTTCATAGCATTCGGTCACTATAAATTTACGGTTATCCGTCTCACTTTCCGGATCTAGTTTCATCGGCCCATTGGGGGCGTCAGCGTCATTGTCTTTTAAATCTAAAATCACATTTTTTCGCACCGTTTGCAATTGTCCCGGTTCGTATAAGTTGAAGTCCCGCGAGGCCTGATGTAATTTCATCAACCTCGCAAAGAATGGAAGCATAGTTAAGGTAGTTGTGCTTCTTAAACAGCTTGCAAATACCACATTCGATAATGTCAATGCCGTAGCCAAAGCCATACGTTTCCTGTTTGTCAGTAATAACGTTGGCTATAAATCCATCCGGATTCGAATTCACACTGATCCGTTTATGAAGACCTTTTACCAGACGTTGTCCGAACCAGGTGCCAATCAATTTTGGCAGAAGTCGTTTAATGAATCCCTGAATTTTATTTTTTGGTTGAACATATTCGGTTGTTATCTGAAGACAGATTTTTCTTATGTTTTCAAAAGTTTCACCTTTTTCATCAAGTGTCTTTATAAGAGCCAGAAAGTAACTGCTGAAGTCAAGTCGTTTGTCTATCGGGTTTTTAGATTTCTTTACAAAAGTCGTATCGGCTGTAATTGCGTTATAGTGTGAGTCTGTCTGTGCAATAACACGGTCAAACTCGTTTGGATAGTTGACCTTGATGAACTTAATAAAATATTTTTTGTAGTCTTCCATTCAGAACTTTTGTTCGTTGGTGGAACTCTGTGAGCGTTAGCACTTACGTTTAGGCATAAGCCGTGGCCTGAGCAAAACCAAAAAAATGTTCTCCTTGTCAGCGCCATGGATTATACATTTTGATGGCGGTTCGTGCTATCGTCAGCCGCCATCTAAACGAATCCCAAAAATGAACTCATATTCCGTCACGACCATGAAAATTGTCAATGGTGAGTTAACCATGAGAAACAAAATTGTCGAGATTAAATTTTGTCGTATCAAGTTGGTTTTGCGAATTAGCAAGATGATGCCAGTCACAAGTAAAGCGATCGAAAACAGGAATACCATTATAAGTACTCCAAAATTTTCGTCATATGGCAACAGCCCAGCTCGGTAGACCTGCACCCAAATAAAGGCGGTAATTAGTATAAGAATCAGAAGGTAAATTATTCGTTTCAAGTTCATAAGATTTCTGTTGTCCACCGGGATTGCCGCCAAGGTTGGTGCATATTACGTTTCGCGCATGGCGGGCAAATGAAGGAGGAACGACTGATTTGCTCGACTACTCCGAAACTGTCCACTGTGACCGAACGTTGTTAGAAAACTAAACTTCAATTTTTTACACTACACCCCGCAATGGTACATATCCTTTGTTGTGAGACGTTTTAATCCTCCTTGAATTTGATAAAATCTTTCTGGGTTAAGTTGTAACCAAAATATCCATTGTCCTCGAAGATTATTCCTTCAGTCGTAGCGTTTTTGAAAATAGTGCTTTCAACTGCTAGATTTCGAAACTCCGCATTGGTTAGATCAGCTCCTTCAAAGTCACACGTTTTAATATTTCCATTCAGGAATTTTGAGTTTCTCAAATTTGTCCCACGAAAGCTTATCGATAAGATGCAATGGTCAAAAATGATACCTTCTAAATTCTCATTGCTTAAATCCCCATCCTCTATGTCTATGTCGACAAATTTTCGTTGTCCACTTTTATAACTTTCTTTGATGAATTCCGCTGTCTTGTCTGTCATAGTTTAAAATGCCTCACAACTACCGGATATCACCTATAGCACATATCCGCACTATAACAATACCTGCAGTTTTCTGATTAAAGGTGCTATTCTTATCAAAAAATCCCGTCAAAGATGGCGTTCCGGAAGAAACAGACCACCAACCCGCAGGGATTCCGTGGCAGATGCTATAAATCTATCGGAAGTTTGTGAAATAGCAAACCCTCATCTATTCACTTCGCAACGAATTTACGGGATTGGTCCGCGCAGCTTTCCAGGTTTCATAGCTCACGGTTAACAGGGTGATCAGTAAAAGTCCCGCAAGGCTGGCCACGAAGATCAGCGGGCTGAGCGTGCTGCGGTAAACGAATTCGTCCAGCCAGTTGTCGGCCAGGAACCACGCTACGGGTATGGCAATGGCACTGGCTATGAAAAATATTTTAATGAATACCCACACAAACATACCGACCACCTGCCGCACCGCTGCACCCAGTACTTGCGGATGCCTACTTCTTTTGTCTTTTGCTCGGCCGTATAGGATGCCAAACCAAACACACCGAGTGCTGTGATCAATATGGCCAGCACGGCAAAACTCCGCGCGATAGCCGATACACGATTCTCCGCAGTGTACATGCGGGTGAACTCATCGCTCACAAACCAGTAGTCAAAACCTACATTCGGAAATACTTCGCGCCACACCTTCTCCACCGAACGGATCTTTTCCTGGAATTTCCCGGCCGGGAGTTTTACATAAGCAATGCGATCAATTTCGTGAACCGAAGGATTAAGCAGCAACGGATCAATGGCGTGGTGCATGGATTGGTACGGAAAATCTTTTACTACACCGATGACCCTGAACACACGTGCTGTATCCCACACCAACGTTACCGCTGAGCCCATTACCTTTTCGATCGACAGGCCCATGGCTTTCACTGCGGCTTCGTTCATGATCATGGCGCTTGAATCGGTTACGTTGTTCACATCGAAGTCGCGGCCGGCAACAAATTCAAGGTTGTAGGTTTTTGGAAAGTCGAAGTCTACGTTGAGTTGTTTCCACTCATATTCTTTGTCTTCGAGCTCTGGAAATTTTACGCGCGCGCCAATCCAGCCGAAGTAATCCAGACGCGGCAGGTGATTGGCCATGGTCACGTGTTCAATCTCGGGGTCTTTCAATACTTCGTGCTTGAAGGCCGCAAAACCACTTTGCGGTGCAATGCCTCCATAGCGTATGGAAAGCAGCTGACTTCCTTGCTTGTTGAGTTTGGTGTCCTGCATGTGTTCCATCTGGCGGATAACCACAAAAGTGGCGATGATCAGGATGAGGGATACGGTGTATTGTATCGTCACCAGACCTTTACGGAAAAGTTCAGCAGCCCGGCCGTGCACCACCTGCCCTTTTAATACTTCAACCGGTTTGAAAGCCGAGAGGTAAAACGCAGGATAGCTGCCGGAGATAAACGCCATGAACACAACAATGGCCAGCACGATGACGATCATGTACGGATTCAGCAGCGAGGCGATGGTAAATGTTTTATGCGCCAGCTGATTGAAGGGTTGAAGAAAAATAATCACCAGCAGAATGGCCAGCACCAGGGAACTGATCGTCATCAACCCCGACTCCCAGAAAAACTGCCAGGCAATTTCTCTTCTCCTGCTGCCCAATGATTTCCGAAGTCCTACTTCTTTTGCCCTCCGTGCCGAACGCGCAGTGGCCAGGTTCATGTAGTTGATACACGCGATGATCAGTACCAGCACCGCTACTGAACTGAAAATGGCGAGGTACTTCCGGTCGCCCTGCGAACCATACTCCCATTGAATCTTCTGATCGAAGTGCAGATCTTCCAGCTTCGTGAGGTTGGCAGACATCTGCCATCCCGCTGCCACGGCACCGGAATCCGATCGAATCAATTGCGCTGCGTAGCCATTCAATGCAGTCAGCACCGGTTCAATGTCAGCACCCGGTTTGAACGTGATGTAGTTTTCAAAAAATTCCAGCCGGGTGTCTCTTCCAAACTGCGAGCCTTCCATGTACGTGTCAAAATCTTCATGGATGGCACGCAGGGCATTGACGTTAATCAGGTAGTGTGGTTTAAAATGGGAGTTGGCGGGATAATCGCGGTACACGCCCGTGACTACTACATCGATCTCGCGGTTGTTGGTAGCCCAGTTGTGTTTGACGGAGATAATTTTTCCAAGCGGCTCATCGGTGCCAAATAACTTACGTGCTCCGGTTTCGCTTACGACCATGGTGTTGTAATCGGAAAACATTTTTGCCTGATTGCCCTTGATCAATTCGAATGCAACTACGTCATCGAAACCCGGCTCGGGCCATTTGATTTCTTCGGTTAAAATAATTTTGTCGGTTTCTTTATCGTGAAGCGAGGTGGGATATCCAATGTAATCTATCCGTATCGCTTTCTGTACTTCGCTGCGCGTGTCTTTCAATTGCTTGACCCAATAGCCCGGTGCGGATTCATTGTCGAACACCTGGCCATTGGCGTTTTTCCAGGTACAACCCAGCCGGTAGGTATTTTTATAGTCGGGGTGCATTACATCGTATTGCAGCTCATCACTTACATACAGGAAAATGAGGATGGCGCTGGCCAGGCCCAGTGCGAGGCCGAACATATTGAGGATGGCAAAAAGTTTCTGGCGCTGAAAGTTGCGCAAGGTGATGAGCAGGTAGTTGCGTATCATAATGCAAAGGGTTGGGTAAAGTAAGAACGACAGAAACCCACTCAGTTGTTATCCCCCAAACGGTATTAATTTACGGATGGGCTGTTACCGATCCTATTTTCCCCTGATGCGTTCTACGAGCGCCTCCAGTGATTCCTTGTCCCACCCAGCCATGCGGCCCCGTTGAATAACGGTTGAATTGTCTTCCGTACCGGATAGGAAGTAATGGAAAGCAAAAGCTGCCCGGGGATCTTTCCATCCGGCAATCTGTCCGAACCGAAGGTCGTTAAACACTACAAGATCATGCACGGATTCAAAGGTATAGAACCCTTGTGAAAAACGAAGCAGGTAGTCAAGCGACTCCTGATCTTCTACCTTTTGACGAAGGGAATCCTGTTTCGGAAAATAGGTATAGTCAATTGATTCCGTATGGTCGAATACCGAACGGTAGCCGATGTGATAACCCGACTGATCTTCAACAACAACGTACCACAACCAATTGTTGAACGCTGTGGGTGACGTAAAATAACGTTCATGTTGTATGTGCTGCTGTACTAAACTTCTTTCCACCGCGCGATTGACGGATAGTTTATTAATCAGCGCATAGCCGAGGTAAAGTACACACCAGGTTAATCCGGCAATCATCCACCGCTTCCGGGTTGCATGATCGGGTTTGAGAAATAACAGGATCAAAAAAGCAACGCCCGCTACGATGGAAAAGAAAGGATCGGCAACGAAAATAGTATGAAAGGCAATTCGCTCATGGCTGAAGGGTTCGAACCATCCGACACCGTAGGCATTGAATGCATCCAGCAGCAGGTGTATAAATACTTCCGCACCAAAAAAAATAAGCCAGGTAGCGCGAGGTATGTTATGCGGACGGTGATAGCGCCCGGCAAGCCACGCAGCGATAAACGTTATCAACAATCCACAAAAGATAGAATGCATGAAGCCACGGTGTGCGAGAAGATTTTCCGCGGGCGATAACCAGAGTACGGCCACCACATCGAGGTCTGGAATACTTTGTGCCAACGCACCATAAAAGAGTGCGCGCTTGCCCAGCTTCTTCCCCGCGAAAGCCTCACCAACCAATGCACCAACTGCGATGTGAGTTATTGAATCCATGTATCGTGTACTTTAAGATACTGGATTAAATAGTTATACCAAAGGTGAGGGGGTGGTCGTTAGTCGATAATGGTTAATCGTTATCAATAAATCCGCAGGACCTTCTTCAATGAAGAAACAATCGTAGTTGCCAGTATTGCTCCGAGGGTGGCGAGGAACATATCTTTCTGCGCATCCCAGATGTCTCCTTGTGTTCCCAGGTAGGCAGCACCTTGCGCCTGAAAAAACACATCCGCTACCGCCCATTCGATAAGTTCGTATAAACCACTTACCGACAAGGTGATCTCAATCGGAAGCGCCCACGATACCCAGGTCGGAAATTTAAGCCAGCTCAGAAACAATTCGCGCATGGGGTAGGCCAGCAAGAAACCAAAACTGAAGTGCACGATACGATCGTAGTGATTGCGTTCCCAATGCAGCGTATCCTGCAACCAGTATCCCAGTGGATTTTCAGCATAGGTATACTTTGATCCATAGACGTGCAGCGACAGGTACACACAAATAAGCAGGTAACTCAGATCACTGAACTGATGTTTCTGGTAGGTAATGATCAGGAAACCAAGAAAAAGAAACACCAACGTGTTTTCCAGTATCCAGTTGTTAATATCCGAAGTACCAATCAGGGTGGATGCCCAGATGGCGAAGAAGAAAACGATCAGGGACAAGAGCAGGTAGTTGCGCAGCAAGGGCACACGCGTCTGCGAGATAGCGAGCGTAAAGGGCATGGTTCAGGTCGGTTAAAATTCAAAAATACTAATTGTTTCGGTAATCGTTAATCGTGGGTATGCGAAATGGGTGTGCTTAACTGGGACAGGTTCGGGAAAGTCAGATGCATTCACACACCCACACTTCTGCCCACGGATAACAATTAACGGTTAACGACTACAACACAACCTGCCACCGGTTCTGTTCATCCTTAACATACGAAAGGCCGTTGCTCATCACATAAACATCGCGACCTTGTGCATCGGTCTTCTTTTCTTTTTCATAGACACGAATGCCGTTGTTTTCACGGGTGAGAAAAACAATAAGCGCATTGATCGTGGGGGCCACATCCGACAACCACTGATCATCTCCTTCACGTACAAATGCCTGGCTCATAAATTATATTTTTGGAAGCTTACCGGATCCTTTACACCAATCACAAGTTTCTTTTCCACGCGCTGCATACCAGAAGCCCTTTCCTTCACAACGCCCACAATGCACAAAATCAGAAGGGGTAAATACCCACTTAACGATCAGAATGATTCCGGCTATCAAACCGGCAACAATCAGCAATCGGAACAAAATAAAAACCATGGGTGAAATTACGATTTATGAATTACGATTTAAAGCGTGATTTAAGGAGTTCGGTGTTTGAATTGCATCGGAGGTTATTAACTTGCGCGGAATTCAAAAAACAACAAAATGAAGATAGCAGAAATCCATACGAAAAAAGGTGTTATGAAGATCAAGTTCTTTGAAAAGGATGCCCCTAATACCGTCAAGAACTTTGTTACCCTGGCTGAAAAAGGCTTTTACAATGGTCTTACCTTCCACCGCGTTATTCCCAACTTTGTTATTCAGGGTGGATGCCCGACCGGACGTGGGAATGGTGGTCCGGGTTATACCATTGATTGTGAATTGACGGGCGACAATCAATACCACGATCGCGGTGTGTTATCCATGGCGCATGCCGGAAGAAATACGGGCGGATCACAATTTTTCATTTGTCATTCACGCCAGAATACCGCACACCTTGACCGTAATCACACGGTATTTGGAAAAGTGTATGAAGGCCTGGATGTAATCGATCAGATTGCACAGGGCGATGTGATGGAAAAAGTAGTGATCAAAGAAGAAGCCTAGGCTATCAACCTACTTTGCCATAATATTTTAAAGTCCGGAGTTGGTATCAGCTTCGGACTTCTCATTTTTATGAATGGTAGATTATGACGCTTTCATGATCAGCTAATTTCCTATCCGAAAATTTTAAGAATTGCATACCCTTCCCGATATTTCACGCATATGCGTAAAGTTCTTTTCATTCTCCTGGTATTTTCTTTTTGTAGCTACTCAGCCAGCGGTCAGATCGATTCACTACGAAAAAAAATCCGGCAATTGGTTAACCCGGTGAAGGCCGATATAGGTGTTGCCGTCAAAATTCTTGAAAGTAACGACACCCTTACCGTGAACGGATCCAGACACTATCCGATGCAAAGTGTATTCAAGTTTCCCCTGGCCATGGCAATGTTGCACGAGGTTGACGCAGGGAAATTTACACTTGATCAGCGAATTGGCCTTACCCAAGAAGACTTCTTCCCTACCCATAGTCCGCTGATGAAACGATACCCGGAAGGCAATGCAGAAGTTACCCTAAAGGAGATGCTCTATGAAACCGTCTATCTCAGCGACAATGTAGGATGTGATGTTATGTTCCGTTTGCTGGGCGGACCACAGAAAGTTGAAACGTACATCCATAGCCTTGGTGTAACCGATATCGCAATTCGCTACAATGAACGTGAAATGCACAGCGACTGGAATATCCCTTTCAAAAATTGGAGCACACCCTTTGCCATGTTGCAGTTGCTGGAAGTCTTTGCTGAAGATAAAAAACTGTCGCCCGCCAGTTACGATTTCCTATGGAACACAATGGCTGCATCCCCCACCGGCCCCAGGCGCCTACGCAGTGGTATACCGAACGAAATTGTTTTGGTGCATAAGACCGGAACAGGCGGCCGCAATGAACAAGGTGTTGTTGGTGCCATCAATGATGCCGGAATTATACTATTACCTGATGGACGTAAACTGGCTATCGTTGTCTTCGCTACAAACTCGTTGGAGCCCGATGAACAAATTGAAAGCGTTGCAGCCGCCATTGCACGCACTGCGTTTGAATTCTATTCGGAAATTAAGAAGTAGCGACTGATCATTCTTTCTTCAATACTGACCGTTAACTGTTCGTGAGCGAACATGCGCTTTCCGGTTAGCTTGCAAAATTGCGTTTGGCTTCACCCTTAATCTGGCACCATCATTGGAAAGGCACCCCCCAAACCCCACTTCTATGAATACATCAATCCTGGTCAATAGAATTCCGGCACTCTTGTTAATCCTCCTCCTTTTACCTGCGGGAGTTATACGCGCGCAAAAAAGAATTCTTATCGATGTTTCACACGGTCAGAAATTCTGGAACGACCCGGCAGATATGACCGGCAAGGATCCGAAATTTATTGAGCGTGTTAAGTACATGACGAATGAGATCACCAAAACCGCTGCTTCAACAGATGCCGGCATTGGGTACATAAAATCAAAGCTGACAGCCGAGCAGTTAAAGGGATGTGACCTGCTGTTCATTCACATTCCGTCAACTCCCTATGAAGCCGATGAAGTTGCGGCCATTACGGGCTATGTTAAAAATGGTGGTTCTTTGTTTCTTGCCGTAGAAGTAGATTTCTGGGCTACACTGGAACAATCGAATGTAAATGCCATTGTTGCTCCCTTTGGTATTGTCTACGGACAGAATAGCCCCGATACACTTTCAGGCGGTTATACGAAACCCGGGTTGATAGCCGAAAAAAAATGGAACGTTACTTATCATGGCGCGCGTCAACTCACCGGAGGAACACCATTTTGTTTTAACAACCAGTCGTCAGAACCCTTCGGGACTTACGTTAAGCTTCCGGATAAAGGAGGAAAAATAATTGCGCTCGGTGATGGTATGGCGTCCCTCTACATGACCAGCTGGAAAGATGTGAACGATTATCAATGCCAGGAATTTATGCACGATGTATTTGCCTGGCTCCTTGAATGAATAATTCCAGATTCCAAATTCCAGATTTCAGAAAAGTCAAATCTGGAATTTGGAATCTGGAATGTAGTTCGTGTTAATTAAAAACCAGTGACGCTGTACGCGTAATACTTTCCTGTCCGGGAACCGTTATCTGCAACGTAACCACATCCTGAACACCGGAGTCTGCTCCCGGTACGCCAAGCGTGAACTCCGTTTCCTTTTGATTGCTGCTAACGGTCATGGAAGTTTCATCCCTGTAACCATCTGTGCCCAGTACCGACAAACTAATCGTGGCACCGATAGGCAAACAATAAACACTCGCAATAGATTGATAGTCCTGACCAGCTGCCGGTGCTGATGGAACAAGTGCCAGGCTTCGCACTGCAGTTTTTGAACCCAGATCCAGGTTGAAATTTAAGGTATTACCTGAAAGCTGACCACCATTTACTACCTGTGGACTACTGTAAATATTATTAGGTATACCCAGCGCATAAGCGCTGACCGTGAGGTCTTCAAATTCACGATCAAGGAATTTAGACTCACACATTTTTTCAATTACTGATTTTCCGCCAAATCCGCCATCAAAACCCAACGTGAGGCAGGTTACATCAGCGGTGAGTGAAAGTGCTTCACATGCTGCCAGTACAAAAGCGGCACCAGGTCCTGAAATTCCTGCGGCAATAATGCTAAGCTGCACGCAAATCAATGGCCCTCCCGAAGCATTAAAAACTTCGTTGGCCATACATACATTACCGATAACATCGGCAAGTGCTTCACAATATTGACGGTTATCCTTTATGGGAAGATTGTCTGTGGGAATACTGGTCTGATAAATTCCCTGACTGATCATCTTAGCGGGAAAACTTCCCACATGATTGCCCGAGGTTGTTTCGGATACTTTAACAAACACAGTAGCGCTTGATGGAACTCCACATGCATTGACATTAACATTGACGTTGCCTGTTGCTGCTGTTTTCTGATTTTGAAGTACGGACTCTTTTACGGATGTCGCTGACAACGAAATGGATTTTCCGGCCCGTATATTTCTAAGTGGCTGGTTACTGGCAGCTGCCAACCTTCCTCCCTCGGGATTGTCGAAATCAATCATCGTGTTGATCTGATTTTCACCATCCTTTGTTACCACGGTAAGTGCGGCCTGTTTTTCGGAAAGCCACTCGAACGTGAACTCTACACCGTTGGCGGCTATCATTTTGTTGATCCGTCCTGATTCATCCAACGCATAGATATTTTCTCCTGACTCTTGCTTATAGATGATGTGTGTTACCCGTAACGGTAATCCTTCAGCATCGCGGTCACCATAGTACTCGACCAAATCACCGTGCGCATCCTTTGCCTGCAACAAAAGCGGATCGTTCGGGTCGGTCATGATTACCAGATTTTCATTTGCCGAAGACCCGCCCGGATCCTTGCTGTTTTCATCCGAACAACTTCCTGACATCAGGCAACAGTAGACAAACAGAAACACGCGTACTAAACGGGTGTTGTGCGATAGGAACAGATTATTTTTCATAGACATTGAGGTTAAGTAATAGTAGATTTAGTGATTCACACCAGCCGGCATGAAGCTGCTTTCAGCAATTGTTTCTGACCTGAAAGTAGATCCCTATTTCACCCCAACCGATCATCAATTAGAAGATGGTTTATCTGAACTAGTAGATGGCGGACAATGCCCAGAGTATGGAAATCCAGCCGCATAGCGGAAACCCCTCTCCCAGACGGTGATAAAATTTTCACCGCCCCCATTCCTTCGTTCACCTACCCCCGCCTGGAAACGGCCTTTTTCCACTATCCCGAAGGGTTTTCACAACCGTTATTTACATCATAATAGCAACGCAAATGGAAACGCTACGCAATATCAAAAACAGGAACGCATCACAAAGCCGTATCCGCCTGGGCCTCATCCTGGCCGGGATAGCAACTGCCCTGCTTTGCTCGCTGGCGTTGATGAACGATGATACTTCCTGGAATCGCGCAGAGGCGAACCTTCCTCAACTTTTAGAAGCTCCGAAGATGGCTTCGGGTGATTTAGTAAATGAGTTTACAAACATGATTGTGATCCCCGCGGTGTGGTAATAAAAATCGCCCGTTAAAAAAATGAAACAGCATACCTTACCGATCACCAAAACTACTCACCCGTCAAAACAAATGCACCCCAATAGAACGGGTGAGGATATTTTTTTCTGAGCTCTTGCTGAGCCCAACGGAATGCACTGCGCATCGATGTTCCCGCAAGCCACTTTTGATAGAACAAAGACATCAACACCTGCGTGGCCGTGTCGTCTACCTTCCATAAACTCATCATTATACTTTGTGCACCGGCAACTTTGAGGGTAC
>Ga0315910_10002199_pt1 | contig 17339 bp, 7 predicted proteins | sample EdamamesoilMG_FD_204470 | JGI IMG/M metagenome (GOLD analysis project Ga0315910, IMG submission 204470) | Garden soil microbial communities collected in Santa Monica, California, United States - Edamame soil | ecosystem: Environmental > Terrestrial > Soil > Garden | place: USA: California... | reverse complement strand
TCGACCGGCACGTACACGCTGCCCGCGCACGCCACGCTGTTCTCGGGGCTGCAACCGATGCAGGCGGGAGTGCGCAGCACCGACAACGCGGTTCCCGACGAGGTCGTGACCCTCGCCGAGCTGCTCGCCGCCCAGGGCTACCGCACGGGCGCGGTCACGGCCGGCGGCTTCGTGTCGCGCCGCTTCGGCTTCGACCAGGGCTTCGCGTACTTCCACGAGGACGCTTCGGGCACCGAGGCGGCCCACGACATCGCGCGCGCGCGCGCCTTCCTGGCGGCGGACGACGGCCGGCCGGTGTTCCTCTTCGTGCACACGTACAAGACCCACAAGCCCTACCGCGTGAGCGCGGAGACGCGCGCGCGCCTCGGCATCCGCGGCGAGTTCGTCGAGCTGGAGGCCAGGCTGCGCGAGCTGAACGGCCGCAGCACGAAGCTGCCGGACGATGCGACCCTTCGCGAGGCCGCGCAGGCGGTCGTGCGCGAGACCCTGGCGCACTACTGGGGCACGGTGGCCGACCTCGACCGCGACCTCGGGGCCCTCCTGCAGGAGCTCGAGCAGCACGGCTGGTTCCAGAACGGCTGGCTCGTCTTCACCAGCGACCACGGCGAGGCCTTCGGCGAGCACGGCGAGATCACCCACGCGGGCAGCGTGTACGAGGAGCAGACGCGCATCCCCCTCTTGATCCGGGGACCGGGCCTGCGCCCGCGCGCGAGCGACCACGCCGCGTCGCTGCTCGACCTGACGCCGACCCTGGCCGCCATCGCGGGCCTGCCGGCCCGCCCGGAGTGGGGCGGGGAGTCGCTGCTCACGCTGGCCCGCGACCGGGCGGTGTTCAGCTACGGGCTCGGCCCCGCTTCCACGGTCGGGATCGTCGAGGGCCCGCGCAAGGTGATCGGCCACGAGGAGGGGCGCGCCCTCGTCCCGGGACGGCTGCTCGGCGCCTTCGACCTCGCCCTCGACCCCGGCGAGCAGCGCAACCTGGCCGCCGAGCAGGCGAACTGGCCCGCCGAGCTGCTGCGCCGCCTCCAGCCCGAGCTCGAGCGCACCTTCGTGCCGCTCGTCGACGTGCACGCGGCCGAGCTCGACCAGGCAGGCCTCGAGGAGCTGCGCAAGCTCGGCTACGTCGACGGCCTGGGCGACTGAAGGCGCGGCGCCGCGGGCCGTGCCCGAGGCGACCGATCACCCGCCGCTGATCGCGGTCACGAGGTCCAGCACGTCCCCCGGACGCACCTCGTCCTCGGCGGCGAGGCGCTGGCCGTGGCGCCACACCGAGGGCAGCAGGGCGTCCTGGTGGAAGAGGAGGGCGCGGGCGCTGGAATCGGGGGCGGCGCCGGCGAGGGCGCCGGCGACGGTGGTCGGGAAGTGGACGTCGAGTGTGAGGCTCGCGCCGAGAGCCTCGGCGAGAGCGCCGCTCGTGCGGACGGTGATGCGGCCGTGGGTCGCGGCCGCGTGGGAGGCGGTGGTGGGCGTGGAGTCGGCGTCGGGGAGCCCGGGACCGAGCGTGAGCACGCCTGAACTCCCGAGCGCGGCGCGCGCGGCGGCGGTGAGCCTGCTGCCGGCGTCGAGACCGCGCAGCGCCTGGTACTCGTCGAGCATGCCCGGAGCGGCGAGCGCGGCGCGGGCGAAGGCGGGCGGGTCGAGCGCGACGGGCGCGCGCGCCGCGTAGCGCTCGTTCAGCGCGTGGCGCGCGAGGACGACGCTCGCGCCGGCGGCGAGCAGGCGCTGGGAGGGGGCGAGGGCGCGCCAGGCGGGCTCCTCGGGATCGCGCAGCGACGCGGGCAGGATCCACGCGGCCAGCTCGTCGAGCTCGCACTGGCCGTCGAGCAGGAGGCCCGCGGCCGAGAAGGCACAGAAGCCGGAGACGTCGACGGCGGTGACGAGGTTCTCGTGCCAGAAGACCAGACGTCCCTTGGCGCGCGGCGCGCGCGGGTCGAGGGCCTCGGGCGGGACCGGGAGCGGGGCCAGGAGCGCGGCGAGGCGCGCGCGCGAGCCGGACTCGAGCAGGAACGGGAAGCTGCGCATCGGGTCGGTGCCGCCGGAGGCGACGCACTGGCCGAGCAGCGCCGCCAGGCTCGGCTCGGGGCGAATCGCCTGGCCGCGGCTGGTCGGGACCTCGTCCGCCAGGCCCAGCGCAGCGGCCAGGCGCGCGGCGCCGGCGCGGCCGGGCACGGCCGGATCGGGGAGCGCGGGATCGACGAGCGCGTCGAGGCGCGCGGCGAGGGCCGCGCGATCGCCGCGCGGGCTCGGACCGGGGAGGAGCCCGCGCTCGCGCGCCGTGCACTCGAGCGCCAGCACCGCGCCGGCCTCCTTGGCGTCGAGGCCGAGCGCGTCGCAGCGCGAAAGGAGGAACAGCGCGTCGTCGAGCGTGGCGAGGCCCAGCGCCGGCCCGAGGGCCTGGCTCGCGCCGAAGCGCGCGCCCTGGCGCGCGCCGTCGGAGCGCTCGAAGACCCAGCCGCAGGGCGTGGGGCAGCCGCGGCAGCCGTGGCGCTCGTCGGCGCGCGCGCGCGCCTCGGCGGCCAGGGCGTGGGCGCGCTCGTCGTGCCGGGCCGTCGTCTCGAAGAGCTCGAGCGTGCCGCCGGCGGCGCGCTCGGCGAGGCGCGGCGAGGCGCTCAAGCGCTCGACCAGGGCCGCGGCCGCGCCGCGCGGCGCGGCGCGCACCGGCTCGGCGCGCACGACCACGGCCACGAGGCCGAGGCGCGCGAGCACGGCGCCGAGGCCCCCGCGCCCGACGAAGCTCGGCGGCGCGTGCCCGACGGCCAGGCTCGCGAAGGGGAGCCCGCGCAGGCCGGCCGGGCCGGTGGCGAGCACGGCCGCGGGACCGAGCTCGGACTCCAGCGCGCGCGCGATCTCCGCCGGCGCGCGCCCGCCGAGTTCCGGCCGCGCCAGGAGCCGCGCGCCGGACTCCGCGAGCACGAGCACGGCACCGGGCGCACCGGCGTGGCCCGTCAGGAGCAGCGCATCGGCCACGCGCGCGAGCCGCGCCCCGAGCGTGCCGCCCACGTGGCCCTCGGCGTAGAGCCCGGAGAGCGGCGCGCGCGCCAGCACCGCCGCGCGCGCGGCGGTGGGCAGCCCCGCGCGCACCGCCTCCCCCACCGCGATCACCAGGGCCTCGTCGCTGGAGCGGCGCGCGTGCGCGGAGAGCAGCGCGAGGCCGAGCGCACTGCCGCCGAGCGTGGCGAGGAAGGACTCGGGCCCCTGGAGGGCGGGCACGGCGCGCGCGACGCCCCCGCCGCGCGCCAGCGCCCCGAGGTCGATCCGGAGCACGCGCGGTTCCATTGGCAGGATCGTAGCGCCGAGGTGCCCGGCGGAAGCGCTCGAAGCGCGGCGCGCCCATCTCGGTCTCAGGGCCGCGGCCCCGACTGGCCAGCGCGTCCTGGCGCGAAGGGCCAGCGCACCTTGCCGGATGACTCGGACGGACATAGCATCGGCCCGTTGGCTTCCGCGCGAGAAGCGCGGTAGCAAGTAGCTCTTCTCGTTCCTGATTCTTCTCGCGGAGCATCTCCCATGAGGTCCGACCGCTCGTCCGTTCTGCTCTCGTCCGTGCTTCTGGTCTCCGTGCTCGCCGCGCTCCTGGCCAGCCCCGCGGAGGCCCAGAACCGCAAGCTCAACGGACCCCTGGCCCGGTCCTACTTCGGCGAGGTCGGGGCCTACGCGCAGGCCGCAGGCCGCATCGTCTACTCCGTCCAGGACGGCGGCACGACCCTCTACGCGGTCCCCGCGGACGGCAGCGCCGCCGCGAGCGAGATCCACGCCAGCTCCGCGAGCGTGGTCGAGTTCGCGCTCGTGGCGGACGGCTCGCGCGTCGTGCTGCGCGCCGCGCTCGATCAGCCGGGCATCGTCGAGCTCTACGCGCTGCCGGCGGATGGCAGCGACGCACCCGTTCGGCTCAGCGCCCCGCTCGGGCCGAACGAGGCGGACGTGGTTTCGCTCGATCTCTCGCCCGACGGCGCCTTCGCCGTGTACCGGACGGTCGCGCAGGGCGGCGCGACGGCCGGCCTCTACGCGGTGCGCACGGACGGGAGCACCCCCGCGGTCCTCCTGCACGGCGCCTTCCAGGCGGACACGCAGCGCGTCACGCCGGACTCGGCGCAGGTGCTCTTCCTCGCGGGCGGTCAGCTCCTCGCGAGCCCGCTCGACGGCAGCACGCCGCCCGTCTCCGTCCTTCCCCCGGCCCCGGCCTTCGCGGACGTCGCGGAGTTCGCGCTCGCGCCCGGTGGCGGACGCGTGGTGTATCGCCTGGACTTCGACGAGTCGGGCACGTACGAGCTCTACTCGCGCCCGCTGGACCTCTCCGGCCCCCAGACCGAGCTCAGCGCCCCGCTCGTCGCCGGCGGCGACGTCGTCCGCTTCTGGATCGACGCCGCGTCGGCGCTCGTCACCTACGTCGCCGATCAGGAGACGGACGGGACGAACTCGCTGTACGCCGTTCCCATCGGGGGTGGCACGGCCACGCGGCTGGTCGCCGGGATGGCGGGCCGCGACGTGCTCGAGGCGGAGCTCTCGCCGGACGGCACTCGGCTCGTGTACCGGGCGAACCACGGCGCGCAGGCCTCGCGCCAGCGCCTCTACAGCGTGCCGGTCGACGGCAGCCAGCCGCCGGTCGACCTCACCGCAGGCGTTCCCGGGCAGACGGTCCGGTTCTTCCTCACCGATCCCTCCTCGGGACGCATCCTCTTCGGGCTCCACACGGTCAACAGCTACGCGCTCTACGGCGTGGCCGGCGACGGCTCCGAGGGGCCCATCCTGCTCTCGCCGCCCGGCAGCGTCCTGCCCATCGAAGAGACGGCGCGCGCGCTCGCGGCCGGCTCCCGGGTGGTGTTCGTGGCCGATCCGGCGCTGGGCCAGGGGCCGAGCCTGTACGGTGCCACGCTCGACGGATCGAGCCCGGCGAGCGCCCTCCACCCGCCGCTCGTCCTGGGAGGCGCCGTCTTCTCGTTCCAGCTCGACGCCTCCGGAACGCGTGCCCTCTACCGCGCGGAGCAGGACATCGCCGGCCTGGTCGAGCTCTTCTCGGTGCCCGTCGACGGCAGCGCAGCGCCCGCACTGCGCAGCACGGTACGCGACAGCGACACGGTCGTCGGCTCGGTGAGCGGCTTCGAGCCGACCGCGGACGGGACGGCCGTCGTGTACCACGCGAGCCAGACCGACGGACGGGGTCTCTACGCCGCCCGCCTGACGGGCGACCCGGCGCCCGAGCACCTGGCCGAAGTTCCGTCGACCCTGTTCCGCGTCACCCCGGACTCGCAGCGTGTCGTCTACACCGTCGACTCCGCGCACCTGTACAGCGTCCCGCTCGACGCCAGCGCCGCACCGATCCCGATCGTCACGCACCCGCACCTCGCGACGCTGAGCTGGCGCATCGCGCCCGACTCGAGCCGCGTCGTGCACCTGCACGCGCCCGACCCCTACACCGGCCATCCGGAGCTGATCTTCAGCACACCCGTCACGGGCGGGGGCAGCACCGAGCTCAACCTCCCGCGCACGCGGGAGGCCGAGATCCTGGTCTTCGCGATCAGCCCCGACTCGACGCGCGTCCTCTACGCGTCGGCCCAGGAGACCGCCTCCAAGGTCGAGCTCTTCAGCACGCCACTCGCGGGTGGTGGAGCGGTCAAGCTGAGCGGGGCGATCGTCGCGGGCGGAAACGTGGTCGCCGATTTCGACCGTCCGGAGATCAGCCCGGACTCGAGTCGTGTCGTGTACCGCGCCGATGCCCACGTGGACGGATCCTTCGAGCTCTTCAGCGTGCCGCTCGCGGGCTGGGCGCCGCCCGTGGAGCTCAGCGCGCTCTCCGGCGTCGACCGCAGCGTGGTCAGCTTCACGCTCAGCCCGGACTCGGCCTGGGTGGTCTACGTCGCCGACCAGGACGCGGACGACGTTCACGAGCTGTACCGCGCGCCGCTCGCCGGCGGCGGAGCCCCGCTCGAGCTCAGCGCGCTCCCCGCCCCGGACCGGGACGTCGACACGAGCCCGTTCACCTTCTTCGGCGACGAGCTCGATTCCGCGCCGTACCGCGTGAGCCCGGACTCGCGCTGGGTCGTGTACCGCGCCGACCAGGACGTGCCGGGAGCCTTCGAGCTCTACGGCGTGCCGCTGGCGGGCGGCGCCGCGCCAGTGCGGCTGACCTTCGACGGCGCCGCGGGTGCGACCGTGAGGCTCGTCGGCATCGCGCCGGGCTCCGCGCAGGTGCTCTACCTGCGCTCGGACGTGGGCACCTCGGATCTCTTCGTGGTCCCGATCCACGGCGGCACGCCCGTGCGCCTGAACGGCTCGCTCGCGGTGGTCCAGGCGCAGCCGAACCCGTTCAGGCCCGATCCGCTCGCGGTCTTCGACCGGAGTGGACGCTGGATCCTGTTCCACGCCGCGCCCGGCGGCACGGACGTGCGCGAGCTCTTCGCCGCCCCGCTCCACGGACGCGAGGCGCCGATCGCGATCAACACGGCCCTCCCGGGCCCCGGAGCCGTGCTCGTGACGGGCGCCTTCCGTACGGATACGTCGGCCGTCGTCTACCTCGCTCCGCAGGACGAGCCGGGCCTCCCCGAGCTCTACCTGACGCCCCCGCTGGACCGGCGCGAGGGGCACCATCGCCCACGCTGAGCGGCCAGGACGCGCGGCTCTCGCGCGCCCCACGCCTCCCCGAGCCGCGGCTCTCCGCGCTGGGCTCCATCGAGATCGGCAACGCCCGCGCAAGAGCGAGATCCCCGACGCCCCGCGCATCGACGTCCTCATCGCGCTCGCCGGCGGACCATACGTTCCGCCCGACCTTGCACGGCCTGGCCGGCTGGCCTAGCGTCTGCTGTCCGCGACCGCCGGCGCGCGCGCCCCACGCCTGTCCGCGGCCTCCCCCGCGATGGGCTCCATCAAGATCGGCAACGCCTTCGGGATCCCGGTGCGGATCCACCTGACGTTCCTGCTGCTGGCCTGGGCGCTGGTGCTCTTCACGACCGACCCGCTGGGCCTCCTCGGGATGATCGGGGTCGTGTTCGGCTGCGTGCTGCTGCACGAGCTCGGCCACAGCCTGGTGGCGCGCGGCTTCGGGCTGCGCGTGGCGGACATCACGCTGTGGCCCCTGGGCGGGATGGCGCGCATGAGCGAGATCCCCGAGGTGCCGCGCATCGAGGCGCTGATCGCCATCGCCGGGCCGGCGGTGAACTTCGCCCTGGCGGGGATCGCCGTCGTGGCGCTGAGCGCCGGCAAGGCGCTCGGACTCCAGGAGGAGTCGGGACCCGAGCGCTTCCTGTGGTTCTTCCTGCTGATCAACGTGCTGCAGGGCGGCTTCAACCTGGTGCCGGCCTTCCCGATGGACGGCGGACGGCTGCTGCGCGCGTTCCTCGGGCGCAAGCGCGACTGGCTGGCGGCGACCGAGCTGGCGGTGAAGGTCGGACGCGTGATCGCGGGGCTGTTCCTGGTGGGCTCGCTGCTCGTGATGGTGCAGGGGCGGAGCTTCTGCATGCTGCCGCTGGTGGCGCTGTTCGTGTGGTTCGAGGGCACGCGCGAGCTGTGGAGCGTGCGCATCCGCCACGGGATCCTGCCCTTCGGGGCGGGCGCGCGCGGCTTCGGCACGGGAGCGCCGCGCGACGTCGGCGACATGGGAGCAGGGGGCGCCGAGCCGCAGCCGGAGGAGCCGCACGAGCCCGGCGCCGCGCGCCGCCCGCGCACCTGGCTGCAGCGCCTCTCCTCCAGCGGCGGCTTCAGCGAGGAGGAGATCCGGCGCCTGGAGCAGCACCGCGGACCGCTGCGGAACCGGATCGATCCGTACGCATAGCGGCCGGCTCCTCACCGCGCAGCTCGCGCAGGCACAGGAAGAGCTCGCGCAGGAAGGTGCGCGCCTCGTCCGGGTCGAGCGCGCGCGGCGCGCCGAAGAGCCGCGCGTGGTAGTGCTCGGCCGTGCGGCGCTGCAGGCGCACGCGCGCCGCCGGATCCAGCTCGCGCCGCGTGAGCAGGGTGCGCAGCAGCCCGAGGTCGCGCCCGTCGAGCCGGCGCACGGCCGCCGGGTCGAGCTCGAACTGGTGGACCGCGAGCTGCGACCAGGCGAGGTCCGCCACCGGCTCGCGCACCGCCCGCCGGCGCCCGTCGCGCAGCACGACCGTGCCGGCCACCAGGTCCCCCAGACGCTGGCGCAGCGGCGTGGCCGCGATCAGGATCCACACCAGCGGCACCGGCAGCACCAGCACCGCCTCGAGCGGCACGAAGAGCGCGCGCAGCAGGAGCTGCGTCGCGCGCGGCGCGAAGCCCTGCGCGTCGGCCACGCGCAGCCCGGTCGCGACCTTGCCCGGCGTGCGCCCGTCCAGCAGGAGCGCGGTCCCGAACCAGTAGGCCACGACCAGCACGATCGTGCCGCTGAGCAGCACCGTCGCACCCGCCGCGAGGCCGCTGAGCGCGAGGATCAGCACCGTCCCGGCCAGGAAGGCGAGGAACACGAGCCCGTCGACCGCCGCCGCGAGGAGCCGCGTGCCGGGACCGGCCAGCTCGAGCCGCAGGGGCACGCCCTCGGGCGTTTCCAGGACGAGGTCGGCCACGCAGGCAGTGTAGGGTGGAACGAGCCGACCGCGGAGCCGCGGAGAAGCGGAGGGGCGCGGAGAAGCGGCAAGAACAGGGGATGAAGGTGCTCCAGACGGTCGTGACAAGTCACCGACTTCCCCGCTCCATCTGTTTCCCATCCCGATCTTCCCCTCCGCGCCCCTCCGCCCCTCCGCGGCTCCGCGGTCGATTTCTCCTTTCCGTCGGGAAGTGCCGCTCCCCGTGACAAGTCCTAGACTCGCGCCGCGCATGAACGAGGCCCGCGCGAGCCGAGCGGCGACCGACGACCTGGCCCGCCTGCGGCGGCTCCTGGCCGGCGCGCCGCCGCTCGCGCGCTGGAGCACGGCCGATCTCCTGGCGCTCCCGCCGCTCTACCGGCGCGCCTGCACGCACCTCGCGCGGCTCGAGCAGGAGGGCGAGGCGCCCGAACGGATCGCCGAGCTGCGCGCGCTGGTGGCGGCGGCCCACGCGCGGCTCTTCGCGGGCGAGGAGCACGCCGGCACGCCCTGGAGCGCGCGCGCGCTGGCCTTCCTGCTGGTCGACGGCCCGCGCGCGGTGCGCGCCGAGGCGCGGCTCCTGGCGCTCGCCTTCGCCTTCTTCTACGGCCTGGTGGTGGCCGCCTGGGTCGGCGTGAGCCGCGACCTCGATCTCGCCTACTCGCTGCTGGCGCCGCCGGTGGTCGAAGAGGAGCTGGAGCAGCTCGCCGCCCTGGCCGAGGGCGAGCCCTTCCGCGGCAACTTCACCTTCGGCCTGGGCGAGTCGCCCACCACTGCCGGGCGGATCCTGCTGCACAACATCGGCATCGGCGTGCTGTTCTTCGCCTCCGGGCTCCTGCCGCCGGTGTTCGCGCTGCTGCTGGCGACCAACGGGCTGATGGTCGGGACCTACACGGCCGTGGCCGGGCACTTCGGGCAGGCGGGCGCGATCTCCTCGGTCCTGTGGACACACGGGATGCTGGAGCTGCAGGCGCTCGTCCTGGCGGGCGCGGCGGGCCTGGTGCTGGTGCGCGCCTGGATCCGGCCGGGGATCCACACGCGCGGCCACGCCATGGTGCGCGAGAGCCGGCGCGCGCTGGAGCTCTTCCTGCCGGTCGTGCCGATGCTGGTCGTGGCCGGCCTGATCGAGGGCTTCGTCAGCCCGCACGCGCCGCTCGGGGTGCGCCTGGCGGTGAGCGGGGCGAGCGCGCTCGCGCTGCTCGGCTGGGCAGGGCTGGGCACCCGCTGGCTGCCGCTACGCCTGCCGGGCGCGTGACCGGCGCAGGGCGCGGGCCTAGAGCGCACCCGGCTGCTATCCTCGCCCGCCCTCGGCGCGTCCGGAGGACGAGGCCGCCGTCCTACAGCCCCTTCATCCCAGGAGGATTGCATGTGCCAGGTCCGGTTCGGTGCGGCGTTCACGCTCGGGATCCTCGTGCTCGCGGCGGCCTGCAGCGACAGCGGCGGGGGTGGCGGCAGCGGCGGGACGGCGACGCTCTCCGGGACGATCCTCGGGTCGAGCGGGCTGGGGCTCCCGGGAGCGGTGGTCGAGGTGAGCTCGACGATGCTCCTCGGCGGCTCGGGCACGACCACGCGCTCGGCCGTGACCGACGACTTCGGCAACTTCATCATCCTCGAGAACCCCACCGGGGCCGTGCACGTGCACGTCGACGGCAGCGGCGTCGCCGGCGGGACCTTCGCCTCGCTGGAGCTCGCCATGGTGCTCGGCGCGGGCGCCTCGATCCTGCCGCAGCCGGTCGTGCTGCCGGACCTCAGCATGGGCACGACCGAGATCGTGGCCGTCGACGGTAGCGGCATGACCACCAGCGACACGACCGTCGGCGACCCGCAGGTCACCTTCTACTCGCTCGAGATCCCGACCGGGACCACGATCACGGTGGACGGCATCATCCCCGTGGGCGGCGACGTGACGGTCAACGTGACGCGCGTTCCGCCCCTGGAGGTCCCCATGCCGCTCCCCGACGGCCTGCAAGGCATGGCCTTCGTCACCATCCAGCCCCCGGGCGCGGCCTTCGACCCGCCGCTCTCGCTCACGCTCCCGAACGTGGAGAACCTGCTGCCCGGCACGGAGGTCGACATCTGGTCCTTCGACCACGGCGCAGGCGGCTGGGTCAACCGCTCGGAGCAGACCGGGAACCGCGGAGTCGTGATGGACGTGGGCGGGACCGAGCTCATCGTGGCCCCGAACGTCATCACCGAGGGCGGCTGGCACAGCTCCGTGATCGACGTGGAGCCCCTGTGCGCGACGACCCTCGCCGGACAGGTCTTCGCCGAGGGCAGCAACGCGGTGCCGGTCCCGAACGTGCTGATCAGCCTGCAGACCGGGCAGTTCGGCGTGACCGACGCGGCCGGGCGCTTCACCATCCCCTCGGTGCCGGCCTACAACGCGGCCGTGCTGCCGAAGTGCGAGCTGTTCGACAACGTGTTCCTGACGGCGCTCGGCCCCGTGTCCCACGGGGCGAACCGGACTTCCCTCGATGTTCCCACCGGGATCATCGTCCTGGGCGGCGTGACGAACGTCCCGCCCTTCGACCTGACGGTGAGCGTGACGGGCTCGCTGGTGGGCTCGGTCGAGGACGCCTCCGGGAACCCGGCCGACGGCACGGTCACGCTCACGGGGCCGCAGGCCCGCTCGCTCCAGACGAGCGGCGGCGCCTTCTTCGCCTCGAACCTGACCCCCGGGGCCTACACCGCGAGCTTCGAATTCGCCAGCAAGCTCACCGGCACCGCGAACGTCACCGTGACCGCCAACCAGCAGTCCGTCGTGCGCGTGGCCGAGCCCGGCGCGCCGCCGGGCGACGACGTGGTCGTGGTGCACGTGGTCGACATGACCGTGGACGGCCTGAACACCAAGGTGCCGCAGGCCTGCGTCACGCTGGTCGGAGCGAGCGGCGCGCCGCTCTTCCAGGTGGCCGATGCGGCCGGCATCGCCGAGTTCATCGACGCGCCGGCCGGGCCCTACACGGTGACGGCCCAGATCGAGACCCCGCTCTTGCCCTCCGGCACCTTCCGCGCGGCCACGACGGTGGTGGGCGTCGACGCGCTCGGCAACCCGCCGACGATCGTGCTGCCGTTCTTCGACACGGGCGCCGCCCCGCCGGTGGTCACGACCGACGCCACGCTCGACGGCACGGTCCAGAACGTGCCCGCGAACACGGTGCTCGAGTACCAGATCGCCGACCGGGTGCTGGGCTTCTTCGACGCCGGCCCGGCCGACACGGGCTTCAGCGCCTCGATCCCCGCGAACCTGCCGCTCGACGTGGGCGTGGTGGCGATCGACACGACGACCCAGAAGATCGTGAGCGGGATCTTCGTCGCCAACGTGCTGGCGACGCCCGCGCAGACGTCGATGCTCGACTTCGACTTCGCGAACGCGCACCCGTTCGACCGTCCGATCGACATGACCTACACGAACGTGCAGGTGCACCCCGACAAGTCCGTGGAGCTCGACCTGGGCGGACTCGAGTACGAGCTGCAGCCCGGAGTCGACTTCCCGGACCCGCTGTGCATGCCGGACCTCGCGCGCGCCAAGTTCGTCGACTTCCCGACGGTGCTGGGCTTCGGCAGCGCGGACCTCGGCCTGACCTTCGCCGAGAGCTTCTGCGACCAGCCGCTGCTCGCCTCGACCCCGCTGTCCCTGAGCGTGCCCTTCATCGGCCCGCCCACGATCAACGCACCCGCCGACGGGGCGAGCTTCCCGAGCTACGGCGCAGGGAGCGTCGTCGACCTCGACCTCGGCTCCGCCGCCGGGATCGGACCCGGTTTCAACGGGATCACCTTCTTCCACGAGGCGGACTCCGGCGAGCTGATCTCGTTCTGGGACGTCCTGGTCAGCCCGCAGACCCTGACCGTGACCCTCCCGCCGGTGTTCCCGAGCAAGCCGATGTTCGAGCCTGGCTTCGCCGCCGTGAACGTGGACACCACCCGCTTCGTGTTCCCGGGCTTCTCCTTCGCGAGCTTCTTCGACTCGAACCTGCCGGCCAACGTGGCCGCCGTCCTGGAGGACCGCATCTGCGGCGCGAGCCGCAGCCACTTCTTCACGATCGGCGCGCCGCTGACGAAGGCCCCGCCGCGCGAGCTCGTGCGCCGCGTGGCGGAGCGCCGCCGGCCGCTCGAGTAGGACCCGGCGCCCGTGGCGGGTCGCGTGCGCGACCCGCCCGGCGCGCGCGAGGGTCCGGGGGAGCTCAGCGCAGCGGCCGCGGAGGGTCGGCCGGCAGCCGCCGGCCGCCGTCGAGCAGGCTCACGAAGAGCTCGAAGCGCTCGTCCACGTCCTGGTCCGAGCGGTACGCGACCCACCGGCCAGTGGGCTGCAGCGCGAACGAGTCCACATCGCCGCCGGGCGGCAGCGCGCGGTTCAGGCGCCGCGGCGGCCGGCTGCCGTCGAGCGCGGCCGTGTAGAGCTCCACGCGCTCGTCCTCGTCCTGGTCGGCGAGGTAGACGACGCTGGCGGAGTCCGGCGTGAGCGCGAAGGCGGCGCGGATCCCGTGCAGCGGATCGACGTGGAGCTCGCCCCCCGCCACGAACGGACCGGCCAGCTCGAGCGGCGGGACGCCGCCCGACAGCGGAGCGCCGTGCAGGGACAGCACGCCGTCGCCGGCCAGGTCGGCGGCGAACACGACCCAGGTCGAGTCGGCCGAGAGCGCGAAGCCCGAGGGCTCGACGCCGCGCTGGGGCCCGAGCGCACCGTGCAGGCGCACGGGCGGCACGCCGCCGGCGACCGGCACGGCGAAGAGCTCGCGCAGTCCGAGCGCATCCTGGCCGGCCAGGTACACCGCGTGCGTGCCGTCCGGCGCCAGCTCGAACTGCGAGCGTCCGTCCAGCGGCGCCACGAGGCCCGCGCCGGGCGTGCTCGCCGCGCTGAGCCGCACCGGGATCCCCCCCGCCGGCGGGCCGAGGGCCACGCTCCAGAGCTCGCGCTCGACGACGTACACGACGTGGGCGTCGTCGGCCGTGATGCGGAAGTCCGGCTCGATCGGCGCCAGGGGATCCCCGGGCGGCCCGAGGCGTACCGCCGCCGCGCTCCCGTCGAGCGGCGCGATCCACAGCTCGAAGGCCTCCGGCGCGAGCGGGTCGGCGAGGAAGACCACGCGCCCGTCGTGCGTGAGGCGGAAGGCGCGCACCTCCTGGAGCGGATCGAAGAAGGCCGGGTTCAGCGCGCGCGGCGGCGCGGAGAGGTCGACGGGGAGGCAGTAGAGGTGGTCGCGCTCGGAGCTGCGCTCGGTGTAGACCAGGTACGCACCGTCGGCCGAGAACTCGAACTCGACCGAGGTCGCGCCCGGCGCGGTCACGGCCACCTCGGCCGCGCTGCCGTCGGAGGGGCCGAGGTAGAGCACCTGGTAGGCCGGGTACACGTAGTCGTGCCGCCAGAGGAAGGCCACGCGCAGCCCGTCCGGGCCGAAGCGCACCGGCCCGACTCCGCCGAGCTCCTCGCGCAGCGTCACGAAGGCCTCGCTCCCGTCCGTGCGCGTCGTGAACAGCGCGACGTCGCAGGGGGGCACGTCGCACCAGGGATCGTGCTGGCCGAAGGCGCAGCGGAGCCCGTCCGGGCCGAGCGTGATCCCCACGCCGCTGCCGAGGTGCTCGACCGGGAAGCGTCCCTGCGGATCGCGCGCCGTGAGGTCGGCGGAGAACAGCCCCTTGCGCGGCGCGAGGTAGGCCAGGCTGTCGAGCGCGCCGTAGAGGAGCCGCGCGCCGCCGGCGGCCCAGGCGAAGTCGTCCACGCCGCCCACCTCGGGCCCGGGCTCGAACGGCATGCTGAGCTCGACGGCCGCGCCGCGTCCGGCCGTGGGCGCGCTCCACAGCGTGAACGTCCCGTCGGGGCCCGCGTCGGCGAGGTAGACCACGCGCAGGCCCGCGCGCGTGGGCGCGAACTCGGTCACGTCGCCGTGCAGCTCGAGCGCTCCGCTGGTCCGGGTGCGCGGCGCGTCGCCGGAGGCGGGCACGTCGTAGAGCTCGAAGCGCTCGTCGTGCTCCTCGTCGGCGCGATAGACGACCCGCGCGCCCGCCAGGGCGAAGTTCGTGACGTCGCTGTTCGCCCCCAGCGGCCCGTTCAGGCGCACGGGAGGCTGGGCGTGGTCGACCGGAACGCTCCAGAGCTCGGTGACGCCGGCCTGCTCCTGGTCGAGCAGGTAGACGACCCGCCGCGAGTCCGGCGTGGACCGGAACGGCAGCGGCTGCAGCGCCGAGCCGGAGGGGCGCGGCTCCGTCAGGAGCACCGCCGGGCTGCCGTCGAGCCGCGCGCTGTAGAGCTCGGGCCGGTTCGTGGCGTGGCTCGAGACGTAGACGACCCGCGCTCCGTCCGGCGTCAGCTCGAAGTACCCGGTCCCCGGTCCGTGGGCGCCGAGGCGCACGGGCGTCCCGCCCGCCGCCGGGACGCTCCAGAGCACGTTCCCCCACGTGCCGGCCAGCCCGGACTCGTGGACCACGGTGGCGCCGTCCGCCGTCACGCGGAAGGCGTGTCCCGTGGCGAGCACCGCCTCCCCGCCGTCCAGGCGCACCGGCGGCGCGCTCGCGTCGAGCGGGGCGCTGTGGAGCCCGATGCCCGCGCCGCTCCAGGCGGTGGTGAACACCACGCGGCTGCCGTCGGGCGCCAGCACGAAGTCGTCGCCCTCGTCGGCGGCCACCTGCAGCCCGCCGCTGAGCCGCACGGCGCTGGCGCTCCCGTCGACCGGCGCGCTCCACAGCTCGACCAGGCCGAGCGTTGCGCGGTCGGCGCTGAAGACCACCGAGCGCCCGTCGGCCGTGAGCGCCCACTCGCGCACGCTGCCGTTCGCGACGAACGGCAGGCCGAGCTGGACGGCGGGAACGCTGCCGTCGAGCGGCGCGCTCCAGAGCTGCGGGGTCGTCGACCCGAGGAGGAACAGCACGCGCTGGGCGTCCGCGGCGAGCCGCGGGGAGTAGATCCAGCCGCCGGGTTCCGGGCTCAACCGCACGGAGGGCGCGCTCCCGTCCAGCGGCACGCTGCGGAGCACTCCGGCGACGGCCCCGGCCGGCCACTCCTGGTAGACCACGCGCCCCGCGCCGATCACCAGGGGTCCCGTGCAGGAGGCCCCCGGGGTGGACAGCCGCACGTGGGCGGCCGGCTCGGCCACGGGCGCGGCGAAGAGCTCCCAGCCCCCGGGACCGCCGGCGGGGTTCGCGAGGAACGCCACGCGCGTGCCCCCCGGCGCGACCCGGAACTCGTGCACGTAGGACAGCGCCTGCGGCGCGCGCACGAGGGGTCCGTTGACGCGCAGTCCCTGGGCGTCCGCGGGCGCGTGAGCGAGCAGGAGCAGCGACGCCAGCGGAACGAGCCGGACGAACCCACGGAACGGAAGCGGAGTGGAACGCAGCATGGCAGTCACCTCCCTGGCAACCTATGCCCGCGAAGGGCCCCCGCTCGCCCGCCGCTCGGCGTAGGGTCCGGGGCCGCTGTCCGTAGGGGCGCGCCAGCACCCGCGCCCGTGGGGGTCACGGCGACGGGGGACCAGCGCGGTGGGCCGGGAGCGTGTCGGGGATCCGCTGTCCAGCAAGACCGCGCCGCGGATCGTCGGGCGGGCTGCGCCCGCCCGACGGACCGCGGCGGTCACCCTGACGAGGAGTAGCCCATCTGCGATGGGCTAGACTTCCCGCGGTGAGGCAGCTCCTCGTGCTGGCCCTGGCCCTGGCGGGCCTGTACGCGTGTGGCGACTCCGGACCGGGGCCGGGCCGCGGCGACGGCGCCTCTGGAGCGCACCCCTCGATCGTCTTCCTGAGCATCGACACCCTGGGGGCCGGCAGCACCTCGCTGCACGGCTACGCGCGCGACACGACCCCGCACCTGGCGGCCCTGGCAGCCGAGTCGGTCGTGCTCGACCGCTGCCTCGCCAACGCGCCCTTCACCGGGCCGAGCTACGTCTCGCAGTTCACCGGCGTCCTGCCCAGGTGCTCGGCCATCGACCGCGAGGAGTTCCGGGCCCTGCACGGGCGCGCGCCGCGGGCCTGGGAGATCCTGCGCGTGCCCGAGGAGCGCCAGACGCTGACCGAGCTGCTGCGCGCGGCCGGCTACCGCACGGCCGCCTTCGTCGACAACCCGCAGCTCCGCCCGGCGCTCGGGATCGCCCAGGGCTTCGAGGTCTACGACACCACGGCGGCCGAGATCACGGCGCGCGACCCCGAGGGCGGCATCCGCGCCCTCGTGCCGCGCGCCCTGGCGTGGCTCGACGGCCTGGGCCCGGACGAGCCCTTCTTCCTGTTCGTGAACGCGCTCGACCCGCACGAGCCCTACCTGCCGCCGCCGGAGTTCAAGGACCGCTTCGCCGACGACCCGCACGGCCCGCCGGACCTCGAGCTGCCGGTGGGCGAGGGCGGCTTCGCGGTGGTCGACATCTCCGACGTGCGCGACTACTTCGAGAAGCCGCCCTATCCCGAGCGCATGCGCACGGCGCCGATCGCGGCGCGCTACGACGAGGAGGTGCGCGCCGTGGACGAGGCCCTCGGCGGCCTGTTCGCCGAGCTGCGCCGGCGCGGCCGGCTCGACGGCGCGATCCTGATCGTGACGGCCGACCACGGCGAGGCCCTGAGCCAGCCGGACTACAAGTTCGGGCACGGCACTCACGTCGAGCAGGTGCTGCACGTGCCCTTCCTGATGCGCCTGCCAGGCGGTGCGCGCGGCGGCACGCGTAGTGCGGCGCCGGTGCAGCTCCTCGACCTCTATCCGACCCTGGCGGAGCTCGCCGGACTCAGGCCGCCAGAGGGACTGCAGGGACGCTCGCTGGTGCCGCTCTTCGCGGGCCAGGCGCTCGAGCCGCGCCCCTTCTTCCACGAGAACGGACGCCTGGCCTCGACCTCCGTGACCGAGGGTGAGTGGCG
>Ga0315910_10002198_pt1 | contig 17347 bp, 14 predicted proteins | sample EdamamesoilMG_FD_204470 | JGI IMG/M metagenome (GOLD analysis project Ga0315910, IMG submission 204470) | Garden soil microbial communities collected in Santa Monica, California, United States - Edamame soil | ecosystem: Environmental > Terrestrial > Soil > Garden | place: USA: California... | reverse complement strand
GGAGGGGGGACTTCCGATCGCTGGTGAGAGGACAGCGACCGGAAGGAGGGGGGACTTCCGATCGCTGGTGAGAGGACAGCGACCGGAAGGAGGGGGGACTTCCGATCGCTGGTGAGAGGACAGCGACCAAAGGAGGGGGAACTTCGGTCGCTGGTGAGAAGCAACGGCTCGGACGAGGGGGATTGGGGCCGAGCCGCTGGTGAGATTGTGAGCGCCAGCGTGGGTGTCTGTCTGCCGCGCTCTCAATCAGCTACTAATGCGAGCACCGTGCCAACGCCCCGACGCGCTGCTGTCGGCCCTTTCGCAGCCCTGTTCTCGGTGGTGCTCGCCAGCTCGCTCGTGGCTTTTCCGTCCTCGGCGTCTCAACGCGAGAAGCGCGAGGGTAGATCTCGAGACAGCTGATACGACGACTGCGTGGAGCTGCAGTCGTCGACCTGCTAACTTCACCTTGGCGTTGGCGCAAACCTCGAGCTCTCGGCAATCTGTGCGCGTGCGGCGCACACTGCGACGCCGTCCGGTGTGGCTTGGGTGGTTTGCTCTGCTCGGTGTAGTCGTGGGTCTGACACTCGCGTTCGATCGGGTGCGGGCGCACGCGAGTCCAGCGCTCGCGCCACGAGTGGTCGAGCTTCCTACACTGGATGAGTCCTCAATGAGCCCCGAGCGGGCTCACGCCGCTACCGTGATCGTGCTGGTCATCGATGGCATCCGAGGGCAAGAAGTCTTCTCGGGCGTCGATCGCAAGCTTGCCCGCAAGCACGGCATCGAGGAACCTCTGCGCGGCGCCGCCGAGCTCGTTCCCAACCTGCATCTGCTCGCCACGCGCGAGGGGGCTGCCGTCGGCGCGCACGGAGTTGGGCCGGCGTTGCGCGCGTCGGGGCCCGTGTATCGCTCGTTGCCGGGCTACATGGAGCTGCTCTCGGGTCGACCCGCCGAGTACTGCCTGAGCAATCGCTGTGGGTCCGTGCGCTACCCCACGCTGCTGGACCAGGTGGGCCAAGGCACACCGGGGGCAGCGGCTTTGTTCGGCTCGTGGCCGCACCTGATCCACGCCGCCGCACTCGAGCCCGAGCGCGCGTTGATATCTGCCGGGCGCTCCGGCGGAACCAACCTCGATCTGCTCTACCGCTCACCGACGCGGGCGACGCTGAGAGCTCGGGCGCTCGCCGCCGGACCCGCTCCTTCCAAAGGTGATTTTCGCGCGGACGCCTTCACGGCGGCGCTCGCGCTCGACTACCTGGAGCACGAGCGGCCGCAGCTCTTGTTCGTCAGCATTGGTGAAGCGGACGCGTGGGGCCACGCGAACAACTACCGCGCCCATCTTGCAGCTCTGCATCAGGCGGATTCGTTCGTCGGTGAGCTCTTCGCCGCCAGCCAGCGCTTGAATCGATCAGGACATCGCACCACCCTGGTCGTCACTACCGATCACGGGCGAGACGACCAAGCTCGCGAGCATGGTCCTGGGATCCCAGAATCGGGGCGAGTTTGGGCAGTCGCCGCGGGATTCGGGGTGGATCGGCGGGGTTTGGTCCCGCTCGAACGGGCCAAGACTCTCTCGGCCATCGCGCCGAGTGTGCTGTGCCTCTTGGGCGCCGACGCGCTCAACGGCCTACCGGAACTCTTCAGCCTCTAGCCCGAACGCACCTCGGCCGATCCGTGGGCACAAAAAATCAGCGGCTCCGACGGAGGGGGGGGACGTCGGAGCCGCTGGAAGAACTCAGCGGCTCCGGACGGAGGGGGGGGAACGTCCGGGCCGCTGGATAGATTGTCGGCGCAGAGGGTCAGGCGCGGTGCCGAGTCCGCTGCAGCCGAGCATCCCTTTTGCACGAAGCGTGCCGTAGTCGTCACCGTTTCGTTACATACAATTAAGGAGGTAGGCTCCCTAACCACGTTTCAGAACTGAAATTCGTATTTCGGTAGGGAAACGTGAGGTGCCGGGCGATACCAGGAGTGTGGGTAAGATGTGGAACTACCTGTGGATTCGAACCCACCCCTGCGCCCTACCCAATATGGCACTCTCCCGTCGCCCATGCGCGGCTCCAGGTGGTGGTTCATCGTGCCCGTGGTCGCCCTGTTGGAGTTCGGCGCCCACCTCTGGATTTCGGCGCGAGCACCGGGGCCGACGGAGTGGGCGGCCATCGCTGCCCCGGTACGTCAGCTGGCAAAGCCCGGCGCCGTGGTGGTCGTGGCGCCGCGCTGGGCCGAACCCCTCGCTCGGCACGTGCTTGGAGATGAGCTCTGGCCGGTCGCCGATCTCGCGCGCGCGGACGATCGCGGGGTGCGCCAGGTGGTCGAGATCTCCCTGTTCGGCGCGAGCGACCCGTCGACAGCAACTTGGCCTGTCGAGCATCAGCTGAGCGAAGGTGCGTTCCGCTTCACCTCGCGTAAGAATCCCCACTACGAACCGGCATCGTTCAGTCTGGTCGACGCCGTGAGTCGCGCTGAGCCGAACGTGTTCAGGAGCGTCGGCGGTGTGCGTCACCCCTGCACCTGGAGGCAGAACCTCGCCCCGAGCACCGGCGGTTTGCATGGCCACGTCGCTTTTCCCCGTGAGCGCTATCTGTGTGGCAAGCGACTGGACGAGTTCGTGGGCGTCACGCTCATCGACGACGAGCGGTTCGAACCGCGCCAGTGCGTGTGGGTCCACACGCCTCCTCTGGGCGAGCAGTGGCTCTCGCTCGAGAACGTCCCGTTCGGGCGAAGGCTCGACCTATTTGCAGGTTCGAGCTATTTTCTGATGCGCGACGGCACCAGCGCCCCGGTCACGATCGAGCTGTTCGTCGACGGATCGCAGGCGGGCAAGGTCGTGTATCGTGACCGGGACGGTTGGTCACGCTTCGCGTTCGAAACCCCGAAGTTTGCAGGGCAGCGCGGGCGGCTAGAGTTCAAGATTTCGTCGCAGCACACGGGCGGACGAGCGTTGTGCTTTGTCGCTGAAACCCGATGAGCCCCCCCCCACTCTGCTCGAGGCTCGCGCCCTATCTGGGTGTCCTGCTCGCTTCGATCTACGTCGTCTGGCTGATCGCCACGATGTCGAAGCTGGGCTACGCGCGCGACGAAGGGTTCTACTTCTACGCGGCGCGCCACTATCAGGAGTGGTTCGAAATCCTGCTCACGACGCCGCGCCGCGCGCTCGACCCCGCCGTGCTCGACTACCATTGGTCGGTCAATCGCGAGCATCCGCCCCTGCTGAAGCTGCTGTTCGTGCTCGCGCACGCCGTGTTTCACGAGAAGCTCGCTTGGTGCGCCAGCGCGGGGACGGCGTACCGCTCGGCGGGCGCGCTGTTCGGGGGTATCGCGCTCGCGACGGTGTACAGCTGGGCCCGCAGCGTCGCTGGCGTCAGAGCCGGCGTCGCGGCGCTGCTAGCGCTCGGCCTGATGCCGCAATTCTTCTATCACGCTCACCTCGCGTGTTTCGACGTGCCCGTCGCCAGCCTGTGGGTGCTCTCCGCATTCGCCTATTCCCGCGCGGTGCATGGGGGCAAGCTGCGCTGGTTCGTCGCGGCGAGCCTGCTCTACGGGCTCTTGCTAGCGACCAAGCACAACGCTTGGCTGCTCCCGCCCGCGCTAGCTATTCACCTGCTCTGGCTCTGGCTCTCCGGAAAGCTCGAGTTCTGCAAAAGGTCGGCGCTCGTTCTCGCAGGCATGCTCCTGATCGGCCCCCTCGTATTCTACGCCAGCTGGCCCTGGATCTGGCACGACACCTGGCAGCGCCTCGGCGACTACGTCGCGTTTCACACGAACCACGAGTACTACAACATGGAGTTTCTCGGGCAGACGTACCACCGGCCGCCGATGCCGCGCCTCTACGCGCCCGTGATGACGGTCGCCACCGTTCCGAGCATCGTGCTCGTGCTGTTCGGCGTGGGCCTCGCCGGAGCTCTGACCGGTCTGGCTCGCGCGTACGGCCCTAGGCTTCGCGCCAGGTACCGCCGACTCACCGGGAACGCCGACTCCACCGTAGCACCGTCGTTGCCAGATCCCACCGTGCAGGACTCCGTCACGCACTCGACGCTGGTTCTGTGGTGCATCGGACTGTTCACGAGCTACGCCCCCTGGCTCTCCGCGAACACCCCGATTTTCGGTGGCACCAAACATTGGCTCACCGCGTACCCGTTCCTGGCCCTGCTCGCCGGCCTCGGCTTTCGCTGGACCCTCGACGCGCTCGGGCGCTCCATCGCGGCACCGCGACCCAGGGCTCTCGCCAGCGCGGCCGTGGCGCTCGTCAGCGCTGCACCCCCGCTGGTCATGACCCTGACGTCGCATCCGTTCGGACTCAGCTTCTACACACCCTTGGTGGGCGGCGCGCCCGGCGCCGCGACCCTCGGCCTCAACCGCACCTTCTGGGGCTACACGACGGGTTCTCTGGAACCCGCCATCAACGACCAAGCCCGGCCCGGTAGCTCGCTCTATCTGCATGACACCGCGCTCTCGAGCTTCGCCATGTTCGAGCGCGACGCACGCATCCGCCCCGATATCAAGGGCACCCTCGACATCGCCTCGTCCGACCTGGCGCTCTACCATCACGAACCGCACATGCGCCGCGTCGAGTACCAGATCTGGGCAAACTACGGCACCGTGAGCCCGTCCGCCATCGCCACCTACCAAGGTGTCCCCATCGCCTGGCTGTACCGAAGACCGCGGGTTCGCTAGGCGTAGTAGCTCTCGAGCCTGTGCAGCAACTGGAGCAACGCGATGAAGGTCACGACTTCGACGATGGCGTCCGGTGCAAGGCAACGACACGCAGCGATGACCTGCTCGTCGACGCTGGCGGGGCTCGGTGAAACAGCGCGCGCCAACCCCCGAACGGCAGACTCTGGCACGGGCGCCGCGCCGGCCGCACGCAGCTGCTCCGCGAGCGATGCGTCACCTACCACGTCCGCGTAAATCAGACCGGCCGCCAACTTCTGGCCCTTGCCAACCACGGTTTCGCAAAAGTTGTCGCGGATCATCGTCGCGATTGCGCGAACGGCGGCACGATGTCGCAGTCGACCAAGCACCGGAAAGTCGTGCCCTGTCTGCTCCCGTAGGAACTTGCCCACGGCGGGCCAACGATCAGGGACGTCTCGAGTCCACTGTTTGTCGAATCGCACGGCTTGTGGAGCGTGACGGATGACGCCGAGCCGCTTGCCGAGGGAGTCCGCCCGCGGGGACGCCGTAGCCGACGGGAGCGCGCCGCTCATGTGTTTTCCAGGGTTCCACCCCGTGGGAGCAATCAAGTTGCGCACCTCCGCTACCGTGGGCTCTTCGAGCGGAACCCCAAGACCATCCATCGTCTTGTTGAGCCAGCCCATCATCGCAATCGAAAGCACGATCCACTCTTCGTCCGCCGCAGAGAAGAGCTGCCGCATTTCGCGCCGGAGAGCGTCATCGATCGTCGTCGGCACGAGGGCTAGCGCACGCGCCACGCGTACGGCTGCGGCGTCACGCGTCGACAAAGCTCCGCTCTCCAACGAGGCGGCAACTTCGTCGACTGTCGCCCCTCTTCGCAACGCGAACGTGCATGCGTGCGCTGAACAGTACGCGCAGCCCGCGTTCCGACTCGCGACGTACATCGCCAGGCCCACCGTCGAGCGAGGCGCACCCAAACCCCAGAGCATCAACGGAAGATTGAGCAGATTCGGGACCATCACGTTGTAGCTGCGAAAAGCAACGGGCCAAATCTCGAGGTACGGATCGCAATTGGGCACGACCCCGAGCAGCGCGTGAACGAGCTCGAGCAACGCGCCATACCGTTCGCGCAGCGTCTCGAAGGGGACGGCGTTTTTCTCGAGCAGCGAGACCAACACGGGAGGTTGGACGGACGAACTCATGAACGCACGGTAGCTCAACCTGCTGCACTCAGAGAAGGGCAGGGAGACAATTGCATGACTGGCACCACGTTCCTCCGTTTGGTACTTTCTGCGTCAGTGAGGGTTACTATGCAGCGAAGCCATGCCATGCAGTTTGCGGAATCTTGGATCGAGGCATGGAATCGACGCGACGTCGAGCAGGTCTTGGCCATGTACGCGGACGACCTTTCGTTCACGAGTCCCACCGCATTCGAGACAATGGGGCGCGCGACGGTGGTGGGGAAGAGCGCGCTGCGCGAGTACTGGCAGAAAGCCTTGGCCCGAATCGACGCTCTTCGGTTCGATCTTGATCGCATCATCTGGGATGGGGAAACGCGTGAGCTCGTCGTCGTCTACACGCGTCACGTGAATGGGAACTCCAAGCGCGTGTTAGAGACCTTTCGGTTCGACACGAGTGACCGCGCAGTCAGCACCGAGGTGCTGCACGGCAATGTGCCAGCTTGAGGCGGAGCTCCCACCCTCGACCGCTGCGGTCAGCTGGTCAGCTACGGATCGACGAACAGCCCCGCGCGGGGCCCGGGCACGATTGGCTCACCAGTATCTTCGGCCAAGCAACCGGGGGTCGGCGCGTCGGGCGAGAGTGTGAGCCCGCCCGCGACGAAGGGATTTTCTGTTAGTTCGACGTTGCTGTCTTGCCCTACGACCATGCGGTTGCCGAGATCGGCGTAGTCGTACAACAGGTTGCATGCGAGCTTGCCGCGCTGGATGTTCTCTTGAGTCAGCACCGTACCGACTCCAGCAACGATAGTGTGAGTGACGTCCAGGAAGCTTGCCTGAAGCGCCAACGCTTGCTCGGAGCCCACGAAGAGATTGTGCGTCGCCTGACCCCCCGCGCTTGCGTGGTGGTTGGCGACCAGTCCAATCCGGTTGTTGATGAACCGATTGTCATGGACGTTGGCGTAGCCATCCGGCTGGTAGTAGAGCATTACGCCTATCTCGTTGTCCTCGATCGAGTTCTCGGCAATCTCGATCGAAGTGCCGCAGCCTTCATGGTTGCGCCCGTCCATGAACACGGCTGCGGCGTACCAGTCTCCGGAGCAATATAGCGCATCTCCAGGGTCGGTACACCCCTCGCCCCGCCCCACATTGCGCAAGGTGAATCCTCGGACGACCGAGTTCTGCGTGAACGAAGCATCGATCAGATTTTGCCCCCGTCCCCCACCGTCCAGAATCGTTTCGCCCGCGCCGGCACCCAGCAACACAACACCGCTCTTCAAACGCAGGTTCTCGTCGTACGTCCCGGCGTCCACCTTCACCGTGTCTCCCGCATCGGCCGCATCGATCGCCGCCTGAATCGACCCGTACTCCTCGGGAACCAGCAGTACGACTCCGTCATCCGGTTGGCGATCGCATCCAGAAGCACCGTCAGGCCCGGGATCGCCCTGCCCCGTGCTGTCGCTGTCTCCGTCGCCGTCGCTTCCTGCGGGCGCGCCACCTCCGCCTACGGCCTGCCCGTCCGAGTTTGGGTCTGGCTCCACCATCGGCGGCTGTTCTTGCGGCGCAAGCTCCGTGCCCCCGCTGATGTCATCACCCTCCGTGACGCCGTCACGCTCTTGGTCGCCCGGCGCTCGATCGGAATCCCGTTCGTCACGCGTCTCACGCTCGCCCGGATGTTCCGAGGGACCGCTGTGTGTCGTCTCTCCGCCACATTGCGCTAGCCCCAGCGCCGCCAGCGCCCCCAAGACCTGCCACTTTGCCATCAATGCCTTCATGTCGCCATCTCCCACGCATCCACCACCCATCCACCACGCTTGGAGCATAGCAGCGAAGTTCACCGTGTCTAGAATGCCCCTTTCGTACGACGGATCGCTGCGAAAGCGTGCGAAGTGCCTAACGGTGATAGGGGTGGACTTGCCAGATGAACATGAGCCGACCCTGAGCGATTGCCAGCAGAGCGAGCTCGCGCAATGCGTTGAGCTGCGCCAGGGTACTCGGAGAAGGCGCCCTACGGTTCCATTCGTCAAGCAATGCCGCGACCGCTTCAGTCGACACCGAGCTGAGAGCTGCCACGATGCGTTCTGGAACCGACGTCAGAAACCTCGGGTCATCGACTCGGTCCAAGCCGCCAAAGAGTGGCTCCTCACAGAGTCCGCGAGCATGCATCGTCTGCAACTCCACGTCGGCGTCGCGGTCTATGCTGGACAAGCCCGGCTCTCGTGAGATCGCGAAGTCGAGCGCGAGATAGCGAGCCTCCCAGTCCTCCACGGCTGGTAGCAGCACCGCTTGGAACGGCAGTGTCGACGGGACGTCGGGGGCCACGTCCGGGCCCGGGTCGCGTGTCGCAGGGAGCTGCAGCGGCTCTTGGGTGAAAGGGTTCAACCCCATGCGCTTGACAGGTGTGGGAAGCGGAGCCCGCCAGCCAGGGAGGGCCGTCTCTAGCTCATGGAAGGTTGCGATGAATGCCGCGCCAACCGAGGTCTTGAATCCAAAAAGAACCACGCCCACTCACCAAGGCACGATTTCGCCGGTGTCGACCACCTCGAAGGCGTCGCCGGGGACGTCTTTCAGATCGCCCAGGTTGTCGTCGCTCCAGCGCGGATCGTGGGCGCCGCTCACGTACCAGTTCGAGCCGTTGTCGGCGACGATCATGCCGTAACGTTTGAGTGCGGTGCAGATGACTTGCACCTCGTCGGAGTAGCCGGAGCAATCGTAGTCGGCCTTCATGCGCAGGCGGAGCCCCATGGGCGGCAGGTCTGCGTCGTCGCTGCTGCTGGCTGCGTGTGTGGCGGGGCTGATGTAGCCTGCCTGGCTGTCCGATACCGTGAATCGGAGCGCGTGGGTGATTTCGCCGGCTTCGACGACTTCGTCGTAGCGCACGAGACCGGGGAGGATCGGCAGCCCGGCTGCGTCGGCGGACGTCCAACGATCGGGCCGAAGCTCGTTGGAGGAAAGGTCGAAGACGGCTCCGGAGATGGCTTCCCAGCTCTCGCCGTCGTCGATGGGGTATGCCGCAAATAGCTCGTACAGCATGCAGTTGTCCGTTTCGACGACGAGCACGTGCCGATCGCCGTCGGCGTCAGGACCGCCCTCGATGGGGGCGTCCGGCGGTACCGGGTAGGGACCGGGATCGCTCTCGTCGTAGTACTCGAACTCGATAGGGACGCGCGCCTGACTCGAGTCGACCGTGGTGTAGGGGATGCCGATGGGCGCGCCTTCCCACTCGGTGCCGAAGTCAGGGTGCAGCGTGTCGTCGCGGCCGATCGAATCGATGAAGGCGTCGCTGTTCGGATGCAGTGGGTAGTCCGAAATGTCGGTGTTCCAGGGGTTGTCGCTGGGGAACATGCTGCAGCCCGCCAGGCTGGGGCTATCCGCTGAGCCGGTCGTCGAAGACGTATCGGTGCCACCTGCTCCCGTCGTCGAGCCATCGGTGCCACCAGACCCACCCGAGGCGCCAGACCCACCCGAACCGCCCGAGCCACCGTTCGTTGCGCCGTTCGTTGCGCCGTTCGTTGCGCCGTTCGTTGCGCTGGTCGATCCGTTCGAAGTGTTGTTCGACTGAGTGTTGCCGCCAGCGCCATCGCTGGTGGGGCCGCTGCCTCCGGAATCGCCGTCGGAACCAGAATTCGAAGAATCGCTATCGTCCGATCCGCAGCCCGCTAGCACGGGGATCGAGACAGCGCAGACAAGGGTACTCACAAGAAAAATCGAACGCATGCATCTCACAATGCGCTCCCTAGCTGCGAAGAGCAAGAGCGTGCGGCGAGCTGCGCGATATCGTGTGTTGTCGAGTGCGCCGGCCGCCGACCTAGGGCGCGTCTGTCAGTGCGCAATCGGTGCCGAGTGCGGTGCGCCGCCTGCGGTGGCCTTACCCCGAACGGTGGGTCCGATACCACTCGAGCGTCGTGAAGAGGCCGGCTTCGATGCGTTCCGGCGTGCCCAGCAGCTGGGTGCACAGGGTCGGGTCGAGGACGCTGCGCTCGAGGTCGCCAGCTCGATGCGGGCCTTGCGTGATGGTGGCTTCGATGCCGAGCGTGCGCCGCATCATGCCTGCAAGCTCGCTGGTGCTCACACCGATGCCGGTGCCCACGTTGGTGACGAGCGACTCGACGCGGCCTGCGGCCGCAGCGAGGTTCGCGCGCGCGACATCGCCGACGTACACGTAGTCACGTACGCAGCCCGCGTCGCCCAGCTGGCGGCGCGCGTTCACCTGGATTGGAGTGCCCCTGAGCATGCGTTCGGCGAAGATTGCGACGACACCCGCTTCGCCGTGGGCATCTTGCCGCGGTCCGTAGACGTTCGCGTAGCGGAGCACGCGATACTTCAAGCCGCGCTCGCCGTTGTAGAAGGCGAGCAGCTTTTCGACCGTGAGCTTGCTGATGGCGTAGGGGCTGTACGGCAGGGGCTCGCCGCTCTCTTTCGCCAGAGTAGGCTCGGGAACCTCACCATAAATGGCCCCGCCGGTGCTGGCGAAGATCACGAGTTCGACCCCCTGTGTCACGCAGGCATCGAACAGGTTGATGCTGCCAATGACGTTGATGCTGACATCGAGTGCGGGGTCGCGAACGCTGATGGATACGCTGGCTTGCGCCGCCTGGTGACTGACGACGTTCGGCTCGAATTCGCTCACCACACGCTGAGTGGCTTCGCGGTCCCGCAGGTCGACCTCGTAGAGTGGGACGTTGCTGGGCACGTTCTCGCGCCTGCCGGTGCTCAGATTGTCGAGGACGGCCACGTGGTGCCCTTCGGACAAGGCGAGCTCCACGATGTGGCTGCCGATGAATCCAGCCCCTCCGCTGACGAGTAGTTTCATAGCAGCCTCTCTGACCGTGCTGTCATGCTGACCGTGCTGTCATGCCGGGCTGGTCATGCCCGGGCTGGTCCCACGCCGTCGCGCCTGTTTGGGCCATTGGCCACCTGGCTGGCGCGAGCACGCTGCAGAATTAGACCAAAAATCTCGTGCTTGCCAGCATCTTCTGCGGGTTTGCGATAATCCGCTCTGCCACCAAGTGCGCTTCGCTGGGCCACCAAGTGCGCACGGCTGGGGTGGGCTCGCGTGGGGTTTTGAGTGGGCGCTTCCTAGGCGTTGGACTATCCTTTCAGCCCTTTCACTCTCCTTATTCCGGCCGCTGTCGGCGGCCGCCCCCGTCAGTTCTTGTCCATCAAACTTTCGGAGATCGCTGCGTTCCAATGACAAAGTCACCACATTCCTTCGAGAAGAAAATCTGCGTGGTTGGCCTGGGCTACATCGGCCTGCCCACTGCCGCCGTGCTGGCGTCGCGCGGATATCAAGTCCACGGCGTCGAGGTGAACGCTGCTGCCGCGGAGGTGATCAATTCGGGGAAGGCGCACATCATCGAACCCGACCTCGATCTCTTGGTGCGAGCCGCCGTGCAGACCGACCGTTTGCGAGCTTATCCGAAGCCGGACACCGCCGACGTATTCATCTTGTGCGTGCCGACACCGCTCACCGCCGACAACAAGGCCGAGCTCTCTTATGTCCGGTCCGCCACCGAATCGATCTGCAGCTGTCTGAAAGAAGGCGACCTCGTGATCTTGGAGTCGACCAGTCCGCCTGGGACCACCGAGATGATCGCCAAGATCGTGCACGAGCGCACCAACCTGAAGCGCGGCACGGTTCACTTCGCCCACGCGCCCGAGCGCGTGTTGCCTGGGAAAATCTTGAGGGAAGTCGTCGAGAATGACCGCATCATCGGTGGCCTCGACGAAGCCGCCACCCAGGCGTGTGCGGCCTTCTACGAGACGTTCGTAGCGGGCAAGTTGCATCTCACCACTGCTCGCACGGCCGAAACGGCGAAGCTGGTCGAGAACGCGTTTCGCGACGTCAACATCGCTTTTGCCAACGAGCTCTCGATGTTCTGCGAGAAACTCGATCTCGACGTGTGGGAGCTGATTCAGCTCGCCAACCGTCACCCGCGGGTAAATATCCTGTCGCCCGGCGCTGGGGTGGGTGGGCATTGCATCGCCATCGACCCGTGGTTTCTGGTCGAGATCGCACCCGAGCTCACACCGCTGATGAAGCAGGCGCGGCTCGTGAACCAGGCGAAGCCGCACTGGGTGGTCGAGCGCATCAAGCAGCGGGCCAACCGACTCAAGGGTCCGCGCATCGCGTGCCTCGGCTTGGCTTACAAGCCCGACATCGACGATCTGCGCGAGTCACCCTCGGTCGAGATCGCCCACGAGCTGAAGAAGATCCCCGACGTCGATCTGCGCGTGGTCGAGCCGAACATCGAACGGCACCCCGACTTCGACTTGGTCCCGCTCGAGAAAGCCCTCGATGGCGCCGATATCGTGGTCGTGTTGGTGGGTCATCGTGAGTTCAACAAGATTCCGAGCCGGCTCTTGGAAGAGAAGATCGTGATGGACGTCTGTGGCGCACTGCGCCAGGCGAAATCATGAAGCGAGCGTTGGTGTTCATCGGGACGCGTCCCGAGGCCATCAAGATGGCGCCGGTGTTCCACGCCCTGAAGGCGGCACCGGACTTCGAACCTATCGTGGTGAGCACCGGGCAGCACCGCGAGATGCTGAAGCAGGTAACCGATCTGTTCGAGATCGACGTTACGCACTCGCTCGACGTCATGCAGCCGAACCAAACCTTGGCGGGGCTGACAGCGCGGCTGCTCACGGGGATCGACGAGTTGCTGGTGCAGCTCACGCCCGATATTGCGCTCGTGCAAGGCGACACCACCACCGTGCTTTCGGCCGCGCTCGCCTGCTTCTATCGGCAGATCCCGCTCGGGCACGTCGAGGCCGGGCTCCGGACGCACAACCTCAGGGCGCCCTTTCCCGAAGAGGCGAACCGTGTGCTCGCTGGGCGTCTGGTGCGGCTGCACTTCGCGCCGACCGACTTCGGTCAGAATAACTTGCTGCGCGAAGGGGTCGACCCTAGCCACATTTTCGTCACCGGCAATACCGTGATCGACGCGCTGCAGATGGAAGTAGCCCGTCAAGAGCGACCCGGCGTGCGCGAGCAGATCGAGTCGCTGCTCGTAGAACAGCTGGGTTCCGATTTTCGGTCGTCTCCGTTCGTGCTCATCACGGGACATCGGCGCGAAAACTTCGGCGGTGGCTTTCAGCAGATCTGCGACGCGCTCGCCACCCTCGCCGATCGATTTCCGGATCACCGGTTCGTGTATCCGGTCCACCTGAATCCGAACGTGCAGGGCCCGGTGCGTGAGCGCCTCGGCCAGCACGCGAACATTCGGCTGATTCCCCCGCAGCCTTACAGCACCTTCGTCGCGCTGATGAACGCGAGCCGCCTGCTCTTGACGGATAGCGGCGGCGTCCAAGAAGAAGCTCCGGGCCTCGGCAAACCGGTGCTAGTGATGCGCGACACCACCGAGCGCCCCGAAGGGGTCGATGCCGGCACGGTCAGGCTCGTCGGCGCCAACGCCGAGCGCATCGTCGAGCAAGTATCGCTGTTGCTCACGGACAGCCGCGTGTACGACGAGATGGCGAATGCCGTGAACCCCTACGGTGACGGCAAGGCGGCGGGACGCATCGTGGCCGCCTTGCGGCAATGGGCGGCCCAGCACTGAACTGCCGCCGCGCACCCCAGCGACCTGCCAACCAACGGAGCTCACCCAAACGGGGCCTACCGAACGAGCGAGTAGCATGACCAACGACGATCGAGTGAGTGAAGTCTACTACGGCAACCGCGGGACTGCCGAAGCTCAGCGCATCTGCCGCGATCGCATCGCGTGGGTCGTGAGCAAGCTCACGGGACCTCGCGTGCTCGACATCGGCTGCAGCCAAGGGATCACCAGTATTCTGGCGGGGCGAGCGGGGCACGACGTGTTGGGTGTCGACATCGAACTGCCGCAGATCGAGTTTGCTAGAGCAGAGCTCGAGAAAGAGCCTGAAGACGTGCGAGCTCGCGTGCGTTTCCTGAACGCCGACATGTTCGTTGCCGACCTCGGGCAGCAGAGCTTCGACACGATCGTCCTGTGTGAGGTGCTCGAGCACCTCGCGGAGCCTCGCCAGCTGCTCGAACGTGCCGGGCAGTTCTTGGCCCCGGGGGGCAGGTTCGTGATCACGACTCCATTTGGCCTGTCCGTGCATCACGATCACAGGCAGCAGTTCTATGTCTCGAATTTCGCGCGTTGTGTCGAGGGCCTGTGCCAGCCAGAGTCGTTCGAGATCGTCGACGACTACATTCGTCTGGTGGCCCGACATGCGGCTGCCGAGCATGGCAGCCTCGGCACCCACGAGGCGCTCTTGGCCTTCGAAGAGCAGGCGTTTGCCGCCAAAGAGGCTCGGACACATCGCGTCAAGTCGCGCCGCCTAACGCGCGTGAAACAACTCACCAGAGAGACGCACGCGCAGCAGGATGCGATCAAGCTGCTACGGGCGCAGCTCGCCGATCTCGCCATGCTTTTGGGTGGCCAGCGCGAGCGCCAGCACGAGCACCAGCAAGCACGATCCTCGCACAAGGCGGCCGCTCATGCGGCATCTCGAGCAAGCGGACCGCGCCCCCCCTGGCCGCGCGCCGCCGCGCGCCGCGTGGCGACCGTCATTCGCCACCGCCAGTACACGAAGTTCCCCAGCTTGGTGGCGTCGACAGCGAAGCAGGCCCTGGTGGAGGTGTCGCACCACCCTAAGTGGCCGCTCGCGCCCTACGTTGGCGGACAGCCCGAGTTCGAACCGTACGCCCCGATCAAGCAGGCGGTCCCTGGCGCGCTGCGAATCGCGAGCATTCTGGTCGCGTTTTCGGAACACTGCTTTCGCTACGAAGCCGAACTCTTACCGCTGAGCCGCGACGGCTGGCGCTCGGAGATCGCCGAGTTTCGCCCGGCCATGCTGCTGGCTGAGTCTGCCTGGCGGGGTAATCAGGGGCAATGGAGCTACCTGATGAGTAGCTACGCCAAGAAGGAGCAAAACCCGCTGCGCGACCTGCTCGCTTGGTGTCGCGAGCACGGCTTACCCACGGTCTTCTGGAACAAGGAGGACCCACCGAACTTCGACGTCTTCATCGATGTCGCAAAAGACTTCGACTACGTGTTCACGACGGACGCGGACTGCATTCCGCGTTACCGCGAGCGTGTGGGGCACGACCGCGTTTTCGCCCTGCCCTTTGCGGCGGAACCAGCGATCCACAACCCCATGGACCGGCCCTACCGGCAGCGGAACGTGTGCTTCGCCGGATCCTGGCGCGCCGACAAGTACCCCGAGCGCGTCCGCGACTCGGAGATCTTGCTCAAACCCGCCGCCGAATTCGGTCTCGACATCTACGATCGCTTCCACGGCACCAAAGACGCGCACAAGTTCAGATTTCCCCGTGAATTCAGGCGCTCGGTGCAGGGCTCGCTCGACTACGATCGGATGCTGAGTGCTTATCGGGCCTACAAGGTGTTTCTGAACGTCAACTCCGTCAAAGAATCCCCCACCATGTTCTCGCGTCGGGTATTCGAGCTGATGGCCTGCGGCACGCCCGTGCTGAGCAGCGAATCCGCGGGCATGCGGGCGATCCTCGGCGGCTTCGCGAAGGTGGTGGACAGCGAAGCTGACGCCAGAAGCGAGCTGCAGCGGCTCTTGACCGACGACGAATACCACCGGCGTGTGGCTCACCTGGGCTACCGCGAAGTGATGACGAACCACACTTATACGACGCGAATCTCGAGCATTTTAAGGGAAGCCGGCATCCCGGCGCCGCCCTCGGAGCCGCCACTGGTTTCGATCCTGGCGGCCTCGAACCGTCCCGATCGGCTCGACACCATTCTGGCCAACTACCAGCGCCAGCTGCATCCGCGCCTCGAGTTGATCGTCCTCGTCAACAGTGACCAGTACGACATGCACGAAGTCGAGCGCAAGCTCGAGCCCATTCCGAACGCGCGCGTGTTCAAGGTGGCAGAATCGAAGACCCTCGCCGACTGTCTGAACCTCGGGCTCGAGCATACAACGGGCAGCTTCATCGCGAAGTTCGACGACGACGACCTGTACGGCGCGCACTACCTCACGGATCTACTCTTGTGCACCCGCTTTACGGATGCCGCGATTCTCGGTAAGCGCGCCTACTACTGCCACCTCGAAGCCTCCGACCAAACGGCGCTGCGCTTCGGGCGCAACATTCACAGGGAAGTGAACTTCGTGCACGGCGCGACGCTGCTGATGAAGCGCGAGCTGTTCGCGAAGCTTCGCTTCACGCCCGTCCGACAAGGCACGGACACGCTGCTCCAGCGTGCGGCTGCGTTGCACGGATTCTCCGTCTACTCGGCAGATCCCTACAACTTCATCCACATGCGGCACGCGGACAAGAACACACACACCTGGAAGATCGCCGACGAAGAGCTCCTCGCGCACTGCACCGACATCCAGAGCGGTCTCGGCACCGACCGCGTGATGATCTAGCAGGCGTTAGCTGCCCCGGCAGGTGCGCGAACCACGCCGACCGGGGCAGGCAACCATCGAGTCAGGCCTTGGCAGGGAGAGTGACGAGCAGCGCGTCGAGCTGGTCGAACGTCTCGCCCAGGCAGCTCTTCTCGCCGGAGCCCATGGCAGCGTCGAGAGCTTCCTTCGAGGGGTAGAGCTCGTGCATGACCACGAGCGTCTTGCCGGCTTTTTCTTCGAAGGTCACGGTGCTGACGGGACCACAGTCTCCACTCTCGTCGTTGGTATAGACGATGCGCGAGTGGGGTATCACTTCGACGTACCTGCCGAAGAACGCCATCGGTTCCGAGTCGCCGTGGCGGAACACGAGACGGTATTGCCCTCCCGTGCGGACATCCGCTTCGCAAGAAAGCAGGGTCAAGCCAAACGACTTTGGCACCCACCATTGCTGGAATAGCTCGGGCTTGGCCCAGGCCTCGAACACGAGGCGCGCCGGGCCGTTGACGGTTCGCGTTACGACCAGCTCGCGATCGGACCTCCGTTCCACCGTCGTACGGTTCTTCGTGGGGGTGGGCTGACTCTCACTTCTTGCGTCCATTGGTTTTCTCCTTCAGTTTGAGTTGCTCGACGACCTTATCCAACTCGTCGAAGCGCGATTCCCAGAGATTGCGGTGCCGCTCGAGCCACGCCGTCTCTTCCTCCAAGCGGCGCGAGCCGAGCTTGCAGGTCCGCACGCGCCCGACCTTCTCCGTGGTGACGAGCCCGGCCTGCTCCAAGACGCTGACGTGCTTCATCATGCCCGCGAGCGTCATCTCGAACTTATCGGCCAGGTCCGTGATCGAGGCGTCGGAATGCCCGAGCAGCTCGAGAACGCCCCGCCGGGTGGCGTCCGAGAGCGCGCCGAACGAGGCATCGAGGCCAGCTGGCGAACACTTTACCATATGGTAAAGTGTGTAACATGCTGCTTGGCGGCTCGCAAGCGCGGGCGCTCGTCTCCCTTCGAAGGCCCAGGAGCCCCTTCGTGCCCGCCGGCGCACGGTTGGCTAGCTCCGCGTTCGCGCACACGAAAACTAGCTGACGGCTCGATGTTCGCAGCCCCAAGCAGGCCCGTTCAGGCAGCGCGTCGTGGTATATCGTCGAAGCCCAGGTGCAGGTAGCACTTCGAACTAGTGAGCCCACGAGCCTGCGACCATCGCTCTTCAATTCGTGTCCCG
>Ga0315910_10002197_pt1 | contig 17348 bp, 11 predicted proteins | sample EdamamesoilMG_FD_204470 | JGI IMG/M metagenome (GOLD analysis project Ga0315910, IMG submission 204470) | Garden soil microbial communities collected in Santa Monica, California, United States - Edamame soil | ecosystem: Environmental > Terrestrial > Soil > Garden | place: USA: California... | reverse complement strand
GGGGTGGACCACGTATAGAGTCTGCCACCCCTACCGGCCGGGGTTCTTTGAGAATCTCTTCGGCGGCGACACGCAACGCGGCCGGTAATTCAGCCTAGTCCAACGAGGCATCAGCAACGACCGCCGCGCTAGCCTCCAGCATGCACGTCCAATCAATCGTCACTCAGAGGATTGGCTACCCGGTGGTCACGCTGCAGGCCACGGTCACGGTCTTCAACGGGCTCGGCGTGCCGGATCAGGGCGCCGCCGTTAGCGGCACGTTCAGCGGTATGGCCGACGGCCTACAGTTCACCAAGAGCGCTTCCGCCACCACGAACGCGTCGGGCATTAGGGTCATCGACGGCGGCAAGAACAGGAAGAACGCCGCCAGCCTCATCTTCTGCGTGGGCAACATCACGCACGCGACCCTGGCGTATGACCAGTCCGTCAACGTGGTAACCTGCGACGACTCCTGACGGCAGTTCAGTTGAAGACTCGCGCACTTCGCACGAGTACTGCGGAAAGGATTGTTGGGAGAGCGCTCAGCTCTCGCCCCCTAGGGGCTGGTGATCTCGAGGACGTCGATGGCGACCCACTGCGGGTAGAAGGTCGTGTCGTTGAAGATGTTGGCGACGGGCTGGTAGGGGCTCGCGCGCACCATGAAGTTGTCCATGTTGACGGTGCGTGGGGCGCAGTCACCCGTCGCACTCGGTCCACAGTTTTGCAGCGCCTGGCAATCGGAGAGGTGATTGCTGAGCGTGATCGTGCTGTCGCCCATGATCACGAACTTGTTCGTGTACGCGACCTCGTACGTGATCCCCGTGTCGCACATGCCGGAGCTCGAGGGGATACCGTTGAGGAAGTACGTGCTCGACGTCTCACCGGTGACAGCGGGCGTGACCGCGAGCTGGTAGGTGTTGACGGGGCTGTCCCCGAACGGCATCCCACCGACGTAGAAGGTGTCGTTCGTCGCCGTCGCGTTGGGCATCATGTCCGAGGGCGTGCCGCCCTCGTAGCAGCGGAGCGCCATCAGGGCGCGGAGCTGGAAGTTGATGGTGTACTTCTGGCCGGGGGTGCCAGCGGCGGTGATCACCTTGGTGCGGTCGAGGCCGGACGTGGCCCAGTCGGCGCCCGCCGGGCAGGTGTCGGCGGCGGTGTCGGTGAGCCAGTACTTTCGCGGATCGGTGGGGGCCGCTTCGTTCATCGTCCGAAGCTCCCAGTACATGCCTTCGAGCCCCGGAACGATGGTGTCCGGATCGAGCCCGGCGCCCGCCATGCCGCCGCTACCCGCATCCGTGCCCGCCGTGCCGCCCGTGCCGGCCGCAACCGATCCCGCCATGCCGCCCGTGCCGGCAGGGCCCGCGCCACCCGCGCCGCTCGTGCCGCCCGTGGTGCCCCCCGTGCTGCCGCCCGCGCCGGACGTGCTCCCGGCCGAACCGCCCGTGGTCCCACCGGTGCCGGCTCCCGCTGCCTGACCCCCCGTGCCCGCGCCACCACCGGCGCCGCCGGTCGTGCCACCGGTCGCGCCCGTACCCGCAGCTCCTCCCGTGCCGTTGTCGCTGCTGTTGTCCGAACAACCAACGCCGGTAGCCAGGGTGAAAAGAGCAAGCAGAGCAAAGTTTGTACGGTTCACATCGACCTCTACAGTTAAGGACAGACCTACGGTTAGTGCCTAGCAGGGGACCGGCGCCGCCGCAGCGCGAGACCCAAGAGGCCCAGGCCGAGCGCCGCGAGAGCTGATCGCTCCGTGCTGCTCTGTGAGCCCACGCGGCAGCCGCAGCCGGTCGGTTCGGGCTCCATGGTGGCGGTTCCGGGGCCGGTGCCACCGGAGGTCGCCGTGCCGCCGGTCGTACCGCCGGTCGTGCCACCGGTTCCACCGGTCGTGCCGCCGGCGCCGCCCGTCGTGCCAACGGTTCCACCGGTCGTGCCCCCGGCGCCGCCGGTCGTGCCAACCGTCCCGCCCGTCGTGCCGCCAGTGCCGCTCGTTCCGCCCGTCGTCGCGACGGTGCCCGCCGAGCCGCCGGTCGTGGTGACCATGCCGCCGCTGCCACCGAGGCCACCGGCGCCACTGCCGCCCATCGTGCCCGCGCCACCCAGGGTTCCCCCGGCGCCAGCCATGGGTACCGTGCCGCCGCCGCCAGACATGCCGCCCGCGCTCGCGCCAGCCGCTCCACCGGCGCTCATGCCGCCCATGCCGCCCGCGCCACCGCTGCCGACCGGGTCTTTCCCGTACGTGGTTTCCTCTTTGGATTTGTCGAGCTCGAAGAAGCGGATGACGTCCTGCCACAGACCCTTGGAGCCGAGATCGTGATCGACGCCCTGTGCGCTGTTGGTTTCGACGAGAAGGATCCCGTTCCTGCTGTACGACGTTCGGTCCCAGTTGCCCGACGCGCCGGCGGGCCTCATGTTCATCTGCACGCCGTCGCTTTCCACGAAGCCGTGAACGTTCCGCCACTGCCCCGTCTCGTGGGGCCAGGTTTGGCCGTAGTTCAGCGTGGTGTCGGCGGTCCCGTGCCAGATCTGCATCCGACCCCACTGGCCCGTGTAGCCCGGATAGGCGGCCCGCGCTTTGTCGCCCCAGGCTTGGTCCCCGGTCGTGCCGCTCGTGGACCAGCCGTACTCGGTGTTGGTAGCAGTCCAAGCGCCCGCCGGAACACCGGCGAGCGATGAGCCTCCCGCAAACACGTCCGGGTACGCGGCGACGAGCGCCTGCGTCATGCACGCGCCCGACGACAGACCCGAGGCGAAGACGCGCTTCGGGTCGGCGCCATTCTGCGTGACCACGTACGCCACCATGGCCGCGATGTCAGCGCGCTGATCCATGCGCGACGCCTGGGCGTTGAAGCAATTGCCGCCGGCGTTGGGCGTGATGATGATGAAGCCATGCTGGTCCGCGTAGCTCTGGAACCAGCTGCGCGCGTTGGAGGCCTGGCCGCTGCAGTAGTGGAGCGAGACGAGGATGGGCGGCTCAGCCACCGTGTTGTCCGGCTTGTAGAAGTCGGCCCGCGTGGTGCCGCCGTAATTGAGCGCAGCCCACGAGGCCGCGTGAGCGGGCGAAGCCGCAAACAGAAGGGCGGCGACGGAAAAAGCGGTGGTACCGAGTTGGAACCGAGCAAGCATGGCCAATCACCTTTCGGGGCCGAGGAGCGGGGGCGCCCTGCGTATATCCTCTAGGAATGCCCTCGGCGCGTGCGGTTGATCATTGCGCCGATGCTTCTCCAGGCCGGATACGGAGAAAAACAGTGTGACTCACCGTACGGCCTGACGCTTCGCAAAACTGGCGCAAGAAAAGCGCTAGACGCGGGTAACGCTGCATCTTTCCGTGGCGAGTTGAACGCTGAATGCGCGAGACGGGCGGCGCGCGAAGCAGAATTGCACGGTGATCTTCTAGAAAAAGTAGAGCTGCCACTGGACGTAGCCCGCCCAGAAGGCGTGCGGGGCGGGGCGGCGCTGCACGGTGGTGAAGAAGGCCTTGAGGTTCGAGTTGTGTCCGAAGGGCCAGAAGGCGAGGCCTCCGCCGTAGCGTTGCTCCTGAGGCTCCGTGGCGGTCACTTTCTCGTTGGCGAGGAACTCCACTCGCGCGAACGGGCTCACCATGATCGGTCGAATGATGACGCCCGCCTCGGCCATGAGCGAGCTCGCGGGCTTGAGCTGGGGCATGAAGCGCCCACCGTCCCACTGCACGAGGTTGGCTTGCGCGGTGAGGATCACAGGGCCGACAGGAATGTCGACCATGAGGTCGATGCCGCGGAAAAAGTATTCGTCCTGGAAGTCGTAGAAGGCGCCGATCGAGAGGATCTTCTTCTTGCCGAGGTACGTGCCTTGGTGGAAGTAGTTCGGATCGCCGTCGAGAATGTTGGCCTGCAAGCGCCCCGCCAGGCGGAAAAAGTTGAGGCCCCCGACCACCGCCTCCGAGGTCGTCGACGAGGGGACTGGGCCGAGGCGGACGCCCTGGAACAGGCCGACGCGATACTCGAGGTGATCGCCGAACATGAGGCCACGCAGCTGGACGCCCGCGTCTCGACCACCGGGGCTTTGCCCCGCGCTCTTGAACACGTCCGCAGTGCCGTAGACGTTACGGCGGAAGGTGTTGACGAAGTAGTCGACGCCATAGAGCGTACCCGCGCCCTGGATCCCGTTGTTCGAGACGGGCGGTAGCATGAACCCGGCATCGACCTTCAGGTAGTCCGCGTACCCTTCGAACAGCCGCGTAGGGACGAACGTCGCGAACGCATCCTGCACGTTGAGACCCGGGGCGTTCTTGCCGGTGCCGCCCGACTGATTCGCAGGGTCCGCCTTGAACAGGTTCGGAAAGTCGAGGTTGACGAAGAAGTCGAAGTACTTGACCAGCGTTCCGCCGACGATGACGCCCGCGCGGCGCAGGTACAGGTTCTTCGACGTCTTTTCAGCGTCGGGAGCGCCCTCCTGCGCGTACTGCGGCTGGAGGAGCACCCCGAGCCGGATCTTCGAAGTTCCCTTCTCGATCTCGAGCGGCTCGGGCGGCGGTGTGAACCCGACGTAGTCCACCGGCGCGGGTGCCGGTGCAGCCGTCGGCGCGGGCGCGGGCGCGGACACAGAAGCCGACGCCGTTGCGGGCTCGGTCGGTTTCTCGTCCGACGCCTCGAGCTCGGCCTTCTTCTCGGTAGGCGTCGCCGCTTCGGGCTCGTCGGCAGACGGTGCTTCATCTTGCGCGAACGCGTGCAGACTCGAAAAGAGGACTGCTGCTGCGACAGCCGCAGTCGAACGACGCATGAGCTTCATGGGCGTGGAGCTTTCAAGAAAATGAACGGCGTCGGCGCCTAACGAACAACGCGCCCGCACCGATCGCAACGAGTCCCGTGAACACGAAACCACTGCCGACACGTGACCGCGGGACGACTTCACAGGAGCAGCCGGGCGGGGTGTAAGGGTCGGGATCGGTCACGGGCACGTTGCCGGTCCCACCGGTCCCGGGCATTCCGGCACTGCCGCCAGCGGCCATTCCGCCGGCGCCAGCGGCCATCGCACACCTGGAAACCTGTGGATCGACCGGGCCGAGGTCCGTATCCAGCCCGAAGAACGGCATGGTGTACTGGCCGCTCATGTTGAGGTGCGTGCCGTGCGGCCCGCCGAGCTCGGTCCAGGCGTCGATGACCACCGAGCCGCAGCTATCCACCCACTGCTCATGCTTGTACGGGTAACCGTTGACCGTCTCGGTCGTGGTCGCCGTCGCCATGGTGGTGAACCCGAAAATGTTGGTCCACTGCTTGATGGCTTCGGTCTGGTTCGCGGGGTTGATGGTGGTGTCCGCATCGCCGTGCCAGAGCTGGATTCGGGGGCGGAAGCCCGTGTAGCCGAGGTACATGCCTCGCGCCTTGTTGCCCCACCCCTCGGCCGTGTCGATGACCTGGCCATTCGCGCACGGGACGCTCCACTGTGTATCGGGATTGTTGACGGCCCAGCATCCCGCCGGGACGCCCGCGAACGCGGAGCCTCCCTTGAACACGTCGGGATAGGTCGCCAAGAGCGCTTGCGTCACCATGCCGCCAGACGAGGTCCCCATGACGTAAACGCGATCCCGGTTCGCTTGGTGCGTCGCGACCGCGTACTCCACCTGGTGGACGATGGCGAGCGTGTCGCCGCCCCCGCCGTGCGTGAGGGAGGGCGTGGACGCCACATCCCAGCAGTTCTGCACTGTCTGCGGCACGACGAGGATGATCCCCTTCTGGTCGGCAACCGTGACAATTCCACCCATTGTCGCTTGATTGAAGATATTCGCGGCCGCGCCGGCACAGTAATGCACGAGCACGATGACCGATGCACCCGGTTGAAGGTTGTCGGGCACGTACTGGTACATCGACACCCAGCTCGGCTCCGTACCCTGCTGCCAGCCGGACGGAACCTGCGTCAGCGAGGCCGCCGATGCCGGGGCATCGACCAGGAGCGATGCCAAACCCATGGAAATGCCGGCAAGCAGCGCAATCCGGCGCACTCCGCGACCGAGGCCGCCACCGTGGCAGTTGTTTCGAAGGGAGGGGGTCATCGCTCTGTTTTAGCCTCGTGCGTTGCGGTCGGCCATCGTGCTCCCGCGCTCAGAGCAGGTGAAGTTGATGATCCTTGGTCTCGCGGATGAAGATCGCGCCGACCACGGCCGTCAGCGCAGCGACGATCACCGGGTACCAGAGCCCCGCGTAGATGTCGCCGGTCGCCGCGACGAGCGCCGCGGCCGTGAGCGGTAGCATGCCGCCGAACCAGCCGTTCCCGATGTGATACGGGAGCGACATCGACGTGTAGCGGATGCGCGTCGGGAAGAGCTCGACGAGGAACGCGGCGATCGGGCCGTACACCATCGTGACGTAGACGATCATGATCAAGATCAGCACCACGAGCATGAAGCTGTTGACGTTCTCGGGGTTCGCCTTCGCCGGGTAGCCGAGGTCCTTGAGCTTGGACGTGAGCGCCTTCTCGTCGAAGCCGGTGAAGGTGGCATCGTTGATCTTGACGATCGCGTGCTGGCCCGGCGTGCCCGCGCTGGTCTCGAACGACAGGCTGCGCTTCGCGAAGAAGTCCTGGACCTTGTCGCACTCGCTGTAGACCGTCTTCGGGTTCGGAAACAGGTGGACCTGGCAGTCGGTGGCGGTGATCTGGATCGTGGTCTTTTCGGCGAAGGCCTCGAGCTCCGGGTTGCCGAAGTGCACCATCGCCTTGAACAGCGGGAAATACGTGAGGGCCGCCAGGACGCAGCCCGCCAGCATGATCTTCTTTCGGCCGATGCGGTCGGAGAGCCAGCCGAAGAACACGAACAGGCCGGTCCCCAACGCGAGCGCGATCGTCAGGACGTTGTAGGCCGTCTGCCAGTCGATCTTCAGCGTGCCGGTCAAGAAGAAGAGCGCGTAGAACTGGCCCGTGTACCAGACGACACCCTGGCCGGCCGCCGCCCCGAACAGCGCGATCAGCACGTACTTCAGGTTGCCCCAGTTCGTGAAGCTCTCCCTGAGCGGCGCCTTGCTCGTCTTGCCCTCGGCCTTCATGCGCGCGAAAACGGGTGACTCGTTGAGCTTGAGACGGATGTAGACCGACACCGCGAGCAGGATCAGCGAGACCAAGAACGGCACGCGCCAGCCCCAGTCCTTGAAGGTTGCCTCGTCGAACCCGCGCCGGCAGCCGCCGATCACGATGAGCGACAGGAAGAAGCCGATGCTGGCCGTCGTCTGGATCCAGCTCGTGTAAAGTCCCCGCTTCTCGTGCGGCGCGTGCTCGGCCACGTAGGTGGCGGCGCCGCCGTACTCGCCGCCGAGCGCCAGGCCCTGCACCAGGCGCAGGACCACGAGCAGGGTCGGCGCGAGCATGCCGATGCTCTCGTACGTGGGCATCAGGCCGACGAGCGCCGTCGAAAGGCCCATCACGAGGATGGTCACGAGGAACGTGTACTTTCGCCCTACCAAGTCGCCGATGCGGCCGAAAACCAGGGCCCCGAAGGGCCGGACCAGGAACCCGGCTGCGTACGTCGCAAGGCTCGCGAGGAGAGCTGCGGTCGCATTACCCGTCGGGAAGAAGAGCGCGGCGAAAAACGGCGCGAGCGTCGCGTAGAGATAAAAATCGTACCACTCGAAGACCGTGCCGAGGGACGACGCGAAGATGACGCTCCGTTCCTCGCGCCCACCCACTGCTGGCGGAGTGCCGACTGCTGCCGTGTTGACCATGCGTTGGTTGTCCTCGTCGTTGAGCACGCTGGTGCCCACGTTCGCGCGTCGTTCTTGGTCGAGGAAATGCCCCACACCGACGCTTTTGATCCGACACTTTTGATTTTGGGCGGCGAAATTAGGACGCGAACGGCGGCGGTCGCAAGCGGCGAGGCGGCGTCAGGGGGCGCTTCGGCCCAGCATCGGATGCTTTTCGACGTTCGGCGGGCAAAAGTGGCGCCGAAAAATGAGAGGGGCGGTCGCTCCGACTCGCGTCAGAAACGCCGGGTCACGGCGGTTCGGCCTGCAGGCTGGATACTCGAGCACCCCTCCCCACCGAGTCAACCGAGCTCGAAGCGATCGAGATTCATGACCTTGGTCCAGGCCGCGACGAAATCCTCCACGAATTTCTGCCGCGCGTCGGCACTGGCGTAGACCTCGGACAGGGCGCGAAGCTCGGAGCTCGAGCCGAAGATCAAGTCAGCGCGCGTCGCGCTCCACCTGACCTTGCCCGTCTTGCGATCGCGTCCTTCGAAAATGTCGGCGCCTGCCGCGACCGGCGTCCACTCCGTGTCGGTGTCGAGGAGGTTCACGAAGAAGTCGTTGGAGAGCGCCTCGGTTCGCTCGGTGAAGACGCCATGTTTGGTTCCCCCGACGTTGGTCCCGAGGACACGCATGCCCCCGACCAGCACGGTCATTTCGGGTGCAGTGAGCGTCAAGAGCTGCGCCCGATCGACCAGGATCACTTCGGCGTAGGCACCGTACTTTCCCTTCGAGTAGTTTCTGAAGCCGTCAGCGAGCGGCTCGAGCACGGCAAACGAGGCCGCGTCGGTCTGCTCCTCCGAGGCGTCCATGCGGCCCGGTGTGAACGGCACCGTCAGCGTGTGACCGGCGTTCTTCGCGGCGCGCTCGATGGCCGCGCCGCCGCCCAGCACGATCAGATCGGCGAGTGACACCTTCTTTCCATCCGACCGCGCCGCGTTGAAGCTCTTTTGCACGCCTTGCAGGGTGTCGAGCACCTTGGCGAGCTGCGCCGGCTGATTCACCTCCCAGCTCCGCTGCGGAGCGAGACGGAGGCGCGCTCCGTTGGCACCACCGCGCTTGTCGGAGCCGCGGAACGTCGACGCCGACGCCCAGGCGGTCGAAACGAGCTCCGCGACCGACAGGCCCGAACCGAGGACCTTCGCCTTCAGGTCGGCGATGTCGCTCGCGTCGATCGTCGGATGATCGAGCTTGGGGATCGGGTCCTGCCAGACGAGCTCTTCCGCCGGCACTTCCGGGCCCAGGTAGCGGGCGCGCGGGCCCATGTCTCGGTGAGTGAGCTTGAACCACGCGCGAGCGAAGGCATCGGCAAACTCATCTGGCTTTTCCATGAAGCGCCGCGAGATCTTTTCGTAGGCCGGATCGACGCGCAGCGAGAGATCGGTCGTCAGCATCATGGGGCGACGCTTCTTCGAAGGATCATGCGCATGCGGAATGACCTCGGGTCCTCCTTTTGCCACCCATTGCTGCGCGCCGGCGGGGCTCTTCGTCAGCTCCCACTCGTACCCGAAGAGGTTCCAGAAAAAATTGCCGCTCCACTTGGTCGGGGTGGTGGTCCAGGTGACTTCCAGCCCGCTCGTGATCGCATCAGCGCCCTTGCCGCTGCCGAAGCTGCTCTTCCAGCCGAAGCCCTGCTCCTCGATCGGGGCGGCTTCGCAATCGGATCCAACGTGGGACGTCGGGCCAGCACCGTGAGTCTTGCCGAAGGTGTGGCCACCGGCGATCAGCGCCACCGTTTCTTCGTCGTCCATCGCCATGCGCGCGAACGTTTCGCGGATGTCCCGGGCCGCAGCCAGCGGATCCGGTTTTCCCTCCGGACCCTCCGGGTTCACGTAGATGAGGCCCATCTGAACGGCAGCGAGCGGGTTGTCGAGCTCGCGCTCACCGGAATAGCGCTGGTCTGCGCCGAGCCACGTCTTCTCGGCGCCCCAGTACACGTCCTGATCGGGCTCCCAGACGTCCTCGCGACCGCCGCCGAATCCGAACGTCTTGAACCCCATCGTCTCGAGGGCGACGTTGCCCGCCAGGATCATGAGGTCGGCCCAGGAGATCTTCCGGCCATACTTCTGCTTGATCGGCCAGATCAGGCGGCGCGCCTTGTCGAGGCTCACGTTGTCGGGCCACGCGCCGAGCGGCGCGAATCGCTGCTGGCCCCGGCCACCGCCGCCACGGCCGTCACCGGTCCGGTACGTCCCGGCGCTGTGCCACGCCATGCGAACGAACAACGGACCGTAGTGACCGAAGTCCGCCGGCCACCAATCCTTGGAATCGGTCATCAGCTGGGCGAGATCCTTCTTCACCGCTGCGTAGTCGAGGCTCCCGAACTCCTTTCGGTAGTCGAAGTCCTTCCCCATCGGGTTCGACTTCGAAGAGTGCTGGTGCAAAAGATCCAGCCTGAGCTGCTTGGGCCACCAGTCGCGGTTCGACGTACCGGCGGCGGCGTGAGGGAACGGGCACTTCTTTTCGTTCGACATGGGATCTCTCCTCGGCAGAGGTCGTTTTCCGTCTCGTGTCGAGCAAGCTACCCCCCGCCGACTGATTGTCCCAACACATTGTCTGTATGCAATTGATAGCCTTTGACTATCAGAGGCGGCGCGGGGTTACGGGAGCTTTCGCCGCCGAAAAACCCTCCTGTGCGAAGTGGACATCGAACGTGAATGCCTGCTCCGTTCCGAGGGCTCGCATGACGACGAAGCTCACGGCGTCCACGAACGAGTAGTCCTTGTCAGGCCGCTCCGCGATGAGGCGCCAGGCCTGGGCCTGGTGCTCGGCCGATGGGGTCACTTGCCTCAGCCATGCACTCTGCTCCAGCGCTCTCCGATACCGAAGCAGTCCGACACTGCCCGTCCTTGCGTGCACGAGCACGTAGGACTCGAGCAGCACGAAATCGGTGGTCACCAGCGCGACTCGCCGCCGTGACAAATCACGCAGAATGGCCGCGGCTTCGCGGTGCTTCGCATCAGAGGGCGCGAAGACTGCATACAGGGCCGACGTATCGACGAAGACTTCGCTCACCGAGCGCGCCTTGTCTTCGGCTTCGGCTTGCGTGCGCCTTTGACCCGAGGTGCCCCCCGGGAGCCCCCGTTGGTGGCACGTTTTGGCTCCGCGACGACGAGGTACCGATGATGGTTCTGCGACACGTCGGTCGCGGTCTCCAGGTCCCGAGCTGCGCCGACGAGCGAGAGGAGCCCATCGCCCTCCGGGATCGCCTCCGTCTCCGTCTCGAGGTAGCGGCTGACTGCGTCACGCACGAGCTCTGCAGCGGGCCGACCCTGGGCGCGCGCCAGGGCTTGTAGGCGCAAGCGCTGCTCGGCCTCCAGGTAGACTTGCATGCGGTCCATACATCTAATGTATACATTACATCGGTGGCTGCAAGCCCGGCCGACAGGCTCAGCCGTTCGTCGTGATACGAGACGTGCGGCTCGCACACGAGGTGCGGCTCGCGGCTCTGGCGAAACGCCTAGAGCCGTACTCTGTGCGCGCATCCGCGCGCCGACCTGCGGAGAGGGAGGGATGCGGTCGCAGCAAGACGTGCCGCTCGGACGCGCCGTACGGCTCGCGGCTTGGCGAAGACACCTAGAGCCGTGCTCTGCGCGCGCATCCGCGCGCCGACCTGCGGAGAGGGAGGGATGCAGCCGCAGCAAGACGTGCGGCTCGGACGCACCGTGCGGCTCGCGGCTCTGGCGAAGCGCCTAGAGCCGTACTCTGTGCGCGCATTCGCGCGCCGGCTTGCGGAGAGGGAGGGATGCGCTCGTCGGGCGCCGGCTACGCCGGCTTCCTCCTCAGAGCCCTACGTGCGGAGCCGTGCGGATCCGCAGCCAGGCGTGCGACGGGGTGCGGCAGTGGGTCGACGGGTCGAACCCTCGTAGCAACGCAGCCCGACGTACAACAAGGCCCGTCAGCGGGCCGGGCCGGTTCGAATCCCTCCCGACTTCAGTTTGGCGATGGGGCGTGAATGGCGGGAACTGTTATCGAACTTTGCGGAGAGGGAGGGATTCGAACCCTCGGTAGGCTTTTGGCCTACGCCCGCTTAGCAAGCGGGTACCTTCGGCCACTCGGTCACCTCTCCGGTTTCCGCCTAGCGGCGCCGGGAAGTTAGCCGGGGACGCCCCTGCGTCAAGCGCCACCATCGCTTCGACGCGGGACTTCCGCTATGACGCCGCCGGTGCTGCTTCCCGCCGCCGTGGCCGTCGCTGCCGTCGCGCTCGGGCTCCTCTTGGGCCTCATGCCGAGCGGGAGGTCGCGCTGGGTCGGGCCGCTCCGGACCCTGGCGCTCGCGGCAGCGCTGACGGTCGTTTTGACCCACCTCTTGCCGGAGGCGTTCGCGGAGCTCGGACTGCCGGCGCTCGTCCTTTTTGCGGCGACCGTGGCGGTGCCGGCGTGGCTCAGGCTCGTCACCCGCGTCGCGGGGGCGCCCGAGCGCCATGGGCACGCGGGGCTCGGGCTCGGCTACCTCGGCCTCCTCGTCCATCACGTCGGGGACGGCCTCGGACTCGGGGCCTACGGGGACGCCGCGACGGGGGCGCACGTCGACGTGTTGCTCGCGCTCGCGGTGCACACGGTGCCGCTCGTCGCCGTCGTCACGTTTGCGTTTCGTGGGGCGCGGGGAGCTCGCGCTGCGGTCCTCGCCGGCGGCGGGCTCGCGGTGGCGAGCGTGGTGGGGGTCGCGGCGGCGGCGCTCGTGCCCGATGACGTGGTGCACTCCGTCTCGGGTTGGATCGCGGCGGGTGTTTCGGGGTTGCTCATCCACGTCGTGACGCATGATCTCGAACGCGATCTGCCGGCGACGACGGGAGCTCGGCTCACCGATCTCGCGGCGGCGGTGCTCGGGGTCTGCGCGTGCATCGTCTTCGCCGAGCCCGCGCATGGAATGGGAGAGATCGCGCTTCACCAGGTGATCGGCATCCTGTTCATGGGCGTCGTGCCGGCGCTCCTCCTCGCCATTCTGGCTGCGACCGCGCTCGGTCAGGTGAAGCACTCCGCGGTTCGGCGCTGGCTCGATCCAATGCCGCGGCCGGCGTTCGGCCTCGACGGTGCGCTCTGCGCGGCGACGCTCGGTGGGGTTCAGCTCGGGGTGCTTTTCTTCGTCGGGCTTCTCTTGGTGACGCGCGCCGTCGCGCTCGGCGGTGGCGCGGCGGTGGCCGCCGACGAAAAGGGGCCACGAACGAGCTTTGCCTCCTCCGGGCTCGAGCGGGTCGAGGCGCTCCTCCCGTGGACGGGCGTGGGGCTCCTGCTGGCGGCCATCCTGCTCTTGCAGGGGTTTCGATTCGAAGCTGTCGCGCCGGGGTTGGCGCTCGCGGCGGTGCTGTTCGTCGCGTTGCCGTCGCGTATGACCGCAGCCTGCGCGGTGCTCCTCGCCATCGCCCTCGCGATGCGGGGGCTTTCGTCGAGCGCGGCGCTCGCTTTCGCGGTGGTGGCGGCAGCTCCCACGCTGGGGCCCGGCGGGGGTGCCCCGCGATCGCGCGGGCGGGCGCTGTGGGCGCTCGCGGCGACGCTGCTCGTCGGGATCGGGATCGGATCGACGAGCGTGGCGACGTTCGCCCTGGTGCGTGAGCCGCCCGAGTGGATGTCACTCGCGTCCGTGATCGTGCTCGCGCCGGCGGTGCTCTTCGCGCTGTTTCGAAAGAGCGTGCGCGGACTCCTCGCCGACGTGTTCCCGTCTCACGACAGCGCACCGGGAGAGCACCACCACGAGCACGAGCCGGCGCCTAGCGCACCGTGATCGCGAACGGTAGCGCGGCGACGATCGTCTCGCCCATCAAGAGCGGACCGAGGGCGGCGGCGAACGGTCGGAGGTCTTCGGGCAACGCCTCGAGTGAGAGGGTCCTTCGTGCGTCGAGGCGCTGGAGGGCGGCAGCGACACGCGTCTCGTCGGCGCCTTCCTCGAGCGTCAGCATCTCGAGCAGGCCCTCCGCTGCGCCCGAAACGACGGTCGGTGCGTCGTCGGCAAGGCCGGCGAGCTTCTTGGCGGCGCGCACGGCCTCGGCGAGGCCGCCGATCTCGTCGACCAGGCCGCGCTCTTTCCCCTGAACCCCGCTCCAGATCCGGCCCTCGGCGCTCGCGAGCACGCGCTCGACCGGGATCTTCCGGCCCTCGGCAACGCGCTGCACGAAAAGGTCGTAGATGCCCTGCATCACCGCGCGGACGCGCTCGCGCGTCGCGTCGTCCCACGGCTCCATCGGCGAGAGATACGTGGCCCGCTCGGCGGCGCCGGGGGCGGTGCTCGCGGCGAAGGTGACGCTGTTCACGCCGACCTCGCGGAGCGCGGGCCCGAGCACCATCTTGCCACCGAACACACCGATCGAGCCGACGATGCTCGACGGCTCAGCAAAGATGCGCTGGGCGCCGACCGCGATGTAGTAGCCGCCACTTGCGGCCATCCCGCCGACGGATGCGATCACGGGCTTCTTCTTCCGGATCTCCATCAGCTCGTGCCAGATGAGATCGCTCGCGAGCGGGGAGCCGCCCGGTGAATCGATGCGGATGACGATGGCCTTCGCGGCATCGTTCCTGGCCAGTTTTCTCAGCGTCTTCACCATCGCGTTCGACGTGATGCCGCCGCTCGAGAACGCGCCGCCCGCTTCCGTCGTGATCGCGCCCTGAGCGGGAACGACGACGACGTGCGGCTTGCTCCCTGCCCCTTCGTCGCCCCCGGCGATGACGCGCACGATCTCGGCGATGTCGAGGCCGCCGCCCGCCGATGCCTTCGGGCCGTAAGCGACCTCGAGCGCGTCGACCTTCGCGCGGCGCTTGGCGTCGCTGATCGCGTCCGATTCGTAGCCGATCTCGTCGACCAGGCCGCGCGCCTTGGCTTCTAGCGGGCTGAACGGTCCGGTTTCGAGCGCCTCGCGCGCCGAAGCCGACGCCTTCTCGAGCGGCGAAAGCCAGCCCGCGCGGATCGAGCGCAGCGCGACCTCGAGCGATTCGCGCGCTTCGGGGCTCGGGCCCTCGTGGGTGAGCGGCTCGGGGCCGCTCTTGAAGCGGCCGACGTGGAGGAAATCGGCCTGCACCTTGAGCTTGTCGAGGAGTCCGCGCAGGTAGACGACCTGGGCGGCGATGCCGACCGTCTCGGCCTCACCCGCGGCACCGAGCCAGCGCCGCGAGCAGCCGGCCAGCACGAGCGCGGCGGTGGCGTTCGAAAGGTTCTCGGCGTGACAGACGACGGGCACGCCTTTCTTGCCGTAGCGACCGAGTAAGTCGCTCACCTCCTGCGCTTGCGCGAGATCGAGGCTCACGCCGCCGAAACGCACCAGCACGGCTGCCGTCGTGTCCTTGCCGAGCCCGTCCTCGAGCGCGCGGACGAGGCCGGTGTACGTGCGCGATGCCGGGAGCTGAAAGAGCCCGCCCGAGAGGGCTTCGGGCGCGCCGGCGGCAAGATCGATCTCGAGGACGCGGCGCTCGCGCGCGCCGGGTTTGGCGGCACCGCCCTCGGTGTTACCCGCGAACGACCGCGGGCGCGGCGTGCAGGCGATGACGGCGAGGGCCGTGAGCAGGGTCACGGCGACGAGCGAGCGCCTCACGGCGGCGACACTCCGGGGAGATCGGAGGTATCGATCGTCGATTCGGGCTTCGGCGTCGGCGCGGGGCTCGTCGGGGTGGTCGACGGTGTGCTGGGTTTGGCCGCATCCGTCCCCTCACCCTGCGCGATGCGTGCGGCCGAGCGCTGGCCGTAGTCACTCGAGGCGCCCGCCTGTTCGAGGATGCGACGGTAGAGCGTGATCGCGCCCTTCCGATCGCCTGCCTGCCACTTGTTATCGGCCGTCGCCATCAGCGCGGGGAGGTAGCTCGGGTTCGCCTCGAGCACCTCGGCGTAAAGCCTATTGGCCGTCGCGGTGTCGTTGCGGCGGCGAGCCACATCGGCGAGGCCCGCGAGCGCCTCGGTGTTGCCGGGTTGCTCGGAGGCGACGCTCCGATAGAGCTGCTCGGCGCGCCCGAGATCACCGAAGGATACGGCCTGTGCGGCTTGCGTGAGGCGCTTGCGAAAATCACCGCCCGGAGTCGCCGCGCCCGAAGCGCTTCCGACGTCGGTGCCACCCGTCTCCGAGGGCGCTGCTTCGGCGACGGGCGCCGCTGCGTCCGCGAGCACGGCGGCGTCGACATCGGCATCGGCACCCGCGTCGACCGCGGCACCGAAGCGCGCCACGAACGCCCGGAGCTCGGGCAGGAGCGGGTGCGGGTGCTCGGCGGATTCCACCTTCGCGACCTCGGTGCCGGCCTCGACGACCCGGCCGGCGCGGACGAGGGCGTAGATCAGCGTCGCGCGGGCTCGCCCCACGTCCTTGCCGGAGACGGCGGCGGCGCGCAGCCGATCGATCACGGTGCTCCAGGCGGGGGCCGCCTCGGCCAGATCGAGTGCGGCAAGGACGAACGCATTTTGCGGATCGGTCGGGTTCGCGGCCACGGGCTGGATCCACTCGCGGGCCTTGCTCTCCTCGCCCGCCACCCGGAGCACGTTCACGCGCGCGCGCACGACCGTCGGATCCTCGGGCGCGGCCGCGAAGGCGGCGTCCACCGCGCGCCGCGCCTTGGTCACGCGCTCGGCGAGCTCGCGCTCGGTCTCCTTCACGAGTGCCGTTGCCGTCGGATCGAGCAGCCGGAGCTTCAGCCAGAAGAGCTCGGCACGGAGCGTCTCGACCTGGGCAAGGCCGGCGAGCACGCCCGGATCGCGATCGGCGAGCGCCTGCGCCTTCACCAGTTGCTCGCGCGCTTCCTCGTACTGCGAGCGCTCGAGCAGGCGCATCCCCTCGGCGAGGAAGCGCTCGGCGCGCTGATCCTTTTCGCTCGCCTGGGGCTGCTTCGCGTTCGTGAAACGAGCGAGGTACTTGTTGCCGACGGTGGCCGCCAGCAAGCCCGCGACGGCGAGGAACACCAGGCCCGCGATCCAGCGCGAGCGCGCGCGGCGGCCCGTGTCCGCGTGATCGGGCTCCGCAGCGTCGTCGAAGGACGGCATGCGATCGCGCGACGACACCGGCGGCGGCGCGGGCGTCGGTGGGGACCAGCGCGGCTGCGAGCGAACGGGGGAGACCACACCGCCCTTCGAGCTCGGGAGCGCGGGTGTGGGCGCGGGTTCGTCGCCGAAATCGGCGTCGCGGAGGGGCAGGTCGTCGTTCAGGGAACGGTCCGCCCGCGGCGGCGAGGCGGCGGGGAGCGTCGTGTCCCACGACGCTTCGACCTTTTTTTCCTCCATCCGGACGGTCGTGGACGGCGTGACAGTCCGCGCCGAGGCAATGAACGGGTCGGGCGCCTTCGCGCGCGGTGGAGTCGCAACCGGACTCGGCGGGTCCTGAGACGGGAGCGTCGAGCCGAGCACGCGGGGCTGCGACGAGCGTTGTTCGAACCCCTTGCCCGGGGCGGACACCGCGGGTGCTGACGAGGGAACCACGGGCGAGCTGGGAGCGGCGGGGAGCGTCGCCGAAAACGGGCTCGCGGACGGCGACGTCACCGGCACCTTGCCGCCGATCCCCGCCTGCGTCTTCCCTGCCGGCGGACGTGGCGCGCCGCTCGGCGGGGGAGCGACGCCATGGAGCGTGCGCGGCACGTGCTGCAGGCCGCGCGCGACGCCGGCGGTCGTCGCAAAGAACGGCTCGAGCTCGGGGATGGACCCGAGCGCGCGAGGTGCTTCCGCACCGCGCGACAGGAGATCCTTGGGGCCGACCTTGTGATCGC
>Ga0315910_10002196_pt1 | contig 17350 bp, 12 predicted proteins | sample EdamamesoilMG_FD_204470 | JGI IMG/M metagenome (GOLD analysis project Ga0315910, IMG submission 204470) | Garden soil microbial communities collected in Santa Monica, California, United States - Edamame soil | ecosystem: Environmental > Terrestrial > Soil > Garden | place: USA: California... | reverse complement strand
ACTCGCTCGAAGCCGGGTGGAAGGGCAAGCTGTTCGGACAAGACTTGTCCTTCGATCTTGGCGTGCAGATGACAGAACCAGTAGGCGGCGATCAGGACGTCGACGCGTATGGCTTCATCGGATGGCGCCACGAATTCCAGCCGTGAGCCGATCGCGCCCCAGCGCCACGTGCGCCTTCATCCTGATCACTCTCGTGAGCACGGCATTGCGCGCCGATCCCTGGCTCGCGCCTGGCGATGAAGGCCTGCGTTCCGATATCGAGCTGCTCGCAGACGCCGGCATCCTGCGTGGTCCCGTCACCACCTGGCCCATCTCCTGGCCCGACGTCGCGCGCGACGTGATCGGCGCCAGCGAAGCGGGACTCGACGAGGCGACCAGTCACGCGTTGATGCGTGTTCGTCGCCGGGCGCGCGACGCATCGAGCACCGGCTTCGCCGGCATGGGCATGCGCGTGAGCGGCGCCTACCAGCCCACGGAGTTGCGTGACTTCGCGGACACGCCGCGCGAGGAGGGCGAGCTGGGCCTGCGCGCAAGCTGGCTGACCGAACACTTCGCGGTCAACCTGCAGGGTTCCTACGTCGCGGATCCCCAGGACAACAAGGACTGGCGCGCCGATGGCAGTTATCTCGGCGTCAACTTCGGCAACTTCATGTTGTCGGCCGGCTTCATGGAGCGCTGGTGGGGGCCGGGCTGGGATGGCAGCCTCATTCTCTCGACGAATGCGCGCCCGATCCCGACCCTTACGCTCGAGCGCAACTACACCGACCCGTTCAGGACGAAATGGCTGTCATGGATCGGCCCCTGGCGAGCCAGCATCGCGATGGGGCAGATGGAATCGCACGATGTCGCCGTGCCCGACGTTCTGTTCTTTGCCGCGCGCGTCAATTTCAAGCCGACACCGTGGTGGGAGATCGGCCTGACGCGTACCGCCCAGTGGTGCGGCGGCGATCGGACCTGCGACTGGAACACCTTCGTCGACATGGTGCTCGGCGACGACAACCAGGTGGAAGGCGGTACGGACGACCAGCCCGGCAACCAGATGGCCGGCTATGACATGCGCGTGCGCTCGCCCTGGCGCAAGCTGCCATTGGTGTTCTATACGCAATGGATAGGCGAGGACGAGGCGGGTGGGTTGCCGAGCAAGTTCATCGGGCAGTTTGGTCTGGAGACCTGGGGATCGACCGGGATCGGCGGCTGGCGGGCGCGATTCGAGTACGCGGACACCACCTGCGTCTTCCTTGCCGAAGAGCCCGAGTACGATTGCGCATACCGGAACACGGTCTATCCGCAGGGCTATACGTACCGGGGCCGCGTCATAGGCCATTCCATGGATAACGATAGCCGCATGTACACACTTGGAGGCATCCTCACGCTGACGCGGGGCGATGTACTGAGCGTCACCCTTCGAAGGGTGGACCTCAACCGCAACGGCGGGCCGCACGCGATCAGCGAGGTGCCTGTCAATGTCGACAATGTAGAATTGCGCTACGCGCGGGCGCTTGGATTTGGCAGGTTGGAGCTCGGTCTCGGGTACCAGAGTCCGGATACTTCTTCGTCCCCGGACGCGGATATCAGCGGATTTGCACGGTGGCAACAGGGATTCTAATGCGCAAGATCTGGTCGTTTCTGGCGGTACTGATGATTGTTGCCGGATCGATTCCGGCTTCGGCACAGGTTCCCACCGCCGAGCAAATCGAGCTGTTGAAGAGCATGAGTCCGCAGGACCGCGAAGCCCTGATGGAGCAGCTGGGCGTCAGCCCGTCGATGATCGATCAGCTCGCGGACGGAAGCAGCAGCAACGACCCACGCTCCGGAACCCGCAAGCAGGGGCAAACACAAGTGCGCCCCGGCGAAATCGTCCTGCGGGACGACACGCTGAAGCCTGAAGATTCGATGCTGGTTGACATCGACTTCAAGAAGGACAAGCCGGCGCGCACGGAGTCAGCCGGTGCCGGCCTGCCGCCGGTCATCATTCCCGCGGAACCCGCGCCCGTCGTCGACCCGGCCGAACGCATCGAGCTGCAAGCGCTCATCGATCGCGTTCGCGCACGCAATCCTTACCAGCTCGATCCCGCTGGCGCGCTGCAGCTGCCGGGGTTCGAACCGGTCATGCTCGCGGGGCTGGATGAGGCGCAGGCCACTCACCGGCTGAGCGCGATCCCGACCTTCCTGAAGCTCGAGATCAAGGTCACCAAACTACCGGTGCGCAAGTCCGGCGTCGCCGGCCTCAAGCCGTTCGGCTACGACCTCTTCAAGGACGCACCGCCGTCTTTTGCGCCGTTGACGGACGTGCCAGTGCCAGGGGACTACGTCGTGGGCCCCGGCGACCAGCTCATCGTGCAGCTGTTCGGAAACCAGAATCGCACGCTGCGGCTCACCGTCGGCCGTGATGGGCGGATCAACTTCCCCGAGCTCGGGCCCATCAGCGTCGGTGGGCAGAATTTCGTCAAGGTCTCGAGCGGCATCGAGCAGCGCGTGGAGCGGCAGATGATCGGCGTGCGCGCCAGCGTGTCCATGGGTGATACGCGTTCGCTTCGGGTATTCGTGATGGGTGAGGCCAATCGACCCGGTAGTTATACCGTGAGCGCACTCGGCACCATCACCTCGGCGTTGTACGCGGCCGGCGGCCTCAAGCCTTTTGGTTCGCTGCGCGACATCCAGCTCAAGCGCGCGGGTGCGATCGTGCGCCGCCTCGACCTGTATGACCTGCTGTTGCGCGGCGACACTTCCGATGACGCCCACCTTCAGTCGGGCGACGTCATCTTCATTCCGCCGGTTGTCAGCACGGTGGCGGTCGACGGAGAGGTGCACCGACCGGCGATCTATGAGATCAAGGGAGCGACCACGGTCGAGGAAATCGTGCGGCTCGCCGGCGGCATGACCGCCGATGCCGATCGGGGGCGCGCGGCGCTGGTACGTGTGAACGAGCAACGTCGCCGCGTCGTGGTCGACGTTCCGCTGGAAGGAACGGACAAGAAGGGCGAGCAGCTTCGCAACGGCGATTCATTGCGCGTGCTGCGTCTGCGGCCCACGCTCGACCAGGGCGTGACCCTGGAAGGGCACGTGTTCAACCCCGCGCCGGTGGCCTGGCACGAAGGCCTGCGCATCACCGACGTCATCGGCTCGGTCGATGATCTGCGGCCCAATGCCGACCTCAACTACGTGCTGATCCGGCGCGAAATGCCTCCCGACCGCCGTGTCGTGATGGTCTCCGCCGACCTCGCGGCGGCGCTGCGCGCCCCGGGCTCGCCGGAAAACGTGGCGCTGATGCCGCGCGACCGGGTGATCGTGTTCGACGCCGAGGCGGGCCGTCAGCAGATGCTGAACCCCATTCTCAACGAAATTCGGCGCCAGTCGCGCATCGACCAGCCGAGCGAAATCGTGCGCGTCGACGGCCGCGTCAAATCGCGTGGCGACTATCCACTCGAACCTGACATGCGCGTCAGCGACCTGCTGCGCGCCGGCGGCGGGTTGCAGGACGCGGCATACGGTGTGAAGGCGGAACTCACCCGGTATCGCATCAACGGCGACGTCCGTACTACACAGCTGGTCGAAGTCGATCTCGCCGCCATACTGCGCGGCGACGCCAGCGCCGACCTGCAGTTGCAGCCCTTCGATTTCCTGAACGTCAAGGAGCTGCCCGAGTGGAGCGAGCAGGAACAGGTCACGCTCATGGGCGAAGTGCGCTTCCCGGGCGTGTATCCCATCCAGCGAGGCGAGACCCTGCATTCTGTGCTCGAACGCGCGGGCGGCCTGACCTCGCTGGCTTTCCCGAGTGGTTCGGTGTTCACGCGCCTGGAATTGAAAGAACGTGAACAACAGCAGATCGACCGGCTGGCGGAACGCATGCAGGGCGATCTCGCGGTCATGGCCCTGCAGGCCGCCGCGGCCAATCAGGGCCAGGCCGGGCAGGCGCTGAGCATGGGACAGGGCATCCTGAGCCAGCTGCGCTCCGCGAAAGCCATCGGCCGGCTCGTCATCGACCTGAATGCCGTGCTCGATTCCCCGGTGCGATCACCCGCAGACGTGGTGCTCCGCCAGGGCGACCTGCTCATCATTCCGAAGCAGAAGCAGGAAGTGACCGTCATCGGTGAAGTGCAGAACACGACCTCGCACTTCTATCGCGACGACCTCTCACGCGACGACTACATCAGCCTGAGCGGTGGAATCACGCGCAAGGCGGATGACGATCGCATCTACATCGTGCGTGCGGACGGCAGCGTGGTCGCCAACGAGGGCGGCGGATGGTTCCGCCGCAGCGGACAGGTGGCAATGAAGCCCGGCGATACGGTTGTCGTGCCGCTCGATACCGAGCGCTTGCCAGCGCTGCCGATGTGGCAGGCGGTCACCGGCATCCTGTACAACCTGGCGATCGCGGCTGCCGCGGTCAATTCTTTCTAGCCGATGTCGCCATGAACGAAAGCCATTCCGAGAATGTCCGCGCAGTCACACCCAAAGGCGCCGCTGGCAGTCCCATCTACGTGGTGACTCCAGATGTTCTGAACCTGGGCCTGGAGCGCGCCGACGGTAGCGGAGGCCTGTTGTCTCTCTGGCAGACCCTGTGGCGTGGCAAGTGGACGATCATCATTGCCAGCGCACTCGCCGGATTGCTGGCGATCGCGTACGCATTGATGGCGGACAAATGGTATCGCGCCGAACTCCTCATGATTGCCGCGGAGGCACCGGCGGGTCGCAGTGGCCTGGCGGATCAGCTGGGCGGCCTGGGAGGCATCGCCAGTCTCGCGGGAATCTCCATCGGTTCGAAAAGCAACGCGGAACCCCTGGGGATACTGCGATCGCGACAGTTCATCAGCGATTTCATCCGGGATCGTCAGCTGTTGCCCGTGCTTTTCCCCGACGACTTCAACACCGCCGGACAATGTCGCTGGGCGGACAAGAACAACTGCCCTGATATGCACGATGCGTTCAAACGCTTCTCGGAGAAAGTGTTGGACGTGATCGAAGACAAGAAGACGGGTCTCGTCACCGTTTCGGTCGATTGGCACGATCCGTCAGTCGCGGCGAATTGGGCGAATTCACTGATTGAACGTCTGAACGAACGGATGCGGCAACGCGCGATGGAAGAGGCCGAGGCCAGCGTGGGCTACCTGAAGGTGGAACTGGAAAAGGCCAGCATCGTGCCATTGCAGCAGTCGGTCGGGCGCCTGCTGCAGGGAGAACTGCAGAAGGCGATGCTGGCTCGTGTCACGAAGGAGTTCGCCTTCCGTGTGCTCGATCGTGCAGAAGCACCCAAATGGCGGGTGTGGCCGAAGCGCGCACAGATCGTCCTGTTCGCCGTTTTCCTGATGGGGCTGCTGTCATCGATCGGTGTGCTCGTGACTAACAATTTGCGTGAGCAGCGGGCCCGTCTGCTCAAGGCGAAGAGTTGATGGTTCCGGAGCGCCCCAAGCTCCTACCTTAGGTAATGCGGTGAATATCCTTGTTCTTGGCGCTTCGGGCATGCTCGGTTTTGCCTTGCATCGCAGGCTTCACGATTCCGGTTTCAATGTGACCGGCTCCATCAGGCAGGAAATATCGGAAAACCGGCCTTGGGTAAGCGGACTCGACTACGTGAAAGGCGTGCGCATTGAGGATTTCGCCACCGTCGCGGGAGCGATGGATCGATGTCGACCCGATGTCGTGATCAATGCGACCGGTGTGCGGTCACTGGAATCCGTGAATGGCGACTGGCCGAGGCTGCTGGCGATCAACAGCGTTTTTCCCAGGCGGGCAGGCCAGTTGTGCGATTCGCGCGGCATCCACTTCATACACTTCAGCAGTGACGGGGTATTCAGCGGCCACCAGGGGAACTACAGCGAGTCGTCGATGCCGGACGCAGTCGACGCGTACGGCGTCTCGAAGTACCTGGGTGAGGTGCAGACCGCGACCGCACTGGTATTGCGAACATCGATGTTGGGGCGCGGCGTGGTCCGCAACGAGTCGCTGGTGGATTGGTTCCTTGCGAATCCGGGTGTCGTCAGGGGCTATCGGCGCGCAATCTTCTCGGGGCTCCCGGTGAACGAAATCGCGAACGTGCTGCAGCGGGTGTTGACGATGCGGACGCGGTTGACGGGACTTTGCCACCTGGCGGCCGCGCCGATCTCGAAGTTCGATCTGCTGACGTTGTTGCGCTCCGCCTGGTCACACACCGCGGTGATCGAACCGGATGATTCGGTGATTCTGGACCGCAGTCTCGATGCCACGCTCCTGAGCGAAAAGATCGGCTATCGGCCCGCGCCATGGCCGCAACTGATCGCCGAGATGCGTGCCTTTTATGATGGATTGGTACCGACATGAAGCCTGGCCGTGGAAACGGAATCGCCGATGAGAATTGACTACTGCCGATCGTGCTCGACACGCGACCTTGCGCGGCTTCATGACTTCGGGGATCAACCGCTGGCGGGATACTACCCGCTGGAGTCCGAGAGCGTCCGTCCCGCACGCCGCTATCCGCTGGAGTTGATGCGTTGCAGGCGATGCGAGCTGATGCAAATCGTCAACCTGCCTCCGATCGATGAAGTGTTTCACGCGGATTACCGCTATTCGTCGTCGACGGTTGCCGGCCTGGTCAGGCATTTCGACGAGTACTCGGGCTGGTTGAGCGGGCATGTGGCGCCCGGCAGTCGCATCCTCGAGTTCGGATGCAACGACGGGGTATTGCTGGAAAGGCTCAAGCGCCGGGGATTCGATTGCTTTGGCGTGGATGCTTCGGACAACATCGCGAGTCTGGCGAGGGCAAAAGGACTTGAGGTGGAGACCGGGTTCTTCGAGCCCGAGCTGGTTCGGCGTCGCAGTCTCGCCGGCCGATTCGACCTGGTGACCTGCTCGAACGTGTTTGCCCATATCCACGACGTGCGCGAAACGCTGTCTGCCGTGAGGCAGGTCCTCGTGAAGGACGGGCTGTTCTGCATAGAAGTTCACGACGGAGACCTGCTGGTGCGAGAGCATCAATTCGATACCGTCTACCACGAGCATCTCAGCTACTTCACCGCCGACTCGTTGCGTCGGCTGCTGGAATCGAATGGCTTCGAGACTGTCACGGTCGAACGCACGGCCATGCACGGTGGTGGCCTGAGATATCTCGCACGTCGCAGTGAGTCAACCGCGCCGCAGGCTGTCGGCAATGCGCCTGTACTTTCGGACATACCGGAAGACTTCATGACCCGGGCGATACAGCGATGCAGGCAGGAACTGCTGAGGTTGCACGGCGAGTTCGGCCCGCTGGCCGGCTACGGCGCCGCCGGACGCTCGCAGATGTTCATCAACTTTACGAACTCGACCGGGCTGTTCCATTGCGTCTATGACGATTCACCGCTGCGGCAGGGGCGTTTCATCGCCGGCTCCGACATTCCCATCAAGCCATATGGTGGAGAGCGCGGGCGCTGCGCCGTCGTGCTGGCCTGGAACTACGCGGGCGACATTTCACAGAAGATCAAGGGACGATTCGATCGAGTAGTGACCTTGTTGCCGGAAACCCGGACCTGGTCGTGAGCTCGAACCTGGAGTAATGCTGAATGAACTTCGAACTCATGGCTGGAAAGGTCTTGATGATCACGGGAGGAACCGGCTCCTTTGGTCATACCATCCTGAAGCGATGCCTCGACACCGACATCAGGGAAGTCGTGATCTTCAGTCGCGACGAGAAGAAGCAGGAGGACATGCGCATCGAGCTCGCCAGTCCCAAGGTGAAGTTCTGCATCGGTGACGTGCGCAACTACGACAGCGTTCGGCAGGCGATGCGGGGCGTGAACTTCGTATTTCATGCAGCGGCGCTCAAGCAGGTGCCGTCGTGCGAGTTCTATCCCATGGAGGCGGTGCAGACCAATGTGCTGGGCACCGAGAACGTCCTCAATGCGGCCGTCGAATCCGGCGTCGAGAGGCTCGTATTGCTCAGCACCGACAAGGCCGTGTATCCCATCAATGCCATGGGCATCACCAAGGCATTGGCAGAGAAGCTCCTTGTCGCCAAGGCGCGCTCGCTTCACTCGTCCGCGCCGACGATGTGCATCACGCGATATGGCAACGTCATGGGGTCGCGCGGCTCGGTCATCCCGCTGTTCGTCGAACAGGTCAAATCGCAGCGTCCGATCACGATCACGGATCCGACCATGACGCGTTTCCTCATGTCGCTCGGCGAGTCCGTAGAGCTGGTGATGCACGCGTTTACGCATGGGCGTCAGGGCGACATCTTCATCCAGAAGGCACCTGCGTGCACCGTCGCAGACCTCGCCGAAGCCATCAGGCAGATTCTGGGCAGCCAGGCACCGATCCGCGTGATCGGTTCGCGGCATGGTGAAAAGCGCTTCGAGTCGCTGATCTCCCGCGAGGAAGTCGCCAAGTCGCAGGACCTGGGACGATTCGTGCGCGTGCCGGCCGATCATCGCGACCTCAATTACGCCAACGCTGTCGCGGATCACGACCTCGGTACCAACGTCGCCGAGGACTACACCTCCGACAACACCACGCGCCTCAACGTCGCGGAAGTCAAAGCCCTGCTGCTCGAGAAGGCGATCATCCAGCAAGAGATGTCGTAGCGCCGGGCGTATCGTGAAGGCCGCTGCAACGCAGACTCCGGTTTCGGGTCACATGCTGGCGAATGCGCTGGGCAGAAGCTGGGCATTCCTGTCGACGCTGCTTTTCGTGCCGGTGTACGTGCACCTGCTCGGCGTGGATGGCTACGGCATCATCGCGCTGTACCTCGCGGTGAGCGCGATCGTCGCATTGCTGGATCTCGGCTTCTCTCCAACGCTGGCGCGGGAACTGCACGATCAACGGCGAAACGTGCAGGAGAAGATCAGCCTGCTGCGCACCTTCGAGATCACCTACGCGATGATCATCGGCACGCTGATCATTTGCGTCCTGCTGTTGCCGCCAGCGACGTTCTCGGTGTTCGTGGCGGCCGAGGATCTCGCGCGACCTGAAGTCGCCGATTCGATCCGCCTGGTGCTGATTGCCGCGGCGGTGCAGCTGCAGTTCTTCTTCTACGTTGCGGGTCTGCTCGGCGTGGAGGAACAAACCAAGGGCAACCTCGTCATCGTGGGCGCGGGCATCGTGCGCAGCGCGGTCGTCATCCTGCCGCTGTGGCTGTATCCGACGCCAGGCGTATTTCTTCTCTGGCAGCTGACGTTCGCCCTGGTCTTCGCCGTGCTGGCGCGCCAGATGCTTTATCGCTCGCTACGGCAGGGCACGGACCTTCCACCGGCCGAGTTCCAGAGTCGGCTCATTACCGAGAACCTGAGCTTCGCGGGCGGAATGTTCCTGGTCTCGCTGACCGCGGCTGTCAATGCCCAACTCGACAAATTGCTGATGGGCCGGCTCATCGGGATGGGCTCTCTGGCCGAGTATTCGCTCGTGTCCATGTTTGCGCAGTTGCTGGTGTTCGTCGTCTCGCCGGTGACGATCGCGATGTTGCCCCGCTTTGTGAGGAGCGCCACCGGTGGCGACAACGCGGAGGTGCGCGGGCTGTTCGCGATCTCGTACAAGCTCGTCGGCGTCATCGTATCCGCGGCGGTGGGGTCGATGATCTTCTTCGGCCCCTTCCTGGTGAACCTGTGGACCGTCGGCAAGGTGCGGTCGGATTCCGTCGCGACCTACGCCGTGCCGCTCGTCATCGGTTACGCGCTGCTCGCGCTTGGCACGGTGCCGCACATTGTTGCGGTCGCCAACAAGAACCTCAGGGGCAGCATGGCGATCAGCGCCACCCTGCTGTTCACCGTCCCCGCATACTGGTACTTCATCCGGCATTTTGGCGCGGTCGGCGCGGCGTTCACCTGGCTTACGTTGCAGGCCGTCGTGGTACCGCTCTACACGTATTGGGTGAACAAGAATTTCATCGGCATCAAGAGTTTCGGCAGATCCCTGCTGGTGCCTGCCCTGGTAATTCCACTCCTCGTCTCCCTGAGCTGCAATCTCCTCGCGTTCTGGCTGGTGCGGGATGCGAATGCGCCCGTGGTAAATCTGGCGATAATCCTGACCGCGGGCCTGGTCTCGGTCGGCGGTTGTGCTCTCGTCGCCCTGCGTCGGGCGGACATCGACTACCTGCTTGGGCATGTGCGCCCGCAGTTTCACTGACAGTAAACATAGGAAGACATCTTGTGGCGAAGCGGTTTGGTCTAGGTCGGCGCATTTCGGGATTCATGCATGCGGTGGCGGCCAATCCCGGACTGCGCAGCGCACTGCGTCGTCGGGAGTTGTTGGTCAAGGGCAAGATCAATCGGCTGCTGGGCCGCAGTTCCGGCATCGTCGAGGCGCGCACCTACGAGGAAATGAAACAGGCGAATCGAGCTTCCAGCGAGCTGTACCAGGCGGGCGAGTTCTGGGAGCGCCACAATCGGCAGCATGCCAATGCGATCTGGGGCGGCGGGCTCGAGAATCTGCGCAATGAATATTTCAATCGAACATTTTCCGGGCCTCAGCCCGAAAGCCGGCAGGTGTACCGCGCGCTGCTGTTCATGTACTACAAACACGTCAAGCTACTCGACACCGAGGGCTTCCTGGAAACTCATGCCGATCCCGTGGTGGGCGGTACGACGGACCAGGAGGTGTTGTTCGGACGCCCGTGCAGCCTGGATTTTCTGCAGAGCGTCGAGGAGGCATATCGTATCCGCGACGGTTGGAGAGCGGCCGGAAGGAGCGGGGCGCCGCGCGTCATCGTCGAGCTCGGCGCCGGTTACGGGCGCCTGGCCTACGTCTGCAGGAAGTTGTTGCCCGATTGCTCGTACGTGATCCTGGACCTGCCCGAGGCGCTGGTGTGCTCGCAGTCGTGGCTGTCGCGGGTGCTCGGTGCCGAAGCGGTCAACTACCAGCAGACCAGGGACGTCAAGCAGTTCGATCGCGGTTCGTTGGAAGGGGGCAAGGTGTTCTTCCTGCTTCCGCACAAGATCGAGGCAATTGCCGCCAACGCCGTGGATGCGTTCGTGAACATCTACAGCTTTGCCGAAATGCCGCCGGCATCGATCGCGAACTATTTTCGCCACCTCGATCGAATCACCGACGGAATCCTGTACACCAAGCAGCGGCAGCTGGAACTGAACGAATTCGACGACGTGAAGGTGTCCGAAGAGAGCTACCCGGTGATGCCGCACTGGCGGCCGCTGATGCGCTCCGTATCGACGCTCTACGATACGTTTTTCGAAGCTACTTACGCTACGCGCGGATCGTGACGCAATGTCATACCGGTTCCGTCCTGGCTCCTGCCATCGGCGGCTGCTGCCGTGATTGACGCCCCGACACTCTCGATCGTGGTTCCGACCAGGAACCGCCATCAATACCTTGCGACACTCGTTCAGTCGCTGCTGCGCATGCAGGCGCGCGACTTCGAGATCGTCATTCATGACAACAGCGAGGACGATGCCGAATACGTGCGCCTGTGCGGCGCGATCGACGATTCAAGACTCAGGTATTTCCACGATTCGACTCCGATGTCCATCACGGAGAATTTCGACAAGGCCATCGGCCACGCGCGCGGCGAATTCGTGTGCATGCTCGGGGACGACGATGGCGTGACCGAGTCCATCGTGGATCTCGCGCGCTGGTTGAGATCGAATGCGCTCGATGCCGCCGTTGCGCCCGTCGCGACCTATCTCTGGCCTGGAGTACGCGGCGTCCTCGACGCGAACTCTTCACAGGGCATGCTTCGGTTGCCGCGGTACTCGGGAAGGCTCGACGTCGTCGACGCGTCCGTGGCGCTGGATTTCGTTCTGGAGAGCGGCGGCTGGCGGATTGGAGATCTGCCCAGTGTCTATCAAGCGGTCATTTCCAAGCGGGCTCTCGATGCGCTGAAGCTGCGCGCGGGAACCTATTTCCCCGGGCCGAGCCCCGACATGGCGAGCGCCGTGGGCTTGTCGGCCGTCATGACCCGATTCGCTCGAGTCGATCTGCCTGTCGTGATTTCCGGATCGTGTCCGGTCAGCGGCGCTGCCGAAGGGGCACGCCATCGACATGAAGGCGAGATCGCCGACCGGAAATTCCTGCCGGCCGACACCGTGCCCCAATGGCCGGCCCAGGTGCCCTTCTTTTTCTCGGGCGCGACATTGTGGGCCGCGACGCTGATTCGCGCGCTTTCGCTCACGGGTCGAACCGATCTCGTGTCCAGGGTCCGCATAGACCGGCTGTTCGCTGCCTGCCTCGTATTCAATCCGCGGTATCGTGACCGTGTAGCCGCGGTTCGTGACAAGCATCCCGCGCTCGTGTCTTCGATGTCCTTGTTCAGCGCGATTGGCTGGGTCTGGTGGCAGCGCGCCAAGGCGTTGTCCGAGAATCTGCTCCGCAAGGCATTCGCGAGCGGCGACAACGGACGGCAAGTCGCCGGATTGCAGGATATCGGCGAGGTGGTCTCCCACGTCGGCGGTCGTTTCGACGGGCAGGTGCGCAAGGTATTGGCCGGGCATTCGTACCGCGCTGGCAGCGCGGTTCCGGATCGACAAAGTGTTAGTTAGTACGATGCAATCCGGCACTCGAGATGTGTTCGATTCGATCGCGAGCGCGGGGTTCCTGGTGTTGTTCCCCGGATTCGTCGTCTATCAATTTGCCGTTGCCGTTGGGGTCATTCCTCCCTTCCTGGGTGGCATGTTCGGCGCCGCTTGCGCCGCCTTCGCCGCGTTTGCACTGGTACAACTTGCCGTGCAATTTCAATCGCGGAGAAACGAGGTGTCCCTGCTTCAGGGATCGTTCGTGTTCTTCTGTTGCTTATTCCTTGTCTGGACCCTGCTCGCCGGCGCACTCAGCGCCCACAGTTTCACCGCAAAGGCGGCGATGGTGGAATCCCTGGGGACACTCGTCATCTGGCTGGCGGTGTTCTTCGTCGGCTCGAGGATGAAACTGGGGGCTGCCGGCATGCGAGCCGCCGTGCGCATGTCCGCGCTGGTCCTGCTCGCCTTGTTCGTCTACGCGATCGTAAGCAAGGGATCGTTCCTTGGACCCTTCCTTCTCTTCCCGGGCAACGATGAGGGCGGAGCTTCGGAGAAAGGAGCTGCCACGTATCAAGGCGTGGGGCGCTCGATCCTGATCGTTGGACTTGTCGTCGCTGCATTGCAGAGTCGTTTCTGGAAGCAGGCGCTGGTCCTTACCCTGTGCATCGCATGTCTGTTGTGCCTGGGATCGAGGGCGCACCTGTTCGGCGCCGTGATCTGCTGCGTGGCCTTGACCCTGGCCGTCGGACTCAGGAAAGGACAACGGACTGCGGCATTCCTCTTCGTTTCCGGTGCGATCGCGATCGCCTATGTCTCAGTGGAAATATTTCTCGAAACCAGGGCATCGCAGATCCTCGACCTCGCCACTTCATCGAGCTGGCAGTCCCGCCTCGAATTGCAGCAGCGGGCTGTGCAGGTGATCGCCGAGAATCTCTTTACTGGTGACTTTGGCTATCATCACTGGGGCACGTTTCCGGGGTATGCGCACAATGCGTTGTCGGCGTGGGCCGGATTCGGTGTCGTCGTGTTCCTGGGCTATCTCGGGTTGATGGGATACGCCTTGAGCCTGTCGGCGAAGCGCATGCTTGCGAATGGGCCCGTCGATTCCTTGTGGCTCATTGCGTTCCTGTCGAACTTCGTTGCGTTGCTGCTTGCGGTGGCTTCGGAGCCCATCTTCGCTTCAGTGTTCCCCGCCTTTGGTTGGGGCGTCACGGTCAACGCATTGCGGCATGAGCATCGTCGCAAGCTTGCCGCGCATACCGCGTTGGACATCGCCGTCGCCTGCGCGGAGCAGCGCATCGAGTGGCGTCCCGGCCGGCCCGCGGGCTCGTCCACTCAAGTCGGCAATTAGCCGCCTCTCGACTGAAGAATCATGTGCGGCATCAGCGGCATCATCAGCAAGGTTGATCGACCAATCGATCGCGAACAGATCGAGAAGATCAACCGCCTGGTTGCTCATCGAGGACCCGACGGGGAAGGCTACTTCTTTGGTCCGAACTTCGCCTTCGGCCATCGGCGACTGTCGATCATCGATCTGTCCGATCATGGGCATCAACCCATGACTTACCTGGGCCGGTACTGCATCACCTACAACGGCGAGATCTACAACTATCTGGAGCTGCGTCGCGAGCTCGAGGGATTCGGCTTCACTTTCGTGTCGGGGAGCGATACGGAAGTGATCCTCGCCGCCTATGCGAAGTGGGGGGAGAGGTGCTGCGAACGGTTCAACGGCATGTGGGCATTCGCGATACATGACTCCGTTGAGCAGAATTTATTCCTGGCGCGCGATCGCTTCGGCGTGAAGCCCCTGTATTACTGCGAATCGGGGGACCAGTGGGTCTTCGGATCGGAGATCAAGCAATTGCTGGTTGGACGGCAGATTCGTGCCAACCGGGCGGTCGTGATCGAGTCACTCCTGACGTCCATCGACGGGCACGGGGTGGAAACGTACTTCGAGGGAATACTGAGTTTTCCGCAGTCGCATTTTGGCGTCTACGATCTGCGCGCGCACACGTTGGCCATCACTCGTTACTATCAGTTGCGGGCGGACGATGCCTTGCGATCCCTGACGATGGATGACGCGATCGCGAGGCTCGGTGAATTGTTCGAAAGTTCGGTCCGGCTTCGACTGCGTTCGGACGTGCGCGTCGGTACCTGCCTGAGTGGCGGCCTCGACAGTTCCGCGACCAGCGCGGTAGCGAGCAAGCTCTATCGCGCTTCGACCCCCGAGCGGTTTCTCGGCATTCATGCCAAATCAATCGATGCAGAAACGGACGAAAGCAGGTATGCGCGTGCAGCCGCTGCTTTTTCGGACATCGAACTGCATACGGTTGAACCCCAGAGTACGGACTTCGTTGAAACCATCGACGAGTTGATCGATACCCAGGAGGAGCCGTTCGGCAGTCCTTCGATGTTCATGGGCTGGCACGTGTTCAAGCGAGCCCGGGAGCTCGGCTGCAAGGTGATGTTGAACGGCCAGGGTGGAGATGAAGTACTGCTGGGGTACGAGCGATACTTCTCGGCGTTTCTGCGATCCGTGCCGCCAGGGCAATTTCTTCGCGAAGCATTGGCGCAGGCCCGGAATTCGCGGCTCAGCCTGAAGGAGGTCCTGCTCTACAGTTTCTATTTCACGTCCCCGACGATTCGCAAGTTCGGTCTCAAGCGAAGGAGCCTGTTGCGTCCGGAAGTGAAGAATTCCTACGACTTCGACATCATCGATCAAAGCGTAAAGAGTTTCCGGCGTATCGAAGATCTCCAGACGTTCGAGATCACCACGCTTCAGCTTCCGCATCTGCTGCGCTACGAAGATCGCAACTCGATGCGTCATTCGATCGAGACACGCCTGCCGTTCCTGGACTATCGATTGGTCGAGTTATGCATTTCCATCCCGCCCCAGTTCAAGATCCACGAGGGCTGGACCAAGTACGTTCTGCGCCGGGCCATGGAGCCGATGTTGCCAAGCGAGGTGACGTGGCGGAAGGACAAGCTGGGTTTTGCGGCACCTGAACGTACCTGGATCGGGGGCGCGACGAAATTGATGAAGGACGAGATAGCCGGCTCGCGGATACTGGCCGAGATAGCGCAACGGGATCGTCTGCTCGAGAAGTTTGAAAGTCTTCCTCTGTGGCGGAGATGGTCGTATTTCATGATCGCCGCGTGGGAGCGGCGCTTCGGTGTCGAATGGTGAGCGCCGGCCCCGCGGACATGAGTCTCTCCGTCCTGCATATCTGCAGCGATTTCGCCAAGCAGCGGATCTACTTCGAATTGGTCCGGCAATTGGCGTCGGATGGAATCGCACAGAAAGTGTACGTGCCGGTCCGATCGGACGCAGAGCTCGCCGCGTTCAAGGGGGTCGAAATTCCCGGGGCCGACTTTCATTGCACGAAGATTCTGCGCCCGTTTCACAGAGTGCTGTTCCGTCGCAAGATCAGGACGGTCACGCGGGATCTCTTGTCGCGGATCGACGCGCGTGGCGTCGACAATGTGCACGCGCATTTTCTCTACAGCGATGGAGCCGTGGCGCGTGCGCTCAACAAGGCTTACGGCTTGCCGTACGTCGTGTCCGTCAGGAATACGGACGTGAACCTGTTCATGAGGCTCAGGCCCGACCTGCGCTGGTTGGCGCAGGACATCCTCGATCGCGCCAGGCGTGTCATCTTCATCACGCCGAGCTACCGCGATATCGTCGCCAACTGGTTGCCGGCACACCGCCGGGAGGCATTCGGCGCCAAGGCGCGTATCATCCCGAACGGGTTGCCGCGGTTCTGGTTGACGAATACCTACCACGGCCAACGTACTGGCGATGTCTTGAAGATCCTGTACGTCGGGGATTTTTCGAAGAACAAGAATATTCCTCGCGCCATCGAGGCGGTTTCCCGGCTGAACAAGACGAGGGCGGCCACCCTGACGCTGGTGGGCGGCGGTGGAGACGGCGAGGATGAAGTGCGTTCGTTGCTGCCATCAGCATCATTCGTGAACCGGCGCGGTCGGGTCGACAACCCCGACGAGTTGATGAGCATCTATCGGCAGCACGACATCTTCCTGATGCCGTCCTTGAAGGAGACATTCGGTGTTGTCTACATCGAGGCGATGTCGCAGGGGCTGCCGGTGGTTTTCAGCAGGGGACAGGGTATCGACGGCTATTTTCAGCCCGGCAGCGTGGCGGAGGCCGTGAATCCGCTCGATCCGGACAGCATCCGCGCAGCGCTGTTGGCCCTCGCTCAGCGGCTCGACAGGATTCGAGAGGAGTGTGTCGCGAGCGCGGAGACTTTCAATTGGCCGCGCATTGGCCGCCTGTACGCGGAGTCATACAGGGACGCGGTGGGCAATGTCTGAGTCATCCGGAGCGAAGGTCGGCATCGTCGACTATGGCGTCGCGAATCTTGGTTCGATGCGCAACATGTTGCAGCGTATCGGCGCCGCTGCCGATCTCCTGACGACGCCGGAGTCCATCCTCGGCGCGAGCAAGATCATCCTGCCCGGTATCGGCGCGTTCGACCACGGCATGGATGCGTTGTCGCAGCGGAACCTGGTAGAGCCGCTTCGCAAACGCGTGCGAGAAGATGGGATTCCGATACTTGGCGTATGCCTCGGTGCGCAATTGCTGGGGAAGGGCAGCGCCGAGGGCGAGCGTGCCGGCCTCGGCTTGATCGATGCGAGGTGTGATCGTTTCGTGCCACACGCGGAAGCGCGGATCAGGGTTCCGCACATGGGTTGGAGTCACCTCCAGCGGATGCGGGATAGTCCCCTGCTGGAGCAGTTAGACGCGCACGCCCGTTTCTACTTCGTGCACTCGTATCATATTGTCTGTGCCGATCCCGCAGACGTGCTCGCAACAGCGGTGTATGGCATGCCATTCACCGCGATGATCCAGCGGCAGAACATCTACGGGGCGCAGTTCCACCCGGAGAAGAGCCATCGGTTTGGAATGCGCCTGTTGC
>Ga0315910_10002195_pt1 | contig 17353 bp, 16 predicted proteins | sample EdamamesoilMG_FD_204470 | JGI IMG/M metagenome (GOLD analysis project Ga0315910, IMG submission 204470) | Garden soil microbial communities collected in Santa Monica, California, United States - Edamame soil | ecosystem: Environmental > Terrestrial > Soil > Garden | place: USA: California... | reverse complement strand
TGCCGCGATTGCATTTGGATCATGCGGATTGCCCATTTCCCTATAGAGCTTAACGCGATCTCCGATCCGACACGATGCGACCGCATCCTGATAAAAACTCTCACCAACTAGTCCGACTGGATAGCCCTTTGGCTGTCTTGGTTTCAGCGCAGCGTTTGCTCGCGATTTTGGCATTTCGAATGGGTCGAAAGGAAGACCAAGCCGCTCTGCAACCAATCGCATCGACTCATTGAATTCCGCGTTTATGTTTGCCGCCTCAGTTTCACCAATGAACGAGACACCCTGGCATTTTCGACAAGTCACCCGCAGATTTGGTCGTATCTTTCGCGCGTTGACACGCTGACTCCGACCGCAGTCACACTTGATGCTGTAATCTCGGCGGCATAATCGAGCGCAGTCTTTTCTTTCACCTAAATCCCCGTCGCACCTTTCCTTCAGAACTTAGAGTGCTCCGCATGTTTGAGTGAATTGCAGTACTAAACTGGAGCGCTGCCAAACACCCCTAAAACCCCTTTCGCTCGATCGTCCACCCGGGCGTTACACACACCCGGCAGTTCTCGCCGACAAAGCTCCGCCCCGCATCCTCATCCCCGCGCAGTTGCCATTCGAGCCAGTCGGTCGCAATCATCGCCGCCGCGCCGCCGTGGGGGTCGAAATAGGTGCCGCCGTGGCCCACCGGCAAACCGACCAGCGCGATCGGGACGTGGTTGATCCGGGTAAAATCGTCATAGCCGTTCACCCAGGCGATGTCGGTCGGGCCGCCCTGGATGTAGAGCACCGGGGTGGAGAGCTTCGCCAGCGCTTCCTTGGGCAGGTCCATGCCGGGCAGGCGCAATGTTGCTCCGGCCGGGAACAGCCCGCTGTTCTGGACGATCAGCGCCTTCACGCGCGGGTCCGCCGTGGCGATGCCCAGCGCCTGCACCCCGCCGCAGCTGAAGCCCGAGGCGGCGGTCATTTCGGGATCGATCCTGCCGCGATACTTGCCCCCGGCGAGCGCGTTCTGCACCAGCGCCCAGTCGAGGCCGTCGACAAGGTCCTGCGTTGTGGTCGGCATCGCAGGCGGCGCGCCGGGTTCGGGCGTGCCGCGTGCGGCCTGGACCCGCGCCAGTTCCTCACCCACGAAGCCAGAGGCGATCACCAAATAGCCGTGCGAGGCGATCTCCAGGAGGTGGTTGCGCACGCTTGCCGCGTCGTCGCTGCACGCACCGTTGCCCCAGACATAGATGCCAAGCTTTTTGTCGCCGTCGAACGCGGCGAGATCAGCCGGGCGATAGATCACGTGGCGCGAAAGGCTGGGATCGACTTCCATCACCGCGGGATGCGGCCCGCTGCCTTTGTCGCCCGGGGTTTCGGCGGTGGTCGGCGGCGGCGGGACTTCGGCCGAGAGATGTTTGCCGAAGAACGGCAGCACATGATCCTGGAAGCGGAAGCCGAGCCGGTTGGTGTGATCGCCTTCATAGATCTCGAGGTCGTTGGCGATGCCGTATTCGAGCAGGCGCTTGTGCAGCGCCTCGATGTCCGCAGTCCGGTCCTTGTCGCCGATCTCGAGCCCGATCGCGGCGTAGCGGCGCAAATTGGGAACGTACTGGTCGAGCATCGCCAGCGGCGAATTGGCGCTCCAGCGCTTGAGCACTGCCTCGTCGGGTTTGCCCTCGGCATCGAACGGCAAATCGGCATAGAGAGGAGCCTTGTTCGGATTGGGCGACCACGCCGATGACATCGCCAAGAGGCCGCGCGCGGGGAACTCGACCGCGGCGACTTCTTCCGTCGTGGTGAGCTTCTGCAGCGCTGCGATCTGCGCAGGCTCTGGCAGCGCGATCGGCCGCGCCTCAAGCCCACCGGGGCTCATCACGTAGAGCGCGCCGAACACATCCGCGTGCTTCATCCCGATACGCGTGGCGCCGTAGCCGCCCATCGAATGGCCGACGAGGCCGCGCGCCTCGCGCCGGGGAATCGTGCGGTAATGCCCGTCGATATAGCTAACCACGTCGCGGGCGATGAAGTTCTCGAAATCGCCGGTGGTGACCGAGCTCGAATAGACCGAGCCCCAGTGCAGCGTCTTGGAGTCCGGCAGGACCACGATCATCTCGGGCACGCCCTTGGCGAAGGCGCCTTCGGCGACTTGCGGCATGTGGATTTCCTGGATCCACTGCTCGGCCCCGATCCAGTAGCCGTGCAGGGCATAGACCACGGGGTAGCGCCGGGTGGGATCGGCGCGGTAGCTCGGCGGCAGGACCACGATCACGTTGCGGTCGGCGGAATTGCCCTCGAGGTTGCCCTCGACCGATGGCGAATGGACGGTGGCCCGCTCCATGACCACCGGCTTCGCGCCTTCGACCACGGGCGGCTGGTCGGTCTTGACCTGCGCGATGGCGGGGACGCTGAGCAAGGCCGCCAGCGCGCTGAGCACCACGCCGAGGCCCTTCCTGGACCACAAGGTCGATTTCGGCATTTTCCCCTCCAATACGAAGCCTATTGCATGGCGCTATTTTGTATGAGTAATTAGATCGGAGTCAACCGCGCCAGGAGAAGGGAATGCACGCGAATTGTGGTTTCGGAGCCGCGCTGGCGGCAGGGTTGGCTTTGTCGGCTTGTGCTGCCGACGCGCAACACGAGCGCCTGCCCGGCTCGAACCCGATCATCACCGATGCGTTCACCGCCGATCCCGCGCCGCTGGTGGTAGGCGATACGCTCTGGCTCTACACCTCGCACGACAAGGCCGAGGGCGACGTGCTGTATGCGATGAACGACTGGCTGGTCTATTCGTCGAAGGACTTGCGGCACTGGACTTCGCACGGGCCGGCAATGCGCGAGGCCGATTTCGCCTGGGCCCAGGCGAACAACAGCGCCTGGGCCGCCGAAGCGATCGAGAAGGACGGCAAGTTCTATTTCTACGCGCCGGTGAAACACAAGGAGCCCGACCGCGGCTTTGCCATCGGGGTCGGCGTGTCCGACAGCCCCGCCGGTCCGTTTGTGGATGCCCGCGGCAGCGCGCTCGTCACCAACAGCATGACCCTGGTCGGCCGCGATTACGACCAGGACATCGATCCCACCGTGTTTATCGACGACGACGGCACGCCGTGGCTGATGTGGGGCCACTTCACCCTGTTCCTGGTGAAGCTCAAGCCCAACATGATCGAGCTCGACGGCCCGATCACGACCATCGAACTGCCCGATTTCACCGAGGGACCGTGGCTGTTCAAGCGCGGCGAGCATTACTACCTCGCCTACGCCTCGATCGACGAGGTGAAGCAGGGCGACGAGCGGATCGCCTATGCCATGGCTCCCGCGATCACCGGCCCGTGGACCTATAAAGGCCTGATCACCGGCAAGACGCGCAACAGCTATACGATCCATCCCGGGATCGTGGAGTTCAAGGGCCGATGGTACTTCTTCTACCACGATGCTTTGCTGACGATCGGCGACCTTGCGGGCGCGGACGGACGCCGCGCTGTCGCGGTCGAATATCTCGATTTCAACCCGGACGGGACGATCCGCCCGGTCGAGCAGACCGATGCCGGGATCAGCGTTCCACCGGGCGGCAGCTAGGCCGTCAAACCACCCACCAGCGCGTATTTGAGCTCGAGATACTCGTCCATACCGTGGCGCGAGCCTTCGCGGCCAAGCCCCGATTCCTTGATCCCGCCGAACGGCGCCACCTCGGTCCCTAAAAGGCCTTCATTGGCGGCGACCATGCCGTATTCGAGAGCACCCATGACGCGAGCGACACGGCCCACGTCGCGGGTGTAGAAATAGGACGCGAGGCCATAGCGCGTATCGTTGGCGATGCGGATCGCGTCTGCCTCGTCGGCAAACCCGATCACCGGCGCGACGGGTCCGAAAATCTCCTGCTGGGCGATGTCCATGTCCATAGTCACGCCGGTCAGCACAGTCGGGGTGAAGAACTGCGCGCCGGCGTTGTGCCGGCTGCCGCCACAGGCCAGCGTGGCGCCTGCGGAAAGCGCCTGGTCGACCAGCGCTTCCACCTTCTGCAAGGCCTTGTCGGTGATCAAGGGGCCGATCTGGACGCCTTCCTCGCGCCCGTTGCCGACCTTGAGCGCGCTGACCCGTTCGGCCAGCCGACCGACGAATTCCTCCTCGACCGACCGCTGGACGAGGATGCGGTTGGCGCCGATGCAGGCCTGCCCGGCGTTGCGGAACTTGGCGAGCATCGCCCCGTCGAGCGCGGCGTCGAGATCGGCATCGGCGAAGACGATGAACGGCGCATTCCCGCCCAGTTCCATGCTGACCCGCTTCACCGTCCCGCCGGCCTGCGACAGCAGCAATTTGCCGACCGCGGTCGAGCCGGTGAAGCTCAATTTGCGGATCAGCGAATGGGTGCTGAACAAGAGGCCGGTTTCTGCGGCATTGGCGCTGGGAACGATCTTAAGGATATCCGCCGGGATGCCCGCCTCGATCGCGAGGGTTTCGAGCGCCAGCGCCGAAAGCGGGGTGCTTTCGGACGGTTTCATCACCATCGCGCAACCCGCCGCCAGCGCCGGGGCGGATTTGCGGGTGATCATCGCGAGCGGGAAGTTCCACGGCGTGATCGCTGCGCAAGTGCCGACCGGCTCCTTGGTGACGATGATCGACTTGCCCGCGGCGAAGCTCGGGATCGTCTCGCCATAGGCGCGCTTGGCCTCCTCGGAGAACCATTCGACGAAGCTTGCGGCGTAATCCACTTCGGCGCGCGCCTCGGCCAACGGCTTGCCGCTCTCGGCGGTGCAGATTTCCGCCAGTTCCTCGCGATGCGCGACGATCAGGTCGAACCACCGGCGCATGATTTGCGCGCGCTGCTTTGCGGTCAATGCAGCCCAGTCGCGCCGGGCGATGTCCATGCGTTCGACGATCGCGACGATTTCCGCGGGCGCATAGGTCCGCACCGTGGCGATGGTCTCGCCCGTGGCGGGATCGTACACCGGCATGCCGTTGCGCTCGTCGAGCGCGTTCTGGATCAGTCTCCAGACGGGGTCCGACATCACTTGCTCCCTGAATTCATCGCGAGGCGCGTCCCGCCCGGCTGCGCTCTGCCCAAAAGGCTTGGTCTTGCCAAGCGAATTGGCGTCGGGCCGGACCACTCGCAGGTTGACTTTCCTCCGTCCGCAAACCAAGGAGGCCGCCGGTTTCGCCGGTCCACCGATCGGGCGATGCCGTGGACGGAGACGAGTTGACCGCGCTCTATGCCCTGCCGGACCACGAAGTGGTCATGGCCCTGATTCCCAATATCGGGCAAACCCGCCTCGCAGGTGACGAGGCGGTGGAGCGTATCCGCGCGACTCCCGGCATGGTGCCGGTGGCGATCGACCCGGAAACCGAGACCGGCGGGCCGGGCAAGGTGCTGTGGGCCGATCTTGGCGAGCATCCGTTCCGCGAATGGCAATTCATGTACTCGATCGAGGCACTGGCGCGGGAGAAAGCCATCGGCGATGCCTTCGCGACCGATTTTTCGATCCTCCGCGACGACCGCATCCTCGCCGATCCGATCGCCCCGAGCGGTTTCATGTTCCACATCTCGCGCTGCGGCTCGACACTGACCGCCAAGGCGCTGGCGCGTTCGCCGCGCCATGTCGTGATCAACCAGGGCGGCCCGCTGCAACGCGGCTTCTGGGCGACGATCACCAGCGACTGGACAAGGGACGCCAAGCCGAACGCAGAAAACCTCAAGGCCTTCCGCAACCTCGTGCTGGCGATGGCGCGGCGGAGGCGGCCCGAGCAGGACCGCTCCTTCGTCAAGTTCATCTCGTGGAACACGCTCTATATGGATTTCGTCCACCGGGCGTTTCCCGATGTCCCGGCGCTGTTCCTGTACCGCGATCCGGTCGAGGTGATCGCCTCGGTGCTGCGCGAAACCTCCGCCGTGTTGTGGGCCAAAGGCAGGCGCCAGGCGGGGTTCCTCACCGGGCTCGACTGGCGGGAAACCGCCGAAATGGATGACGTCACCTATCTCGCCACCTGCTTCGCGCAGTATTTGCGCGCTGCCGGGCAGGCTCCCGCCGGGGCCACGCTGGTCAATTATACCGACATCAATCCGCAGAACTTCCCGGCGATGATGAGCGACGGCCTTAATTTCGACCCCGACGAGAGCGAATTGGCGCTGATGACCGAACAGTTCCGCTTCCACTCGAAGGACGATTCCGACGCGCAGCAGTTCCGTCCGGATGGCGCGGAGAAACGTGCTTCGCTCTCCGCCGCTGACCGGGAACTGGTCGGCCGGATATGCCACGGCCTGGTCGACAGCCTCGACCGTTCGAGCGCCAATCTCTTCCGGTACGCGGGAGAAGCCGCTTGATCCGACCTGCACAATCGCGGGCCACGTCGTGGGCCATCGGGCCAGTTTCCGCTTGCCGCCAGCCGCGCGGCGCACCATTTAGCCGACGAATTAACGGAGAATGACTTGACCTACGTCCCTACACCCGGGCTGCTCAGTGTGGTCATACCGAACTTCAACTACGGACAATTCGTGGCTGAAACGATCGCGAGCGTTGCCGCCCAGACCTATGCGCCGATCGAACTGATCGTGGTCGACGATGGCAGCACCGACAATTCGGCCGAAGTCATCCGCCAGGCCGTGGATGCCGCCGGTGGCCTCGCGCATGCGGAATTCATCGCGCTGGAGGCCAACGTCGGCAAGCTCGGTGCGATCAATCGCGGCTTGCAGCATGTTCACGGGGAATACCTCATCATCCTCGATGCCGATGATTTGCTGACTCCGGAATATGCCGCGCACACCATAACCGCATTGAACGAGGCGCATGCCGAGGATCCGCACATCGCCTTCATCTACAGCGACTGCATGCTGATTTCCGAGTCCGGCGAAATGCTCGATCGCGGCAAGTCTGCGGCCTTTTCGCCCGAGCTGCTCGATCGCTATTCGTTCGTCCCCGAACCGGCCATGTGCCTCGCCGCGCCGGTGCTCGAAGCCGCCCCCTATGACGAAGCGATCCGCAAGGGCACCAAGCACCACAAATGGAAGCGCATCGTCGCCAATGGCTGGATCGGCCGCCACCTGGCCGAGCCGCTGTTCTGCTATCGCATGCACGACAAGAACCTCTCGGGCATCGGCAAGCGGGTGATCGACGAAGTCGAGCGCGGCGAAGGCGGCGAGCGCATCCTGTCGGGCTACTGGCCGCTCCAGACCACCGAACGCTGAACCGATGACCCAGCCCAACGCCAGGCAAGACGCAGACGCGGCGGCATTCCCGCTCAAGCTGGAAAATGCGCGTATCGGCGTGGTCGGCCTCGGCTATGTCGGCCTGCCTGTGGCGGTGGCCTTTGCCGGGCATTTCCCGACCGTCGGGATCGACGTCAGGACTTCGCGGATCGAGAGCCTGCGCGCCGGGCGCGACGAAACCCGCGAGACGACGCCGGAGGAGCTGGTTGGCGCAGGCGACAGGCTGAGCTTCACCGCCGCGTGGGACGATCTGCAGGCCTGCAATGTCTATATCGTCACCGTTCCGACGCCGCTCGACAGCCACAACCATCCCGACCTCGAGCCGATCGAAAGCGCGACCCGCTCGATCGGCCGGCTGCTCAAGCGCGGCGATATCGTGATCTATGAATCCACCGTCTATCCGGGGTGCACCGACGAATTCTGCGTCCCGATCCTCGAGCAATTGTCGGGCCTGCAATATAATCGCGATTTCTTCTGCGGCTACAGCCCCGAACGGATCAATCCGGGAGACAAGGAACGCAAGCTCGCCGACATCCTCAAGATCACGTCCGGATCGACGCAGGAAGCGGCCGACTTTGTCGACGCGCTATACCGCCGGATCGTCACCGCGGGCACCCACCGGGCGAGTTCGATCCGCGTGGCCGAAGCCGCCAAGGTGATGGAAAACACCCAACGCGACCTCAACATCGCGTTGGCCAACGAACTGGCGATGATCTGCAACCGGATCGGCATCGATACGCTCGAAGTGCTGGATGCGGCGGGCACCAAATGGAACTTCATGCCCGTGCGCCCCGGCCTCGTCGGCGGGCACTGCATCGGGGTCGATCCCTACTACCTGACCCACAAGGCCGAACAGATCGGCCATCACCCGGAAGTGATCCTGGCTGGGCGCCGGATCAACGACCGGGTCGGCAAATACGTGGTCAACCAGTTCGTCCGCCTGCTCGGGCGCAAGGGCCTCTTGGCCGATGACTTGCGCGTGCTGGTGCTGGGCTTCGCGTTCAAGGAGAACTGCCCCGATCATCGCAATACCAAGGTTGCCAATATCGTGCGGCACCTGCGCGAATTCGACATCGCCGCCGATGTCTACGATCCGTGGGTGGATGCCGACGAGTGCGAGCACGAATACGGCATCCGGCCGGTGCCGGTGCTCGAAACCGGCAAGTATGATGGGATTATCCTGGCGGTGGCCCACGACGAGATCGTGGCCATGGGCGCCGAGGGAATCCGCGCGCTCGGCAAGCCCGGCGCGGCTTTGTTCGATGTCAAATCGGTGTTGCCCAAGAACGCGGTCGACCAGCGACTCTAGGTCGTTCTAGGCCGCCCCGCGGCGCTTCTTGAGCGTGGCTTCGGTGAGCTCGAACGAGTGCTTGTGGTCGACATCGATCGGGCCCCACGGATAATCGAGCCACGACACCTCGACCGAGAGTTTCATCCGCCGTCCGATGGCGTCGAGCATGCCCGACAGTCCCTTGAGCTTGAGCTTGTAGATCACGAACGGCCACAGGCCGAAGGCCTTGAGGATGCGCATGTGACGCTTGCCGAACTGGCCGCCGCCCTCGAAGATCTTCACCGCCTTCAATGAAGCGGGCGTCTTCAGCGCATAGAGGTTGCACGAGGAAAAGCCGCCGTCCTTGAGGCGATGGAAGGCAAGGCCCGAATTGGCGTAGTCCTTCAGCACCACCTCCTCGCTGGTGAAGCCGACCACGCTATCGGCGCTGCTGGCGAGTGTATCGCGCACGAAATCGCGAACGATTTCAGGTGTGTGCAGCGCGTTGTCGCCGGTGGTTATGATCATCGGCAACGGGTGTTCGATTTCGTCGACCGCCTTGAGCACGCTGTCCGCGAGGTTGCCGTGCGACTGGACGAAGACCACCCTTCCCTCGTCCACCCAGCCCTTCATCCTCGGCGTGGCGATGAGGATGTCCTCACGGTCGACCGAGACGTGGATCGCGCCGAAGCAGCCGCTGTTGACCAGCGCTTCGAGCACCCGTTCGAGCATCACCTGCCCGTCGATCTCGACCAGGCACTTGTGCGATTTGCCCTGCAGTTTGGCGACCGGATCGTCCACTCCCCGGCGGCTCGCGGCCATGACCAGCACGGCGGGAAAGGGCTGAGAATTGCTTGCCATCGTGAGGCTTTCTGTCGCGGAAAGTTCAGGCGCTTGCAACCGCCGTGAAGCGGGCGTGGCGCAGCAACTCGCCGATGTCGGACAATTCGGGCAGGCGTTCGAGCGCATCCCTCAGGTCCGCGGTCTGATCGGGGCCAAGGACACCGGCGCAGCAGGCCTCGAACTTGGCCCAGTATTGCGCATCCGAAAACGGCGCCGCTTTGCTACCCAGCGGCATTGCGATCACCGCCTTGAGCTGCCTGCCGTCACGCAAGGTGACATGCACCTCGGTCGGGAACTCGCCTTCGAGCTTGTCGACCGGATGGCGATGGATGATCGGAAACAGCGAGCGCACATCCTCGCCCATCACCGCTTCGGGGGTAAAATCGGCCAGCGTGCAGTCGCCCCGGGCAAGCACGCAGCCGACCGCATATTCGGCGGAAAACTTGGCCTGCAACGGATCGCGCGGATCGGTGTACATCACGTTGTTGAAGTGAACCCGCGGCATGTGGAGATCGACCGAGGTCACGTCCGCGGCGGTAAAGCCATGCTCCGCCATGAGATCCAGCATGCCGTCCATCGCCCGATGGATCGCGCCGCAGGTGGGGAAGCGCTTCACCCGGAACTTGTGCTCGGTGATCAGCAGCGGTTCGCCCACGTGTTCGGTTTCGAAGCGCAGGTTCTGCCCGTGCTCGATATGAGTGATCGTATCGCGCAGTTGCTCGTAATCGGGCCCGACCATCAAGCGGTTCATTCCCGTGCGTCCGTCGAGCGTGTCGCTGCCGGCGGTGATCCCGGCCCGGGCCAGCGTCGCGGCCATGATCCCGCCCTTGGCCGCGAGCCCGGCATGCACCGGCTTCATCTCGGTGCCGAACTGCGACATGAACCCCGCCGACATGCTGGTCGCGATCGACAGTGCGCGCGCGCTGGCTTCGGCGTCGAGCTTCAACAGCCGCGCGCAGGCCGCAGCCGCGCCGATTACACCCACGGTTGCGGTGGCGTGCCAGCCGCGATTGCGGTGGGTCGGATTGACCCCCTGCCCAACCCGTCCGAGGATCTGCAGCCCGACGATATAGGCATCGATGGAGGCCTCGCCCGAGAGCCGCTCCTGCTCGGCCAGCGCAAAGATCGCCGGGCCGAGCACCGCCGTCGGATGAGCCTTGGGCGGATCGAAATTGTCGTCGAAGTCGAGCACATGGGCGATCGTCCCGTTGACCAGCGCCGCCCACGGCGCGGCGAGGCGTTCAGTCTGGCCGAACACAGTACAAGGCCCCTCGCCCCAATGCGAGACCGCGGCGAACACCTTGTCCGCGGCGGGTTCGACCGCACCGGGCACCATCACCGCCACCACATCGATGAATTCGCGATGCGCCCATTCGCGGGCGTCGCGCGGCCACGCGTCGGGAGTTTCGGCAATCCACGCGCCGAACGCCTCAAGCGGATTCGTGCTCATCCCGGCCTATTGCCCCGTCTGCTGGTATTCCACCGCGATGCTTGGATCGCAGTCGTAAGGGTAGATGAATTGCCCTTCGTGCTTGCGCCACTGGATCAGCCGCGCGCCGTTGTTGTCGAGCACTTGCGCATCCTCGAACCACTGGGTGGCGATCAACGTATCCTCGTCGAGCTTGCGATAGCGTTCGACCATGTGGATGTTCGCGCTGTGCTCGAGGCCGTTATTGGTGATGGTCGAAGGCTCAATGTGGGTGGTGTCGATCACCAGCTCGTCGCCGTCCCAATGGCCGACCGAATGGCCCATTTTTGAATGTGGCGCGTCGGCCGGCGGATGATCGCGCCCATCCATGAAGATCACCCGCACCCGGTCGAAATACTCGTATTCGATGACGATAATGTCGTCGGTCTGGTGCAGCTCGAACGGGAATGGTCCCTGGATCGAATAGACGATCGACGGCGCGGCACAGACGCGCGAAAGCGTCATTTCGTCGGTCGGCTTCCATTCGCTCGCCTTGGCCTGCGCTTCGGGCTTGAGCTTGAGCGCGCCATATTCGTCCTCGGGGAACTCGACCACGCCGGTATCTTCGATCACCACCGTATCGGGCGGGAGCTTGGCCAGCAGCAACTGCGCCTCGGGCCGCGGCGGAGCGAAATCTAGGTTCCAGAAGCCCGAAAGGTCCGGGTGTTCCTGCCCCGTCGCCGGAGCAGCGAGGAGCAGCGACAGCGCGGCAGCGATCCCCGGCCTGCGCATCAATCGTCCGCCTGCGTGAACGGCGCGGCGCCGATCAGCTTGCCGTCGGCATCGAACGCCCGACGCAGGCGCATGTAGGGTTTGCCGTCGCGCGCCAACCAGCCCTCGATGGTGATCGCCTGCCCCGGCTTGATTGCATCGCGGGTCCAACCGCGCCGCATCAGCACCACCGGGGCGTTGGTTTCGGCGCGCCATTCGCGCGTGCTGCCGTCCTCGCCGACCACCGCCACTCCAATCGTTCCGTGGGGGTTGGTGAAGCGGAATGCGGTGACCTTGCCTTTGATGGTGACCAGCTTCGTCTCGTCGAAGAAGGCGGCGAAGGAATGGTGTGCCTGGGCGCCGCCCGAAACCAGCGCCAGCAGTGCACCCGCAAGAATGAGCCCGTTTCGCATATCCTCTCCCGCCGGTTCAGCCCGGCATGTCCGGCGCTTCGCTGATATCGATATAGCGCCCGTCATAATAGGTCAGTGGTTTGGCGTTGGCGCGGTGACGCGCGGCGATCAGCTCGCCGACGAAGATCGTGTGGGTGCCGAAGACCTGGCGCTGCGCCACCCGGCAGACGAAGCTCGATTGCGCATTGGCGAGCACCGGCACGCCTTCCTCCTCGATCCACTCACCGATCCCGAAGCGGTCCTCCCCGCTCCCGCCTTTGAGGAAATTGTCGGCGATCTCGCGGTGAGGCACACCCAGCACGTTGACGCAGAACTTGTCCGCGGTGGCGATCGGGTCGTGGAGCGAAGCCAGTCGGTTGATGCACACCAGCAGCGACGGCGGATCGAAGCTCAACGAGCTGACCGCGGTAGCGATGATCCCGTAGCGCTCGCCGTCGCAGCCGGTGGTCACCGCATAGACCGTCGCCGCGACATGGCGCATGGCGTCGCGAAAGGCGGCAAGGATCGTGTCGCGGTCCATCGAATCCGGCATGGCGAAGCGAGCCATGCGGGTTTCTCACCGGTTCCGCAACTGTTCGGGCAATGTGCAGGACCGGACTTGCGATCACATTATAATGTGATATTGACGCCGCCATGGAACATTCGATCATCGACAAAGTCCGCGACATCGTTTCCGATGGCAAGATGTCGCGCACCGGGCTCGCGCGCGCGGCCGGGCTGCATGCCAACACCTTGCGCGAATGCACCGATCCCGGCTGGAACCCCACCGCCGACACGCTCGGCAAGCTCGAGCGCTTCCTCGCAGCCAACGACGAGACCCCGGTGCTGGTCCCGATCGAAGCGATCATTGACGAGGCCCGCAACGGGCGGATGTATGTGCTGGTCGACGACGAGGACCGCGAGAACGAGGGCGACCTCATCATCCCCGCGCAGATGGCCACCCCCGATGCGATCAATTTCATGGCGATGCACGGGCGCGGCCTGGTCTGCCTGGCAATGACCAAGGCGCGGGTCGACCAGCTCGGCCTCGAACCGATGAGCCGCGAGAACCGCACCCGCAACCAGACCGCCTTCACCATCTCGATCGAGGCGCGCGAAGGCGTCACCACCGGGATCAGCGCATCGGACCGGGCGCGGACGATTTCGGTTGCGATCGATGCCTCGAAAGGCGCCGACGACGTCGTCACCCCCGGCCATGTGTTTCCGCTGGTCGCGCGCGACGGCGGGGTGCTGGTCCGTGCAGGGCACACCGAAGCCGCGGTTGATATTTCCCGCCTCGCCGGGCTCAACCCTTCGGGCGTGATCTGCGAGATCATGAACGAGGACGGATCGATGGCGCGGCTCGACGATTTGCTGCGCTTCGCCCGCCTCCACAACCTCAAGATCGGCACGATCCGCGACCTGATCGCCTATCGCCGCAAGCACGATCACCTCGTCGAAAGGCGGGCCGAAACCCGCTTTTCCAGCCAATGGGGCGGCGAATGGCGGGCGGTCAGCTTCTACAACAAGGCGACCAAGGGCGAGACCATGGCGCTGGTCATGGGCCATATCGATCCGGTGAAGCCGACGCTGGTGCGTATGCACGCCCTCTCGCTGTTCGAGGACGTGTTCGCCGAAAGCACCGAGCGCCAGGGCCTGCTCGAAGGCGCGATGCGCGCGATCGGCGAGGAAGGCGCGGGCGTGGTCGTGCTGATCAACAGCCCTACCCCCGACCATGCCACCCGCGCCATCCGCCGCCGCGAGAAGCGTCCCGAAGCCGGCGACATGGCGCAGGAACAGCGCGATTACGGCGTCGGCGCGCAGATCCTTGCCGAGCTCGGGGTGCACGACATGATCCTGCTCACCAACACCAGCCATTCGCTGGTCGGTCTGGAGGGTTACGACCTTTCGATCGTCGGCGAGCGGGCGATTTCCGCTGGAGGCGCGTAATGGCCAAATTCCTGATCGTCGAAGCGCGCTTCTACGAGCACATCAACGACCTGCTGATCGAGGGCGCCCAAGACGCGCTCTATGCTGCGGGGCACGAAGTCGAGGTACTGCCCGTTCCCGGCGCGCTCGAAGTGCCGGCCGCGATCTCGCTGGCGGTCAACAGCGGCCTCTATGACGGCTTCGTTGCGCTCGGCTGCGTGATCCGTGGCGAGACATACCATTTCGAGATCGTCGCCGGCGAAAGTGCGCGCGGGATTATGGCCCTGACCATGGACGGACTTGTCATCGGCAACGGCATCCTTACCGTGGAGAACGAGGAGCAGGCGCTGGTCCGCGCCGATCCGCGGCAGAAGAACAAGGGCGGCGAAGCGGCGCAAGCAGCCCTCGCCTTGCTGGATGTTTGGGAGAGATTCAAATGAGCCACTGTTCGATCGGCGGCATCCGCCTGTGCCTTGGCGGCAATGTTTTCGGTTGGACCTCAAGCGAGGTTGAGAGTTTTGCCGTTTTGGACAAATTCTACGAAGCCGGCGGGCGGATGATCGACACCGCCCAAGGCTATTCGGTATGGGCGCCGGGCCATGTTGGCGGCGAAAGCGAGGCGGTGATCGGCAACTGGATGGCTTCGCGCGGGGTCCGCAAGGACATGCTGGTCGCGACCAAGACCGGGATGTTCGGCAAGCCGGGCGACCTCGAACCGAAGAAGATCGCCGAGGAGCTCGACAAGTCGCTCGAGCGGCTCAAGACCGATTATGTCGATCTCTATTACGCGCATCGCGACGATCCCTCGCTGCCGCTCGACGAAGTGGTCGGCGGGTTCGACGCGCTCGAAAAGGCCGGCAAGGTTCGCGAACTGGGCGCCTCGAACTTCTCCGCCGAGCGGCTGGAAGAAGCCTTCGAAGCGGCCGAAGCGTTCGGATATATCCCCTTCACCGTGCTGCAGAACGAATACAACCTTGTCCGCCGGGGCGATTACGAGGGCGGCGTCCAGTCGATCTGCCTGCGCCACCACATCGCCATGCTGCCCTATTTCGGGCTCGCCGCCGGTTTCCTTACGGGCAAGTATCGGAGCACCGACGATTTCGCGAAATCGGCGCGCGGCTCCGGGATGGACCGGTTCTTCGAGATCGGCCAGCCGATACTCAAGGCGATGGACGAAGTCGCCGCCGAAACCGGCGCCAGCCTCGCCGCGATCGCGCTCGCCTGGCTCAACGCCCGGCCCGGCATCGCCGCGCCGATCGCCAGCGCGCGGACGGTGGAGCAGCTCCCCGCCCTGCTCGAAGGGGCATCGCTGGCGCTGACAGACGAACAAATGGCGAAGCTGACCGCCGCCGGACAGTGAGCGCCACCTACGACCGGATCGGGGTCGATTATTCGGATCTGAGGAAACCCGATCCACGCATCGCCGCGCGGATTGACGCTGCCTTGGGATCGGCTCGGACCGTGATCAATGTTGGCGCTGGGACCGGGTCGTATGAACCCGTGGACCGGAGGGTGACCGCGATCGAGCCTTCGGAGGAGATGATCCGCCAGCGCCCGGTTTCAGCCGCTCCGGCGATCCGGGGAGCGGCGGAGGAACTGCCCTTCCCCGACGCCAGCTTCGATGCGGCAATGGCGGTACTCACCATCCACCATTGGCAGGACCAGGCGAAGGGACTGCGCGAAATGCGCCGGGTGACGCGCGGCCCGGTCGTCATCCTCACCTTCGATCCGGCGCATCGCGGATGCTGGCTGACGGACTATTTGCCGCAACTGATCGCGCTCGACGAAGCGCAGATGCCGCCGCTGGATTTCTACGCCGCGCACCTAGGCCCAGTCGAGATCGCGCCGCTCCCGGTCCCGAAAGATTGCACCGACGGCTTCCTCTATGCCTATTGGGCCCGTCCCAAGGCCTATCTCGATCCCCGGCTGAGGCTCGGCAGCTCGTCGTTCTGGGCGCTCGACGGGGTGGAACAGGGGCTCGCCGCCCTCGCTCGCGACCTTGACAGCGGCGTGTGGACGGAGCGCTACGGCCACCTGCTCGATCTCGACGAACTCGATTGCGGCTACCGCCTGGTCAGGACTGCCTGAACGCCGGGGTCACACCACGGTCAGTTTCCATTCACACCGATAGGCGCTACACCGCGCGCAGCAGTACAGGAGAGGTGCCATGAGAAGCGTACCATTCGGGATTCTGTGCTCGGCCGCGGCACTTGTGAGTGCGGCCCCGGCGTTCGCCGCGTCGGATTATCTGCTGGTCATCGACGGGGTCGATGGCGAAGCTTCCTCGGTTATCGAAGTCGAATCGTGGTCGTGGGGCGAAAGCCGGCCCAGCACCAACACATCCGGCGCAGCCGGCCGTGAATCGTCCTCGCGGCCGAATCTCGGCTCTTCGGGGCAGGACGGTGTTTCCCGTGAATCGCCAACGCGTCCCACTGTGCAAGCCAGCCAGAACACCCAATCGCTGCGTGAATCGCCGACCGGAAGACCGACCGGTCGATCGCCCGACCTCGAAGGGCTGGCCACGGTGGATGAGGTCAGCGGGTTTTCGCTCAAGGTGATCCCGGGTAATGCCGCGCGCAGCAAGTGCGCCGCCGGGCAGCACATCAAGCACGCCCATTTGGTGGCGAGAGGCGTGGTCTACGATTTCGAGGATGTGATCGTCACCTCATGCGATAGCGCCAACAACATGGCGCTTGCCGGCAAGGTCAGGGAATTCAGGGGTCACGTCACCCTGATGAAATAGGAGCGGGGCGAGTCCCCGCCCTGACCGGGTGACGGCGGACGGTGATTTCCGGCATGCCGGTGAACAGTTCGCCTGTCACCGGCTTGCCCTTCAAACTGTGGTCGAAGAAATTGAGCACCACGGTGTTGGTGATCCTGATCATGCGCCAGCCGTCGATGTCGCCCGCGAGGCCAAAGGTCTTGAACAGCGGCCAGGCATAGGTGAAATCGGTGAAATCGAAATGGGACGCGCCGTTGACGGTGTAGTCCCAGAATTCGTTCGTGGCCGGCGGATAGGCGAAGTCGTTCCCGCCGGTGTGCTCCTCGTTGTAGAACATCAGGAACGGCGCCGGCACCGGCCGGTCCCAGTGGCGGCCGAATTGCGTGCCGTCGAGGTTGGCGCCGGCCTTGCAGCGCGGATCGACCTTGCAGAATTCTCCGGCCGCCCCACCGCCATAGGACATGCCGAAAACCCCGAAACTGCCGGTGTCGATTGCTTCGCGGAAGCCGGCAACCGGCGCCTGCAATTTCGCCAGCGTATCGGCGACGAACTCGATGTCCTCGACCCAATATTGCGTGAGAGAATTGTCCACCAGGTAGTCATGGAGGAAATAGTCCTCCAGCAGGGCTTCGGAGGCGATGTTCCGGAAGGGCTGGAGTTCCTCCCGCACAACGGCCTGTTCAAGGAAGGCTTTCCGCTCGCCCTCGGGCAGCGCGAAATACTGCTCCGCCAGCGGTGAGATCGCCGTCTTGAGCGCGGAAACCCGCTTCAGGTCACGGTTCTCGGCCATCATCTTGCCGATAACGCTTTGGTCCAGCTCGGGATGCGTCAGGAAGGGATCAAGGTC
>Ga0315910_10002194_pt1 | contig 17358 bp, 14 predicted proteins | sample EdamamesoilMG_FD_204470 | JGI IMG/M metagenome (GOLD analysis project Ga0315910, IMG submission 204470) | Garden soil microbial communities collected in Santa Monica, California, United States - Edamame soil | ecosystem: Environmental > Terrestrial > Soil > Garden | place: USA: California... | reverse complement strand
ATGCTCAACTCGAGCCACCGCGCGCGCCATTTTCAGCTGCCCGACGTGCCCGAACGCGGTTTCTGGCATGAAATCGTCAATACCGCGCAGTCGACGCATCGCATTCCGAAGGGTAACGCCCTGAACGTTGCCCCCCACTCGTTGGTCCTGCTCTGCTATGAGGGCGCTCGATGACTGTTCCCACCAAGTACGCGAGCGCGTTCGAGGCCATGCAAATCGATCCGGACGTGATCCGGGCGCTGAGTCGTTCCGAGCACCACAGTCCGCACGACGTCTTGGGGGCACACCCGGTCATCGTCGAGGACCAACCTGGCGTTTTGGTGCGCGGCTTCCACCCCGATGCCACGGCGTGCGACGTGATCTGGGGCGGCGAGGTCATCGCGATGCAACCCGCCGGTTCGGGGGTGTTCGTGACCCTCCTCTCGGGCCAAACGCTGCCCATCGACTATCGGCTGAGGTTCTCGTTCCGCGACGGCGCGAGCTGGGAGCGCGACGACCCCTATCGCTTCGTGCCGGCCGTCGGCGAGACCGATCTCTACCTGTTCAACGAAGGCACGCACCGAAATCTCTGGAACGCGCTGGGGGCTCGCCACATCCAACATCAGGGCACCTGGGGCACGGCCTTCGGGGTCTGGGCACCGAACGCCAAACGCGTCAGCGTGGTCGGTGAGTTCAACCAGTGGGACGGGCGCTTGTTCCCCATGCGCTCGATCGGCGGCTCCGGAGTTTGGGAGCTGTTCGTGCCCGGCGTCGGCAAGGGCGCGATCTACAAGTTCGAGATCAAGTGCCAGAACGGCGACCTGCGCATCAAGACCGACCCGCTCGCTCGGCGCATGCAAAACCCGCCAGAAACGGCCTCCATCGTCGACGTTTCGGAGTTCGAATGGGGCGACGACGCCTGGATGCAAAAGCGTCGCGAACGCGACATTCGGCGCGCTCCCGTGTCGATCTACGAGGTGCACCTCGGCTCCTGGATGCACGTCCACAACGGCGGGCGCCGTTCGCTCTCGTACCGTGAGGCTGCCGAGCGTTTGGTCGAGCACTGCACTGCGCTCGGCTTCTCGCACGTCGAGCTGTTGCCCATCAGCGAGCACGCCTTCTACCCGTCGTGGGGCTATCAGGTGACCGGCTACTACGCGCCGACCGCGCGCTACGGCACGCCCGACGACTTCCGCTACTTCGTCGACTACCTGCACCGCCACGACATCGGTGTGATCATCGACTGGGTGCCGGCGCACTTTCCGCGCGACGACTTCTCGCTGCGTCGCTTCGACGGCACCGCGCTCTACGAGCACGAAGACTCACGCCTCGGCGAACACCCCGACTGGGGCACGCTGATCTTCAACTACGGTCGTGCCGAGGTGAAGAGCTTCCTGATCGCGAACGCCATCTACTGGCTCAAAGAGTTCCACGTCGACGGCCTGCGCGTCGACGCGGTCGCCTCGATGCTCTACCTCGACTACAGCCGGGCTCACGGGCAGTGGGTCCCCAACAAGTACGGAGGTCGCGAAAACCTCGAGGCTATCGACTTGATTCGCGGCTTCAACCGCGCGATCGCCGAAGAGGTCCCCGGCGCCTTCAGCATCGCCGAAGAGTCGACCGCCTGGGGTGGAGTCACCAACGGCATCGAGTACGGCGGGCTCGGTTTCACCTTCAAGTGGAACATGGGCTGGATGCACGACACGCTCGGCTATTTCCAGAAAGAGGCGGTGCACCGCAAGTACCACCAAGATCAGTTGACGTTCGCGATGCTCTACGAGAACACCGAGCGCTTCATCAACTCGATCTCCCACGACGAAGTGGTGCACGGCAAAGGCTCGCTGATCGACAAGATGCCCGGCGACATCTGGCAGAAGTTCGCCAACGTACGCCTGCTCATTGCCTACCAGTACACGCGCCCCGGCAAGCAGCTGATGTTCATGGGCACCGAGCTCGCCCAACATCGCGAGTGGACCGTCGACGAGAGCCTCGATTGGCACCTCGCCGAAGATCCGCGGCGCAAGGCCCTCACCCACTTCATCGCTACCCTGGGCCAGGCCTACAAGGCCACCCCCGCCCTCTGGCAGTGGGATCCCGACCCCTCCAGCTTCGAGTGGATCGACTGCTCCGATCGCGACAACTCGGTGCTCAGCTTCGTGCGCCGCACCGACGACCAGCTCGTCGTCGTAGTCATGAACTTCACCCCCGTCCCACGCGACAACTACCGCATCGGCGCCCCTCGCCCCGGCAAGTACCGCCTGCTCATCTGCACCGACGACGCCGAGTTCGGAGGCAGCGGCTACGCCGTCCCGCGCGAGTTCTCCACCGACCCCATCGGCGCCCACGGCCGCCCCAACTCCCTCATCGTGAATCTACCGCCCCTCGCTGCCTTGGTGCTGGTCGCGGAGGACTGACGCGAACGCGAGCGCGAGCCCGGGGTCCGAGCGCGAGCGCGCAACGAGCCCCAAGGCTCGCCAAGCTTTTTTCTTTCATGCACTAGTGGGTCGCTTCGGGTTCTGCAGAGCCTGCGCTTGCGCCTAGGTCCTCGAAGTACACGCGCCGGATCGGAAACTCGATGGGCTGGGGGCCTTCGGCCGACGGAGGAACGTCGTCAACGGAACCCCGCCCTGCCAGAGGTTCCAAGACTTGAAGGGATCCCGTTTGAAGCTCGGGATCCAACTGAAGGTGGGACTCGTGGCTGACTACGAAACGTCGCTCGTTCGGGTCGTAACTGACTCCGTAGCTCGTGTCGAAGTTGTAGCCGCCCGATTTGACGGTGATGCTGGACTCGTTCACCTCGTTGGTGGCTCCGTCCACGTGAGCTGGTTCGCAACCCACTTCGTACGGGTTCACGCCGTAGATTTCGTAGTGCGAGTCGTCGATCGCCAAGGTCAGGATCAGCACACACTCCGGAGGGCGCGGGCTCAAAGCCTGTGGATCGCGCCGCAACAAAAATACCGCGTCGCTCAGGCCGTTCGCGTCGAAATCGCCGTTACCCAACCACTCGGTGCGATAGTTTTCCGGCGCAAGCTTGCCTTCCTCGCCCACTTCGATGATGGGTCCGATGGTCTGGCCAAACAGTTCTTTCGCGACCGCCTGCGCTGCGTTGAGGGCGCGCCGCTTCGAGGGAGCCGTCGATGTTGCTGCTGCAGGCGGTGACTTGGTGTCGATCGTGGGGGCCGCAGTGGCGGAAGCAGGTACCGTCGCACGAGTCGGGCTGCAGGCAGCAAGTGCGGCTGCGATTGCTAGCCACGAGACGCAGCGAAACGGACCGAGCTTGACACTACCGCACCGCCCCTGCGTCGACATGCGACGTGCAGCGTACCACTGGAGGCACAATTGGGTGCATGGTGGGTGCGCTCAGCTGTGACTGAGTGCGCGCCCTCGGCACCTGGTTTGTGCCGGGAGGGAAAGATCCCTTCGAATCGCTCGTAACTGCGGCATGGGCCGAGAACTCGTTGGGTCTTGGGGGTTCGGTAGACCCCTGCTTCGTGTCGTGGCCGCCGCCGCGCTGGTAGTACCGCTGGGCGTCGCATGCTCCGGGGGAGAGGGTGGTGGGTCGGGCGCCGAGGGAGCGAGCGGTGCAAGTGGGGGCAGTGCTGGAAGTGGCGGCAGTGGCGGGACAGGTGGCGGCCCGAGCTCGACCGGCACGAACGACACGAGTGGTAGCGGCGGGAGCTCGACCGGTGGTGGCGGGCGCCCAGCGATTCCGCCAGCCCCGGAGCTGCCGAGTTGTAGCGTGCTCGAGCCTACTTACGCGGGTGCCGGATGCGAGAGTGGCTGCACCGCGGTGACCTGCGACTGCGATCCGTTTCCTGCCAGCTACGTTGGTTGTCACGAGGAACGCGGGTGTCTGACGTCGGTCGACTGTGAGGTAGCTTGCGAGTGGGACCTGGGTGACGTGGTTTCCTGCATTGGCGACTACGACCCATGCGAATCCGATGCCGACTGTGAAGACGGGCGCTGCGTGCAGGCGACGGCCGGCCAGATTGGCAGCTGCAGCGCGGGGTTCGCGGGGCAGGACTGCGTGAACGACGACGACTGCACGGCTGGAAGCTGCGTCGCTGTCGCGCTGGACGGGAGCAGAGCCTGCTCGGACGGCGGAAACGGAGACCCGTGCAACTCGGATGCAGAGTGCACGGGAGGTTCCGCGTGCCTGCTGCCGCCCGCCTCCTTCGTGGGTCGCTGCGGCGATGGTGCAGCGGGAGATGCGTGCACGCAGGACTCCGACTGCGAGAGCGCGATCTGCATCGCCAGTTCGAACCCAGACACCGAGCTCGGAACCTGTGGTGACGGTTCGGATGGATCGCCTTGCGCCGACTCAGACGAGTGTGAGAGCGGCATCTGCAGCAAATCCGACTCGAGCAGCCAGGGGACCTGCAGCGACGGCAGCGTCGACAGCAGCTGTTTCAACGACGAGCAGTGCACGGGTGACCTGGGCTGCGTGATGGGCAGCTCAGGCGGCCGCTGCAGTGGCGGTGAGGTGGGCCAGCCCTGCGCGGACGACGGCGACTGCCAAGTCGGCGTGTGCGCGTTGGACACGTGGAGCGGTTTCTGTACGGAAGGTGAGCTGGGGCAGCCGTGCGTCGAGAACGACCACTGCGATGCCCAGCACTGCGGGCCGGGCAACGTGTGCAGCAACGGGGCGGTGGGAACGCCCTGCGACTCGGAAGACGACGACGACTGCGCCGAGGCACGCTGCGCCAAGGATTCCGCCGGCGCAGGCTGGACTTGTAGCGCGGGCGGCCTCGGCGATCGCTGCAGCGCACTCGACCACTGCGTCGAGGGCGCGTGCGCTCTCGCCACCGACGGCGGCGGTAGTTGCACGGATGGGCAAGACGGATCGTACTGCGTCGTCGACGCCGACTGCGCCTCCGAGCGCTGCGCGGTCGCTGCCGGAAGCAGCAGCGGCCAGTGCACCGATGGCGCCGAAGCGTCTCCTTGCACGGAGGACACGGACTGCAAGTCCGAGCTGTGCGCGATCGACTCCGGCAGCAGCTACGGGGCGTGCACCGAGGGCCTGCTCGAGAGCGAGTGCAGCGATGCGGGCGACTGCGTCGAGGGCATCTGCGCCTACTCGACGGGCCTCGGGCGCGGCGAATGCACGGACGGGTCACTCGGTGCTTTCTGTGTGACGCCGGACCAATGCGCCTCGATGCATTGCAACACCGGCGGCAACAGCGCGGGAACCTGCACCGAGGGCGTTCCGGGCGAGCGTTGCTACCGCGACCAAGACTGCGAGTCCGACGTCTGCACGCAGTACTACTGTGAGTGATAACTGACAGCTGCGTGCAGCCCCGCCGGGGACCGCTGGCCGTGGGGTCCTCTGCTGTTTGTATGCGCTAGCCGAGATCCAGGCGGGCGCGTGCACCTCGGGGTGCGTCCTGTGCTGCTGGGTATCGAGGAGCCGCCCGCTCCTTCGGTCGCTGCCCCATGGCTAGCGGGAAGCAGCGAGGCTGCACGAGCTGAGCTCGATGCGCGGGAATTGGGCTAGAACGTTGTGAGAGCTGCCAGCTGCCGCTAAGCTCGCCAACGTTTCTGCCCGACGGCGGGGCTCGTGTTCGAAATGGGAGATAGCGGATGGTGACCATCTACATTGCGGGCGTTGTCTTCGGACTAGTCGCTCCAGTACGCTGGACCACCCAGAAGCGCCTGCGCCGATTCCCGCCCCGACGCGCCGGCGCGGAACGTGTGCACGCTTCTTGCTCACGGAGCCGAGGGCATGGTGTAGTCGACTTCTGAGCTCCGAAGATCTGTGCACGTCGCGCCCCCGTCGTTGGACACCGGGTTCGGTGTCGGTGCATTTGGCGTCAGTGACGCGGGAATTACTTGGGGTTCTGCTGCCCTCGTTTTCATTGGTCGCCGGGTGCGCGTTGACGGCTTGCGCCCCACCCGGCCCGGCTCCGAAGGAAGGGTCGACCAACCTTTTTCCTTCGTATTCGACGGAGGCGGTTGAGGCTGACGAGGTGGCAGAAGGTCCGCCAGGCATGCCCACGTGGCTGGTGGGTAAGCTCGATCCAAACAGGATTGCCTGGGCGGACAACACCTTCAGCGAAGACATGAGCCTATCGGACATGCCGAACGTTGCAGTGACACTCGAGCAGATCCTGCTCGATGGCGACGTCGTGGCTGCCACACAGGAAGCAGGGGCGGCCGCCGCGAGAGTACTTCGGACGGCTGCACCACACCCTCATTGCCTGGCGGAAAGCATGGCAAGCGGTGCATCCCTGCGAGCTGTTTTCCGGCAGGATTGCCTTTTGGATCGACGATCGCGCGAATACGGAGCTGGTCGCCAAGATACTCTTGCGTGCCGGGAGGGCCGGGTTCCCGTACCTCCACCTCGTCGTCAGGGACCGTGCACGAGGTGGCTTTCGAACACTGGCGCTCAACTACTTCGGGGTGCTGCAGCTTTTCGAGCCGGCGTACCTTCATGAAAGGAGCCTGGTCCTGGAACGACACCGCGACGAGTTCCAGCAATGCACTAGGCGTGCAACCGGTGGTGCAGGCGCGGTGCGGGGATCCATCAGGGCACACTTCGTGCTCAACGCTGACGGAAGCGTCGGCAATGTCAGGTTCGAATGCGACAGCGTGGCTGACGCTGGCGTGCGGGCATGCGTCGCTCACGTCCTTTCTAGGATCCAATTCCCCACTCCGGTGCAAGAACCGATCAACATGAGTCATCGGGTTGAGTTCTCACCCCAGTGAGCTCGCACCGTTGGGGGACGATGTGATCGGTGCTCCTGCTGCGACTCGTGAAGTGGTTGCTCGGCGCAGCACGAGGGAGGCGCACACGCGCACGGGCCACGAGCGCACTTCGAGCGGCGCAGAGCGAAACTTGCAGGTGCAAAAGCCCGCCGGGAGCTCGGCTAGCGCAAGGAAAAGAGCGAAAGGCTCGGAGGTTCGCTCTAGAGCTCGGCGATCTTGATCGAGGCTACGAAGTCGCCGTCGTTGTTGTCGGGGTCGGTGTCGTTGACGAAGAAGGCGAGGCAGCCAGCTTCGGTGGCGTCGACGCTGGTGCCAGATTTGGCGACGGCGACCGTGCCGAAGGCCTTGAAGGCGAGTGCGCCGTGGTTGACCCACGAGAGGCCGTCGTAGCGGTAGGACTCCCACTTGCCGGCGACGCCCGAGGGGCCGTACCTGTGGTGGTCGAAGCTGCCGAAGCTGACGCCGCCGCGCACGGCTTCGATGGTGGCGCGCTGTCCGGGCAGGAGTAAGAGGCCGGCGCCGTGAGGGCCGGCGCACATCTGCTCGTCGGAGGGGGGTGAGGCGCGGCCGTCGATGTGGACGTCGACCGATCGCTCGCCGCGAGGGAGCTTGGTGACTTCGAACGCGATCTCGCCTTCGCCCGAGGAGAGCGGGACGTACTTGTCAGCGATCAGCGAGCAGACGTGCACTCGCGCAAAGCCGATGGCGCCGTGGGTGTCGCGCACGTCGACGCGCACGGCGCGGTCCGCGAGGGGCTCGTCGCTAGTGGCCAGCACGAACTCGTCGGTGAATCCGTCTTGGGATTCGTCCCAGGAGCGCAGGCGGGTGAGCTGCTGCTTTTCATCCTGATACACGCCGAGGCGTGCGTCGGGCTCGTGCGCGACGGGGAAACTGAGGTTGAGGCCGAAGGCGCCGATGCTGAAGGTCCTTGGCTCGCGTTCTTTCAGGAGCACGTTGGTGGGGCGAACGGCGTAGTGCGCGCCGGGTTCGACCTTGTCGCACGCTTGTTCGATGCGCTCGGCTTCGAACTCGTTCCTGGCGGTGTCTGGGATCGGTCGGGAGCAGCTGACGACCGCAGCCGCCACGCAGAGTGAGCTTGCCAGCATCACCGCGACGCTTGTGGTCCGCGGTGCGCGTTGGGTGACCTCGTGCACGTTGCCCATCCGGGTAAGGATAGCTGACCGGCGAGAAAGCGGCCAGGCGCGGCCAGGCGCGGCCGGGTCTAGCTGGATTCGGGCGCCGGCGCTGGCGTTGAAGCTGGCGCTGGCGTTGAAGCTGGCGCTGGCGTTGAAGCTGGTGCTGGCGTTGAAGCTGACAACGCTAGTGCTGGCGTGGGCGCGAGCGGGCGGAGGTTGCTCACGAGCCAGCCGCGTCGAACGAGTACGCGGCGGTAGAACTGCACGCCGAGGATGATGAAGACGCTGTCGTAGGGGAGGCGATAGCGGGACTCGCCGGTGGCGATGGCCACACCCAACATCACGCCGAACAGCACCGACAGCACGGCAAATTCGGTCGATTGGAGCAAAGCTCGGGGGCCGCTCGAGCGCACGATGTCGAACAGCAAGAGGCACGCGGGGTACATGAAGAGCAGCAGGAACACGTAGGCGTAGGCCTGGGCGAGAGGCCACTCGGGGGTCCAAATGGTGGGCCAGGGGGCGTTCGGCGCCATCAGGTCGAAGATGTGTTGGACCGAGAGCACGATGGCTTTGCCTGGCGCGCTGAAGATCCAGTCCCAGGCCGCTGACGAGTTCGCCTCGCTATCGGTGATCGAGAACCAGACTTGAGGCACGTGTTCGTAGCCGTGGTACTGAGAACCCGGGCTACCGAACTGAGAGTCGGTCCATTTCATCGAATGGATGCGGTCGTAGTGACCGAGCAAGAAGTCGGAAGCGCTCTTGTTGGAGCCGAGGCAGAACCTGTTCGAATTGGCGAGCGTGCAGCGGTGGCTGATGACGTAGAGGCCCGGGAGGGTCGCCAGGACGGTGGTGGCGATGGCGATTGTCTTCGTACGAAAGCTCGCCCCGCGGGTGAAGAGCCAGTGAACCCCGAAGAAGCCGAACACCGCGGGGATCGCCACGGTTTTGAATGCGATCGCCACGAACAGCACGATACCGGCGACGATCGACCACGACAGCGTGCCGGAGAGTTTCTTGGCTTTTACCGCCACCAGGTACAGCCCCATCACGAGCGGTACCAGGAACATCATGTAGATCTCGGAGAGAAAGAAGCCGGCGAACTCGATGTGATAGTAGTAGAGGCTGCTCACCGCGATCGACCAGGCGGCGCTCCGCTGATCGAAGGCGACCCACGCCAAGAAGCCCACCGAGAGCGGGATCAGCGCCGAGATCAAGATCTGAAACAGCATCAGCGTGAAGTACGAGGGGTCCGCCTGATAGAACTGCGAGAACATCCACGAACACGCGGGTGGATGCGTCACGTCGAGCGGCTTCAACTGATAGGCGGGGTCCGCGATGCGCCGGGCAATCGAGATGTACACGGCCATGTCCGAGTACACCGTGCCTCGTGGGTCGTGAGTGACGAAGACATGCTGAATGCGCCAGATCACGCCAACGACGTAGGCGGGTAGTGCGGCCACGATGGGGTAGCGACCCAAGAGCTGCAGGAACTTCTGCCAGCCAGAGGTCGGCGCTGTCTGTGTGCTCACGCGCCCGTTGTCGAGCAAATTCGCGCGTTAGGCAAGCACGAGCGACGGAAAAGCGTGCCGCCTGGCCCGCGCCCGCGAAGCCGGCCGTGGAAACGGCGTTGCCGTCAGACGCGCGGTCAGACGCGCCGTCGGCGCGCCAAGGGGACTCGCCGCGCGAAAGCGACGAGGCCGAGCCCGAGCGCACCCGCCCAGCCCCACGTGGGACCGCGAGGAGCCATCCGCGCGGCGTCGCAGCCGACGCTGGGGTACGCCGCGTCGAGCGCATCCTTGTACAAGTGCGCCATCGTCTGGCGGTCCCCGTCTCCCAAGTCGCGTTTGTGGGTCTCACAAGCGCTGGTGCAGCTGTACATCGTGGCGCTGCGATCTTCGCGGTCTTCACCGAGGCCGTAGAAGTGACCGACCTCGTGCGTCATCACATTTTGCAGATCGTAGCGGTAGTCGCACACGCTGGCCTGACTGGTGCCGTCGCAGGAGGCGATCGGGGCTCCGGGTGTCGGAGAGGTCAGGTTCGAATAGGCGTGACGTGAGTTGATGATGATGTCGGCTTCGGTGATCTCGCCGGTCTCTTCGTCCGAGAAGCCGATGGTGATCGCGAGGTCGTCTTCGTGGCCCGGGAACTCGATGGGCGCGTAGACGACTGCGTTGACTCCGTCCGGGTCGAGCCTGGGCTTCAAGCCGTGCCCGTGCTCGATGTTGAGCTCGGGGAGGTTCGGGCTCGCCGACAACCAGGCACCGAACGCCTGCACGATGGCTTGCTCCGCCTCGGGGGTGACCGCGTGCACCGAGTCGTCGATGACGACCTGGACTTCGGGCACCATCCAGCGCTGGGAGGCAGCGGGCTTGGTCTCTGCGCCCGCGTGTTCCGAGGGGTTCGGCCGCGACGACTGCTCGAAGGCTTGCGGCTCGTTGTCCAGGGTATCGAAGGCCAGGGTCGAACTGATGCAGCCGAGCGCCGCCGAGAGCGTGACGAACGGCCAGCGGGGCGCGCGGCGCGCGCGCAGCGGAGGAGTCGCTGGAAGCGTATGTCCTACACGTGTGACGCTCTCCTGCAGGGCCCTCCCCGGAGTTGGCGTGTCGTCAGCAGTGAACGGTATGCTCCCCGGAGGCGGCCGACTCGGTGTCGGGTTCGGAGACTCGGTGAGAATGGGGTTCACTCACCCATCCATACGGTTTGATAACGGCGACAATTAAGCGAGTCTCCGCGTCGCGGGAAACATCGAAACGCGGTGCGCGATGAGGTCTTGCTCGCTCTGGAGCTTGGCTGCGATCGCGAGCCGCGCGGCTTTCAGAAGTGAAACGCGGTCGGGCGCGCGCGCCCACCTGGTGCTGCGCCTCGGTGCCGAACGACTTCCTCATCGGGAGGACGCGCACGCGAGTTTCCGCGGGTTTCGAGCTGGGGTATGACGGAAGGATGAGTCTCCTCGAGCAGGTGCCAAATGTTGCGGCACCGCTGGATCCTGACTTCAGGCCGGCAGCGCTCGGTCATCGCGCTTTCACGCGACACGTGCGAGCGACTGGGGGTGCAGCGGTGCTCGAAGTCGCACTCGAGCGCGAGCCAGGTCAGGTGACACGCGCGCGCGTCGATCTCTCGCCGATTCCGAGCGACGCGGCATTGAACCAGCGCTTCAGCGAACGCTGGCTCAAGTTTCTGCTGTGGCAGCACGGCGCTTGGCGCATTCAGCTCGCGGGGCCAGCCGAGGTCACCAGCTATCTCGAACGGGCCTACGACGGCGCTGGCATGCGTGCCTTCGACGCCGAGTTCATGGCCCAGGTGTACCGGCAGCCACGCTTCGAGGTGGTGACTCGCCGCGTTGACGAGCTGCCCCCAGCGGCTCAGGTCGAGCGACGCCTCGGCGGCAACCTCGCAGGCTGCCGTATCGGGTTCGACGCGGGAGGCAGCGATCGCAAGGTGGCGGCCTTGATCGAAGGGCGGCAAGTGTTTGCCAGCGAGACGCCCTGGCAACCGAAGCTCGAGGCCAACCCGTCCTACCACTACGACGGAATCAAAGATTCGATCCGGCAGGCGCTCGCGCATCTCCCGCGCTTGGACGGAATCGGGGTGAGCTCGGCGGGCATCTTCGTGGACGACGAGACGCGCATCGCGTCATTGTTTCGCAAGGTGCCGGCGCACCTGTTCGAGGCGCGCATTCGCCGCATCTATTTGGAGATTGCAGCGGAGCTGGGTGTGCCGGTGGCGGTCGCCAACGATGGCGACGTCGCGGCCCTCGCGGGTTCCATGGAGCTCGACGACGCGCCGGTGCTCGGTCTGGCGCTCGGCACGAGCCTGGCCGCGGGCTACGTGAACGCGTCACGCGCCATCACGGGTCAACTGAACGAGCTGGCGTTCGCTCCGCTCGACTACGCGCCGCGCGCCGCTCGTGATGACGAGTGGTCCGGAGATCTCGGGGTGGGCGTCAACTATCTCTCGCAGGACGCCGCGATTCGGTTGGCAGGGCCCGCGGGCATCGAACTTTCACCTACGTTAACGCCGGCCGAGAAGCTCTCTGAACTCCAGCGCAAACATGCGGCGGGCGACGCGCGTACTCTGGCCATCTTCGATACGCTCGGCGCATATTTGGGCTACGCAGTGTTGCTGTACTCCGACTTCTACGCGCTCAAGCACGTGCTCGTGATGGGTCGCGTGCTGTCGGGCAGTGGCGGTGAACGGATCTTACAGATTGCTCGGCGAGTGTTGGAATGCGAAGCTCCTGAGCTCGCACGAGGGGTAACGCTTGGTCTGCCAGAAGAATCTGCACGGCGTATCGGCCAATCACTGGCAGCCGCGAGTCTCGTCGAGATCGAATCGAGGCGATCGCCATGACGTTTAGCTGTTCGAAGCCCACGGGCGAAGTCTTCGTGCCCGACCAGACGGATCCTGCTCGCGCGCTCGCCCGCACGACGCATCTCGGCATCGGCGCTCACCCGGACGATCTGGAGATCTTCGCGATCGAGGGGATTTTGGAGTGCTTTCAGCACGACGACGCCTGGTTTTCCGGGGTCGTGGTCACCGACGGGGCCGGCAGCCCGCGGCATGGACGCTACCGCGGGCACACCGATGAGCGGATGCGCCAAGTCAGGCGCCGCGAACAGAAGAAGGCGGCCACACTCGGCGACTATTCGGCGCAAGTCTTGCTCGACCACAGCAGCAAGGCGGTGAAGCAGTCCGAGCGCTCCGTGATCGAGGATTTGAAGCGGGTGCTCGAAGCCACACAACCGAAGGTCGTGTACACGCACAGCCTCGCGGACAAGCACGACACGCACGTAGCGGTCGCGCTCAGGGTGGTGCAGGCGTTCCGCGAGCTGGCGACTGACCAACGTCCGGCGCGCGTGCTCGGCTGCGAGGTCTGGCGAGATCTCGATTGGCTTTCGGACGCGCAGAAGGTCGAGATGAAGCTGAACGGTCAAGAGCATCTGCAACAGGCGTTGCTCGGCATCTTCGATTCGCAGATCGCAGGCGGGAAGCGCTACGACCGGGCGGCGCTCGGGCGGCGGCACGCGCACGCGACCTTCGCCGAGACCCACGCCGTCGACGACGCCGGCGGGCGCGTGTACGCGATGGACCTCACACCTCTCGTTTCGGACAAGTCGCTCGATCCGGCGCGCTACTGCCTGGAGCTGATCGACGGCTTCCGGGCCGAGGTGGAACAGCGGATCGCGCGCCTCGGACGCGGTTGACCTCGTCGCTCCCGCGGCGAGCTGATATAGGAGCCTCGATGTCGAAAGCGACTCGTTTAGCTCTCCTGATCGCGCTCGGTGGCAGAATGACTTCTTGCGCATCGCATCACGCCGTACAGCTGAAAGACGGCAGCTGGCAGGTTCAGTGCGAAGACCAGGTCGAACGCTGCGTGCGTGAAGCGCAGCGCGTGTGTGGGGACGAGCCCTACCACGTGATCTCGGGCAAGCAGGAAGAGAAGCTGTACGGCGGGCAGAACGGCTACCAGATGGGTGCCGAGCTGCACACGCTCGACTTTCGCTGCGGCTCCGATCCCGGGGTGTGGAAGCTGGAACGCAAAGACGAGCCGGCTCCGGACGAGTCCGAGGCCCCGCCGCCGGCGCCGCCTAAGCAGCTCTGCACGCCCGGCACCACCCAGCGCTGCGTCGGGCCTGCTGCCTGCGAAGGGGGCCAGAGCTGCAACGCCGACGGCACCGGATACTCGCCCTGCGATTGCGGCACATCAGCGACCCCGTCCGACACCAGCGCGGCGCCAGCGAGCTCTGCGCCACCGGCGCCCGCCAGCTCTGCGCCGGCGCCCGCCAGCGCTGCACCGGCGCCCGCACCCGCGCCGCGCTAGGCTTCGTGCGAGTGAGTCTTCACGGGCGTCTCTTCGCACTGCTCCTGACCACGGCGCTCACGGCGGCTTGCGACGACGCGGAGCGCGATACGGGTGAGTCTGCTCCCCACGCGAGTGCTCCGAAGGTGCCAGCGCCAACCCCGCTCCCGAGCGCGAGCGCGCCGGCTCCTCCGCCACCCCCCGAGGCTCCGTCGGGGCCAGCGCCGGAGTTCGTCATCGTCGCTGGCGGCGACGTGAACCTGGGGCGCGAAACCGGGCAGAGTATTCTCAAAGACCCCGGCTATAACCCCTTGCTTCAGCTGAGCCCCATCTTCAAGGGCGCGGACTATCGCTTCGTCAACCTCGAGTCGCAGCTGAGCGATCAGGATGGGGAAACCCAGTCGAAGCTGAACCGGCTGATTTTCACCGGTCCTCCCGGCGGTGGCCGCATGCTGCACGATGCGGGGATCGACGTGGTGAGCATCGCCAACAATCACGCCTGGGACTACGGCAAGTCGGCGTTCCTCGAGACGCTCGACAACCTCACGCGGGCGGGGGTTGGCTTCGCCGGCGGCAGCGCCACCGCGAATCAGCAGTACAAACCACAGATCTTTCGCGCCAAGGGCTGGAGCGTGGCCACCTTCGCGGTGACTCACATCTGGAACCAAGGCGACATCAGCAAACACCCCGGTCAGGCCTACGTTGCCTGGGCGCGCTACGACCTCTTACACAACGCCATCAAGCGCGCGAAGCGCGAGCACGATCTGGTGCTGCTCAGCTACCACGGTGGCGGCGAATACATCGACGTGCCGCTGGTGATGACGCGCGAGTTCGTGCGCGCCGTGATGAACGCGGGGGTCGACGTGCTGATCGGCCACCACCCGCACGTGGTTCATGGTGTCAGTTGGTACGACACACGCCCTGCCTTCTACAGTCTCGGCAACCTCGTGTTCAACATGCACAAGGACTACGAGTGGACCGGGACGGGCTTTTTGGCGCGCATCGCCTTCCGTCGTGACGCGCCCCCGAAGGTGCACGCCTGCCCGTACTACATCTTGGGCCACACCCCGACGCTCTATGAAGGTGCGGGCAAGCCCAACCTCGAACGGGCCTTTGCTCAGCGATTGAAGCAGGTTTCGATCACGGTGGGCGGCACCAACGTGGGCGACCCCGGCGAGTACAGCTGCATGGAGCTCACGCCTCCCGAGAAAAAACCCCCCAAGAACAAGCGCCGCTGAGGCTCACACTGTGCCAAAAAACCGTGATCGGCGCGTCGGGGTGCGACCGTCCTTGGTGCATGAAACTGCCGAAATCTCGCGTGGTCTGATACTTGCTGTCAGGTGTGATGGGCAAGCGGGCCCAGCCGTCGGAGGAATGCATGAGGACTTCAATTTTTTCGGGTAGTTGGTTGGGTCTGGTCGCGGGTGTCGTCGCGCTCGGGTGGGCCGTTCCCGCGTCTGCCCAGGAATGCGCGGACGACGCCGGCTGCCCGAAGGGATTCACCTGCGAAGTCTCCGAATCGACCGCCTGCGTGGACGTTGCCTGTCCCGAGGGGGACGACAGCTGCGAAGCCCGCGAAGCCGAGTGCACGGTCGAAGAGTACCGCTCGTGCGTGTCCATCGACTGCAGCGCGGACAGCGACTGCGCTGACGGCATGGTCTGCGAAACCATCCAGCACGAAAGGTGCTCGACGCCAGGTGCCCCTGCCGATCCTGGCGGCGCAGAGCCCGCGCCCGACGACGCGCCCGACTCCGATGACGGCGCCGACCCCGCACCGCCCGAGAGCAGCTGCGAAGTCGAAGAGCGCAACTATTGCGTGCCGCGCTACGTGTTGCCGTGTGAGGCGGACGCCGATTGCGGGCCCGGGTTCACCTGCGCAGCGAGTGAGGTGTGTGCGTGCAGCGGCGGCGGGTCGTCGTCCGGCTCGAGTACGACGGGTGGCAGCGCCGGTATGCCAGAGCCCCCAGACGACGCGGGCGACGCGGAGCGTCCGGCGGAGCCGCTGCCCGAAGGCGAAGACGATGGCGTCGACGGCACCGACGAGAGCTGCGTCTGTGAGCCCGGCCCCCTCAGTTGTCAGCTCGTGATCACGGAATGCGCGGCAAGTTCGGATTGCCCCTCAGGGATGACCTGCGAAGACAACCCCGAGGGTTCCTGTTCAGTCTCGTCCGACGGCGAAGAGGAGTGCGTCACCGATCCGGAGAAAATCTGCTTGCCGCCCTACATCGATCTGGTTGGCGGTAGCGGGATCGCGACCGACGTCGAGGAGGACCGAGGCTCTAGCGGTAGCGGCGAAGGCCCCATCGATGACCCAGAAGATCCGCAAGTCGGCGCCCCCGGTGAAACGGACGACGACGGCAACGCGGCGGACGGATCCGACGACGGCTCTGCTTCGGGCGGCGGCTGTTCCGTCGGCGCCGCGGGCGCGCCCACGGGCGCGTGGACGAGCCTCGCGCTCGCGCTCGGCGCGGCGGTGCTCGGTCGGCGTCGCCGATCAGCTCGCTGATTCGATCAGGATGCGCAGCATGCGGCGGAGTGGTTCCGCCGCACCCCACAACAGCTGATCGCCCGTCGTGAACATCGACAGGTACTGATCGCCCATCTTCATCTTGCGCAGGCGCCCAACGGCGACCGTGAGCGTGCCCGACACGTGCGCAGGAGTAAGGCGCGAGATGGTGGCTGGTTTGTCGTTCGGGACCAGCTCGACCCATTCGTGCGCCCCGCTGAGCACGCCGGCGATTTCGTCGAGCGGGATCGACTTGTTGAGCTTGATGGTGAGCGCCTGGCTGTGACTGCGCATGGCACCGACACGCACGCAGCAACCGTCGACGGGGACCTCGGGCTCGAGGCCGAGGATCTTGTTGGTTTCGACGTGGCCCTTCCACTCTTCGCGCGTCTGCCCGCCGTCGACGAGGCTGTCGATCCAAGGGAGCAAGCTGGCGGCCAAGGGCGCCCCGAAGTTTTCGGTCGGGAAGGAGGCCTGACCGAGCTCACGCTGCACGTTCTTGTCGATGGCGAGGATAGCGCCTGCCGGGTCATCGAGCTCGGCGCCGGCTGCGCTGGCAAGCTGCCGCATCTGCAGCAAGAGCTCGCGCATGTGGCGCGCCCCTGCGCCGGAGGCGGCCTGGTAGGTGGCGGCGTTGATCCACTCGACCCAGCCGTTCTCGAGCAGCGGCGCCATGCCCATCAGCATCAGGCTGACGGTGCAATTGCCGCCGATGAAGTCCTTGCGTTCGGCCTTGAGGGCGCGGTCGATCTGCTTCCGGTTCACCGGATCCAAAATGATGGTGGCGGCCGGGTCCATGCGCAGCGACGACGCCGCGTCGATCCAGTAGCCGCGCCAGCCAGCTTGGCGCAGCGCAGGGTGGATCTGCTTGGTGTAGTCGCCGCCTTGGCAGCTGATGATGGCGTCGAGCTTGGCGAGCGCCGCGACGTCGTTGGCGTCGCCCAGTGACGTGGAGCCCTTGCCGAGATCCGGGCCTTCGAGGCCGGCCTGCGAGGTGGAGAAGAAGTGGGGTTCGAAGAGATCGAAGTCGTTCTCGGCGCGCATGCGCTCGAGCAGCACCGAACCAACCATTCCTCGCCAACCAACGATACCGACGTGTCTCATGGGGGGCGACATATACGACGACATCTGGGTCCAGGCGAGGAATTGTTGGGGTGCGAAACCGCGCGCGCAGCAGCGGACAATCCCGCGTCTTTCAAGCGCGTTTGGACAGCACGCGCCGTAGCCCGAGG
>Ga0315910_10002193_pt1 | contig 17364 bp, 20 predicted proteins | sample EdamamesoilMG_FD_204470 | JGI IMG/M metagenome (GOLD analysis project Ga0315910, IMG submission 204470) | Garden soil microbial communities collected in Santa Monica, California, United States - Edamame soil | ecosystem: Environmental > Terrestrial > Soil > Garden | place: USA: California... | reverse complement strand
CGGCTCGGGGATGAAATCGATCCGCCCGGGGCGCATCGCATCAGTCACCGCTATCGAAGCGATCGGGCAGCCATGCGGGGCGAGCCGATCGGCAAGGCCGATATTGGTGAACAGGTTCCAGCTTGCGGTCGAGATCGCCGAAGCGCGCCCGTCGAAGCCCACTTTGGTCAGTTCGGCGGGATCGGCGCGATCGACGACATGGCTCGACAGGCCCTTTTTGGCCGCGGCGAGCGCCAGCGTCATGCCGACCAGGCCACCGCCGAGGATCAGGAGATCGCGCTTGTCCGCCATGGCGAGCAGCCCTAGAGCCAGCGGCACCATGCGCGCAAGCACGATACTCGTCCTCAGATCGCTGCTGGCGCTGTTGCTGTCGGCGATGCTGGCCCAGCCGGCGCTGGCGCAGAGCACAAATCACATCAAGGCTGAGCTGGTCCCCGAAGGCCCGGCAAACCCCGGCGAGACGCTCGAAATCGCGCTGCTGATGACGCCCGAGCCGACCTGGCACGGCTACTGGTCCAATCCGGGCGACGCCGGCTACGCGATCGCATTCGACTGGGCCTTGCCCGAAGGTTGGGTAGCGGGCCAGCCCGAATACCCTGTGCCGCAGACACTGCTGATCCAGGGCCTGATGAACCATGTCTACGAGGGGCAATACGCGGTATTGGTGCCGTTCACCGTGCCCGCCGACGCACGAACCGGATCGGTGGTGCCGGTCACGCTCGACGCCCAGTGGCTCGCCTGCACCGATAAAATCTGTGTGCCTGAGCGCGGCTCGTTCGCGACATCGGTCACGGTGGGCGGAAGCGGTGCGACGGAACCCCGTTTCGACGGCTGGCGCGCGGCGATCCCGGCGCTGATCGACAGCAAGGCGAGCTTCGAACTGGCGGGAGGGAAGCTGCGGATCGGGATTCCGCTGCCGGCCACGCTGGATATCGCCGCGCCGCACCTGTTCACCGACAATGAGGAGCTGGTCGATTACGCCCCCCCCCAGAAATACTGGCGCGACGGGAACCTGCTGATCGTCGAATTGAACCTCAAGCGCGGTGCAGCTTCCCCGGAAAGCGTCTCCGGCATCCTCAAGCTCGACGATGACGGTAACGGCGTGCGCTTTGTGGCCGATGCGGGCGATGTACCCGAAGGTGGCACAAGGCTCGATACAAGCGACACAAGCGATCTTCCCGCGCTGTGGCTGCTGCTGGCGATGGCGCTGGCGGGCGGGCTGCTGCTCAACATCATGCCCTGCGTGTTCCCGATCCTCAGCCTCAAGGCGATGAGCCTCGCCCGTGCGGGTGCGGGCGAGGTGGAGGCACGGCGCGATGGGCTGGCCTATACCGCGGGCGTGGTGCTCGCCTGCCTTGCGCTGGGCGGGCTGATGCTGGCGCTGCGCGCGGCGGGCAACGAGATCGGCTGGGCGTTCCAGCTGCAGGAGCCGGGGGTGGTCGTGTTCCTGCTTGTGCTCGCCACCGCGATCACCGCCAACTTTGCCGGGCTGTTCGAGCTGCCCTCGCTTTCGGTCACCAGCGACAAACCGTTCGGCGCCTTCGCCACCGGGCTGCTCGCCGCCTTCGTGGCGACACCGTGCACAGGGCCGTTCATGGCCACGGCGATGGGCGCGGCGCTGTTGTTGCCGCCGGAGCAGGCGCTGCTGCTGTTCGCGGCGCTCGGGCTGGGGATCGCGCTGCCGTTCCTGCTGCTCGGCTTCGTCCCGCCATTGCGGAAGCTGCTGCCGCGGCCGGGACCATGGATGGACACCTTCCGCAAGATCATGGCGGTGCCGATGGGGCTGGTCGCGCTGGCGCTGGTGTGGCTCCTTTGGCAGATGGGCGGTCTGGTATTTGCGCTGATTGCAGTTGGTGTGAGCATGCTGCCATTGGCCGTATTTCAATTGGCTCCCACTGCCCGGACTGTCGGATCGAAGATCCAGCTGAGCGTGGTTGCGGCAGTGGTGCTCGCGGTGTTTGTTGTTTCGCTCGATGCAGAATATCAGCCCCCCGTAGATTCCTCGGACAGCGTCATCCCCGCACGCCAATTCAGCGAAGCCACGCTCGCCGAAGCCCGCGCCAGCGGCAAGCCGGTGTTCGTGTGGTTCACCGCCGACTGGTGCCTGACCTGCAAGGTCAACGAAGGCGTCGCGATCGAGCGCGAGGCGACCCGCGCGGCGTTCGAAAAGGCCGGTGTGATCGCGCTCAAGGGCGACTGGACAAGGCGTGATCCCGAAATCACCCGCTTCCTCACCGCGCAGGGCGTTGCGGGGATCCCGCTTTACCTGTGGTATCCGGCGGGCGGGGGCGAGCCGCAGCAATTGCCGCAGGTGCTGACGCCGGACAGCCTCGTCACGCTTGCGGAGACGGGCTGAGCGCCTTCGGTTCGGGCAAATCCTCGCCATTGCGGCGGCACCAGCTGACGAACTCGCGCGGGAGGTTGCTCGGCGGGAGGAGGATCGTCCCCGCGCCGGGCAGGGTCGCCTCGATATCGCGTGGGCCGGTGAACACCTCGAACTCGCCCGCGCCGGCCGGAAGCGCCGCTTCCCAATACCAGCCCTCGCCCTCCGCGAGGACCGCGTTGGCCTTGAACCGTGCCGCGACACCGTTGCCGAGCACCGCGAACAGCGCCTTGGCTCCGGGCTCGGAGCGGGCATGGCGGATGATCGTGAGCCGGGCCGGACGGCCATCGGAGGTCAGCGCGCAGGCCAGCGAGAGATAGGGTTCGGCGGGGTCCTTGCCGAAGCCGATGCCGAGGCCATTCTTCCAGATCGTCCAGACCGCGCCCGTGCTGTCGGGCGAGGGAGGGAGGGCCTCCTGCTCGGTGCTTGCCGCGATCGCCTGGCCCTCCTGCCTGCCACATGCGGCGAGGAGGAGGGGGAAGGTGCAAGCGAAAAGAAATCTGTGGCAGGCGCGCATGCGGCGTCAGTTACTCTCGTCGCGCCTTCGCGGCAAATCGCCCGGAACGCCTTCCATCGCATCGAGCGCTTCGATGAGGGTGCGCTTGGAAGAAAAGCAGTAGAATGTGGCCCAGACCGCGCCGATCAGGAACACCCCGGACAGGATCGCGCCTACCAGCGAGGTCTCCGGGTTCCAATCGCTCACCGCATACCACAGCAACCAGCCCGCCCCGATTGCGGCGATGGCGCACAATGTCCCGAGCGCGCGGAACAGCAGCTTGCCGAGGAAGCTGTTGGCGCGGGAGGCGGTGCGGTTGAGCCTGCTTTCGTTCATCATCCCCCCGCCTCCCCGATGCGATGATCTTACTTCCGCATAGATTTCGGATAGCGGTCGCCAAACCAGTGCTTGCCGTCCTTATCCGAAGTCCACGGGTTGACCAAATCCCAGCGCTTGCCGGCAAAGCGGTCGCCGTCAAGCGTGGCAGTGAGGAGCTGCTTCACCTTACGGCGGAGTGCCCGCGCGGCGGCCTTCTTCCAGGCGTGATCGCTGTCGGCAGTGGTGATACCGCCGATGGGTGTCTTGCGACGGGAACGGGACATGGCTGTACTCCTTGCGAAGCCGCAAGTGCCAGCCGTCTAGGAATTGGTCGGGCTGCTTGCGGCTAATGTCGCAAGCGGTTGGAGGAGCGGGGGAGGGTCATGCCGCCGTGTAGATGTCGGGGCGATAGTGAGGCTTGGGAATCGCCATGCCATGGTGACGGGCCGTTTCCAGCCAGCCCTCGATGGCATCCTGGATACTGGCAATGGCCTCGTCTGGAGTGTCACCGTGCGCCGAGCAATATTTCAGATCGGGGACGTCTGCGATCCAGCAGCCGTCCTCATCCGACCAGAACAGATTGATATGATAATGCGCCGCTTTCACTCGACGATATGTAGGTCATATTCCCTTACGACTTCAAGAAGGCGTTTGACCTGATAGGGCAGTGCTTCCTTGCCGCGTGGTTGGACGGTCAAAATGTGCGGTACGAGGGGGTGCTTGTAATGCCGGTGGCTGCCGGTGCCGCGGCGCGCTTGGAAACCGAACGCTGCCAGAAGTGTCTCGAACTCACGAAAGGAGATAGCGAGCTTCGGATTGGCGAGCAGGCGCTCATAGAGTTTGTCGATGCGGGTCATGGCTGCACTGTCTTACAGGCAACATATGAGTCACTTCGACTCGGCGTGGTAGGTTCAGTAAAAAATGCAAGGGGATAGCCCTGTGGATATCAGGGATAAGTGCACAGTCTATCGCTTCCATTTCCGCTGCGTCTTGCCGTAGCGCATCTTTCGCGTCCCCGGCTTGCCCTCGTTGCTCCGCCCTACGCGCGCGGCCCGGTGCTCTTCGGACGGCAGCCCCAGCTCATCCGCCTCAAGCCGCCTGATCTCATCCCGTAGCCGCCCGGCATCCTCGAACTCAAGGTCCGCCGCCGCCGCGCGCATCTTGCTTTCCAGCTCCTCGATATAAGCGCGGAGGTTGTGCCCGACGAGGTTGTTGCGCCCGTCCTCGGCATCGATCTCGACCAGCACCCCGTCGCGGCCGGCGGCGTGGGCGACGATGTCGGCGATGCCGCGCTTGATCGTCTCGGGGGTGATCCCGTGCTCTTCGTTATAGGCGCGCTGCTTGTCGCGGCGGCGGTCGGTTTCGGCGATGGCGCGTTCCATGCTGCCGGTGATGCGGTCGGCGTAGAGGATCACGCGGCCGTCGACGTTGCGCGCGGCGCGGCCGATGGTCTGCACCAGCGAGGTTTCGCTCCTCAGGAACCCTTCCTTGTCGGCATCGAGGATGCACACCAAGCCGCATTCGGGAATGTCGAGCCCCTCGCGCAGCAGGTTGATGCCCACCAGAACATCATAGACGCCCATGCGCAGGTCGCGGATCAGTTCGATGCGTTCGAGCGTCTCGACGTCGCTGTGCATGTAGCGCACCTTCAGCCCCGCCTCGTGCATGAACTCGGTCAAGTCCTCTGCCATGCGCTTGGTGAGGGTAGTGACCAGCGTGCGGTAACCGAGCGCGGCGGTCTTGCGGCATTCCTCGATGCAATCCTGCACCTGGTCCTCGACCGGGCGGATTTCGACCGGCGGATCGATCAACCCGGTCGGGCGGATCACCTGTTCGGCGAACACCCCGCCCGATTGCTCCATCTCCCAGCTTCCCGGGGTGGCCGAGACGGCGATGGTCTGCGGGCGCATCGCATCCCATTCGTTGAACCGCAAAGGGCGGTTGTCGATGCAACTGGGCAGGCGGAAGCCGTATTCCGCGAGCGTGATCTTGCGCCGGTGATCGCCCCGCGCCATCGCGCCGACCTGCGGCACGGTCTGGTGGCTTTCATCGACGAACAGCAGCGCGTTCTCGGGGAGGTATTCGAACAAAGTCGGCGGCGGTTCGCCCGGCAGGCGCCCGGTGAGGAAGCGGCTGTAGTTCTCGATCCCCGCGCATGAACCGGTGGCGGCGATCATCTCCAAATCGAAATTGGTGCGCTGCTCGAGCCGTTGGTGCTCGAGCAGTTTCCCTTCCGCCTCCAGCTCCTTGAGCCGCTCGGCGAGCTCGAATTTGATCGCTTCCATCGCCTGCTTCATCGTCGGGCCCGGCGTGACGTAGTGCGAGTTGGCGAACACCGCGATTGAATCGAGGCTCGCGCCCTTGACCCCGGTCAGTGGGTCGAATTCGGCGATCTCCTCGATCTCGTCGCCGAAGAAGCTGATCCGCCAGGCCATGTCCTCATAGTGGCCGGGGAAGATTTCGAGGCTGTCGCCGCGCACCCGGAACGATCCCCGCGCGAAGGCAGTGTCGTTGCGCTTGTATTGCAGCGCCACCAGCTTGCGGATGATCTCGCGCTGGTCGGCGCTCTCGCCCTTCTTGAGGTCGAAGGTCATCGCCGAGTAGGTTTCGAGGCTGCCGATGCCGTAGATGCAGGAAACCGACGCGACGATGATCACGTCGTCGCGTTCGAGCAGCGAGCGGGTGGCCGAATGGCGCATCCGGTCGATCGCCTCGTTTACCGAGGATTCCTTCTCGATATAGGTGTCGCTGCGGGGTACGTAGGCTTCGGGCTGGTAATAGTCGTAGTAGCTGACGAAGAATTCCACCGCGTTCTCGGGGAAGAAGCTCTTGAACTCGCCATAAAGCTGGGCGGCGAGGATCTTGTTGGGGGCGAGCACCAGCGCGGGCCGCTGCAGCGTCTCGATCACCTGCGCGGCGGTATAGGTCTTGCCCGAACCGGTGACGCCGAGCAGCACCTGGGTTTTCTCGCCGGCGCGGATTTGCTCGACCAGGTCGGCGATCGCCTGCGGCTGGTCGCCCGCCGGTTCGTAATCCGATACCAGCTTGAACTTCTTCCCGCCCTGCGCCTTGTCTGGCCGCGCGGGCTTGTGCGGGGTGAACGTGCCCGAGGTATCGGGCTCTTCCAGTCCCCTGCGGATCACGAGTTCGGCCATGCCGACCATATGGCTGTTCCGCTTGCGTTCCGCAACGGAAGCGTTTGGCTTATCGGGCGACAATTGATAGCATCGCCCTGTCCGGCGGCTGGATGCATTTTGTTCCGGCCGCCTCATTCCGGGGAGAATGCTATGCGTTCGATGATGGTCCTGCCGCTGGCGGCGGCATTCGCGCTTTCAGGTTGCGGCGGCGGAGCCGATACCGATGGCGATGGCGAAGTCACTACCGAGGAAGCGGCGGCGGAAGCGGCCGGTTCGGGCTTCACCGGCCCGCGCCCCGGCCAGTACCGGGTCAAGACCGAAATCCTCGAAATGAAGGTGCCGGGCATGCCCGCGGGCATGAGCGTCGACCAGATGAACAGCATGACCGCGACAGCGGACGTCACGTTCTGCGTAACCGAGCAGGACAGCGCCAAGGCCACCCGCGAAATGATGACCAAATCGGCGGGAGGCAATTGCGAGGTCAAGAAGCTCGATATCGCCGGCGGGCGGGTCGACAGCGAAATGACCTGCAACATGAATGGGCAGACCATGACCACCAAGACCACAGGGACGATCGATTCCGAGGGGATGGACCTGACCGTAGAATCCAGCGGAGCCGGGATGAGTCAGAAGATGCACATCGTGCAGACGCGGATCGGCGATTGCCCGGGGTGATGCAAACGACGTCCGGCAGCTGGCTTGGAGTTGACTTCATCGATCACCATTGAGCCGCGCGGACGCATGGCAAACCGGATGTTCCAGGTGATGCTGGCGCACGAGCTGTGCCATCGCGCCGGCGGCAACATCCCGATCTACGGCTACGACCTGCCCCAATGGCGCCTGAAGGCGGAAGCGAGGCCTGCGCCTAGCCATGGGAAGCACGTGCGCGTGGTGTCGATTACCAAGCACAAGTTCGATATCACTGCGGTCGCCGAGGCGCTCAGGCAGGGGATTGTCAGCCATGTCTGGATCAGGTCCTGGGGCATGCGGCTGGAATATTATCGGGAACCGGCCGCTTACGCCCCGCTGTTCCAGGCACCGGGTATCGAATTCGAACGTGTGGCGGATGACGAGATCCTGCTGCATGTGCGCGCCGGCGACATCATGTCGGGTTTCCACCCCGATTATTTCCCGATGCCGCTGGCCTATTACGCGGCGGTCATCGCGCAATCCGGTTTGCGCCCGGTGTTTCTCGGCGAACTCGATGAAGGCCCCTATCCCGAGCTGCTGCGGCTGCGCTTTCCCGAGGCGCGCTTCCTCCCGAAGTCGAGCCAGTTGCAGGATTTCCAGACCCTGCGCCATGCAAGGCATGTCGCCCTCAGCGTGAGCAGCTATTGCTGGCTGGCCGCGTGGCTTTCGGAGGAGGCCGAGACGGTGCACATGCCGGTGTGCGGTCTGTTCGGTTCCACATTCGGGAGGGCCAACCTGGTGCCGGTCGGCGATCCGCGCTTCCGGTTCTACCAAGTTCCCTTCCCCGATAAACAGGAGCGGGATGGTATAGATCTCCCGGCCTGGTTGGCCTCCGGGCATGAGATCGAACCGATCGACCGCGAGGATGCCCGCGCGATGATGATGCCGGCGCTGTTCGGCCCGATACGCCCGCCCAAGCCGGACGATTAGCGCCTGATCGGCCCGAAAGTCGCCGGTCTGACGGATTCGTGACTTCGACTGTTTCATTCAGGCTACAACAAGTCAGTTCTGTTACATCCCGACTCATGAGCGAGATGAACCGGATTCGGGTGGCGGGCGACGGCGCGGCATTGGCGCCGCAATCGCTGTTGCTCGAAGGCCTGCTCACCCGCGCCGCTTTGGTATCCGAAAAGCGCCCCGAAGGTGTCCGCGGTCCGCCGATCCGCCATTTGCTGCGCGAGATCGAGGTGCTGGCCGAACCGTTCCGGCGGCTGGCCGGCACGATCGAACTCGCCCCCGCCGTCGAGCCGCGCGTAGTGATGTTGCTGCCCGGCTTCGCCACCCACCCGGTGCGCATGCGTCACATGGCGAGGAAGCTCGAAGCGGCGGGCCACATCGTCAAGCGCTGGGGCCTTGGCTTCAATTTCGGCCCGAGCGAGCGCAATTTCGAACTGCTCAGCCAGCGTGTTCGTGAACTACATGAGCGCCATGGCGAGAAGCTCTGGCTGGTCGGCTGGAGCCTTGGCGGATTGTTCGCGCGCGAGGTAGCCAAGCTCCAGCCCGAGGCAGTGGCCAAGGTCGTCACCATGGGCTCGCCGATCTCGGGCGACGCCCGCGCCAACAATGTCTGGCGGGTTTATCATTTGATCACCGGCCATTCGGTCGACAACCCGCCGGTCGGGAAGGATCGAACCCGCAAGCCCCCGGTGCCCACCGTCGCCCTGTGGAGCCCGCGCGACGGCATGATCCACCCTCGCGCCGCCGCCGGCAAACCTGGCGAGCGGGATCGGGCGGTGGCTTTGCGCTGCTCGCACTTGGGCTTCGCTTATTCCGACGAGGCGATCGCGGCGGTGATGCGCGAGCTCGAAACCGCACAATAACCCCTTGAAATAGACCCCCTTGGCACGGCCCCCGCTCCGTGCAATGTTGCATCGCAGCAATATGAGGGTCATGAGCATAAGGCCGGAGCCCAATTTCGACGAAATGCTGGAAGCCGACGGTTCGATCCGCCCGGCTTACAGGAAATATCACGCCTGGTTCGAGGCACAGAACCCGGCGCTTATGCGGCACAAGGACAAGGAGGCCGAGGGCCTGTTCCGCCGCACCGGGATCACTTTCAATGTCTATGGCGACAGCGCCGCGGAAGAGCGGCTGATCCCGTTCGACATGGTCCCGCGGATCGTCACCGGGGCCGAGTGGCGCAAATTGTCGCGCGGGATCGAGCAGCGGGTGCGCGCGCTCAACGCCTTCATGCACGACATGTATCACCGCCAGGAAATCGTCCGTTCGGGGCGGCTGCCGGTGCGGCTGTTCACCGACAACGATGCGTGGCTGCCGCAGATGGTGGGGTTCACGCCGCCGGGCGGAGTCTACACGCATATTGTCGGGATCGACCTGGTGCGCACCGGACCCGACGAGTTCATGGTGCTTGAGGACAATGCCCGCACGCCGTCGGGCGTCAGCTACATGCTCGAGAACCGCGAAACGATGATGGCGATGTTCCCCGAACTGTTCGCGCATATCCCGGTGCGGCCGGTGTCGGATTATCCCAGCCGCCTCGCCAACAGCCTTGCCGCCTGCGCTCCTGATTGCGCGGCAGACCAGCCGGTGGTAGCGGTGCTGACGCCGGGGATCTACAATTCGGCCTATTTCGAGCATGCCTTCCTTGCCGACCAGATGGGCGCCGAACTGGTCGAGGGCGGGGACCTCAGGGTGGTCGATGGGCGGGTGCAGATGCGCACCACCGCCGGCTACCAGCCGATCGATGTGCTCTATCGCCGGGTCGACGACGAATTCCTCGATCCCTTGACTTTCAATCCGACCAGCCTCTTGGGCGTGCCGGGCATCTTCGACGTCTATCGTGCGGGCGGCATCACCATCGCCAACGCGCCGGGCACCGGGATCGCCGACGACAAGGCGATCTACAGCTTCATGCCCGAGATCGTCGAATTTTACACCGGCGAGCGGCCGCTGCTGCCCAATGTCCCGACCTGGCGCTGCGCCGAGCCCGACAGCCTCGCCTATGTGCTCGACAATATCGCCGAGCTGGTGGTCAAGGAGGTCCACGGGTCGGGCGGTTACGGGATGCTGGTGGGCCCGACCTCGTCGAAGCGCGAAATTGCCGAGTTCACCAAGAAGCTAACCGCGCGGCCGGGTAATTATATCGCCCAGCCGACGCTGGCGCTTTCGACCGTGCCGATCTTCACCAGGGCCGGGCTTGCCCCTCGCCATGTGGACTTGAGGCCGTTCGTGCTGGTCTCGCCCAATGGCGTCGACATTACTCCGGGCGGGCTGACGCGGGTGGCGCTTAAGCAGGGCTCGCTGGTGGTCAATTCGTCGCAGGGCGGGGGGACCAAGGATAGCTGGGTGCTGGACGACTGATGCTCGGGAGAACCGCCAACTCGATCTTCTGGCTCTACCGCTACATGGAGCGGGCGGAGAACACTGCGCGCCTGCTCGAAGCCGGGTTCCGCATGGCGCTGACCCGCGGCGTCGATGCCGCGAACGAGGAATGGCGATCGGTCATCACCACGCTTGGCCATACCACGACCTACGAAGCGCAATATTCCGAATACAGCGGGATCCAGGTGTGCAATTTCGTGCTGCGCGACAGCGCCAATTCGCTGAGCGTGTTCGCCATGATCGAGCATGCGCGTTCCAACGCCCGGCTCTCGCGCACCTCGATCACCGCCGAGGTCTGGGAAGCGATCAACGAATGCTGGATGCGGCTGAAGGACGTGCTCGCGCGGCCGGTGCGCGAGGCCAATCTCGGCGATGTGCTGGCCGCGATCCGCCGCGAGACCACTTTGGTGCGCGGGGCGACCTACGGTTCGATGCTGCGCAACGACATCTACCATTTCGCCCGCGCCGGGACCTTCATCGAGCGCGCCGACAACACCGCGCGCATCCTCGACGTCAAATACTATCTGCTGCTGCCCTCGCTCGCCTATGTCGGGTCGAGCCTCGATAGCGGCCAGTGGGACACGGTGCTGCGCTCGCTTTCGGCCGAGCGCGCCTATCGCTGGCTCAATGCCGGGCGGATGGACCCGCGCGGCATGGCCGAGTTCCTCATCCTCGACCATCGCTTTCCGCGCGGCCTCGCCTTTTGTTACGCCGAGCTCGGCCTGCACATTGCCAGCCTTGCGCGGCTGCACGGGCACGAGAGCCAGTGCAACACGCTGTTGAGCGCGGCCGAAGCGCGGATGGAAGCAGCGACCATCGAGGGCATTTTCGACAGCGGGCTGCACGAATTCCTGGTCGGCTTCATCGCCGGCAACCAGGCGATCGCCGATGCTATTGCGCTCGATTACAGGTTCACCGAGTGATGCGCCTGTCGATCCGCCACACCACCCATTACCGTTTCGCCGAGCCGGTCGCGCATGGGCTCCAGCGGCTGCGGCTGACACCCAAGGCGACACAGGGGCAGCAGATCCTCGATTGGAAGATGAGCTTCGAAGGCGCCAGGCCCGAACTCGAATATGACGACCACAATTTCAACCGTTGCACGCTGGTCTCGGTGCTGCCGGGGACTCAGGAAGTGGTGGTCGATTGCGAGGGGCTGGTCGAGACCAATGACCAGGCCGGGGTGATCGGCTGGCATTCGGGGCACCTGCCCCTGTGGGCGTTCCTCGCCCAGACGCGCCAGACAAGGCCGGGGCCGAAAATTCGCGCGCTGGCAAGTTCGGTGCGCCGGTCCGACGGCGATACGCTGGCCATGCTGCACGCGCTGTCCGCCGCGATCCACGCAGAGGTGAAATATGCGACCGGCGCGACCCATGTCCAAACCACCGGCGAAGAAGCAGTCGCCGCCGGGCTGGGGGTGTGCCAGGACCATGCGCATATCTTCATCGGTGCCGCGCGCCTGCTCGAAGTGCCTACCCGCTATGTCTCGGGTTATCTGATGATGAATGATCGCATCGACCAGGAAGCCACCCATGCCTGGGCCGAGGCCCATGTCGAAGGATTGGGCTGGGTCGGGTTCGACATCTCCAACGGGATCAGCCCCGATACGCGCTACGTCCGTGTCGCCACCGGGCGCGACTATGCCGAAGCGGCGCCGGTCACCGGGATTACCAGGGGAATCGGCGGAGAAGAGCTTCACGTCGCCCTGGCTGTGGAACAGCAGACCGTCGAACAATGACGCAGTGCAAAATCGTGCTATCCGCACCCTGAAAACAGGGGTTAAGAGGACGCCATGACCTATTGCGTCGGCATGATTCTGGAAAAAGGGCTGGTGTTGATGAGCGACACCCGCACCAATTCGGGCGTCGACAATATCTCCACCTTCCGCAAACTGTACCACTGGGAAGTGCCGGGTGAGCGCATCATCGCGCTGATGACCGCGGGCAACCTCGCCACCACCCAAGGCGTCGTCAGCCAGCTCGAGGAGCGCAACAAGACGCCGGACGAGCGGCAGAATTCGCTGCTCGAAGCGCCGACCATATTCCAGGTCGCGGTCGAGGTCGGGCGGCTGCTGCGCGAAACGATCCACACCACGCGGGAGGATAACGGGCAGGAAGGCGAGGCCAAGTTCACTGCCTCGATGATCCTTGCGGGCCAGATCAAGGGCATGCAGCCGCGGCTGTTCATGATCTATCCCGAAGGCAATTTCATCGAGGCGAGTTGGGACACGCCATTCTTCCAGGTCGGCGAAACCAAGTACGGGCGTCCGATCCTGCTCAGGGGCTACGACCGGTCGATGAGCTTCGAGGATGCGGTGCGGCTGCTGATGGTGAGCTTCGATTCGACGCTCAAGGCCAATCTCTCGGTCGGCATGCCGCTCGACCTGCTAGTAATCGAACGCGACCGGTTCGAGCCGCTGCACGAAAGGCGCTTTGTATCGAGCGATCCCTATTTCCAGGCAGTCTCGTCGAGCTGGGGAGACGCGCTCAAGCGCACGCTCGAAGCCATGCCCGGCTACAGCTTCGAACCTAAGGAATAGTTCGGAGCGGGTTCGCCCTTAAGGGAAAGGCCGTAATTTATCTCCGTTTCGGAGGAAAAATATCCGTGGAATCCAACGCTATGAGTCGCGCAGCGCGGGTCTTATCGGTCCGCTAGCGAATTAGCTCGGCTGGCATGTTACCGCCCTGGCCTGCTTTGTCGGGGCATGGCAAGGCGGATCACCATCCACGTCGTCGACGGCGACAGCAGGGCAAGGGCCGAAGGGGCGAGGGTCGCCTTCGCTCTGGGCCATCATGCCGAGGTCTATGCTGATCCTGCCGAACTCATCCGCCACGGTCCGCGCGAGGGGATTATCCTCGCCCGCGAAGACCAGGCCGCGGGCGGTGCGCCCGGTCTGCTGGCCGATCTGGGCCAGGCGGGCATCTGGCTGCCGGTGGTGATCGCGACCGATGCGCCCGAAGTGGAGCGCGTGGTCGCCGCGATCAAGGCCGGGGCGCTCGATTATTTGCGCCTGCCGCTCGAGGAAAGCCGGCTGGCGGACGTGCTGCGCCGGGTATCGCGCGAAGCCCAGGCCCATGCCGAGGCGCGCCGGCGGCTGGTCGAGGCGCGCGCGCGGATCGGGGTGCTCTCGCCGCGCGAACGCGAGGTGCTCGATTGGCTCTCTGAAGGGTGCAGCAACAAGGCGATCGCCCGCGCGCTCGAAATCAGCCCGCGGACAGTCGAGATCCATCGCGCCAACATGATGGACAAGCTCGGCGCGGGCCATCCGGCCGATGCCATCAGGCTGCGCTTCGATGCCCAGCTCGACGGCATGTCGGCGCGCCGGGTACGTTAGCGGCAGAACGCGCCGCCACCGCTTTCGAGGTGGAAATGGTCGTGGTGATCGGAATTGTAGTCCGGCCCCAGCACCGTTCCGAAGCGCTTGCAGGCGCTTTCGTGGACGATCCTCAAGAACTCGCGTTCGCTCACCGAGCCGTCCGACCAATCCTGCCGCACGCTGATCCGGCGGCCGTCGGCCAGCACGAAGGCGGCGACATCGATTGCATTGGCCGTCGCATGCGCAGAACGGCGGCCAGCTCCGGCGACGTCGCGGCAGGAATAGCTGCCCATGGTCTCGATCCGCACCAGCGCGCTGCCCAGTACCTGGCGTGCCGCGCGATCGACCCCGTACCGCGCCCAGGCGGCGAAGGTCTCGGCCAGTGGGCAGGCAACCGGGCCAAGGTTGCCTAGCGCGAGACTGTCACTGTCGCTGCGCAGCGCGGTCAGCTGCACCGTACCGAGGGTTGAGCAGCCCGCGCCGTAATACTGATCGGGGAGGGGCGAGAAGCGCGCTTCGCTGCCCCCCAGCCGGGCAAGGCACTGGCGAGTCTCCGCGCCTGCGGTCAGCGCGGGGGGTCCGGGACGCAGCGATTGTTGCGCGCTGCGCTCGCCCGGGGTTCCGCCGCTCTCGGGCACCACCGAACAGCCGGCCAGCGCCAGCGCGGCAAGGGAGATCGAAACGATGCGAAACATGCGCCGAATCTTCCGGCAATCATGGTTAATTTTTTGCTAACCCCAAACGGTCAGCCGGCTTGTTCGGGCAGCGCCTGCGCCTTCAGCACCTCGGGGTTGGACGCCAGGGCGTGGAGGAACTGGTGCCGTTCGGGCGAGCCCTTCTTGAGGTCCGAAAGCTGTTCGCGCTGCTCGTCGGTCAGGCTGAACTGGGCATAGCCGCGCTCGATAAGGCAGTCTTCGAGTATCTGCTGCAATCCTCTTTCCAATTGCTCCATGCGCCGCTCCGGGCGAACGGAGCGCTCGATTTCGGCATAGCGCGCGGCCATTTCGATCGGGTCGAGCGGCAGCCCATCGATAGATTCCATGCGCGTGGTGCCCCGGACGAAGGCCTGCGCCTGTTCGGTTTCGGAGACGTCGGCAAAATAGGCCGAACCCGCACATTCGATCGAATCGTTGCGGTAGGTTTCGAAGTCCACGCCCGCGCGGCCCCAACTGACGAATGGCTTGTCCGCGGCCGCAGTGGGGCTGGCCGGCAGGATCATGACGGTGGCGATTACAAGGGCAATTCCGGAACGGGTCATGGGGGCCTCCGGGGTTTGTCGCTCCGATGCTACCGCAATCGGCTCAAGCGGCCAAGTCCGGATAACGAAAAGGCCCCGCCGGTCCTCCCGGCGGGGCCTTTCCCCCGAAAAGTCTCCCCCTACTTTCCGGTAACGGTAGCAACGTCCTTGCGGGTATTGTCGTAGAGCGACAACGCAACCGCGGAAACGACGCCGCCGGCAATGGCGATGCCCAGGTTGCTCGCGATCGCCGCAAGCTGCGCGCCGATGCCCGGGAACCCGGCCAGCACGCTTGCCAGCAGAGGCAGCACGATCGCCGCGATGGCGAGGTACATAATCTGGTTGGTCTCGCGAATGGAAATGCCCGCGATCAGGCCGAGCACGATCAGCGTGGTGGTCAGCGTCGTGGCGTCAAGACCGATCGAGAAATTACCGACCGCGATCCCGGCAACGACAGCCAGCAAAGTATAGGCGATCCGCGCCAATGCGGAAACTCTTGTAATCATGGTAGTACTCCCCTCCTCAAACGCCGCCGTCCGGTCGGACCCTTGTGTCCGGCCCGCCGGAGGCAATTACTTGGCGGCCAGGCCCTTCAGGTCGCTGACCACGATATGATAGATGGTAAGCGCCACGCCCATCGCGGCATGGCCGGCAATGGCGAGGCCCAAATTGGTGAAGATGTCGGCCAGGTAAGGTCCCGCCTCCGGAACAAAGGCCAACGCGCGCCCCAGGATCGGCAGGGTGACCGCGGCGATAAGCAGATTGGTCATCTGCTCCCTGGTGGTCAGGAGACCCGCGACGAGGCCGATCACGACCAGCGCCAGTTCGACGTTGAGCCCGGGAATCGCGACGAGGCCTGCAACGATCGCCAGAACTATGTTTATCAGGCGTGCCAGCCCGGTGAGTTTCGAAAGCATGTCTCCCCTCCATTTCGCAAATTCTGGTATCGGGTGAGTGCTGTGACCCGGGCGGAGACTACTCAGTTTACCTGAAATTAACCAAGCACTTTTTGTGCGCAGCAAATTATTGAAAAATAATGCTTTGTTTCACGATGATACACATCTGAAACCGGATTCCGCGCTGCGGCAAACAGTGCTGCAACTGCGATGAGTCGCGCGGGATCGGGTTGATTCGCCCAGAGTCGCAAGCGCGTCGGAAAGGCTTGACTTGCCTCGTCGCGCCTCTATTGGCCGCCGCGGGCCACGCGGTCCCAACGCCGCGCGTGCTCTCTGTAAGGAGAGTCTTAAATGACTGATACGAATGCGCCGCAGCCGGCGTTGCGCCCGGCCAACCCCTGCTTCTCTTCCGGCCCCACGGCCAAATTCCCCGGCTGGTCGCTCGACAAAATCGACACCATCGCCATGGGCCGCTCGCACCGTTCGAGCACCGGCAAGGGCCGCCTCAAATACGCGATCGACCTCAGCCGCGAAATCCTCGGCATTCCCGACGATTATTTGATCGGCATCCTGCCCGGTTCGGACACCGGCGCGGTCGAATGCGCGATGTGGAACATGCTCGGCGGCCGCCCGGCCACCGTCGCCGCGTGGGAGAGCTTCGGCAATGTCTGGATCCAGGATGCGGTCAAGCAGCTCAAGCTGCCCCAGCTGACCGTGCTCGACGCCGGCTACGGCGAGATCCCCGACCTGTCACAGATCGATCCGGGCGACGACATCGTGTTCACCTGGAACGGCACCACGTCGGGCGCGCGTATCCCGAACACCGACTGGATTTCCGCCGACCGCACCGGGGTGACCATCAACGACGCCACCAGCGCCGTGTTCGCGCAGGAGATGGACTGGTCCAAGCTCGATGCCACCACCTATAGCTGGCAGAAGGTGATGGGCTCCGAAGCCGCGCACGGCATGCTGATCCTTTCGCCGCACGCGATCGAGCGGATCGAAAATTATGACGCGCCGTGGCCGCTGCCCAAGCTGTTCCGGATCAAGAAGGCCGGCAAGCTCGACCGCTCGATCTTCGAAGGCGCGACGATCAACACGCCCTCGCTGCTCGCGACCGAGGACTACATCGCCTCGCTCGAATGGGCGAAGTCGATCGGCGGCCTCGCCGAGCTCCAGGCCCGCGCCGACCGCAACGCGCAAGTGGTATTCGACTGGATCGAGGCGACCCCGTGGGTCCGCAATATGGTCTCCGACCCCGCCAAGTGGACCAATACCGGCGTGTGCATGGTGTTCCAGGGCGAATGGTACGAGAGCCTCCCTGCGGAGAAGCAGGCCGAGGTGCCCAAGCGGATCGCGTTGATGATCGAGAAACTCGGCGTCGCCTACGATTTCAACGGTTACCGCGATGCTCCGCCGTCCCTGCGCATCTGGTGCGGTTCGACCGTCGAGGAAGAAGACGTCCGCCGCCTGCTACCATGGATCGAATGGGCCTACGCTCAGGTCAAGGCCGAGCTTTAATCCCCAATCCATCGTCATCCCCGCGAAA
>Ga0315910_10002192_pt1 | contig 17365 bp, 13 predicted proteins | sample EdamamesoilMG_FD_204470 | JGI IMG/M metagenome (GOLD analysis project Ga0315910, IMG submission 204470) | Garden soil microbial communities collected in Santa Monica, California, United States - Edamame soil | ecosystem: Environmental > Terrestrial > Soil > Garden | place: USA: California... | reverse complement strand
CACCCCGAGCCCGCCCAGGTCGAGGAAGTGCTTGCGATAACTGCGGGAACCGCCGGGCACGGGCGCGAGCTCGATAGCTTCCTTCTCGTCGTCGCCCGGGCACAGCTCGAGCACCGTCGCGAACCCGCGCAGTACCGGTCCGCGAAGCCCCAGCAAGAGCCGGGGCGTCCCATCGGGACGCGTGCTCACGCACAAGCCCTCGATGTCGAAACCGTTGTCCTTGCCCGGCACGACCTGACTCCGGTCGCCGTCGTATCCGCTCAAGAACAAGCCGAGGTGAGGGTCGCTCCTGAGTTGCTTCAGCCAGCCTCGCTCGAGCCGAGCAGCACGTCGCCCTGCGTGCTCCCGCTCCAACCGGGAACCATCGGCGTCTTGAGCGATCGGGATGCGTCCGACGAGGAAGCGGTTCTTCCCGCGTCGCACCGTGGCTAGCTGCTCGATCTGCGCGGCGGTGGACTTACCGGCTTTCGGTCGCTTGCGATTGGCGCTGTGCGAGCCGGTGAACCACAAGTACCCCTCGTGGTCAGCCATGCCCTCGATGTCGATCTCTCCCACGCGACCCTCGTCGCGCGCGTCGTCGGGCAGCTCGATGAAATCGCTGACAGAGAACGAACGGTGCTCGGCGTACGAACCATCCGCACTCAGCGTCAGGCGCTCGATGCTCGGCTCGACTCGAACGGTCTCGTCGCCACCGATCAGCAGGGTTCGGCCGGCATCCAAGATCACGAGCGACGACAAGCTCGCGCGGAACTCCCGCTGCTCGTCACTGTCAGGCACGCTACCCCCGTCAGCGAAGGTCAAGCGCACCTGACGCGCGGGAGGAGCGATGCTCGTCATGGCTGGTCGATGTTACACTGGAAATGAACGATCGACTGCACAGCTGTGGCGGCTCGAAGTGTGGGTGAACCAGCAGCTGTCCGACGAGGGCCACACTAACTAGGCTGGGCCCAACACCTCGCGCGTTGAAGTCAGGCTGACACCTGGTATCGAGTCGCGAAAGCCGAGTCTTCGCGCAAACCCGCGGTGTTAACGCACGACACGCTGGATTCCGGCTGCGCTTTCGGCTATGTCGCGAGGTTTGGAGGGTCTCTAATGAAGCTTAATCGAACTAAAGCCCTGTTTCTCGTGAGCGCTCTGGCCACTGCGGCATGCGCGTCGGACGGCGATGAAGCCGCAGACAACTCGACCACCGCGACCAGCGGCGGCGGCGATGGTGGCAACGCAGGCAACGGCGGCAGCACCAGCAGCACTGGCAACGGTACCGCTAGTGCCACCACCGGGCGCGGCGGCAGCGACGCCGTGGGCGGCTCCGCGGGTGCGGGCGCGGACGCCGGCGGCGCGGCGGGCGCGGCGGGCGCGGGTGAAGGCGGCGAAGCCGGCGCAGATCCAAACAGCAACGGCGCCGGCGGCGTCAGCAACGAAGGCGGCACGGGCGGCGTCAGCGGTGAAGGCGCGACCGGCGGCGTCAGTGGCGAAGGCGCCACGGGCGGCGTCAGTGGCGAAGGCGCCACGGGCGGCGTCAGTGGCGAAGGCGCGACCGGCGGCGTCAGCGGCGAAGGCGCCACGGGCGGCGTCAGCGGCGAAGGCACCGGCGGCGTCAGCGGCGAAGGCACCGGCGGCGTCAGCGGCGAAGGCGCCACGGGCGGCGTCAGCGGTGAAGGCGCGACCGGCGGCGTCAGCGGCGAAGGCACCGGCGGCGTCAGCGGCGAAGGCGGGTCGGCACCCTAGCTGCGAGCCCCAGGGTGAGTCGACCCGAGCGCATTCCGCCTCGACCCGAGTGGTCGCGGGCGCTTCGACTGTGCGGCGTCACGGGCACGAACGGCAAGACGTCTACGACGTTCTTCTTGAGTTCGATGCTCGGGACGCCCGACGCGCCCTGCGCGTACACGACCACCTTGGGAACGTACATCGGCGCGCGGCGGCTCGACGTGCCTCACAGCTACGGCGGCATGTTGGACGGCATGCGCGCCTGTTTGGCGGGCGGTGGCCGGCACGTGGTGCTCGAGATCACCAGCGAAACGCTGGCGCGAGGGTTTTGTCAGCTGTGGCCCTGCGACGTGGGCGTGTTCACCAACTTGACTCACGATCACCTCGACGCTCACGGCAGCTTCGAGCACTACTTCGCGAGCAAGGCACAGCTCTTCCATACCCTTCGGAGCGGAGCGCACGCCGTGATCAACGGTAACGACGAGGTCGCTTCGCTGCTCGCCGAGGTATTGCCTTCAGGGGTGACGCGCGTGAGCTATGGCATGAGCTCGCGCGCCGCGGAGCTACCGCTCGATGTCACCGGTCATACACCGACCATCGACTGGGACGGCACCACGTTCGAGGTCACGTGGCAGGGCGGCGAGTCGCTGACGCTCAGGGTGCCCACGGTCGGCGACGTGTTCGCCGAGAACGCGCTCGCGGCGCTCATCGCAGCCGTCGCGTCGGGTGTCGAGCCTGCGACCGCTGCCGAACGGCTGAAGAGCTGCCCGCCGATCCCCGGGCGTTTCGAGTGTGTGGTCGACTCCCCGCGCGTCGTCGTCGATTACGCGCACAGCCCAGATGCGTTGAGCCGCACCCTGGAGACAGCGCGCAAGCTCTGCCGAGGCTCGCTGGCAGTGGTGTTCGGCGCCGGTGGCGGGCGCGATCGACTGAAGCGCCCACTGATGGGGGCCGCGGCGGAGCTCGCCGATCGCATCGTGGTGACGACCGACAACCCACGTCGCGAGAACCCGGCCGACATCGCCAACGAAATCGTCGAAGGCATCACGGCTCGCGACAAGGTGCGCGTGGTCCCCGACCGGCGGCAGGCCATCGAGTGCGCGATTCGCGAAGCAGCCGAAGCCGATGTCGTGGTGATCGCGGGCAAGGGCCACGAAACCGGCCAGATCATCGGCGACAAGGTGCTGCCGTTTTCCGATCGCGACGAGGCTCGACGCGCCGGCTCCGAGCGCCAGTGACGAGAGGCCCCCACGTCGGTGCAGTCGGGCAGATCACGAGCGCCCTGCGGCATCTGATTCGCACCCCGGAGCTCAGGGGCTTACTCGCCTGCAACATCGTGCTCGGCATGGCGATGTCGTTCGTCGTCCCGTTCCTGTCGCTGTTCTGCACCACCGCCGTCGGGATGTCGCTTTACGGGTTCGGTCTGTTCATGACCGCCAACGCGCTCGCCAACATCGCGATCAGCACCTGGCTCGCCAAGCGTTCGGACACCCGCACCTCGCGCCGCACGTTGCTCGCCGTCGCGTCAGCCGCGGGTGCGCTCGCCTACGGCGGCTACGCAGTCGTGCGCGACGTATGGCTCTTGTTGGTGCTCGGAGGCCTCGTGCTCGGTGTAGCCTCGCTCACGTTCTCTCAACTCTTCGCCAGCGCGCGCGAACTCGTCGAGCGTTCGCCGGTGCCCAAGAGCGAAGTGCCACTCTACATGAACGCCTTCCGCATGGCGTTCGCGCTGTCGTGGACGGTCGGGCCCGCACTCGCCGCGCTCACGCTCGAGCGCACCAAGTTCGAGGGCCTGTTCGGCGCGGCTGCCGCGCTGTACGCGGTGTTGTTCGTCGGCGTGCTCGCGTTCGTGCGCGACAACGAACCGCTGCACGCGGCGCCGGGTGGCGAGGCGCGAGCGCCGGCGACGAACGTGTGGCGCCAGCCGGGCGTGCTCGCCTGGTTCATGGCGCTCGCCCTGATGCTCGCCGCCCACGCCATGTGCCTGAACAACCTGTCGTTGCTCGTACTCCACGTCCTCGGTGGCACCCAGGCGCAGATCGGCGTTGTCTTCAGCCTTGCCCCGATTTTCGAGATACCGTGCATGCTGTACATCGGTGCGCTCGCCACACGCATGCCCTCCGAGCGACTGATGCGCGGCGCGATGGGCCTCGCGATCGTGTACTACGTCGGCCTCGCATGCGTGCGCTCTCCGGAGCAGATCTATCCGCTACAGCTCCTGAGTGCAGCCTTCGTGTCCGTGACGAGCGGCGTGGCCATCACCTTCTTCCAGAACAAGCTGCCAGAGCAACTGGGCACCGCGACGAACCTGTACGCGAACGCCGCGCGCGTCGGCCAGACCTCGGGCTACCTCGCTTTCGGCGCGGTGGCGGAGCACTTCGGGCACCGCGGGACGTCCGTTGCCTGCGCCTTGCTCGCGGCCGCGGCGCTCGGCTTGACGGCGCTGCCAGGGTCGCGGCGCACGCCGAAAGCCGAAGTCTGAGCGAGGCGTTTCGAGCTGCCCTCCAAGTTCAGGGCGGGCTGCGTCGCTCGCTCGGCAGCAGAAGGTCTTCGAGGAAGAACGCCGCTAGATCGTGCCTGCCGCTCAAACCGCCCTTCTTGTAGACCGCCCTGGCCTGTTGCCGCGCTGTTGCTTCGCTGATGCTGCGTATGTCTGCGATTTCTTTGTGAGCTAGCCCCTTGAGTAGGAGCAACGCTACCTCCTTTTCGGCGGGCGACAGCCCCCAGCGTTCGAACTGGCGATCCAGCGCCTGACCGAGCCCCCCAATCAGCTCCCGGCTCTCGTCGCGCCAGCGGGCTGCCTCGGCTTCCGTCTCCTCGAGGCGTTTCTCCAAGTTCGCCACCAACTGGCGCGCGTCCTGGGCGGCACGGCGAGCGCTGATCAGACGCTGCGCCACCAGTATCGCCCCGATGAAGCCGACCGCGAGCAAGCATGCTTCCAAGCCAACATGGGTCAGCGTCACCCCCTCGTCGAGATCGCTCACCAGATCGGCAGCCGCGAGCAGCGCTACGAGCGTGAATCCGCCCATCAGCGCCAACCAGAGACCTCCGCCTTGTGTGCGTTGCTGATCTTCCAAGTGCGCAGACTCTTTGGGTATCACATCCGGCGGATGGTGCGGCTCGCTTGGATTCCTATCCTGAGTGCATCCCGCAAGGTTGCCTACCATGGACGCTCTCCTGTTTCACCCCAAGCTCGTGCATGTCCCCATCGCTCTAGCCGTGCTCATGCCCCTCGTAGCGGGTGGCCTCGCCCTGGCGTGGTGGAAAGCCTGGCTGCCTCGCCAGGTGTGGTGGGTCGCCGTGGCACTCCAGGCGATCCTCGTGGTGTCCGGGCTCGCGGCGCTCAAAAGCGGCGAGGCGGACGAAGACCGAGTCGAACAGGTGGTCTCGGAGAGCTTGATCGAGGCGCATGAGGCCCGGGCCCAGGCATTCGTCATCGCCGGCGCTACCGTTTTGGCTGCGATGGCGGCCGCAGCGCTGCTCGAATCGAATCGCGCTGCAACACGGGCAGCCACTCTTTCAACGCTGGGCACCGTGCTGGTCCTTCAGTTGGGTTACCAGACCGGCCAAGCAGGCGGGGAGCTGGTCTACACGCATGGGGCAGCCCAGGCGTACACCGCCACCAAAGCGACGAGCTCAGCGTCACGACGTTCGGTCGGGGCAGCGACCAGCGACGAAGGCGACAACGAGGACGAAGACGAGGACTGAACCCGGCTCGGCCGGAGGTTTCATACACTATGGCAAAAGACAATAGCTGCGATCGAAGAGGCTTCTTGGTGGTGGTCAGCGGAACGACAGTCGCCAGCGCTTGGGGATGCTCGGACCCCGGAGGCGTGGATCCAGAGCCCATCGGTGATGTGCCCGCGGGAAACGTCAGTGATCTGCCCGAAGGCTCACTGCGACCCGTGGGGTCGATACCAGTCGCGATCGGACGAGACTCGACCGGCATCTACGCCATGACGCTCACCTGTACGCACGAGGGGTGCAACATCGCGCTTCATGGGAGCGTGGACTTTGACGGTATCCGATGTTCGTGCCACGGCGCGCGCTTCAGCGCCAATGGAGCCGTTCGCGGCGGACCGGCGCCGGACCCACTGGTCCACTTCGCCGTAGAGATCGACACGGCGGGCGAGATCATGATCCGGGGAGACCAGCGAGTGAGCGCGGACACGCGAACGCCGGTCGTGTGAGCACCAGCGTGGTTCGGGCAAGGTGGTGTCCGTCATCTGCAAAAAACTCGAAGCTGCCACCCCAGCCTACTCTGTGAGCCTCACGCGGGCGCGCCGTCTCAGCGCCGAAACCGCGCTCGAGCGTCACCACCATTGCGGCACGTGTCCGCGATCGGCTACTTTTGGTGGTTCGAGAGGGTCCTGCAATGGCGAACCATGCGACGCTGGTTGTCGGAACGATGGCTTTGGCTGGGGCCTTGCTGGCGTGCAAGCTGCTCGATCAAGACGTTGCGAACGACGTTGGTCCGGAATCGAGCGCCGTGGCAGCCGCCAGCGCCACCCCAACGGCTGCGTCCGCAGTCGCTGCCAGCCCCAGCGCCCGCTCGAGCGCCAGCAGCGGCCCATTCGAGCCGCCAGCGCTCTTCCAAGAGAAATTGCCTGCGGGTCTGCCTCCCATCGATCGCACCGCCGTTGCCGTCGAGTTCCTGAAGAAAGCTGCCAAGCAAGAGGACGACGCCAGCAAAGCGCGCGAGGCCAAGGACTACCCGAAGGCCATTCAGCTCTACATCGAAGCGCTCAAGACCGACCCCGGCTACCCCGAGGCACGCTACAACCTAGCGCGCACGCTGATTTTGGACGCGCAGCTGGATGCGGGGCTAGCCGTGCTCGACCAGTTGTTCCGAGTCAAGGACTGCTACCGCTGCGAAGGGCTGCTGCTGCGGGCGGCGCAGGAAGAGGATTTCGAGAGCGCCAAGGGGCGAGCGGACTTCAAGGCGCGCACCGAGGGGGTGGGCAAACGCCTGCCCACCATACCCCTGGCGGCGAAGCAGATCCTCCCCTGGCTGCATACCCCGCGCCTCGACAACATGCCGCCCTTGGTGGACGTGCGCACGCACATCGTGCTGCAGACCCCTGAAGGTTACGTGCAGCTCAAGGGTGCCGGCGCCTTCGTCGAATACGTCACCGTCGACAGCAAGAAGCATTTCCCGAAAGGGCGCAAGTGGGGGCCCACGGTCGGTCCACCTCTCGGGATGAGTCTCGAGTGCAAAGGCGATTGCTGCGACGTGGACACCTACGACCCCCCGAACGGTCGCAGCGTGCTCCGTCAGATCTGTTTCAAACACCAGGGCAATGCAGCCGTGGCGCTCTACAAGGTGAAGGTCGACTGAAAGCCGCGTGCAGCTAGAGCAAGTACTTCGCCGCGAGCCCGAACTCGACGAAGCGACCGATATCGCCCGGCCGGTCCTTGTCGAAGATTTCGTAGTAGCGGTATGCCTTCAGGTCGTTCTCGTCGGCGCCGGCGTCTCGAAACGGAATCACCGCGCGCATCGAGGCACCGGCGGCGAACACCAGGTGCCGTGAGAACGCCGGAACGCCCACCAAAATGTCGAACCTGGGTGCGATCGCGTTCGCTATCAGCAAATGCGAGTCGTTCCAAAGAATGCCTTCGTTACGTCGCGTCGCTAGCTCGCTGAGCGGTGCCAGGGGATCGATCAGCGACCATTGCAATGCCACGAAGCGATAGTTCGATCGGCGGGTGATGGGCAGCCGGAAGTTCAACCAGTTCGCAGAAGCGACGATGCGTGCCGCCGATCCAGTTTGATTCACGTAGGCCGCGTTCCACGACGCGCGCAGCGCGAGATCCGGCAGTAAGATGGTTTCCCAGTAGTCTCGGTACATGCCGCCGCCTTCCCCGAGCGCTTCGATGACGTCGACCGCGGAATCCCGAAACGCCTCGCGTGTCGCGACCGCGGGCTCCGAGCCCTCCGCAATGTCCAACACATACAACACGAAGTTGCTGGCGAACTCGCGGTAAATCTCGAGTTCCTTGCTGGCGCGTCGCACGCTGAACAGTGCATCCACCGATCGGTGGGCCACCGCGCGGTAGTCCCCGCGGCTCGCCGCTTCGATGAGCGGCATTGCCTTTGCGACCAAAGAGTCCTTCATGCCGAATTGCTCGACCAGGTCGCAGGCGCGCACATCCCAGCTTTTGCACACGGCCACGAGGGACCCGGAGTTCTCGAGGAATACACCAACGAAGTCCGCTAGCTTGGTGATGGGACTGCCCCGCTTCGCGACGAGCCATTGCGTGTGCAGCAGTTCTACGACGTCGAGCGCTTGCCTCACCTGAGCGGCACTCCAGGCGGGCTCGTGCTCGCCGGGCTGCCCTTGCACGGCACGCTGAAACATTCGTTGCCCGGCCGCGACCAAGTCGTCCTTGAGCTTCTGCAGATCGGGCCTCGGTTCACTCAAGAACGCCCGGACCAACACAGCGACCTGGTCGAAGAACACGTCTTGCACTTCCTTCGACAGCGCGATGTCTTTCGGCTTCATCGCCAGCGACAGTAGCCGGGCAACCACACTCGACACGGAACGCACCAGGTAGTCTTCAGCCTCTGCGTCGTGACCCTCCAACGTGGCGCGCAACGCTTGGCTGATGTTGCATTCGAAGGAGCGCGGGACGGCGCCACACGCCCGTCTGAGGGGCGTGGCGTTTGGCGCTACGAACGCGCGCTCCTCGAACTTCTTCTCGAGGCTCGCCGCGCACTGCTCCTGCCACTCGGCCTCGGCCTTGTCGTATTTCCCGTCAGCAAACGGATAGACAATCCGGCTCTTCTCGGGCGCAACGCTCACCTGTTCACCTTTGGCGTTCAGCGGAGCGCTCTCGGATTCACCGAGGATGCGCGTCAAACGCAGCTGGCTGGCGGGGCGAGCCGCGTCAGCGCCGCCGGGTCGTACCAGAGCGTCGTAGAGCACGTAGGCGGCCAGACTCGCGGCTTCTTCGCGGATTGTCCCGCGGATGTTTCCGAACTGACGATCGTAGATACGCTGGAGAGTGCGCGGGAAATGGGTGGTGGCCTCGAAGGTCACGGTCTGTGTCTTCTCGTTCTGCGTGACCGCGACGGTCGTTTCGTCGGGGTCATCGCTCGTCCTGCGCCCGCTGTAGCAGGCCAAGCGCGGCACGAGGCTGTGCGCCACTTCCTGACTGATCAGCTCCTCGATGACCTCTTTGACGTCCGCGTACGCAGCGTCCGACACCTGCGCAGCCGACTCGCGCGGGCTCGCCACCACTATCAGGGCCATAACGGCCAATCGCAACCAACGAAGCGCAGAGCTAGCTCCCATGTCTCGCTGTTAACACGTGGATCGCGCAAGCAGTAGCGTCAAAATGAGTTGACAGCACTAACAACTCGCGCTTCGAAGTCTCCCTACGACTCAGACGGCGCGACCAGGCGTGCCGCCTGTCGAGCCCAGGGCTGGGGACCAGTCGCTACACGGCGTCGTGTCTGCTCAGAACTTGAATTGGGGCAAGTGCCCCTCGCAAGGGTCTTCGAAACCATCGGGGAAGGGCACCTTCCGGTACGAAGCGGTTGGACTGCTGCTGTCGGGATCGAAGGTCGTTTCGTCGAGTCCTAGGCGGTACTCGAGCAGGTAGTCGTAGCCGTCTGCGGTGACGGGGGCCCAGAAGCGCCTCTGGACAGCGAGAGTGCCGATGCTGACATCGTGGTGCCCCAGAATCAGCACCTGCTGGTCCCCGCCCTGACGAAATGCAGCAGTGCAGGTCCTCGGTTGCGGATCGTAAGCGTCACCCGCTTTCTGCATCAATTCCCCGAACCCATCCTCACGCACGTAGATCACCGTACGGAAGTCGTTCAGTGCCTTCCCAGCCCAGCTCGCATCACAATCCGTAGGCAGATTTTGATCGCATTGAACCCACAGACCCGCGTAGCTCGAAGCAGCCGCCCCAAGGCGCGGAAACGTCGGCAATTTGCAGTCGAAGTTCTCGTTGGTGCAGCTTGCGGGGGTCTCGACTTCCGTCGCAACCCGCTTCCAGAGGCTCACGAAGAAGTCTGGCTGGTCGCTGTACCAATCATCCGCTTCTGGGCCGCTGTGTGGGTACGGCCCGCCTCTCCAGAGGTAGACGTCGCCGCCGCGCTCGACCACTCGTGAAAAGTTCGTATGCTCGCCCCCGTCATTGCCGAAACACGCCTCGACCAACGTGTCCGCGCCGGCCATGCCGCTGGCCGCCGCGGTGTCGCAGCGACCTTGATAGTATGAGTAGCTACGCCGCCCGCCAATATCGAGGCGAGAGTCTTCCATGAACTCCGCACAGGCCGCGTCGAAGTCGAAGCTCGTGTCACTCGAGTCCGACACCAAGAGTACCGAGGGGGCCAGACATTCTCGGAAGCTACCCCGTAACTCAACGGCATCGAGGGAAGCTTGACAGCCCTCCCGGTCGCTACACTGGCTCAGTAGATCGAGTGGCTCGTAGGGCGCATATACGAAGTCGTCTTCCTCGGGGACACACACCGCTTCGTTTTCGATCGTGACGCACGATTCCCTGGCGGGGCACTGGTAGTTCGAGTCGCAGAACTCGCGGCAGATGCCCTCGACGCAGGCCCCCGAGCAACTGGCCCCATCGCTACAAGTCACCTCACCCTGCCCTCCCTGCACATCCAAGTCGTTCGACTTGCTGCATCCGATGCTGCCCAGCACTCCGATAGCGGTGGTGAAGGAGAATGCGAAGAATGCTCGTGAACTCATCGAACTAGAAACCAAGTGTCGGCACCGAAGAGTCACAGGGATCGTCCGCGAACTCTGGCGGCAGTGGAACTTTGCGCAGCACGTAACCCGAGGTGTCCGAGTTCTGCGTTCTCCGCTTCAGGAAGGTTTCACCGGACTGTTCGAAGACGTCCCACTGTTCCGCTTCGAATTGTAACGTGCTCTGGCTGCGAGTGATCACGGCCACTGACGCCGGATCGCCGCCGAGGCTGCGCACGGCGCCTGAGCACGCTGCTCCAGACCAAAACAACGAGCGGGCTTGGACGATGTAACTGTCATCCCGCACCAAAAGCAGCTCCGTATCCGCATCCATGCTCCATTCGCCTTCGCCCCAGGTCAGCGTCGCGCAGGCGTCCACGTCGAAGCTTGGCCAGGTATTCGGACCGTTGTCGATGGAGGGGCACATGACCCAGAAGCCCTCCGCTCGCGTGGGTGTCGCGCCGAGCGCGGGAAACGTGGGCGCCGGGCATTCTGGGGCGTCTCCGTAGCCGTAATCGTTGGCAAACGCATCGCAGTCGCTCAGCGCGTCGGTGACCGCTTCTGGCTGGAAGCGGAACAGACCCCGTTCGCTCAACATGTAGGTGTCGCCGCTGGTGTAGTAGAGGTATCCAGTCTGGATCACCGAGGCAAAACCCTCGTCGTAGTCCAACGGCAAGCAACCGTGCCGCACGAACTGGTCGCTGGTCACCCCGGCATAAGCCCAGTCGCAACTCTCGTCGAAGTCGCCGCCCCAGCTGTCGTAGACGACCCCGTCTTTGACGGCGAAGACCCTGCTCGATACTTCGGAGCACCAGGCTTCGGGGTCGATATCGGGCGCGCCGAACGCCAGCTCCGGCATGAGCCCGTTCAGGTAGTCGTAGAGATATTCTCCGTCGCATTGCCAGAAATAGCCCTCGCGACCAAAGGCTGCGAGCTCGGTGGTGCAGCCATCCGTGCAGTCCGTGAGCAGGTCCAGTCGACCGAAGTCTGCGGCCACACAACCTGAAGCGTCAGCGTCGCCCATGCATTGCATACCGCTCGGGCACTCTCGATTGCTGCCACAACTCGCTCGGCATACGCCACCGATGCAAGCGCCGGCACATGGATCTTCGGGAGTGAGTGAGCACTTCGAGCCCGCGGCTAGATTGCCAGTGTGCACATCGAGGTCGTTCTGCTTGCTGCACGCTGCAGGAAGCAACAGACCGGCGGCTCCGATGAGCAAAGCGAACGAAGCAAGATTTCGGGTGTGATAGAAGCGAGACAAGACTACTCGTGAGCTTTTGCTGGCGAGAAATTCGCCTGTCAGCATGCAATGCTACGTCCGCAAGGCGGGCGACTTGAGCCCAGTGCGAGAGACCGCGGTTGCTAGAACTCCTCGCGTCGGATTCCGACTGCAACCACAGGCATGATGGATGTCGCGGTTGGTCCGGCACCAGAAACGTGGAGGTACGTTAGACCACCGTTGATCCCCGGCACGAAGCCGCCGAAGCGAGCGACCTCGAGATCGATGAACGCACGACCGTCGACTTCGAGTTGAGACACCTCGGTGGTGGCAGGTGTGACGGTTCCCGAGATCGCGTTCTGGTTCAAGCTGGTCGTGGAAAGCTCGTACCACTCGAGATCGGAGCGCAACCTACCCACGATGAAGCGCGGCCACAGCGCGAATTGCATGCGAAATCTGCCGTTGGCGTGGGCAGTGAGCTTGTCGCCATCGTCCACGAAAACGCTGCCGTCTCCGCCGACCGTGAGGGCATTGTAGACTTCCATCTGACCACCGCCGCCGCCCCAAAGGCCAACCGCAAAGTTGGGGCCCGGGGTATATCTGACGCCCACCGATAGCCCCCCGCGCAGAGTGTCGGAAGTCTGGTCCGCGAACACGTTGCTCGTGGTGTCGGTAGTCGCTACATCGGTGTCGAAGTGGTCATAGCCGGCAGCCAGACGCAGGTCGGCCTTGAGCGTGGTCGATCCCGGGGCAAGCCAGCCCTCCAAGTCACCGCCGACGCGGTAAGTGTTGGTGCTCGAAACGCCTGGCTCCGTGTATTCATAGCCGTAGGCCTTCCCACGCAACACGGCCCCCAGGAGCTCCCCGTTGTATCCGAGCGCCAAGTCTCCGGCGAACTTACCATTGAGCTCCCCAGGGTCCACGATGATGGTACCAATGTTGACGTCGAACAGCACAGCAGAGGTCCACGGCGCCAAGCCAAGCAGATAGCTCCGCAGCACCCGCTTGCGTTCCTCGTCTCCGGAGGCAGCCACGAAGCGCGCCGCGTATGCGAGATCAGAGACGACCTCGGCGGGGATCAGCTTGGAATCAGGACTGAGCTCGGCGACGCTTTCAGCGAATCCGCCCAAGTCCGCGCTGAGCAGGGCCGAGAGGACGCTCGACCAAGCCGGAGGCAGCTCGAAGCTGCGATTGCCCGCCAGCGTCATCGATCCCTCCACGATGCTGGTCAATTCAGCGAAGACCGCCGACGCCAAGGCAATGTCGTGTGGTTCGCGCGCGAGGCGTTCTTTGAGCGCGCGAGCCTTGCGCATGGCGCGCACGAGCGCTTCGATTGCGGCCCGCCGCTCAGGGGGCAGCGCTGCGTTTGCGGCAAGCGTGCCCGACTCGCGCATGGCGCGCTCCACTACTCGCACGTAGTGCTCGGTGGAGCGTGATAGTTCGGCGCTATCCTCCGCCAACGCCGCTACGATGCGTGCTGCAAGCTGCACGGGGTCGCCAGATACTTGGGGGATCGCCAACTCGGGTAGCGTGGGGTTGCAAAGGGTGCCCGCGGAAACGCCCGCGGGGATCGCCGAGGCCATGCGGCGCGCCAAGTGTGCCGGCTCGACCGATTCGAGTCCTGCGACGACGAGCGCTGCCACCAGCCTCAGCGAGCGCAGCTCGTCGGCGTTCGAGACTGCGCCGGATTCCGCCGCTCGGAGTGTCAAGAGGACTGCGTCTCTCAGCAAACGATCGCGCAGCTCGATGAGCGTGTCCTTCGCAGGCAACGGACTGCACACGTTCGCGAGTGTGCGTTTCATGGCGGGGTCGTCGCAAAGCTGTCCCTGCAATTCCGCCACGAGAACGTCGGTGCCTGCGCCGGTCTGGAGCGCCGAGTCGGGAGCCAACTTTTGCGCCAAAGCTTGGAGGACACTCACCGGCTGGAGCGACGGAATGCCGGTGCTGGTCACTTTCACCCCGAGCGCCGCAGCAATCTCGGCGAGTTTGGCGGAGCGCTGCTCGCCGGCAAGCGCCGCAAAATTCGGCTCCGGACGCGCGCCTTCAGCTCCCTGACAGTAGGCTACGAGCTCCTGCGCTTCGGGATACGCGCTGGCTGCCGCCATCTGCTCGGGAGTTACTTGGGTGCACACGACGTCGATGGCCGCCCAAAAGTTGGTCAGCTCGGCGTTTCCACAAGGTGGCGCGTCGGCGCTGGCTGTACCGGCAGACAGGTTCAGGGCACCCACCATGCTGGCGAACACCAAGAATCGCGGGTGGAGGAGAGTCAATCGAGGCAAAAATGAACAGGACGCGCGGATTGAACTGGCTCAACGCCGAACTTTTGCGTAGTCCTTTGTGAGTTACTACGGCACGAACTCACTCGATTTAATCGAGTGCACCGCACGTGGTTGTAGGCAGCACCTTCGGTCCGCCGTCCCTCCGGCCCCAGCCCCAGAGCCGCCGGGGTTTGCGCGTCGCTCGCCGGATGCTACGTTTCCGGCTCCGAGGTGGTCCGTTGAAGGTTCCTAGCTACTCGTAGCGTCGTAAGCAGCTCGCGTCCCCGAGCTGGCTCGTACCTGCGCGCGGACCTTTCGAGTGCACGCCCGAGTTCGGTGCGGCCTCAGTCTGCGCCCCCATCCTCCGAGGAGCCTCATCATGACAACCATAGCCCTGCCGGCTGTGCGGCTGCTGCTGCAGCGCGGTCATCTATTCTACACGGTCAGCGGCCAGCGTCGCCGCAGCAGCCGTCTCAGTTCCCCGTACGCTTTGGGCGGTCCCGAAGGGGTATTCGCTCGCGAGCTCTTGCGAGCGCGCACCCAGTTCTGGCTGTTCCGAACCCATCAGCAACAGCGCGCGGGTGACTTCATCGCTCTCGATCGGTCGCCGGGCGAAGCGTCCGGCGTTGGCTTTGCCATCGAGCTCAAGACCTCGAGCCTCTTGAAGGTGGGCTGGCGTGGCACCCAGCTCGGCGAGTGCGAGCGCGCCGTGCGCTGGCTCGAAGTTCAGCACCGCCTGACCATCGAACGGATCCACCCGGTCGTGGGCGAACATCGCACCATCCTGGAACTGCTGCGGAGAGGGAACTAGCCGCCGCCGTTCAATGCCGATCGCCGCCGGGGACGCGCTTGAACGTGGAGAGCGCGCGGGCCTTCAGGTCGCCGCAAGCTTCGGTGCCCAGGTTCGTGCGCTCTTCGGGATCGGTGAGGAGATCGTAGCACTTCCAACCGGTGTCCCAGGCGCGGGCCTCGAGCTTCATGTTCTTGTGGATGTAGCCCCAGTTTTCGAAGGCGCAGCTCCACACGCCCGCGCAGTTGGTCATGGGCAACGCGCGATCGTTGCTACCGGGCCGAAGCAAGCTGTGACCGATGATGCGCTGCTTGAAGGGCGTGAGCTCGGGTGCATCCCACAGCCCCAAGAGGTCGATGACGGTGACCGCAAGATCGGGGTGGACGTTGAACTCGTTGCGTTTGTCGCGGAGCGAGCTGGCTTCGGAGTCGCTCAGCGTGCCGGGGGGTGCGTCTATCCAACCCGGAACCTTCACTTCTTCGTCGAAGACGCTGAAGGTGTGACCCATCTGCCCGTGCTCTCGGAACGCCTCGGCGTGGTCGCTCGTGTAGACGACCACCGTGCGCTTGCCGAAGTCGGTCGACCGCAGGTGTTTCAGCATCTGCGCCACGTGCACGTCTTGCTGGTGCACGGCGTTCTTGTAGAGGTTCTTGAAGGCGATGTTGTCGTCGGCGGCCTTGCTGGTCGTCGCGGGTTGAAACGGCTGCGGCCCGTTGGGGTCGAGGTAGTACGGGTAGTGCACGTTCGACAGCTGCACCACGGCGAGGAACGGCTCTTTCAGCTCGCCGATCTCACGATTGACGCGGTCTGCCAAGAACTGCTCGGGCGCGCCCATGTCCAGGTCCGCGGTGGGGTCGAGGTCGGTGGCCGAACAGAAGCGATCGACGCCGAGGTTTTTCACCCACAAGCGCGCGTTGCCGAACATCATGTTCTGACTGGTCCAGAACGCGGTACCGTAGCCAGCAGCCTTCGCGTAGTCGAAGATGAGCGGCCAGGTGTGCAACACCTCGCGGTCTTCGTGCGGGCCCATGCCCGACCACAGCACCGCGAGCGAGATGGCGGTGGACGAGGCCAGCGAACGCATTTGATTCAGCGGGTAACGCTCGGGCGTGAGCGCGTTCGAATACTGCGTGGCGACGCAGTCGGGCGAGTACTCGTTGCAAGTGCTGTCGGACCGCACACTCTCGAGAATGACGAAGAGCACGTTGCGCGGAACCGACGGTTTGGCGCTGAGCGGCGGCACCGGCAGCGATTGGCGGGCACGCGGACGCAGCTGATTGCTTTGCTCGGTCATCCCGGCCTGGGTCCGGAGCAGACCGCCCACGGCGTGCATGTACAGCATGTCGGGCGTCGACGCTTGCAAGTGACGGTGTTGCGTGGGGATGAAGAAGCTCGCGATGACGGCGAGCGGAGCCAGGCACGCGGCCAGGCGCGCCTTCCAGGGGCGCGGCCGTATCAAGCGCCGCCCTGCCCACACCACGAACACGCTGAACACCAAGATAGGGAGCTTCGCGGCGAGGTAGTTCGGCAGATCGGCGAACAGCTGGTTCACCACGCTGTCGACGAAGTTCGACGCGAACAGCGAGACGTCCACGTTGAGGTAGGCGTTGTACTGCTCGAAGAAGTAGGACTGCCCGCCGACGGCAAAGGTGATGAAGAAGACGAACAGAATGGCAGCCACCCACGCCCCGACCCCGCGTCGCCGCGATGCCGCGAAGACCAACACGCCCCAGACGACACAGGCCTCGAGCATCGAACCGAAGTAGGTGCCCCACGAGTACTGGTCCATCTGCCCGAGACGCGCCCAGCGCCGACTCGCGTCCAGCGTAACCACCAAGGAGACGGGCGCGAGCACCCACAGCCACCCGAAGCGCCGGCGCCAGCGCGCGAAGCGCTTCAGAACGGAAAGCTTGCTGGGGCGCGACGCCACCGCGCCGGAAGCAAGACGCTTCGCCTCGGGCTTGGTCTCTGGCAACGCAGGTTCTGCCTGCGGCAGGGGAGTCGTCGAATCGGTCGGGTTCACTGAGCGAGTGAGACCATAGCGACTCAAATGGGTGTCAACAAGTTCGTGATGACGTAGTTCGTGATCAAGAGCGCCACCGCACTCTGCACCACGGCCTGGGTCGTCGCCTCGCCGACCCCTTTGGCGCCGCCGGAGGCATAATAACCCTGGCGGCATGAAATCGAGGCAATCAAGAATCCAAAGGTCGCGGCCTTGATCTCACCCATCCAGAAGTCGTCCAGGGTCAATGATTTCTCGATGTTGGAAATGAAGATGCCCGGATCGACGCTCATCCATTCCACGGCCACGAGCCAGCTGCCCGCCATGCCGACACAGGTGTACAGGACGCAGAGGAGCGGCACCATCAGCACCGACGCCACCATGCGCGGTGACAGCAAGTATTGCACCGGGCTCACCCCCATGGTGGTGAGCGCGTCGATCTGCTCCGTGACCCGCATGTTACCGAGCTCGGCTGCCATCGCGCTGCCGGCGCGCGCCGTCACCATGAGCGCGGCGAAGACCGGTGAAATCTCGCGCGTGAGCGACACCGCCACGACCAGGCCGACGACCCCTTCGGCGCTGAACTGACGCAGGCTGTACACGGTCTGCAGCGCGAGCACCATCCCGCTGAACACGCCGGTGAGGGACACGATGAACACCGACTGAACGCCGATG
>Ga0315910_10002191_pt1 | contig 17370 bp, 13 predicted proteins | sample EdamamesoilMG_FD_204470 | JGI IMG/M metagenome (GOLD analysis project Ga0315910, IMG submission 204470) | Garden soil microbial communities collected in Santa Monica, California, United States - Edamame soil | ecosystem: Environmental > Terrestrial > Soil > Garden | place: USA: California... | reverse complement strand
TGGTCCAAGTCACGTAGCCGTCTTTGGTGACCTTGGAAACTCTGTCGGGATTGGTCGTGTGCAGCTTCCCGAGATAGCTGCCACACTGCCACGACTTCGTGAGCAGCTTGGCCGCAGCGAATTGATATTTCGGATGGTCGCGCAGTTGTTGCTCAATCTCCATCGCGCGTCCGCACATCTTGGCCAGTAGTTCGCCTTCCTTCACGTCGGCCCAAACCATTTCATCTATCAGATCAAGCAAGCGTTGCTCCGGTGTGAAGCTGATTAGCTCCTCGCGGAGCAGGGGATTGAGATATTTCCGGATGATGAATCGTGGGTCTGCCATCAGCGCAGGCACGTTTTTGAATTGCCGCAGCAGCCAGCAGCGGATTGCCGGTAGTTCAGCCAAAAAAGTTTTCCAGAGTAACGCTTCGTCAATCTCACCATCGTCGCGCGTTTCCTCCAACAGCGACGGTGTGCCGTTCAGCAGTCGAAACGGTTCAAAGGCGTGCTTGACCTTCGCGCAATCGAAAATCATCAGCTTGTCGTCATTGCTGCCGTTGAGCGGTGGCAGCATCTGCAAAATCTGAACATCCTTGTTGAGCGAAATCGAACCACGCCGGAACAGTGGCAAGGTGTAAGCCTGCTTGCCCTTGGGATGGATGGAGAAATTGCGATTGTTGAACGCCTCCTTGAGCGAGTCACCCAGCGCGATACGAGTCCGCACGTCGGTAGTCGAACGCAATTCCTCAATCATCCAATGTTCAGCGCCCGCCAAGTCCGCGTTGAATTGAGTCTTGTCCTGTAGGTAGCGCGATGGGTTGGACTGCCGCCCGCCCAAAATTTCCGTGACCATGTATTGCAACAGCGATTTTCCGCACCGAGCCTCGCCCGCGAAGATCACAACTTGCCCGGGTCGCACTTCGCCGGTCGCCAGCATCCGCAGCGCAATCGAAAGCCAGTAGCAGAAGAAAATCCATTGCTCCGTGCCTTCGCGGTCCACCGGCAAAAGCTCTTGAACGAACGCCGGGAAAAATTTCGGGTCGGGCAAGTCTTTCGGGATGTCCCACACACCGCGAGCCTCACTGGTGACGAGAATTTTTTGCCCATTCGTCTCCATCAAGCCAGTGCGACGGCCGCTAATCGGCCCGGCGTAGTCCACAGCGCGATTGTGCGTCGCATACCAGAGAATCCATTCAAACTCATCCAAGCGCCCGTTGTGCGCGTCGTGCCACGTCGTAGCGGAGAATCCGAGCGACGTGAATTCACGTTCCAATTCCTTTTTCCCAAGCTGGGTATAAACGCCTTGGATTTTCATCCAATAGCTGCCGTCGCGTCGGTCGTAAAAAACTTCAACGTGCGACGGTGGACCGGCTTTCGGTGCCGGTGCGGGGGGAGATTTCTTGCCGGGCTTTTTCTTCGCGGATTTTTTGGCTGGCATCAGTGGGGCAGGGTTTGACCGTCAACCGCTGCGTGCATTTTTTGGAACCACTCCGCAGCGGTGAGCGATTCAGGAAGGTAATTGGCCGTTGGCCTGTGACACGTCGGGCAGGTGTGCGGCTGGCAATGGTCGGGCAACTCGTGTCCCGGCTCGCCACGCCAGCCGCACCGCCGACAATACCAGTAGCCCTCAGTCATTCTCCGGCTTTGGGTTCAGGTTCGCCGTTGGCGCGATTGGCTAGCACGGTGGCCGCCGCCGTCGCGTTTCGCAGGAAGGTTTCCAGCCCCCGCAGCTTGGCGATGGTGAATTGACCGCTGCACTGCATTTCCAGAATCCGATCGTACGCTTTCTGGGTGTTGCTGGCAGTGGTGACAAAGAGTTCGTTGGTGGTCATAGGTGTGTTATCGAAAAAGCAGCGGTTGCACACTGCCGTCTGGATTTACGTTGTCGAAAAGCTCAGAAGCCAAAGGTTCAGTCCCATCCCATCCACGAGGCCAAGTCCGCGCTTCAATCAGTTCCAGAATTTTCGATTCTTCGTCGGCGTTTATCAGATCCACACCGGCCCTCGTTTGAATGTCCTTCACACGATCCAATGCCCAGCGGCGGGCCGCAAAAGTCAGTGGCCCCATTCGGCATGGGTTGGAGACTAACGACCCATCTTTTCTAATTTCAGTGCCGTCTTTGCGAAGTCGGTTTCGAGGCAGCTTGAGCGCAGCATAGAGCGGCCTTAACTCCATCAACGGTAAGTATTGTTTCCACTGCGGACGCTTTGTGATTTCTTCAAGCGCGAAGTCGCGACTGGCAAGATTGCAACCGACGCAGCCGGTCCGAGCGTGCGTCTCCAAGTGTTCGTCCTGACCATAAACCGCCGCAATCAGTTGGGTTGAGAAGCCGTGTTCGTAGCCTTCAGGCACAAGTCCAGTCAGCCAATCCCATACGTGACACAGCCGCCAATGTAGCAATGGGGCAAGAGTGTCTGCCACCGCCTCTGGGGTGGATTCTTGAAACCAACCTTGACCACATTCGGAATTATTTTTCCCACAGGACAGAGCGATACGTGAATCACGGGCGGCGCTTTCACCAACTCGCACACCAGTAAGCATCAAGAATTTCTTTCCGTATTGGTCGCGGAGGGCTGCGAGCGCGGCAACCATCGGCTCAATCTTCAGTTGACCAGTACACCAGCGGAAGGTGTTTGATGGTGGTGGAACACCACGTCCGAGCATGTAAACAAAAAATCTGTCCTCCATTTTCGGCATCACTACTTGCGTTGTAATTCCGCGGGCCCGCAGTTCGGACATGATTTTCATGGCCGTGGTAAATAGCGGAGGTAGTTCCATCCGTGTATCAGACATGAGCACCGTCAGAGACTTCGGAGGTTTAACTTTTCCAGTCGAAATTAGATGGACAGTTGCCGTTACTGTTGCCGACGAATCCTTGCCACCACTGAACGCGATAGCCCAATGGTCGTATGAGGCACCATAGGCATTTAGACTCTGAGCCGTGGTTTCGAGGGCATCAGTCAGCAGTTGGCGACCAGAATCAAACAGAGTTCTCTGATAACGGCTCACGACGCACCCCCATTTCCAAAAATCACTTCCGCTTGCTCCGGTGTCGCGATCAAGCCAGCCAGCAAATCCAGCCGCCGTATCACGTCCCGCTCAAATTCGGTTTGGTCGGTGACAATTATCGGGGCGCGATGCTGTTGCCGGGTAATTTCCACACAGGCCAAAAAATCGGCGACGGTTGAGCAGAAAATTAGCTGCTTGTCGCTCCGGTGAGTTTCCGAGCTTGGAACCAATTCGTGATAAGTCACCAGCCGCATCAGGTCCCGGAGCATGTCCAGCCGTGCGATATGAGCCGGTAGCGCGTCGGGCGGGCACGTAGTCACGTCCTGCATCGCCACGCGAGCCTGACGCTTCAAAAGGTCAGCCAGCAGCTTTGCCGGTGGCAATTCGTGCCGTGGTGTTTTGTTGAAGGCTTGCTCGCGCATTGACTGCGCGTTACGCGACTCCCCAGGTATCGCAGCGAGCGTGAAACGGATTTCCCGTTGTTGGTGCATAGAGCGTTTTTTCCATCCTTCTAAGAGAAAGCCGCCCGGAAGTTGCTTCCGGACGGCTCACGCTCTCAGAATTGTCAGCCGTCGCTAACGGCTGCAATTCAACTACAAGCTACGGTCTAGCGTCCACTTATAGTATGCACAATGTTTGTTATATTTATTAACCTATCATACAACTTCCCATACTGGTTCACGGTCGTTGCCCACGAGAAATCTGCTCTCATACCGTTTTGCTGAAATACTTGCACCAACGCTGGCACTCGGTAGAGCGCAAGCGCCTTGTCAATTGCGCGGGCCAAGCTATCAACCGTCGCATCAGCGAACTTGATTCCCGTAGCTCGTCGGGAATCTTCGCTGATATCTACAACTGTGTCGTCCAAACCGCCGGTAGTTCGCACCACAGGAATAGTTCCGTAACGAAGGCTGTACATCTGATTCAGACCGCAAGGTTCGAATCGTGATGGCATGACAAAAAAATCACTGCCAGCTTCGATGCGATGGGACAGGCCCTGATCGTATCCGATGTGGACTGCAACTTTGTCCCGGTATCGAGCAGCCAGCTGGCGGAAACGATTTTCCAAATCGGTTGCACCACTGCCAAGTAAAACAAATTGCATGTCGCTACCAAGTTTCCTTTCCAGCGCGGGAAGTAGCAGGTCCATTCCTTTCTGATCAGCGAGCCTTGATACGGCACCAAACAGCGGAACATCTGCGCGGACTGCCAACCCAAGTTCACGCTGCAGCGCGAGCTTGTTGGCCGTTTTGCCTGCCAGCGAGGATGACCAATATTCGTGCTGCAAATGGGGATTACCGACAGTCTTCCATTCGTCATAATCCACACCGTTCAGGATGCCCAACGCCTGATTACGCCGTTTGCGGATCAGTCCATCAAGGCCGCATCCAAATTCCTCCGTCGTGATTTCCCGCGCATACCGGGGACTGACGGTCGTCACAGCATCTGCAAGGGCGATGCCCGCCTTCAGGCAATTTAGCTTTCCGTAGAACTCAGTGGTTTCGGCTTGAAAATAGTTCGCTGGAAGATTTGTCATGGCGAAGGCGCTTGCCGGAAAAACGCCTTGATATGCCAGATTGTGAATCGTCAAACAGGTTCGGGGCGGATTCCCCCACCCTGCTGACTTGGATTCCTGCTGAATTAGCGCAGGAACCAATCCGCTTTGCCAATCGTGCACATGCACAACATCAGCCGGGCCCGGCAGGTACCGCGCCAGATTGACGACGCATTTTGAAAAGAAGATGAATCGTTCGCCATTGTCGGCATAATCCGAACTGTTCTCCTGATAAATACCAGCCCGGTCAAAGAATTTGTCCTGCTCGATTAAATAAACTTTGAAGTTTGGTTGCAGTTCATCCAACCACAGCCCGCCTTGCATCCGCCAGTGCGCCAGCGGGATGTCAAACCGCCAGTCAACCCGCCGTAGTTTGGGGAAGCGTGCGGTTATGCCACGATACAGCGGCGTTACCATCTGTACTTCGAATCCCGCCCTGGCCAGGGCTTTGCCGAGCGCACCGACCATATCCGCCAGTCCGCCCGTTTTGGAATAGGGATGAACTTCGCTGCTGGCGAGCAGGATTCTCACGGCTTGATACAGTCCGTACCAAGATATTTTTGCAACGGTTCGGGGATTCGTACGCTGCCATCAAACTGCTGATGCGTTTCGATCAGCGCCACAAACAAGCGCGCCAGCGCTGTGCCGCTGCCATTGAGGATATGCGGGAAGATGTTCTCACCCTGCTCAGACTTGAAGCGCAAATTCATCCGGCGCGCTTGAAAATCTTCGCAGTTCGATACGCTCGAAACTTCCAGATAACTCCCCTGCCCGGGCGCCCACACCTCGATGTCGTAAGTCTTGGCGCTGCCAAAGCCCATGTCGCCGGTGCACAGCATGATGACCTTGTAGTGCAACCCGAGCAACTGCAGCACGCGCTCCGCATGGGTGACCATCTTCTCATGCTCCGCGTAGCCGCCCTCCGGTTTGGTGATCTTGATCAACTCGACCTTGTCGAACTGGTGCACACGGATCATTCCGCGTGTGCCTACGCCGGCAGCGCCTGCCTCGCCGCGGAAGCATGGGGTATAGGCGCAGTAATGGATCGGCAACTGTTTCTCCGCCAGGATTTCCTCGCGATGAATGTTCGCCACGGGCGTCTCGGCGGTAGGGATAAGATACAGCTTTCCGAGCTCATCTGCTTTGTCACCCTCGGCCACGCCGTAATACTGGTCTTTGAACTTTGGAAACTGACCCACACCGACCAGACATTGCGGGCCGACCACGAACGGTGGTGATACCTCCGTGTAACCATGCTCGCGCACATGGAGATCGAGGAGAAACTGGATCAACGCCCGTTCCAGACGCGCGCCCCAATTGGTGTAGAGCAGAAAACCGCTGCCCGAAAGCTTTGCCGCCCGCGCAAAATCAACGAGCTTCAAGCTCTCACACAGTTCGACATGCGTCTTGGGCTTGAACGTGTGGCTTGCTTTTTCGCCGTGAACCCGGATGACCGGGTTTTCCTCAGCCGATTTGCCGATGGTGACAGATTCGTGAGGCAGATTGGGCAATCGGAGCATCAGTTCATCCCGTTGCGCTTCGGCCTTCTTGGCTTCAACGTCTAGCGCGCTGATTTGATCACCGAGATTTTTGGTCTCGGCCTTCTTTGCTTCCGCTTCGGCCAGCTTCTTCTGCCCCATCAACGCGCCGATCTCCTTGGATACCCGATTGCGTGTGGCCTTAAGGGCTTCCACCTCTGCCAAGGCTTTACGCCGGCTTTCATCCGCTTGGAGGATTCCGTCCACAAGATTCTCATCCCCCACCCCGCGGGTGGCGAGGCGTTGGCGGACGAAATCGGGCTTCTCTCTGATCAATTTGATGTCGAGCACGCGCGGATTATAGAAAGCAAAGCCTGAGCGGCAAGCGCATTGCCGGGGCTGGCCGGAAAGGGCTCTGAATTTTTTCGTGCTTTTTTCTGACAAAGATTTATTAGTGCCACATGACAATCTGGTTGCTTGCTCTGCTGCTTCTGACATGTCTGGCGCTGGTTGGTTACAGCCAGGGCGCGATTCGTGTCGGCATTTCCTTGATCGGCATCATCTTCGCGGTGTTCCTTGCCGTACCGCTTGGCGGGCTCATCAAACCTGCGTTGCGGGCCGTCGGCCTCAATAATCCGGTGATTGTTTGGATGTTGGCCCCCTTCCTTGTGTTTTGCGTGATCAACATCGCGTTCAAGGTCGCTGCGTTGTCAGTGCACAAGAAAGTGGACCACCATTACCGCTACAATGCCGGCGATCTGCGGCTCGCCCTCTGGGAGCGGATGAACAAGCGCCTGGGTGGCTGTCTGGGCCTCATCAACGGGCTTGTTTATCTGGTGCTGATATGCTTTGGCATCCACGCCTTCAGTTATTGGACCGCGCAGCTTTCAGGCAGCGATACTGATTCCAAGATGGTGCGCCTGCTCAATCAGCTCGGTCGGGACCTGCAAAGCACCCGGATGTCCCGCCCGGCCGCCGCCGTGGGCAAACTGCCGGATTCCTTTTTCCAAGCGGCTGACATGGCCGGCCTGCTTTTCCATCATCCGTTGCTTGAAGCGCGCTTGTCCCGTTACCCAGGCTTGCTTTCGATCGGCGAGAAACCTGAATTTCAAACCCTCGGCGCTGACAAGGCGTTCGCCGACTTGCGGCTGCGCCAGAGTTCCTTGAGTGAATTGCTCGCCAACCCGAGTGTCGCGGCCATCATGAAGAACAAGGAACTGCTGGATCTCATCTGGTCCACCGCGACGCCTGACCTCAAAGACTTGGATGGCTACCTGCGCACCCAGAAGTCTGAGAAATATGGCGGCGAAGAAATCCTCGGGCGCTGGAGCTTTGACCTGGGCAATTCGATGATGGCCTATCGTCGTGAAAAACCTGCTCTGCCGGCCAGCGAGGTACCAAAGATTCGTCACTGGATGGACGAGCGGTTCAACAAGCTGACGCTCGTAGCCGCCCCGGACCGGATGGCCGCTTTGAAGAATTTCCCGTTGCCACCGGTCCCCGGCAATCCCAATCCCGGCCTCGCCAACTTGCAGGGAAATTGGCGGAATGACGGTGGCGATTATTACCTGACTTTTCCCGGCGAGGAGGAGCGCAAGGCGCGCATCAGCCAGGGCAAGCTGTCATTCAAAGCTGAAGGCATCACGATTGTACTCGTTCCGGAAAGTTGAGGCTGACAAGATCTTTATGGCAAAACAAAAAGCGCGGCTCAAGCCGCGCTTTTTTTGTTTCAAGAGAACGTTTTACTTTTGGTTCAGCAAGTTTGTCGTTGAAAACACCGGCACCGTTTGGCGTGGGCGCATCTTGTCGAACAAAGTGGTCCCCTCCGGCAGCGCGCCCACCGGGCTGATACTCGAACCAGTTGCCGGACTTTCAGCGGAATTAGCCAGCGGGCTTACCCCGGCGATCCCCTGCGAATCGCCCAGCCGCAGACCTTCCGCCACAACGGGAGCACTCGGCCGCTCGGAATAAACAACCCCGCCCAAAAGCAGCACACAGGCCGCCGCCCCGATCACGCCGGCGTAAGCGGGTCTGGTTTGAAAGTATTGCATGAGGCGGCTGATCCATGGCGCCTCCCAGGCGGCCGCATCCATGACATGTCTCCGGTCGTGGACGTCGTTCTCGCGGATCCGGCTGATGACCTGCCGGGAGAAACTGTTGTAGAAACCGGGCGGCGGCTGCTCGTGGCGCTTGAGTTTGAGCGCACGCCGCAAGGCGTCGAAATTGTCTTCCTGGTTCTGCATAGTTACGTCTTGGTTATTTCAAGTAATCCGCCAAGTAGCCCTGCAACTGCTGCCGGGCGTAGAACAGCCGTGACCGCACCGTCCCGATGTTGCAATCCATGATCTCCGCGATCTCTTCATGCGCCAAACCCTGCACGTCATGCAAGGCCACAACCAGTCTATGCGGTTCAGACAGGCGCTGCATGGCTTCGTTCAATTTTTCTTTCAACTCGTTCAGACCCGCATCCCGCTGAGGGGTTTTATCGGAAACCAGCGCCACCAGGTCAGGGTCGTTCTCGGCATTGAAATCCAGCTCATTCAGGCTCATGTGACCTTTGTGCCGCCGTTGCTTGAGGAAATTGATCGTCTTGTTGACCGCTATCCGGTAGATCCACGTGTAAAAGCTCGACCCACCCTTGAATGATTTAAGCGCCTGAAATGCCTTGATGAATGCGTCCTGCGCCAGATCGTTCGCGTCTTCGTGATTGGACGTCATGTGGTAGATCGTGGCGTAAATCCGCTCCTGATAACGTTGGACCAGTTCGTCGTAGGCTTGCAGGTCGCCGTCCTTTGCGCGTCGGACCAAGGCCTGTTCTGCGCCGGCGTCAGGCTTGGTATCTGATGCTTGCGCCGGCTTGGCGGGATCACGCTCGGTCATAGATGCATTGGTTAGCCGGCCAACGCCTCGGTCTGGAGATGCAAAAACTCCGTCAATCCCAGCAGCCCGGTTTTCCCTTCGGACGCCGGCACGACCGCCAACGCTTCCCGCGCCTCGGCCAGATAACGCTGGATGATTTCCAATGCTGGCTTGAACGTCTGGTAACGTGCCAGCAAAGCCGCCACCCGTTCGAAATATTCCGGCTTCCAATTCTTCACCAGCGATTCCAACTCCATCCGCTCGGTCGGTGTGGCCCGCTCCCAAGCCATCAGCAGCGGCAAAGTCAACTTGCCTTTGGCGAGATCCGTGCCCAGTGATTTGCCGGCTTCAGATTCGACCCCGAACAGATCCACGCAATCATCGTAGATCTGATACGCCGTTCCGAACGCCATCCCGAATCGCCGGAAGGCGTTCCGCTCTGTCTCGCTGGCGCCGCTCAGAAAGGCGGCCAGTTCGCACGACAGGCCGAACAATTCTCCGGTCTTCATTCCCAGCACGCGGAAATAATCCTTACGTGAGCGTTCAAAATCTCGCCGGTGTTGCGTTTGCAGGATTTCACCGGCGCAAACTGTGTTCGTGGCCGAAGCCACGGCGCGGCAGACATCCGGCGTGGGAAAACTTGCTGCCAGTTTCAACGCGTGCGCAAACAAGCAATCGCCGAAAAGCACCGCCACCTCATTGCCCCAGTTTGCCGCCAGCGTCAGCCGCCCGCGACGGATTTCAGCCTCATCCATCACATCGTCGTGTACGAGCGTGGCGAGGTGAACCATCTCGATGATGATGGCGACCGTGGCGTGGGATTCGGTGACATTGCCGAGGGACTTGGCGGCCAGGGCCACGAGGGTCGGGCGCAGATGCTTGCCGTTTCCGGTCAGGGCGTATTCCGCATATGGCGCGATGGCGGGATCAAACGCCGTTACTTGTGCGGCCAAACCTTGATGCACTGCTTCAAGAAACGGTTCCACCGGCTCGACAATGGTTTTCCATGAACCATTCGGGGTGGGTTTCTCGGCGGTATCCGGTGCTGAGGCTTTGGATTGCGCAGCCAACATTAGGGGAAGTTTACGTTTGGCTTCCCACCTAGTCAAACCAATGTCCGTCATGGGTCTGCGGCGATTGCATTTTGGCTTTTCATATCCGGCGGCTATCCTTTGCGCGTGCATCCGCTCGAATCCCAATTCGCCGAGCTGCCCGCGCTCAACCAGGTGACCGTGCCTGACCTCTGGCAACAGCAGGCGGTGGCCGCTTTGCGCGAGGGCAAGGACGTGGTGGTGCAAGCTCCGACAGGCGCAGGCAAGACGCTGATCTTCGAGCTGTGGTCCAATCTTGGTAAACCCCGCGGACAGGCCGTTTACACCGTTCCGACTCGAGCCTTGGCCAACGACAAACTCGCCGAATGGCGCACCCGTGGTTGGAACGTCGGCATCGCAACCGGTGATCTTGCCGAAAACCTGAGCGCTCCCATCATCGTCGCCACGTTGGAGACGCAAAAGAACCGCCTCGTCGCGGGCGAAGGCCCTGCCCTGCTGGTCATTGATGAATACCAGATGCTCAGCGATCCCGATCGCGGCCTGAACTACGAACTGGCCATCGCCCTCGCTCCGGCAACCACACAACTCCTGCTCCTCAGCGGTAGCGTCTCGAACCCGCATCACATTGTCCAATGGCTGAATCGCCTCGGTCGTAGCGCCGTTCTGGTCCGGCACGAGCAACGGCCCGTGCCACAGGACGAAGTTCACGCGAACAATCTGAACTACCACGTGCCGTCTGAGATTCGTGGCTACTGGCCGCGGCTCGTGGCTAAGTCCCTCGCCGAAGATCTCGGACCGGTTCTGATTTTTGCGCCGCGCCGTCAAGGTGCCGAGGCGTTGGCCGCCGAACTTGCCCGCCAGTTGCCGACGCCGAATCCGCTGCAACTGAGTACGGAACAAAAGCAGGTCGTCGGCGATCATCTGGCGAAGCTGCTCAAGAGCCGCATCACCTACCATCACAGCGGGCTCAGCTACGCAGCCCGCGCGGGCGTCATCGAACCGTTGGCCAAAGCCGGTCAGTTGCGGGTCGTCGTAGCCACGATGGGCCTCGCTGCCGGGATCAATTTCTCGCTCCGTAGCGTGGCGCTCGCCGCCGATTCGTATCGCCGCGATGCCGTGGAACAGCCGTTGCGCCCGGATGAGATTCTTCAGATGTTTGGCCGGGCGGGTCGTCGGGGGCTGGATGAAACAGGGTACATTCTCATCACAGCCAATGAAATTCGACTGCTCGATGCGCGGCCCTGCCATCTCTCTCGCAGTGGCGCAGTAGATTGGAGCGCGTTGCTCAGCTTGATGACTGCAGCAGCTGAACAAGGCCGTGATCCGTTCACCGAAGCAGTGCGGGCGCAGGAGAGATTGTTTACTACCAAGCCCATCTTCCTTGGTGTCGAAGAATCCCTCAAGCATCCGGACGTTCCGTGCGGGTTCAAGACCGACGCCGAGCGCGCCCGTCACGTTCGCAAACGCCAGCGCGAGATGCTCAATAGCCGCGGTGAATGGGAAACCTCACCGTCGCTTATCGAGAAGAAAGTCACTGAAGTCTTTGTCACTGAGGATACGCTCCGCCTCGCGAATGCGGGTAATCCACCCAATGATTCTAGCAAGGCAGATCCGGTAACTGCCATTCACGGTCTTAGATCAGTCCTTTCCTATCAACCTGCTTTGGAAAAAATCGGCCAAGGCATTCTGGTCGTTCTCGAAGAAAAGGATGGCGAAAAAACCTATGGCCGTGCGCAGACCGTCGCCGAGAAACTGAACGACGACCGGGTCATCATCGCCAAGTGGATTCGCCGGCTAACAAATTGGAGCGGTCGGCAAGCTGACATGGCCACCTGGAATGAGAAGATCGCCCCGATCGTCGAGCACAAGCTTTCCGGCCTGAAAACTCCCGTCGTGCGATTCGTCACCCAAGCCCAACGCATCGTTGCGCTTTGCAGTCTGGCGGAGCTGCCCATCCGTGTGCCGGTGGATAAATACGGTGTGGCACTTTGGAAACCGGTGGAGCGTGAGGTTTTGTCTTACGATTGCGCCCAGTGCTCGCTTGTCGAAACCTGCAAGAAGCTCCCGACCAGCACTGGCACGGCGTTGACCTGGCGTCGGCTGGCCCTTGTGGATCAAGCCGGGGTTCCAACCCGCCGTGGGCGCATCGTCAGTTTCTTTTCGCAAGGCAACGGGCTTGCCATTGCGGCCGCGTTGGAAGATGAGAAGTATCCGCTCGACGAGTTGATTTACGATATCGCCGATCTCGATGCCGGCTTTCGCTTCTGTGGCGATGAGAATCGCTTTGCCGGACGGCTCGCGCTCGCATGCCACGAGAAGTATGCGCTTCAATCGATCTCCGGCTATCTGGAGAACGGTTTGCCACCCAAATACGGCTACGGCGCGGAGGCGGTCGTGCAAAGCGTTCACAAGAACCCGCTGAATAAGAATGGCTGGGTGACGGACTTGCTGGGCGCGGGCGATATTGACCGCGCCATCATCGAATGGCGCAGCCTGCTCCGCCAGATCGCCCATGCACCAGAACTTGATTGGGGGCGCTGGACGGCGTTTCAAGCGGTGGCGCGAACGATTCTCAACGAAACCGAGTCCCCTACCCTGACAGAATTGCCCCGTCTTGAATACAACCAGACCCGCCGCGTGGATCACCGGTTGATTCTGCGGCGGCACTGAGTGGTTGATTTGCAACTTACCTTGGGTTTACTTCAACGCATGGCACTGATCAATTGTCCGGAATGCGGCCAGCAGGTTTCCACTGCCGCCAAAGCTTGTCCTTCATGCGGCTTTCCTGTCGCTGAAAAGGTGCAATCGGCAGAAGCGGCGCCGGCTAACGACGAATTGCTCGCAGAAGTGCGCCCATCGTGCTGGAACTTTTTCTGGCACTGGGTTTTCTTCTTCTTGGTCGTGCCACCTTTTATTGCGGTATATCGGCGTGCTTCGCTCGTATTGCGCGTCTATCGCAACCGCATCACCATCGAGCGCGGTGTCTTCTCCAAGTGCTATCAAGACTACCTGCCACGCGACATCCGGTCCATTGACATTGACCAAAGCTTCCTCGCCCGACTGGTTGGGATCGGGGACATCACGATTTCAACCTCAGCCACCGCGGAGGCCTCGGAGAAGATTCTGGGCATTCCTGATCCGAAAGGACTCAGGGAGCTGATCCTTAATCAACGCAAAGACGCTTGAGCAGATCCGATAAGCTATGCTTCGGTCCGCATCCGTTGCAGGCAGTGCGTCAGGTACGGCAACAATTGCTTCTTGCGGGAAACCACATCACGCAGTTCGTAGATGCCGGGCTCGACCTTGGGATAATCAATCCGATTCAAGAAAGCTTCTGAGCCTGCCGCCAGCAGCAACGAGCTTTGCGTCGTCACATCTGTCACCATCAACGTCGCGAACAAGTAGCCGCGGGCGCGTTGATAATCCCCTAGCGCCGTGAGCAGTTCATCCTTGCGCTTCCAGAATTGGTCAAAGCCGACTTCCTCAATCTGCGCGACACTGAACTTGGCGTCGCCATCCTTGTATTCCTTGCAGTCGGTCTTGATGGCCTGTGGCGCGGACTTGAGCGTGAGTAGCGAGCCAGACGCGAAAAGTTTCTCCGTGAACTTCTTCGCGTTCACGCCCGAAACGCTTTCCAGCTTCTCCAAAACCTCTTTGTCCCTGGCTGTTGTCGTAGGTGAGGTCAGATTGAGTGTGTCCGAGACCAACCCCGCCAGCAGCAGCCCAGCGATGGGCTTGGGCAACTCTACGCCATGCCGGATAAAGCAATCCGCGACGATGGTGCTGGTCGAGCCCACCGGCTCGTTACGGAACAGGATCGGCTGGTGCGTCGTCAACGCACCGATGCGGTGATGATCGATAATCTCCAGAATCTCCACCTGATCAGCGCCTTGCACTGCTTGGGAAAGCTCATTGTGATCCACCAGAATCAGCCGGCGTTGCACGTTCTTGAGAAAATCCGTCTTCGATAGGATACCGACGGTCGCGCCATATTCGTCCACCACCGGAAACGCAGCATATCCCGACGCTGTCGCACTCGCCTTCACCGCTGACAACGGAGCGTCTTCCCGCAAGCTCAGGAATTTTTCATTCAGCATGTGCCGCACAACGACCGATGCCCGGCATAGGGACGCCGTAGTGGCGGTATCGTGCGGCGACGAAATCAAACTGACGTTCTTCTTCCTGGCAGCATCCAAAGTCTTGGGTTCGACCTTGAGTCCGCCGGTCGCGATCAACACCCGCACACCTTCGCGGATCGCAAGATTCTGGATGTCCCAACGATCGCCGACGACTACCGCGAGTTTCTCCCGCTCATAATTATCGAGCCGTTCGGAGAACGATTCCAGGCTCATCGCCCCGATCATCAGGGTGAGGTCTTCCTCACGATCGACTTCGTGCCCATGCAGGATCTTTCCACCAAGTGTCTTGGCTAGATTATCGAGTGAAGACAGAACACGCCGGGAATCCTTGGCTCGATGGGCGGCTGGAAACAGGAACTTGCTTAGCTTGAAGAGCGAAAGCAGTCCGCGGCACTTTTTATCCTTGTCCAGCACCGGCAAGATGCGGATGTCATGGTCATCCATCAACCCGAGTGCCTCCGCAGCGGTGGCCTCGGGTGTGACGCTGAACACATGCGTCTGCATTACGTCGCGCACCTTGGGCGATACGTCGGCTACGAAACGTGGCGCCGGCACGCCGAAGGCGTTCAGGACAAAATCGATCCGGTCATTTGTATCGCCGCAACGTGCCGCGACGGCCTCCGGCAAGCCGGTACGGCGTTTGAATTCCGCATAACCGATGGCAGAACAGATGGCGTCCGTATCCGGATTGCGATGGCCGATGACAAAAACTTCGCTCATTCGAAGCGCGAGAGGCTAGCGGGAGATGGCCCAGAGGCAAGCCGGATGGCGTTGGCTGGTAATGAATATTGCAGCGGCGCGGTTCGAACGTGATTTCAGATTTGAATCCCCTGCCCTGCCTCGCTAGCGTTTGGGCCATGTCCAGCGCCCCACGCCCGGCAACCGATTCAACCACGGCCGTCCACTCCTACATTCCGCCGCATGTCCACATGCGCGAGTTCACCCCGCGCGCCCTTATTGTGGGAACGCTGCTTGGCATCATCTTCGGTTCATCTTCGCTTTATTTGGTGCTCAAGGTTGGGTTGACCGTCAGCGCCTCGATCCCGGTCGCGGTCATCTCGCTTGCGCTGTTCCGCGTGTGGGCGCAGTTCGGCAACAAGGCTTACATCGTGTGCTCCATTTTTCTCGGATTTTTGACTGTCATTTCTCTGTTTGCGTACATGGATATTCGGGGTTGGGGAATCTGGCCCACCATTGCTGTAAGCGGTGCAGGTGGATTAGTTGTCGCATTGCTGACTAGTTTTCTCTGTCCGCGATTCAAAGCCCGCGACGCCACCATCCTCGAAAACAACATTGTCCAGACGGCCGGCTCGGCCGGTGAATCCATCGCCTTCGGCCTCGGCGTCACCATGCCGGCGATCATGATTCTTGGATTCGATCTGGAAATCACCCGGGTCATGCTCGTCGGTTTGCTCGGTGGGTTACTGGGCATCCTGATGATGATTCCATTGCGCCGGGCGCTCATTGTTGCCCAGCACAAGGAATTGAAATACCCCGAAGGCACGGCTTGTGCCCAAGTGCTCAAGGCCGGTGCGAGTGAGGAATCCAGGGCGCTGGCCTCGGAAGCCGCCCAGGCCGAAGCGGCAGCCGCGGCGAAGCGCAGCGGCTCCAGTTCGCCGAGCGCCAAGGCCGTGTTCACGGGTTTTGGCATCGGGCTGACGTACAACGTACTGATGAAGGCGCTCAAACTCTGGAAGGAATCACCGGAAAAATCCTTCGACGCCCCGCTGAAGGGGGGATCGGTAGCGTGTGAGATCACTCCGGAATTGTTGGGGGTTGGTTACGTGATTGGGCCAAAGATCGGCGGCATCATGATGGCCGGTGGCGCGTTGAGTTACTTGCTGCTGATTCCGCTCATCAAGTTTTTCGGCGAAGGCATGACCAAGATTCTGTCACCAGGCACGAAGCTGATTTCCGAGATGTCCCCTGGCGAGATCCGCGGCGCTTACATTCTCTACATCGGGGCGGGCGCGGTGGCTGCGGGCGGTATCATCAGTCTCGTGCGCTCGCTGCCGACGATTCTGCATGGCGTCAAATCGGGTCTGGCGGATTTTCGCAAAGCCGCCGTGGGGCACACCTCGATCGTCAGGACCGATCGCGACCTCTCCATGAAATTCGTCGCTGGCGGTCTGGTCGCCCTGGTAGCCGCGATTCTCGTCGCCCGCTCGCTGGAGATGAACCCGCTCGGCGCAATTCTCATCGTCATATTCGGGTTTTTGTTTGTCACCGTTTCCTCACGTCTGACCGGTGAGATCGGATCTTCTTCGAATCCCATTTCCGGCATGACCGTTGCCACGCTGCTCTTCACGTGCCTGATCTTTCTGTTGGTCGGCTGGACCGGCGGTGCCCACTACGTCACCGCGCTTTCGGTCGGCGGCATTGTGTGCATTGCGGCTTCAAATGGCGGTACGACTTCGCAGGATCTGAAAACGGGCTTTCTGGTCGGCGCCACGCCGCGTTATCAACAGATTGCTATCCTGATCGGTGCAGCAGCCAGTGCCCTGGTGCTCGGGCCTATTCTTTTGAAGCTAAATTCCGTTTCCACGGTTTACGTGCCAGTGGCAAAGATCGAACCTGGACTCCGCACGCCAGTGGATTTGAAGCTGACCCAAACTGAAGCTCTGACCGGACCGCAGGCCAAGGATGACCCGCGGACGTTCCTGGTCTGGCAGCGCACGAATACCGTGCATGGCAATGCGGAGAAGTATCTGGTGGACGAAACCGGAGCAGCAGTCTGGTTGGTCGATCCCGGCATCAATGGCACCCACAAAACCCGGCCAGACGGCAGCGAGGTCCGCAAATACGATGCCCCTAAAGCCACCCTCATGAGCTACATCATCAAGGGCATCCTCGACCAAAAACTCCCGTGGTCGCTGGTGTTGTTCGGGGTGATGATTTCCATCGTGCTGGAACTGTGCGGCATCGGCTCGCTCGCGTTTGCGGTTGGTGTCTATCTGCCGATTTCATCCTCGGCGCCCATTTTTGTCGGCGGACTGATCCGCTGGCTGGTGGATCGCAAACGGCGCCATGAATTGCGCGCGCATAACCTGAGTGAACAACAACTGGCGGCGGAAGGCGACAAGAGTTCCGGGGTGCTGCTGGCGAGTGGGTATATCGCGGGTGGCGCCATTGCCGGCATCATCATTGCGTTTCTTGCCGGTGCCTTTGGTGAGCTGGATGCCAAGATTGCGAATTGGGCCGCAGCGTCGAACGGATTCTTTTCCGGACCGAATTCCGACTGGCTAGCCTGCATTCCATTCCTCCTGCTGGCCGCATTCTTGTATCTGGTTGCCCGC